>Ga0265296_1003208_pt1 | contig 15495 bp, 9 predicted proteins | sample MunlanPumphouse1_FD_189073 | JGI IMG/M metagenome (GOLD analysis project Ga0265296, IMG submission 189073) | Groundwater microbial communities from a municipal landfill in Southern Ontario, Canada - Pumphouse #1 | ecosystem: Environmental > Aquatic > Deep subsurface > Groundwater | place: Canada... | reverse complement strand
CGGATTTTTTATTTCATGGGCCATGCCGGCGGCCATGGTCCCCAGCGAAGCCAGCTTTTCAGAAAGTATCAGCCTTTCCTGGCTGTCTTTTAAGTCTTTCGTCATTTTATTAAAAGCCGAGGCCAAGCTTCCCAGCTCATCGATCGAATCAATACTGATCCTGGTATTAAGGTCCCCTTTGGAGATCGCTTCCGTCCCGGCGATCAGGCGATGGATCGATCTTTCAATGCTCTGGGCAAAAAATATCCCGGTTAAAACGGTCAAAAGTATTCCGGCGATCGCGAAAAGCAGGGAATTGGTTTCAAGCAAACGCAGTTCCGAATAAGCCTGCCTTAACGGTTCTTCAACGATCACCGCGCCGCCGAATTTTTTTATCGGGGCATAGGCGCCGGCGTTGACCTCTCCGAATTCGTCGGGAGGGAATTTTCCTCCGCCGGACTTTCCGGAAAGGGCGGAGGCGATCGGTTCGCGGCCGGAAACATTTTCCCGGATCCTTGGAACATCCGAATGGGCAATGATATAGCCGTTTTTATCGACTACAAAGACCGTGCGCGTTCCTTCTGTTTTTTGCATCACCAGTTTTAGAACGATCTGCGGGTCAAGTTTGGGAAAATCGTTGATCTTGCTGGCGGTGCTTTGCGCGATCTCCTTGTAATTGTTGATGATTGCCGTATTCAGCGCCTGTTTGCTCAAAGTAAGAGTAACCAGGGTGGTGATTTCAAAAAGAATGATTATCAGGAGTACAAATATAAAAAGAAGTTTAAAAAGGAGCCGGGAACGCAGAAAGCTTAACGGACTTCCTGCGTAAGGCGAATCGGCAGGGATCAATTCGGCAAGGTTTATGCCCAGAATTCCGAAAAGGGTCGATACCCAGGAAAACAGGAGATAAAGGCTTTCTCCCTGGTTGATGTAAAAGATCGTTAAAACATAAGAGATGACGAAGAATAAGCAGGAAAAAGAAAATAAATAGGACAGGGCCCTTTTTCCGCGTTTTTCAAAGACCAGAACAAAAAGTCCGATCAATCCCCACATCATAAAAAAGAGCGGCTTATAAAGAGCGGGAAGGTTCCCGAAAGTTACCAGAGGTTCAAGGATGTCCGGGCGATAATTAAGAGTAATTTGCGAATCAGGCGTCGCCAGAGTCAAAAACATTAAATAACAAACGGGAAGCGCAAACAAGGCGATAAGCCAGTTTATCTTCCATCCCAGTTTTGTGCGGATCAGGACGGCCAGAAGAAAAGAACCGGCCAGCAAACTTATTGAAATAAGTTTTTGGATCAAGATAAGGTCTGAAAGACTGCGGTCAAGATTGTAGAATATCTGGGAAACGATAGTTAAGATGGTAAAAATGGAAAACGCGAGGAAAAGCAAACTTAGCGCCAAGTCCTTATAATTCTTTTCCGTCACGAATTTTCTGAAGAAAGCGTAAATGCCCGACAGCAATATGCCGGAAGCGAATATTTCGGTAAAAATACTTACGATCGTCAAGGTTGTGAACATTATCTTATGACCTCAATCTGGACAAATCCTGAAGCAACCCCCCCGGCCAGATTTAACGCCCTTACCGGCAGCCTTTTGATCCCGGGTTGGGCCTGTCCGGGAATGGCTACATTTTGAGCGAAAGTATCGTCTTTTACAAGCATTAATTTTGCTTCTTCGCCTCCGATCTCGCGCATGTCAACGATGACTTCGGAAACGTCTTCAATACGGCCGGGATTATCGAGCTTTACCGCGATCGAGGTATAACTTCCGGCCGGGACCCGGACAGGAGAAGCGACGGCGGAAACAATCACCGGGTTCCGGTCAACGATTATTGATGTCTTTGAAACTGCCAGCCAGCCTTTTTTATTGGCGGCGGTAACCGGGATCTCTTTGTTGCCCAGATCAACGTCAGGATTCACGGTTGTTTGCAGCGTATAAATCCCGTCCCTGGGGATCTCGTCTCCCCATAAGCCATTGTCCACCAGCGTCATGTTCGCAATTTTACCCAGATTGCTAAGGTCCGCTTTTACTCCGCGGATATTGTTGTCTCCGCCCGGATCGTCGACCGACGCAGTTAGCTCTATTATCGTACGTCCATCAGGGGGGGTCTTTTTTGGTACGGCATGAATAAAGTTGATGACCGGCATGAGGCGCACCCGGTTGATCTGCGAAATATCGTAGCCGACGTTCCAGTTAAAAAGAGCCGTTTCCTTTTTCTTTACCTGGGAGCTTTTGGCAAGCAGGGCCATAGCCTCCGCCCTGGTCATCGCTTTTTGGGCAAAGGCGCTGCCGGAAAGCAGAATTATTGCGATAATATTCATTAAGGCAATAAATCTTTTCATTGGATAACCCCGAACTTCCTAAAAACTTCCCGCCCGTCAACTTCGGAGATCGCTTCATTCGGCCGGAAAGTGCGGTCAGGGTAAGGCTTTAAAAAGCCGTAGTCAACCGCAACTTTGATGTACGGCGCCAGCGGATGTTCCTTTGGGACATCTTTATAAAGATCGGAATTTATCCTGGGCAGAGGATAGTTGGCGGCCTTTACCAGCCAACTGCAAAGTTCTCCGCGAGTGATCGGTGCTTCGATCGAAAAACTGGCTTCCGGCGAAACCTCGACCACGCCCATGGTTACCAGTGTCTCGAGGCGCTCTTTATTCTCGGCTAATTTCTTTTTTTCTTCCTCAAGCTGTTTCTTTTGTGCGGCGGTCTTTGCCGTTTTTAATTGCTTTTCAATGGCCTTCTCCTCTGCGACGATCACTTTGGCCTTTCTGAACACTTTTCTCTCCTGGCTTAACTGTCCGTTGCCCAGAAAACTATCTATTAAAATCAGGTTTTTGCCCACCTTTAAGGGGAGTAGAACAGAAAAGCTCTGTCCCGAACTGATATTGACGGGCTGGTCGTTGATATTTACCTGCACATCAGGCTTGACATTGCCCGACACTAAGACCCGGTCGTCAAAAGTTATCAAATTATCTTCCGGCAAAAGGTCGGTGACGGGGTCGGATATCTTCATAACCTCGTGTTTTGCAACCGGACGTTTTACGAACACCCATTCCGCCGGAAAATATAACGCCGAAAAATGGATCTCACTTGTATTTTTTAGAGGATCGGCGAATGAGGCGATATCTAATCCCCAATCGGCGACCCGTATGCCCGCGCCGAGGCTGTAATTTGAGTTTAGCGGTCCGGTGTAATAGCCGGCGCGGAGGAAGTACGTGCCGGAGAACGCCCACTCCGCGCCCAAGAAGGCGGAAGAGGCCAAGTCCTTCATCGTTTCCAGGTCAAAATTGAGCGTTAACTCCTGATCTTCCATATAGATCGGAGACCAGATGTCCCCGATCACTTTGGCGGACGCGCCAAACTTTAAGATCATCGGCGCGGCTTCTTTTGATCCATTGTTCCAATTGATCCTGCCGCCGCTGCTTAAAAAGCCGTAGGGCGCGGCGTTAATTGCGTTTATGCCCAGGGAAGAGTATCTGTTCATTTTATAAAGGATGCCGGCATCAAGTTCCCAGCCGGTCGCGGTGCGGTCGGATTGACCCGTCTGTCTTAACGTCTGTCCGAGCAAAGTTTTAATGTTTATGCCCAAGCCGGTATTTTGCGCGATCTTGTTATCGGCCAGCGGCGGAAGAGCAGAAAGTTTGCTGGCGGCCGAAAGGAAAAAAACATTGCTTGAAAAGCCGGCGCTTTGCGTGGCGACCTGGGGTACGGGAAAATTTGTTTCAGTTTGCGCTATTGCTATACCGAGAGTTATTCCATTGCCCATAGGATATGCCTGACAGGCTGAAATATTGTTCAGATCTTTAAAATTAAGCTCAAGCCCTTTTGCCCACGGGAGACTGCCGGGATTATATATTGCCGCGTTTACGTCATCCGCCTGTCCGACGAAAGCCTTCCCTAGGCCCAGCGGCCTTGCGCCTGCCTCCAATTTAAAGGGAGTAAGTTTCAGATCGGAAAGATAGGCATGGGCGGAGAAAGAAAAGAATAATAAAATCAGGACCGCTAGACCGCTAGACCACTTGACCACTTGACCTTTTTTCCAAGGTCCAGAGGTCCAGAAGTCCAGATATCCAGAGGTCCTCTTTCTCATCTGACCACCGTGACGCTGGTTTGGCCGGAGCCGGTCCAGCCGGATTTGTCGGTTACGGTTACGATTATCGCCTTTTCCCCCCAGGAGTTGACGTTCGGGGTGAATTGTAAAATGTAATCTCCATTGCTTCCCTTCATTTCTGCGTCGGGCGGCCCTCCGAGGTTTGAAATGTCCGCTTTTACGCTCAAAAGGTCCTGTAATCCTTCGCGGTCGGCGACTTTTACCTTAAGGGTCAAGACCGTGTTTTCATCCAGGGCGCTGAAGCTTTGCGGATCTACAGAAACCAAAAGGACTTTCGGCGCAGTGTTTATTTTGCACAATACTTTTTCAGAATAGCCCTGATTAAAATCATATAGCCATTTTTCAAGCCATTGCACGCGGCCAAACCTTGAGATCAGGACCGCGCATTCCGCGCGGCTCATTGCCCGTTTTGGCTGGAAGATTGGGAGAGCGCGGGATATCCCCTTTAACAGCCCGCTCTCTCTTCCTTTTTTGATTTCAGGGAAATACGGGTTTGTTTTAGGGACATCATAAAATATATATTTAAATTCTTCCGAGATCTTTCCCCCTTCGGCGTCCACCGCGATCTGTGCCACCTCGGCCCGGGTGATCTCGCTGTCGACCCCAAAAGTATCCGCGGTCAGAGGCTTTATAAGGCCCTTATCGACTGCGGCCTTTATATAAGGGGCGCGCCAGTGTTCTTTCGGCACGTCAAAAAAGACGTCTTTTGTTACGGGCTCAACGGCAATGTCTTCCGCTTTTACCAGCCAGGTGGCGAGCTCGCCGCGGGTGATCGGCTGGCCCATATAAAAATTACCGTCCGGATATCCTTCAATGATGCCGAGCGTCGCCAGCGTGATTATCTCGCGGCGCGCCCAGTGCTTTTGGCTTTCGTATTCCAGCTCAGCGTCGGGAAAGGAGATAAGATGCAGCACCCGCAAGTTTTTTTGCTGAGAATTCTCCTGACCGTCCCAGCCTTTTACTTCGATATAATTTTTGCCCCGCAAAAGGAGCAGGCCGCAGGAAAAGGATCCATCATCCGCGATATCAAGAGGAAAATTATTGACCGTTAAGGTCGTTAATCCCGCCCCCGAACCTGACAGAGTGAAGATATCCTGGCTGGTAGCAGTTTTATCTTTTGGCTGGTCGATCGTGAAGACTGAAGCTCCGCCGGACGAACAGAGGATCGCGATCAAAAACGCGCAGAGCAAAAATCTTTTCATTTTCGAGGTAATTCTAACAACAATTCCGCTTCTTTGCAAGACAACTTTTTTGTGATAAAATTCATAAAGATGTTTTTAAAAAGCTTGAGCTTACGGGGCTTTAAGACCTTTGCCGAAAAGGTTGAATTGAATTTCCTGAAAGAAGGCGGGATTGCGGCCGTGGTCGGGCCGAACGGCTGCGGTAAAAGCAATATCGTCGACGCGTTCAGGTTCGCTCTGGGTGAAGGTAATTTCCGGGAATTAAGGGTCAATTCACTGCCGGAAGTCATTTTTGCGGGAACGGACATGCGCAAACCCCTTTCGCTGGCGGAAGTTACCCTCACTTTTGACAATTCATCCGGGGTGCTTCCGGTCGACTATCTGGAAGTCGCGGTAAAGCGCCGCACTTTCAAGGACGGGACCTCGGAATTTTACATTAACCGGCAGCCTTGCCGCCTTAAAGATATCCGCAATCTGTTCCTCGATACCGGAGTGAGCTGTGAATCCCTTTCGATCATCGGCCAGGGCCGGGTGGACTCGATCCTTTCTTCACGTCCGGAAGAGCGCCGCGCGTTTTTTGAAGAAGTCGCGGGCATCCACAAATATAAAACCCGCAAGCTTGAAGTTGAACGGAAATTGATACTTTGCGAGCAAAATTTGTTGAGGATATCGGACCTGAAGGTGGAAATCGGCGAGCAGGCGCTGATGCTTGAAGCACAGGCAAGCAAAGCCAAAGAATACAAAACTCTGCAGGCCCGCCTCCACGATCTGGAAGTAGGGGTTTTTAAAAAGCAGGTCCTTGGGCTCCTTTCAAAGATCGAAGAGGTTGAGGCAAGGATCTCCGAACTGAAGAAACAGGCGCTTTTAATCTCCGAACAGACGCAGAAGACATTGGATGAAAAGGCGAAGTTAAGGGAAAGATCAAGATGGCTTGAAGCCGAAATAGAAGCCAGCCGGCGCATGGCGGAAGAAATAAAAGAAGAAATAAAGAGCGAACAAAGCAGCCTTCTGATCGAACATGAAAGACGCGTATTCGAGGAAAAAAATAAGGTACGCGATCTGGTCGAAGAGGGGAGGTTCGTAAAGTTCGAGATCTCAAGGCTTGAAAATTCAGCCAAGTCCATCCTTTCAAAAAAGGATGAAGTAAAGAAACAGATAGAGGAATGGTCGGAGAGCGATTCCGCGGAACTTAGGGAGCTTCAGCCGATCGTTCAGGTAGGATTAAAACTGGTTGAACAAATAAATTCGCTTGCCAGGGTATTATGCGGCCGGGAGGGCATAGTATTAAGATCGCACGCGGAGGACAAGGTCATTGAGATGTTCCGCGCCGAGATGAAAAAGCTCGAAGAAGAAGAAATGCTGTTGAATGACGGGTTAAAAGCAAAGAAGGAAGAGCTTCATAAGACGGAAGAAAAGGAATCCCGGCTTAAAAAGGGCATTGAAGAAATGCAGGCCCCGCAGGAGAAGCATGAGAGCGAAGAAATATCGAAGCTTAAAAATAAAAGCGATGAATTGCAGGCTAAACTTGATAAATTAAAAGAAGAAAAGGCCCAATGCCAGAAGATACTCGAAGACCTTGAGAATAAACCGGCATCCGGCCCGGGCGGTTCGGAAGAATTAATGAGAGAAGAGATCGCTTTGGCAAAATTTCAGGGAGAGCTGCTTCAGCTTGATGACAGGATGCAGGGAGATTACAGCCTTTCCAGGGAGGCGCTTTTATCGCAGCCGCTGCTGGCGGAAAATGTAGCCAGGAGCAAAAAAGAAGCCGAAGAAATCAAATTCCGGCTGCGATCCCTGGAGCCCGTAAACCTGCTGGCGATAGACGAATATGAAAAGGCCAAAGAACGGCATGGTTTTATTGAAAGCCAGTACGTTGACCTGGTCTCCGCGCGCGAAAACCTGAAATCCCTTATTACGGAGCTGGATGCCAAGGCGGCGGAAGATTTTTCCAGAACGATGGAAGTCGTAACTAAAAATTTTAAAGAAATATTTTCAAGCCTTTTCGAAGGTGGCGAGGCTTCGATTGAAGTGAATGAGGATGAAGGTATCGAAATATCCGCCTGCCCGTCAGGACGAAAATGGTTGAATTTGTCCCTTCTTTCGGGAGGAGAAAGAGCTCTTACCGCCATCGCGCTGCTGCTTTCATTTTTAAAGACCCAGCCTTCGCCTCTGTGCATCCTGGACGAGGTTGACGCCGCGCTTGATGAAGCCAATGTCTCCCGCTTCGCCAGGTTCATTAAACAATTTGCGGGAAAAACGCAGATGCTTGTAATATCGCACAACAAGAGGACGATGGAGGCGGCGGATATTATTTATGGAATAACCATGGAAGAGCCGGGCGTTTCCAAGGTGGTATCCATGAGATTGGCGGAAGCAGTTTAAATGATAAGAGTGACCTCTAGACTTCTGGACTTCTGGACCTCTGGACCTTGGAAAAAAGGTCAAGCGGTCAAGCGGTCTAGTGGTCTAGCGGTCATATTGATCTTTTTTACCTTCTTATCTGCAAATGCGCAGGAGCTGCCGGTTGGTCAATGGGGAATCGGCGGGCTGGTTGTAAACGATACCCCCGGCAATACTCCGCAAGTTAATCCAAAAATGGTCGCCTGCGGCGACGGCACTTACCTGATCGTATTTGAGGACGCAAGATTCGGCAACTCTGATATCTTTGCGCAGAAGATTGATTCTCAGGGAAATCTCTTGTCCGATCCGTTCGGGGTGCCGGTTTGCCTGGCCAGGGACGATCAGACCAATCCACAGATCGTTTCGGACGGCTCCGGTGGGGCGATCATCGCCTGGCAGGACAACCGAAACGGAAACTCCGATATTTATGCCCAGCATATCGGCAAAGACGGCGAAAGCTTATGGGCGAAGGACGGGCTCCCGGTTTGCTCCGCTCCCGAAGGCCAGTTTTTCCCCGAAATGATAAGCGACGGCGTGGGCGGGGCGATAATTGCCTGGCATGATTACCGGTCCGGAGCGGAAGACCTTTATGCGCAAAAAATAAATTCTGCCGGACAGACTGTTTTCCAACTAAACGGTATCCCAATTTGTACGGCTCCTGGAACCCAATGGTTCCCGAAATTAGCTACGGATGGGATGGGCGGGGTGATATTTGCTTGGGCCGACAGGAGAAACGGCAATTTCGATATCTACACTCAAAAAATTGATTATACCGGGAAAATAATTTGGCCGGAAAATGGCGTTCCGGTTTGTGTGGCCGACGGAAATCAGGAAAATGTCGACATTGCGGAAGATGGCAGCGGAGAAGCGATTCTTGTATGGAAGGATTCAAGGCCGGAAGCCCCAGGTATCTATGTTCAGAAAATAAAAGGGGACGGGGCGCCTCTCCTGCAACTCAATGGCATTCCGGTGGCGCAAGACACGGGGCTTGGTGCCGATCCTAAAATTGCTTCCAGCCAGTATGGCGGGGCGATTATCGTCTGGAGCGATCCGCATTCCGGAGATCCGGACGTGTATGGTCAATTTATTGGCAAGGATGGAAAACTAGCGTGGGGAGAATCGGGCAAACCGATAGCCAGGTTGAGAGGGATGCAGGAAAAACCGCAAATATTCGGAAATTCTCCTTTTGCCGTAATCTGGGAGGACAGCCGGAGCGGCCATAAGGAATTGTTCGCTCAAAAAATCACCGAAGACGGATCTCTTTTATTCGGATCTGACGGAGTGTTGATCACCGACAACGGAGTCGATCCCCAAATTGGGAACGCGATATTGACTGCTTCCGGCGAAGTGTTTTCCTGTTATCAGGACCGGAAAAAAGGGAATTTTGATATCTTTGCTTCTCATGTTTTGGCCAACGGTATGATGGATTGGATAAATGTGGTAAATAATACGCCAGGCGCCGTCATTAAGCAGAGTTTCAACGAAATCTGGTCCAAAGACGGGGTCGTGTTCGCTTTTGAGGATTTCAGAAACGGCTATTCGAACATTTACCTGCAAAAAGTTTCCAAGGTTGGACAGCTTCTCTGGGGAAAAGACGGAGTTGTCGCCGCGCCCGGACTTTTTCCCCAGAAAAATCCGCAGGTCATTCCCGATGAGTTGGGCGGCGCGATCGTGGTCTGGGAAAATTTTCGCGATAATTCCAGGCCGATGATAGCCGCGCAGAGGATCAATTCTGACGGCTCTGTCGCCTGGGATGGAGCTGGGGTCATTCTGACCCCCAAAGCTCCTTCTCTCGAACAGAGCAAGCCCAAGATATTTGAGGACGGGGAGGGCGGCGCGATCGTGGTTTATTGCGATTATAGAGGGACGCTTAGATATAAAGATATCTTCGCCCAGCGAATAAACGCGAACGGAGAGATCCTGTGGGGCGGCCAGGGAAAAGTTGTTTCTGCCGCGAACGGCAACCAGGACGATCCCGTTATTTCACCAAAAACATTTGTGGTGGTCTGGACAGATTATCGCAATGGGGACCGGAACTCCGACATCTTCGCCCAAAAGCTGGATCTGTCAGGCAATACTCTATATGGCGAAGACGGACTCTCCATTTGCGAGGCGCCCGATTCGCAGCGCGATCCTAAAGTGATCAATGACGGCCAGGGCGGAGTGTATATTGCCTGGACGGACAAAGGCGGCGGGAGCTATGACATTTTTGCCCAAAGGCTGGATGCGTCAGGAAGATCATTATTCCTGAAAGACGGCATCCCTGTTTGTCAGTCAGCGCGCACCCAGCAGGATCCGTCATTAGTTGTAAATTCTGCAGGAGAGGCATGTTTGATCTGGGAAGATTTCAGGTTCGGCAACTGGGATATTTTTACTCAAAAATTGCAAGGCAACGGCCAGCTTGTATTTCCGGAGGAGGGCTTAACTATTACAAATGCCCCCGGCACGCAGTACTCGCCAAGCGCGGTCGCAAATAAAAATGGGATCTATCTGGCCTGGGAAGATTACCGAAATGGAAAGGCCTATAATATTTACATGCAGCAGATTGCTCTCAATGGGAAGCCATCGTGGGGGCCTGACGGTTTTCTCATTAAAGAAACATCTTTAGGCGGCAGAGCTCCGAAGCTAGTCTCTCTTCCCGACAATTCCATTGTCCTGGGATGGGAAGATTATCGATACGGCCGACGTAGTATCTACGCCCAGAGATTTGTTTTCTAAACTATTTAGCCGCTTTCTTTAAGATCTCTGCCTTATCCGTCTTTTCCCATGGAAGCTTCAGGTCCGGCCGGCCAAAATGGCCGTAGGCGGCAACCTGTTTATAGATCGGTCTTCTCAAGTCCAGGTTCTTGATTATTAAACCGGGACGGAGATCGAAATTCTCTTCGATCAGTTTTGCAATCTTGTCTTCTTCGATTTTACCCGTGCCAAAAGTGTCGACCATGATGGATAACGGCCTGGCGACGCCGATCGCGTAAGCGAGTTGGACTTCGCATCTTTTTGCCAGTCCGGCCGCAACTATATTTTTTGCCACATAACGCGCGGCATAGGTCCCGGATCGGTCTACCTTGGTGGGATCTTTCCCTGAAAAAGCGCCGCCGCCGTGCCTGGAATAACCGCCGTAAGTGTCCACGATTATTTTTCTTCCGGTAACCCCGGTGTCGCCCTGAGGCCCGCCGATCACGAACCTTCCGGTCGGATTGACGTAATATTTTATCTTATCATCGACAAGTTCTTCGGGGAGAATCGGAAGGATGACCCTTTCGATGATCTCATCTTTCATTTGCTTGGTGTCTACATCCGGTGAATGTTGCGCGGCTATCAGTACGGTGTGAATTCTTACCGGCTTATCTCCTTCATATTCTACCGTTACCTGGGATTTTCCATCCGGACGGAGATAGGAGAGTTCTCCGTTTTTCCTGACCTCCGCCAGCTTTTTTGCCAGACGGTGGGATAGGGTTATGGGCAGAGGCATAAGTTCCGGGGTTTCATCGCAGGCATAGCCGAACATTAGGCCCTGGTCTCCGGCCCCTAATCCTTCAAGATCTTCTTTTATGACTTCTCCGCCTTTTATTTCAAGCGCTTTGTCCACGCCGCGGGCGATGTCCTTGCTTTGTTCTTTTATGGCGACCAGGACGCCCACGGTTTCATAATCAAAACCGTATTTGGCCCGGGTATAACCGATATCTTTTATGACTTCTCTCGCGATCGTGGGGATCTCAATATAACAACCTGTGGTTACTTCTCCCGCTACCATGCAGATGCCGTTTGTGACCAAGGTTTCAACCGCGACGCGGCCGACCGGGTCTTTGGCGATTATGGCATCGAGAATAGCATCGGAGACCTGATCGCAGATTTTATCGGGGTGGCCTTCGGTAACGGACTCTGAAGTGAATAAACGAGTTCCATCTTTCATATTATTACCTCCCTCATACGAGCGGACTGGTCTTACGTATGAAACTTGTTGAATTGTATCTTGAAAGCTTTCATTTGTCAACGGAATCAAGTATAATTATTTCATGGGAGACCTTTCCGAACACTTTAACTACAAGGATTTTAACTGCAAATGCCCTCAATGCAAGGGTGAAGGCTTTAAGATCCATCTGGGCCTGGTCGGAGCGCTTGAAATGATCGCCGAGCATTTTCAAAAGCAGGTAAAGGTGATATCCGCTTTCTGGTGCGACGATTACTACGAGAGCTTGAAAAGGGAAAAAGTAAGCTACCATTTAAAAGGAAAAGCAGTGCACATCGCCATAGATGGGGTTCCCCCGAATGAGCTTTTTAAATACGCGGAAACCATCCCCGAGATTAACGGGATCGGCCTTTATCCCCAGGAAGGATTTGTCCATCTTGATACCAGGCCGCTGGAAAAAAGAGATTTGTGGGTCAAAGATGGCGAACGCTATATTCCCCTGACGCCGGAAAAGCGCAAACAGTATGGCCTCTGAATCCAAATTCGAAGTATACAATAAAAATTTTATCGATTCCCTGAAGTCAGAAAGAAACTTTTCCGATTATACATTGATCAATTACGGCATTGACCTCGATCAATTCTGCCGTTTTTTGGAAAAGCAAGAAACGCCGCTTTTTTCAATGAGCCGGCAGAACGCGCGCGAATTTCTTTATTACCTTGAAGGGCAAAAATTCTCGAGGCGTTCTCTGGCGCGAAAAATATCCGCCATCCGGTCTTTTTTCCGCTGGCTGGTAAGGGAAGGGAAGACCAAGTCCAATCCCTTTGAGCTTTTATCAACGCCTAAACTTCAAAAGAAACTTCCCAATTTTCTATACAAAGAAGAAATTGAAAAACTGCTGGAAGCAATCGATACCGGTAAATTGCAGGGCAAAAGGGACCGGGCGCTTTTTGAACTGTTATATGGAAGCGGGATAAGGGTTTCCGAAGCGACCAAGCTCAACCTTTCCGATCTCGACCTTGAAGGCCGCGAGATAAGAGTTTTTGGAAAAGGCAGAAAAGAAAGGATCGTCTTGATCGGCAAATACGCGGTATCGGCGCTGAAAGATTATCTTGCCGAACGGGGAAAAACCCAGAATAAGGCGATATTCCATAATTTAAGGGGCGGGCGCCTGACCCAGAGAAGCGTTGAAAGATCGGTCAAGTATTACGCCAAAAAAGCCGGCATCGACAAGCCGATTACCCCCCATACCCTTCGCCATACCTTTGCCACGCATCTTTTGACCTACGGCGCGGACCTGCGGACGGTGCAGGAATTAATGGGACATTCATCCCTTTCCACCACCCAGATCTATACCCACGTAACCAAGGAAAAGCTGAAATCAGTATATGACCTTGCGCACCCTAGAGCAAAAATAATATAATCAAGTATGTACCTTCGTCTTATAACGGCAACGGTCGGCGTTTCAATCTCCCTCTTCCTTCTATTTTATATACTGGGGATACGGCGAGGCCTGAAAATAGATTGGGACGGGCTGACAGAGAGGTTGTTCATTGTTATATTCTTTTCAGCGGGGGGGATGGGTTTTTATTTAATCCCGCTGATAATACTTATTCGTATTTATTATTATCTAAACGCCCGCGGCAATTTATGGTTTGCCAGAAACAATGAACCCGCGGTAGAGATGCAAAAGGCAAAGTTTAAAACCGAAATGGTGATGGATTTGGCTTTAAGCCCCGCGCTCGCGATCCTGGTTTGTCTTATCCTATGATAAAAAAATACGCGATTATACTGATCTTGCCGCTTATGGTCCCTTTCTTGTCGGGATTCTCTTTTTCCCAATTTACCGATCCGCTTTATGAAAATGTCAAACAGCAGGCGGTGCAGAGTTTTTCCGATCTTTTTTCCAACAAAGTGGAGATCGGCAGCGCCGGCGGCAGGCTGATAGGGCAGATCATATTAAATGACGTTAAGATCGGGAACGATATCAAGGCGAAAAAGATCGTAATTAATTTTAGCCCCATAAAATACGCGATGGCAAAAGGGGACGTTGTTCCCGCGATCACCTCGATTAAGGTATTCAATGGGAACGCAAATATTGTTCGCGGCAAAAAGGGCGATATCAATGCCGTTCATTTCCTAAAACCCGCCAAGCCGGGCGGCGGGGGTATCCCTTTCAAAGCGAACTTGTTCCTCTATGACTGCCAGGCGGAATACCGGGATGAGGCGGGATTGCCCTATCGGTTAAAAGACAGCCTGTTCAAGATGCAATTTGAAAATATCCACGGAGGGGTCGACCTCTCCCGCGCTCCGCAAATATCGATTGACCTGAAAGCATCGTCCGGAAAGAATTCGATATTCATAAAAGGGAAAGCGAACCCCGATAAAAATTCTTTCGATATCCGGCTGATCTCAAAAGACATGGACATGGGATCATGGGCTCCTTATCTTCTTCCTTTTATTGATATCCATAAAGGAACGGGCGATCTGGTGTTTAATCTAAAAAATAACGATATAAACATGCAGTTGTCGGGGAAGGCGGACGATGTCCCCTTTACCGTTTCCGGCAGATTATTTGACCGGCTTGATCTGAACATTGACGTAAAGGACGCCGACCTTCTAAAACTTAAAAATATTTATCCCGGGACTTCTGCCCTTGATCTTAAAGGAAGAGGAGGGCTGGGCTTGCACTTGTTCGGCCCTTATAATGACTTCAAGGCGGAAATAAAAGCAAAGATCGGCGCCGGGGAAATATATGGGCAAAAGATATCCGGGGCCGTTTCCGCGGTCTATTACAAGAAAAAAGCGGCCATAGAAGCGGCCAAAATATCGGCGTATGACGGAAACATATTAATATCCGGCGAAGTCGACTTTTCATCAAAGGTCCCCCATTTTAAATTGACAGGGAACTTGGATTCTCTGGACCTTAAAAAGCTTTCAGACGGTTCGCCGGTTATATCCGGCCGTTTAAGCGGAAGAATGGAAGCAGGGGGAACATTTGACGCCCTCTATGGCGAATATAACGGAAAATTCCTGCACGCGTCGGTGATGGGGCAGCCGATCGATTTCGGCCAATTGAAGTTCAGGTATGGCGAAGGAAAGTTCAGCATCGATTCGTTGAGCCTAACATCTTTAACTGCAGGGTTTCACGGTTCGGGCGATATTTTAAAAGACCGTAATGTTTCATTCTCCGGTTCGGCTTCGGGGATAAATCTGGCGGGGGAGGGGTCTTTGGGCGGCATGAGCGCAAAATTGGATTCTTTCCGCGGGGCCGTTTCCTTTAAATTTGATGACGCGTTTATTAAATCACCGCTAAAAAACCTTAATGCTTCAGGCACGCTGGAGATATCATCGGCAAAGATAGGCGAGCAAACGATTGATCGCGCGATCGGCGGGATAGAGCTGGCGCAAGGCAGAATGAAGATATTGAATGCCTCGATCAGCAGCGGAAGATCGACGATTTTGATATCGGGAGAAACCGGGGTGGGAGTCCCTACGGACCTCAAAATTTCCGGCAATGCTCTGCAATTCGATGATTTTAAAATATTTAACAGCATACTTCCACAAGAGATTAATAATCCGACCGGATCAATCGATCTCGACCTGAAAATTTACGGAACGCTTAATAAAATAGAATCGGCGGATGATTTTCTTGGGCTTAATGCCCGGGGCAGCTTGCGTACCCGCAACGGTTCGCTTGGCGGAATATATTTCAAAGAAGCATTGCTTGAAGCCTCCCTGGAGAACAAAGAGCTCAATATAAACAAAATTAAGCTGGCGACGACAAACTCTGAAATAACCGGCCGATACCTTGCCGCGAATGGCTCGATCGAGGCAAACCTTGCCGGCTGGTTCGACCTGGATGATTTTTCCCAGGTTTTAAAAAGGATCGGGATGTTCAAGGGGACAGGAA
>Ga0265296_1003207_pt1 | contig 15501 bp, 12 predicted proteins | sample MunlanPumphouse1_FD_189073 | JGI IMG/M metagenome (GOLD analysis project Ga0265296, IMG submission 189073) | Groundwater microbial communities from a municipal landfill in Southern Ontario, Canada - Pumphouse #1 | ecosystem: Environmental > Aquatic > Deep subsurface > Groundwater | place... | reverse complement strand
CGGACACCTGGCCGGCCTGTGCGGCATTGGCGAAGTCGGCCGGGTACGCGTACAGGATCGCCGGTACGCGCTGACCTTCCTTGTAGCCCGGCGGCGTGTACAGGGTGAACGACAGGTCCACGCCATCGGCGCGCTTGTAGGTCACCAGGCGTTTCTGGATCTGCCGCACTTCCGGGGTCGGGTCGACCAGCTTGGTCAACGCGGTGGGCCTGGACTCGAACTGCGCTTCGCCGGCCTTGGCATCGGCGATGCGCTCACCGAGCAGACGCACGAACGCGTTCGGCGGGTCCATCACCGACTGGTGCCAGGTGACCAGATGGCCCGGCGTGGCACTGAAACCGATGACCTGCTCATAGGCATCCGCATCGCTGCGGAACAGGCGTTCGCTCTTCAGCGTCCCCAGGTTGAGCGCGTCCAGGAACGGACGGTCGCCCTGCGGCGACGCACCCTGCCCGCGCAGGAACACGGTGTTGCCCTCCTGGCGCACCACCGGCGCACCGCTGGGCAGGCGCTTGAACACCAGGTTGCCCGGATTGCCATACAGCTCATCGCTGGACATGTCCCACAGCAGGCGACCTTCCTTCTTCGGCTGGTCCACATCGACGATGCGGGCCTGCATCCAGTGGCGGTTCTCGTCGTTCTCGAACTGGAACGACACAGCCGGCTCGGCCGACCACGCAAAGCCCTCGAAACGCTGCGCGGTGCGGGCGATTTCCACCGGCTTGCCGGTGAACGGCGCCTTCAGCATCAGCACGCGATCGCGATGCGGCACGCTCACCTTCCAGTCGCCCTTGTCCAGCGCTTCGGCATAGACCAGGGTGGCCGGGTCGGTGGAGCGCCAGTCGTAACCGCGCGGGCCTTCCGGCACCCCGTGTACCGGCACGCGATCGGCCAGCGGCAGGCTGGCCAGCACCGTGTTGCGGCCATTGCCGAGGTCCAGCACCGCCACATCGTTGGCGAAGCGCTGGTAGGTCACGGCATGCGAGAACGGCGCCTTCAGGGTTTCGGTCAGCACATGCACGCCATCGGGTGCGGCGTTGACGTCGTTGTACAGCGCCGGCTGGCCAACCGGGCGCACGCTGCCGGTAGCGGTATCGACCACCGCCAGCTGCGAGGCACCGTAATAGGCGAACAGCTTTTCATCGTGCACGCTGGTCAGCGTGTCGCGCGCTTCATAGGTGCTGCTCTCGCCACTGCTGCCCAGCGATTCCTGCGCGTCCGGACCGGTGGGCGTGCCGCCGTTGGACGGCGCCAGCCCCTGGTTGGCCGGCACCAGCTTCACCAGCAGACTCTGGCCGCCACCCAGCCACTGCACGGAGCTGCCGAAAATGGGATTCAGCTGCACGTTCGGCACCTGCTTCACCTGGCCGGTGGCGGCGTCGCCCACCCACAGCTGCACGCTGGTATCGACCGCATTCTGGAAGGCGAAACGGCTGCCATCGGCCGACCACTGTGCGGCCCCTGCGCAGCCCTGCGGCAGGTTGACCTTGGTGCTCTTGCCGCTGGCGATCTCGACCAGGGTGAAGTCGGCCACACAGGCCGGAATGCCGTAGCCGCCGGGGGTGTCGTGGCGGCTGCGGTTCTTCGGTTCCAGGCGCACGCCGGCCAGCTTCAGGTACGGCTGCGCCACGCGGGTGATGGACGGATAGGTCTGCGCGGTGGTCAGCAGCAGCCGCTGCCCGCTGGGGTCGATGTTCGGTGCTGGCGGCGGCGGGGCCTTGAGTACCTTAAGCAGGTGTTCCGGCGGCTTGGCGTAGTCGGCGAAGGCCGGGCCGGCGGCCAGCAAGCCGAGCGTGGCAACGGCAACGGCCGCCGCCAGAGAGGTACGACGGATGAGCATCCTTTTCCCCTGGGAGTGAGTTGGGTACCCGCACTGCGGGCATGGGCCGAATCTAACACCCCCGGCCCACCGGCAAATGGGCCGGAAGGGCTAGTCGCCCCATCCTGCAAAGCGTGGCCCTGCATGGCCCGGCCCCTTCCCTGGATACCCCTCGGTTACTGCCGTGCGTGCAGCTCCCAGGTGGACAGATAATCGGGATCGATCACCGTCACCCCGCTGGACCGCAACTGGTACTCGCCCGGCGCGGCCGGCAGGTACTGGTCCAGCATCGGCGGCAGGTGGCGCTCATGCCCATCATCGCCATCGGCCAGCACCAGTCCCTCTTCGGCACTGACCCGCAGCACGGTACCGGCAAACTGCTCCAGCCCCTGCACCTGGCCATCGCCACCAAAACGGGTAACGCCCACCAGTACCAGCTTGCCAATCATCTGCTCGGCCTTGGCATCATCCAGATCCAGGGGCGGCAGGGCTCCTCTCGATTCGTTGCTCATCGTGCACCTCGGAAGCCTGCGTGGACATCGTGGACGAGATGCGCGCCCATTGCTGCGAACGAAACAGCGTCGTGGGGCGACTCGCATGCATGTAGTGGCTCTGCGCACTGCGGGATGCAGAGCCAACCATCGGTGCTCAACTCACGGAAGAATTCTGTCTGAGGCTGCATGAACCGCAGCAGCGGTTTCAGCATGTTCGCCGACACCAGCGCGTTTGGCCTGGGCAACAGGCCGGTCGCTGATGCGGTAGGTGTACGCGTGAACAGGACTGTGCATCGCGGGCCTCCTTGCCGGGGGAGTGGCCTCGCAGGACCACATTCAACGCTGCGCAAATGTGCCGGAAACGAGCTGGCGGGTATCGATCGCGGGAAAGCGACAGGGACACCTGCAACTCAGGGTCACGCCTGCGCTTGATCGTCTACACGGTTGGATGCTGCCACCGCCCAGGGAATGGCGAAGTGAAGAAGTTCCGTGGCATCCGGGCCCGGGGCCACTCCGCTTGCAGCAAGTATCTGAGCCGAACGCACCCTGCCCCGATTCCAGCAATCGTCAATTACATTTAACCTGTGATTCACCTGGCCCACTTTACGGTCAGCGCTCAACATGCAGGGAACGCTTATGTTTGGGTACGCATTCACACGGCCGTGGGCAATCGCCCTATGTTCGGCCTCGCTCTGCGCCTGCACACACGCGACTGATCGTTCGTCGACTTCTCAAGGACCCGTTACCATGGCATCGACCGCGTCCGACGCCGCAACGCCTTCTGCGCTCAGCGCAGACCAACTGCTGTTGCGCCTGCTGGATCTGATCAAGGACACCACCTCCACCCGTGAACTGACCCTTGAACGGGTATCGCAGGCCATGCGGGCGCCCGCGCAGCGTTTCGGCCCGGGGCATTTCGGCTATGGCGGCACGCTGACGCCGGAATGGAGCTACGGCCTCGAGGTCCAGAAAGCTGGCGCCGCCGATGCGCGTCTCGATCTCAATTTCATCGACACCACCGCCGACCACAAAGCCAACGCAACGGCGATCTGCCAGGTCGACTTCGACCAGTTCGCCTCGGGTCTGCAGGCCGCGGGCTTCAAGCGCGACACCATCCGCGGCGAGCACGGCCGGGTCATCCATGACCGTTTTGATCGCCCGGATCTGACCATCAAGGTCGACACGATGGCTGAGGATGCAACCCCGTCTGGCAAGCCGGCGCATGCCTGCGTCCGCCTTGTGACCGTGCAGTAAGGAGCACCGCACCATGCCTACGCTTTCAGCGGATACGGAACGCCTGCTGGCCGAATTTGCAGGAAAATCCGATGTAACGGCCGATCAGGTCGACAACCTTCGCAAGGCCATTGCCAATTCTCCGGCGCTGGCAACCCAGGTCGACTTGGCCATCACCGCCGGTCATCTGCAGCGCTTCGAGCTGTTGCCTGCCGACAGCAATGTAGGCGGCGAGTACGTCAGCGGCGCAAAGGCCATCCGCCTGCCGGCATCCAGTCTGTCCACGCTGGCAGCCCCGGACAAACACGATGCTGCAGAGCTGACGTTCGTCCTGGGCCATGAGATCCAGCATGGGCTCAATGATGCAGCGACCGAACGGGCCTACGAGCAGTTTGAATCCGATATTGCAGACATTGCCGCGCGCGATTCGACCCACGACTACACCCAGGCCATCGGCACCCTGCTCGCAGCCAACCGGCGCGACGAGGCATCGGCGAACATCGAGGGCTGGAATGCACTGGTCGGCATGGTCAAGACCGCCAATCCGGACGCCACGCTGGAGGATGTATACAACGCAAGTACCCGTGCAAACGAGTTCGTGCGCGTGCAGCCCGGGCCGCCGATGACCTACGCCGCGCATCCGGACCTGACGCTCAACGCAGACCTGAGCATGACCGCCACCGCTGCCAATATCGAGGGCATGGGCAAGCACTACTACGACGAAGGCGTGTCGTCCGGGCTGGGGCCCAACGGCAATTCTGACTACCAGAATTTCTACGCTGCCTCTGCCATCAGCCGCGCCTGCGAGGAAGAGGCCAAGAATCCGGCACCCGATGGCATCAGCAGGATGTCGGTGAACATGGCGCAGCTGGGCCTGCAGGAAAGCCTGCTGGAACAGAACGGCCTGTCTCTGGGTAAAGGCACGCCGCCACGGCAGCCCTACTTCGATACCAGCACCTCGCCGTCCACGCTGCATTATTTCGACCACACCGAGGGCACCTACGCCCACGTGCCCATCACCGCGCAGACGACCGCCGCTCCCTCGAACGAGGCGCAGGTTGCGTTGGCCGGCGGCAACGACCGTGCCCTGCACGATCAGATCCGCGGCAAGGTGGCCGAGCTGGATGCCGCCAACGGCCGCAGCTTCGACGCCTCCAGTGAACGCCTGAGCGCAAGCCTGCTGGTGCTTGCCCGCGAGAACGGCCTGGACCGCGTGGATCATGTGGTGCTCAGCCGGCAGGCCGGTGACGTCGCTGCGGCACAGAACGTGTTCGTGGTGAAGGGCGCGCTGGATGATCCTGCGTCGCTGCGTGCGTCGGCAGCTACCGCTGAAGCCGCCCAGCGGCCTGTGCAGGAAAGCCTGGACAGCCTCGCCATCGTCAACCAGCGCCAAGCTGACCACACCTCGCAGGAACAGACACGCCAGCAGGTGCAGGAACAGCAGCGCAGCGCACTGTCGCATTGAGGTCAGGGACGGCGCCGGGCATCGCCCGGCGCAACCCGCGCATGGGCCACGCTAGAATGCGTGCATGCGTACCGTCCATGCCCTTCGCTACATCACCCCCTTGCGGGAAGGTGGCTCACTGCCTGCCGTGGTCGAGACCGACGACGACGGCATGGCCGTACTCAAGTTCCGTGGTGCCGGCCAAGGGCCAAAGGCGCTGATCGCCGAGTTGATCGCGGGCGAGATGGCGCGCGCGGTGGGTCTGCCGATTCCGGAGATCCTGTTCGTCGAGCTGGACAGCGAGTTCGCCCGCACCGAGCCCGACCCGGAGATCCAGGACCTGATCCGCGCCAGCGAAGGCCTGAACCTGGGCCTGGATTATCTGCCCGGCGCGATCAACTACGACCCGGCGGCAATGCCGGTGGACGCTGACCTGGCCTCGCGCATCGTCTGGTTCGATGCGTTCACCAGCAACGTCGACCGCACCACGCGCAATCCGAACCTGATGGTGTGGCATCGCAAGCTGTATCTGATCGACCACGGCGCGGCGATGTACTTCCATCACGACTGGGCCAACGCCGGCGATGCCTGCGAGAAGCCCTTCGTGCTGATCCGCGACCACGTGCTGCTGTCGTTCGCCAGCCGCATTGCCGAGGTCGATGCCGAACTGGCCGCGCGCCTGCCGGATGCGGAAATCGAACGCATCGTCGGCCTGGTGCCGGACAGCTGGCTGGTCGATGAGCCGGCCTTCGAGAGCCCCCAGGCCTACCGGCAGGGCTACATCAACTACCTGAAGCATCGCCTGAAGGTACGTGCGGTGTTCGTGCAGGAGGCCATCCGTGCCCACGCTGCACACGTATGACTATGCCGTCATCCGCGTGGTACCGCGGGTGGAACGCGAGGAGTTCATCAACGTCGGGGTGATCGTGTCCTGCCCCGGCGCACGTCACCTGGAAGCGGCGATCGAGCTCGATGCCGCACGCCTGCAGGCCTTCGCGCCGACGCTGGATATTGAAGCGCTGCAGCCGTGGCTGGATGCCATCGTGGCGATCTGCCGGGGCGATGCGGGCGCCGGCCCGATCGCGCAGCTGCCCGCGCGCGCGCGCTTCCATTTCCTGACCGCCAAGCGCAGCTCGGTGGTGCAGATGTCCAGCACGCATGTGGGCCGCACGGCGGACCCGGCGGGCGTGGTCGAACACCTGATGGCGAAGATGGTGCGGGTGCCGACCTAGCGCGCTACTTGCCGCCGCCCCAGCGTGCGGTCATTTCGCTGCGGATCGGCGTGCGTTCGGTGTTGCTGTCCGTGGCGGTGAAGCGCATCGCCTTGACCGCGTTCAACGCCCAGCCGCTGAAGGCCGTCGACGGCTTGGCATCCACCACCTTTACGTCATACGTGCGGCCGCGCTTATTGACCGAATAGGCCACGGTCACTTCCTCTGCAAACTGCACACGCCCGGGATCGGCATTCAGTCGTGGGCGGAAGGTGCCTTCCACCGGCTTCCAGTATGTCAGCGCTTCGGCCTGCTGCAGCTGCAGCGGCTCGGGAGACGCGGCGATGGCCATCGGACTCATCGCCAGGGTGAGCGCGAGCGCAGCAGCGCGGAGCAGCATGGGAGGCATGGTTGTCATTCCTTGTACGCCAGTGGTCGGTGCTCAAGCGTACGCCATCACGGGCTTTTCCGGTTCACCGCAACGGTCACCGCGAAGTAGGGAATCGCGCTCCACTGCCCGCGCGGATGATGCAGCGATTCCACGCCCATGCCGATCTGGTAATTCACGCTGCCCGGCTGCTGGCGCCAGAAATAAGGTGCGCCATTGCTCCAGCCGCAACAGACGTACGTCAATGGCGGCATGCCGAAGGTCTGCTGCAGATAGGCTTCAACACCCGCCGCCGACGCGCCGCTGACGCGATACCGCGCTTCCATTGGCTGGAGGTAGGAAGCGTCGTCCTGGGTGCAACCGACGTATTCCAGCTCGGCGGGTTTTCGGCCCATCGCCTGCAGGAAATCCTGGCAGACGGTATCGGGCCGGGCCAGGCCTTCGGCGCGGCCGTGCAACTCCCACTCCGCGATCGCAGCGGCGGGCGTCTGTGCGCCGGCAGTGCCGACGCTGCAGATCAGCAGCAGCAAGCCGGCGCTGCATCCGAAGCGGACAGAACAGGACGCGGAAAGATGCAATAGAGTGATGGCAGATCCTCTGCAGGCGTGGCGAGACGTCATCGTAAACGACCGACGCCACCACTCGCTGCGCACGCTTCGATCAACGCTCACGCGCCATGCTCTGTTCGGTGAAGCGCGCCACGCAGAACTCCAGGAAGCTGCGCAGCTTCGGCGTGACCTGGCGATCGCGGGGATACAGCAGGTTGATCGAAGTGGACACCGGCACGAATCGAGGCAGCACCTCCACCAGTTCGCCGCGCGCCAGAGCAGCGGACATCATCTCGAACGGCTGCAGGATCAGTCCCAGCCCACCGACCGCAGCGGTCAGCAGCGGCTCGGCCTGGTTGACCATGAAGCGACTGGAGACCGGCACGGTCAACACCCCGCCCTGCGGGTCATGGAAGCTCCACCGCGTACGGATCACCGAGTGGGCGAAGCCCAGGCATTCGTGCCGGCTCAGGTCCTGCGGGTGAACGATCGGTGGCCGTGCGGCGAGATAGCCAGGTGCAGCGCACAGGGCCAGCGGATACGGCCCCAGCCGCCGTGCGACCAGGCCGCTGTCGGCGAGATCACCGGTGCGGAACACCAGGTCGTAGCCGTCTTCAACCACGTTGACCAGGCTGTTGGACAGGTTCAGATCCACCTGCACGTCGGGATACTGCTGCATGTAGGCCACCACCGCAGGCCCCAGCGCATGCACGCCGAAGGTGACTGGCGCACTGATCCGCAGCCGGCCCATCGGTCGCCCGCGCGCGATCTCGGCCAGCTGCTCGGCACTCTCCACTTCCTCCAGGATGACCCGGGCGCGGGCCAGGTACGACTGCCCGAAGTCGGTCAGGCTCTGCTTGCGCGTGGTGCGGTTGAGCAGGCGCACGCCCAGATGCTGCTCCAGCGTCTGCACATGCTTGCCGACCAGTTGCGGCGACAGGTCCAGTGCGTCGGCAGCAGCGGCGAACGAGCCCACCTCGGCCACCTTGGCGAAGCTGCGCAGGGGTACGATCAGGTCCATTGCAAACTATTGTTTTCCAATGAAACGCCAGATTACCCCTTCTTTCGTTCGCCGGCCACGCGCACAGTAGCGCTCTGTTCCCCCCTGCCCGGCCACCGGCCGGCGTTCCCTTTGGAGACCCCCATGACCCAGGTTGTCCGCATCCACACCTATGGCGACGCCGATGTGCTGCGCGTTGACGATATCGACGTACCCGCTCCTGCCGCCGATGAGATCCAGATCCGGGTCAAGGCCATCGGCCTGAACCGCGCCGAGGTGATGTTCCGCAACGGCGCCTATCTGCAGCAGGCAGAGTTCCCGAGCCGCCTGGGCTATGAGGCGGCTGGCCTGGTTGAAGCCGTCGGCAGCGCGGTGACCGGCTTCGCTGCAGGCGATGCCGTCAGCGTCGTGCCGCCGCTGGATATCGCCCGCTGGGGCACCTACGGCGAGCTGGCCAACGTGCCGGCGCGACTGGTGGTGAAGCATCCGTCGTCGTTGGGCTTCGAGCAGGCCGCTGCGGTGTGGATGCAGTACGTCACCGCCTGGGGCGCGCTGCTGGAGCAGGCCAAGCTGGGTGCCGGTGATTTCGTCATCATCACTGCAGCGTCAAGCAGCGTTGGCCTGGCCGCCATCCAGATCGCCAATGCGGTGGGCGCAACGCCGATTGCGGTGACCCGTGGCCCGGGCAAGCGCCAGGCGCTGCTCGATGCCGGCGCCGCTCATGTCATCGCCACCCAGGAGCAGGGCCTGGTAGCCGAAGTTGCCCGCATCACCGCAGGCGCTGGCGCACGCGTGGTATTCGATCCCATCGGCGGCCCGCAGTTCGTACCGCTCACCGATGCGATGGCACGCGGCGGCATCCTGCTGGAGTATGGCGCGCTGAGCAGCGAGCCGACGCCGTTCCCGCTGTTCAACGTATTGGGCAAGTCGCTGACGCTGAAGGGCTACCTGTACTCGGAAATCGTGTCCGATGACGCGGCGCTGGCGCGTGCGAAGGCGTTCATCGTCGATGGCCTGGACAAGGGCGTGCTGGCACCGCTGATCGCCAAGGTGTTTACGTTCGCGCAGATCCAGGACGCGCACCGCTACATGGAATCGAACGAGCAGATCGGCAAGGTGGTGGTGACGCTGTAACACCCTGACGGCAGCGACGGACCCACCACGGGCACGTCGCTGCCGCCGTCTCAAGCCAGTGACGGCCCGCGGTTCTCGTGCTGGCGGCTGTCGAGGGCGAGTTGCTGCTCGCGCTGCCGGTTGTCACCGGCCAGATCGCTCACCATGTCGTCCATCGAACGTGCGGGCTGCGCCGTATCCACACTGGCGCGTTCACCGGGAATCATCCCGGCGACCCACAGGCGATCTCCGGCCATCATTACCCGGTCGACGCGCCCGGCGTCGTCGATGCCATTGCGCTTGGACTCCAGCACGGCCTGCATGACGTGCTCATCGCCAATGGCTCCGGGCACTCCCTGGCGGATGCGCTCGAACAGCGCTGCGTCCTTGGCTGACAGCGACTCCACCCCACTGCGCTGCGGCAGCTGTTCCTGTGCGGCGGGGCCAGCGACCGGTGGATTCGCCGCAGCCTGCTGCCGCGCTTGTACCTGCTCCGGCTGGAACTCCGCCCGCGTATAGGGCGGACGCTGCGGCGGCCAGTTCTCCGCGCGGTCGAATTCGGTGGTGGGGGCAAACTCCCGCGCCACCGCTGCGTCGTTCAACTGCCGGCGCGCATCTTCATCAATGGTGTTGCCCGGGCGCAGGGGCAGGCCGTAGTCCTGCTGGAAGTCGCGCATGGCCGCCTGCATGCCGGCATCAAACGTGCGCGCATCGCGCTCGGCACGTGGGTTCGGTTCGGCAAGGTACCCCAACGCCTCCAGCTGGCGGCGCATCTCGAACACCGGCTCGCCCTTCTCACCTGGGCGCAGGTTACCGTCGGCCAGTGGCCCGGTAAGGTCGGTCACCGTCCGGCGCTTGAAGTCCGGATCGACCGCCAGCGTGTCGGTGCGCATGCGCTCCAGCAATGCGTCGTCGATGCGGCCATTGGCCGGATTGATGCCCCGTTCGGTCTGGAAGCGGCGCACGGCCTGCTCGGTGGATGAACCGAAGTCACCGTCGGGCTTGATCGCGGCATTGGCGTTGTTGCGGATGTCCAGCCGCTGCAGGTACTGCTGTGCTTCCAGCACCTGCTGGTTGGCGTCACCACGGTGCAGGTCCATCGCACCAGCGGGCCCCTGATGGATCGGCACCGGCATCTGGAAGCCCGGCTGCTGCACGCGCTGGACCAGGCCGGCGACCTGCGCTTCCCATCCGGTGGCGAGCGTGGCGATGGTGTCTGGATGGGGGCTGCCGTTGTTCAGCTCACCGCCATTGACCGAGGCCCTCGCCTGCCGGTAGTCGACATGGTTGGCGTTGACGTTGTCGGACAGCCGCGCGCCGAACATGCCATCGCGCATCCCCACCACCAGCACCTTGGTGGCGATTTCCGCTTCGGCCGCCCGCTGCGGATGCTCGACCAGTTCGCGGCCCATTCCCAGCGCCTCGCCCAGCCGCTCGTAGTTGTTGACGTGGGTCAGGTGGGCAAAGCCCCGGCCGAAATACTCTTCACCGCCGAAGTAGCGCAGATCCACCGCCTGCTTCCTGCCCCAGTCTTCCTCGGGCGCGGCGAAATCGCGCGATTCGTGCTGCGCTGTGGCCAGCACATAGGCAATCTGCCGGTGGTCGGTAATGCCATTGTCGATGCAGGTACGGACGATCATCTCGACCGACTGGTCCCGGGTCAGGCCGAAGCCTGACCCACCCTTTCCATAGCCTTCGCTCATCCTTCAGCTCTCCAGTTCCGGTACGCATCCGTTCGTCGGGGGAAGACCTACTTCAGCAGGTCCGATTCGGTAGGGGCCTCGCCCTTGCAGGTGTCATAGCGGCGCATCAGCAGCGTGCGTGGCTCGGTTCCGCGCAGCTGGATGACCTTGTCCTCCCGCTCGCACGGGCTGACCTTGCCGCGCAGGATGAACCGTCCGTTGTCGATATGGTCGATGTCACGTCCGCCGATGGCGTCTTCCAATGCCCTGGCACGCAGGTAGCGGTTGCCCTTGGCATCGAACAGGTAGAACGCGTGGACGGGAACGTTGTAGACACCGTTGTTGTCCTGCCACACCTGCAGATCTGGCAAGCCATCGCCGTTGAAGTCAGAAGCGGTCAGCAGCACGGCGGCCGCAGCATGGGCATTGGCACCGGCGCGGGTCAGGCGTGGCTGCACGCCCGTGACTGCAACCTTTCGGCCGCCACGGGTCACGCCCATGCTCCGCACTTGGCAGGTTGTCACGTTGCCGGTGCCGCTGCAGTCGGCCACCTGGAAGACCACCTGCAGCGCAGGCGTGATCCTGCCCTCGCCGGGCTGCAGGACGATCCTGCCCTGCCTATCAGGCGCGGCATCCGCGGTATGGGGGGCGACCTGGCGGGGTGCGGGGGCGACCTTTGCTTCAGCGACCAGCGCCGCCGCACCTCCATCCTGCAGCTGGCGGGCACGCAGCAGGGTCATGTGCGTACGGCACTGCTGTGCATCCAGTTGGGCAGCGGCATTGCCGCCCTCTGGGCAACGGCTGTCGCGCTGGCGCAGCCATTGCCGCTGCAGATCGCGAAGTAGCTGCTGATCACCGGCTGCCATCGTGGAGCGCGCCGCGCTGTAGGCGACATTGAGCGCATCGTCGTGCACCTTGAATTCAGCATCGACACAGCGACGGCGAGCGTCCGCCACCGTGCCTGCGCTCGCCATGCACGGCGCATAGGCGGGGCTCAGGAAGCGCGCATCGCCGGCGATCAGTTCGGCGCCGCTGGGCAGCTTGCGTACGGCGGGCGGGGGCGAAGCCTGCGCGGTTGCCCACAGGCAAGGGCCAAGCAGAAGCAGCCCAGCCAGCAATCGAGTGGCACGCCCCGGCAGGCGTTCAGAGTTCAGCATGCGTTTCCTTCCTTGGGGGCTTTGGCCAACCCCGTCCCGTTCTGATGATGGATCGTGCACGCTCACCCACGCAACTTCGGCGACGGCGGTCACCTCCCACCAGCCGCCCACGGATCGCCGACGCTATTCCGGCAACGCATACGCCATCACATAATCCCCCGCCGGCGTCTCCATGAAATGATGCCCGCCGGCCATGATCAGCACGTACTGCCGCCCGCCCTGCTCATACACCATCGGGTTGGCCTGGCCGCCCGCCGGCAGCTTGGTATGCCACAGCTCCTTGCCGGTCTTCAGGTCGATGGCTCGCAGCAGGTCGTCGGTCGCTGCGGCGATGAAGATCAGGCCGCTGGCGGTCACTACCGAACCGCCATTGTTCGGCGTGCCGATTTCAATGGGCAGGCCGGAGCGGATGCCGAACGGGCCGTTGCCGCGTGCGCTGCCGAACGGCCGGTCCCACAGCAGCTTGCCGCTGCGCAGGTCGATCGCACGGATGCCGCCATAGGGCGGCTGCTTGCACAGCAGGCCGGTGAACGGCAGCCGCCAACCGGCGTTGACGTCGATGCCATAGGGCGTTCCCACCTGCGGGTCCCCTGCCCCTTCGGCCCCGCCCTTGTCAGCACGCATCTGTTCGCGCGGCAGCCAGCCCTTGCGGTCGGCCTCGGCGCGCGGCACCAGCAGGTTGTAGTTGGGCATGTCGTTGTAGTTGGCCACGATCACGCCGCGCCGCGTATCGATGGCCACGCTGCCCCAGTCCGAGCCGCCGTTGTAGCCGGGGTACTCGATGGAGTGGTGATCGCTGCTGGGCGGTGTGTAGAAACCTTCGTAATGCGCCTTGCGGAACTGGATGCGGCAGACCAGCTGGTCGATGGGGGTGATGCCCCACATGTCGCGCTCGGTCAGCGCATCATCGCGCCGCAGCGTGTGGTACAGCGAGAACAGCTGGGTGGCGGCACGCTGCTCGGGCTCTACGCCGCCCTGTGGCACCTTGCGCTCTTCGGCCGGAGTCAGCAGTTGGCCATTGCGACGGTCGAGGATGTACATGTCGCCCTGCTTGGTGGGCAGCAGGATTGCCGGCACCTTGCCGGATGCCGTCGGGTAGTCGATCAGGCTGGCCTGCGAACCCAGGTCGTAATCCCAGACGTCCTTGCGCACCGCCTGGAAATGCCAGACCGGCTTGCCGGTGGCTACATCAATGGCGACCAGCGAGGTCGCGTACCTGTTCTGGTTCTCCGTGCGCGAGCCACTCCAGTAGTCGCCCGCGGCATTGCCCATCGGCAGGTACACCAGGCCCAGTGCTTCATCACCGGTCGCGGTGGTCCACATGTTCGGTGTGCCACGCGTATAGGTCTGCTCGCGCGGTGGCAAACCGCTGCGCTCGGGCTGGTCCATGTCCCACGCCCAGCGCAGCTTGCCGCTGACCGCGTCGTAGGCCTGGATGACGCCGGAGGGCGCGTCGCGGCGCTGGCCGTCCAGTACCTGGTGGCCGGTGACGATGACACCGCGGACGATTGCTGGTGGCGAGGTGATCGAGACGTAACCCGGTGGCACCTCGCCCATGCCCAGGGTGATGTCGACCTGGCCGTTGTTGCCGAAGTTGGCGCAGGGGTGACCGCTGTCTGCATCCACCGCGATCAGGCGACCGTCCAGCGTGCCTTCGATGATGCGTGCGCTGCACGCTGCGCGGCTGCCGGGCGCCGCGCTCCGGCTGGTACGGGTCGGCGGTGGTGCGGGCAGCGCCAGATCGGCGGCGACGTCAGCCAACGCGGCATCGGCGAGGGTCGGCGCACTGGGCTGTTCGTAATAGGACACGCCACGGCAGGCGGCCGTGTACGGGATCGAGGCATCCTTCACCTTTGGATCGAACCGCCATAGTTCCTTGCCGTTGCCGGCATCGAGCGCGATCAGCTGATTACGCGCGGTGCACAGGTAAACCCGATCACCGATCTTCAATGGCGTGGTTTCCGCCCCCCAACGCTTCTTCGGCAGGTCGCCGGTACGGAACTGCCACGCCAACTGCAGGGTGCCTACGTTTTCAGGGGTGATCTGCTGCAGCGGCGAATAGCGGGTGGCGGCATTGCTGCGCCCCCAGGCCGGCCAGTCTCCCTCCGCCGGCTGGTCGGCCGGCTGCAGACCGGTGGTATCACGGGTCGGATCGAGCCCGGCGCTGACCGCCGGCTCCGGGAACGGCTGGTGCCCGTCGACCAGGCCATGGGGGGCGAACGCGAGGCCGAAGGCGGCCACGAACACCAGCATCAGCACGGCGGCCACACTGCGCGACAGGCGCTTGGGTACCGGCGCCTGCAGGGTCGGCGCCAGCAATGCCAGGACGATGCCGAGGGCGGTCACCAGGCCCAGCCGTGGCACCCAGCGCCAGTAATCGCTGCCCGATTCCCACCAGGTCCACAGCAGGCTGCCGAGGAAGACCAGTGCATACAGCAGCGCACCGCTGCGGCGATTGCCCCACAACAGAATGCCGCAGACCAGCAGGCCGAGGCCGGCGATGGCGTAGTACCAGGAGCCCCCGAGGCTGGCCAGCCAGCCACCGAGCCCGCCGATGATCAGGCCGAGCACGATCAGCAACAGGGCCAGGACGGTGATCAGCGGGTGGCGCGAGGTGGGCGTTGCGGCGGAAGCGGACTGCGGCGTGGCGGACATCGACGCTCTCCGGGGGCAGCATGCGCCCTTATGCCACCGTCACCGTGAAGTGCGTGCGTATTTTGGACGGCAGACACGACGACGCCGGCACAAGGCCGGCGTCGTCGGGTACCTCAGCATCGCGGCAGGATCACTCCTGCGCGGCGTCCTCGCTGCTGGCAGCAGCCGGTGCGCCGTCGGTCGCGGCCGGGGTGGCGGCGGCCACCTCGTCCTCGTCCTCGTCGATCGAGGCATCCATGCGCTCGACCGCCTGCAGCTTCTCGTCCTTGGACAGGCGGATCAGGGTCACGCCCTGGGTGTTGCGGCCGACGCGGCTGATTTCCGAGCCACGCGTACGCACCAGGGTGCCGCCGTCGGAGATCAGCAGGACTTCATCGTCGGTACCCATCAGCACCGCGGCAACCAGCTTGCCATTGCGCTCGGTGGTCTGGATGCCGATCACGCCCTGCGTGCCACGACCCTTGCGCGGGTAGTCCGGCAGCGGGGTGCGCTTGCCGTAGCCGTTTTCGGTGGCGGTGAGGATGTAACGCAGGTTGGCGTCGTCGGCACCTTCGATCACCGCGTCGCCGGTGGCGATGGCTTCCTCGACACCGTTGTCGTCCTCGTTCTCATCCTCGGTACCGCCAGCACTCTCTGCCACGATCAGGCTGACCACTTCCTCGCCGGCCGGCATCTTGATGCCGCGCACGCCGGTAGCGGTACGGCCCATCGAGCGGACCTTGTCTTCACCAAAGCGCACGGTCTTGCCGTTGGAGGC
>Ga0265296_1003206_pt1 | contig 15507 bp, 8 predicted proteins | sample MunlanPumphouse1_FD_189073 | JGI IMG/M metagenome (GOLD analysis project Ga0265296, IMG submission 189073) | Groundwater microbial communities from a municipal landfill in Southern Ontario, Canada - Pumphouse #1 | ecosystem: Environmental > Aquatic > Deep subsurface > Groundwater | place: Canada... | reverse complement strand
CTTTCTTGAGACTTCCTCTGGGTAGGACGTAGACATACTGGTAGATGGCTTCGTGAGAAATAGACATAACCTTATCTTGAGGATACGTCATCTCTAGACGTTTGACGATTTCCCGAGGAGACCAACGGCAACGAAGACCCGAAAGGACAAAGGTGAGCAGATGTTCTTCTTCAAACAGACGTCGATGACCTTTCTTGCGGACGGAAGCGGAAGCTTGTGCTCTATGTCTCGCTCGAAAGGCCCGATATCCGTTTACTCCGCCATTTCTTCCTACTTCACGGGAAATAGTGCTAGGACTTCTTTGGAGATATGTAGCTATCTCACAAAAAGTTTTACCGGAAGCAAGTCCAAGACTGATCTCCTCTCGTTCACTACTGGACAGACGTTGATATGAACATGGTTGCATACGAGGTAACTGTATCACCTCGTTGCACTAGATTATTGACTCCAGGTTCATAAAAACCCCAATAAAATTGCAAAAACCTTAGGTTTTTTCTTGACATAAATGGGGTTTTATGATACGGTAGCGCGTTCTAAAAAATGTGTTTTTCAGATGAAATACCGTGCATTCAAGCGGTTTGATAGGTTGTCTAACATCTCCTCCTTGTTAGATACGCCTATCGAACCACTCGAGTGCATGGCTAGAACGCAGGATTTGATTTTATCTGCCATCCCGAACGAAGTGAGGGATCCCCTTCATAACAAGGAAGAGGTTCTTCACAGGCGGAATTGATTCTTGCGTTCTAGCTAAAGGCACAGCTCCTTACAAAGGAAGACTAACCTAAACGCTGGACCGTACCCTACCGGGGACGGAAGCCACATCCGTGGCTTACCGCCATCCCGGCGGGAAAGTTCGAAACTCCCAAAACATCCCCACGGTGGAGACCCCACCGTTTTCACAGAAACCGGAACAGGAGACTTCAACCATGCGTACCAGCAATCTTTTTGCCGCTTTTGTTCTTCTCATCTCGACCCCCGCCCTCGCCACCGAGTACTTCCTCGACAACGACGGTGACGGTTACGGTCAGGAAATCAAGACCACGGCTGACGACCAGCCCACGGGCTACGCCGACAAGGGTGGTGATTGCGATGACGCCAACAAGAAGATCAACCCGGGTGTGACCGAGGACTGGGGAATGGCCGGCGACGGCATCGACCAGGACTGCGACGGCGATGACAAGCCCCTCCCGACCCTCGACGCCAAGACCGTCAAGAAGTTCCAGGCCAGCTACCCCACGATGACCAGGATCGCCCGCCTGCGGACCTACGGGTACTGCGCGGAAGCAAGCGGATGCTCCATCGACAACGAGGAAGGCAAGTTCGCGGCGACCGAAGACGGCATGGAGCTCTGCGACATGACCGTGACGCGCGGGTACTGGAAGATCTGGCCGGCCGATCAGTGCCAGCAGACCGCCGGCCTCATCAACCGGGGTGGTGGCGGGATCGGCAAGAAGACCGTCCAGACCATGATCGACGACGGCACCAAGCCCATCATCGCCAGGATCGACAACCTCGAAGCTCACTACAAGAGCTTCCGGGAAGATGCCGAAGGGCGTCTCGCCGTGCTCGAGGTCAATGCCGATATTATGGACAAGGACATCGACAGGGTCTTCGACGCGACCGTCAACCTCGGCGGTGGAAAGCTGTCCGATGGCACCGTGGTCAAGCCCATGGATTCACGCGTCGGCGTCATCGAAGTCGACGTCGCCGATCTCGAGACCAGCACCAACAGGAACGCCGTTTCCTTGGTCAATCTCGGCAACGATGTCGATGGCAACGGCTTGGTCGTGCTCGGATCGGTCGGCGGTGTCCTCGGATACCAGCGTCCGTACGCCGTCCGCAAGGGTGGCGAGTACGTGCGCAACCCGATCTTCGGTGGTGGTGGTGTCGGTGGCTTCATCGGCGCCCGCTATGACAAGGTCCAGCTCGGATTCTCAGTGCTCGGCGCCAAGGTTTACGATCCCAGCTTCGGGAACGACTTCATGGTCGGCCTCGAGATGACCTACTTCCCCAACCTCGACGGATGGGGATATGGTGGGTTCGTCGGTGGTGGTTCCCACGAAAGTGGTGGAACGCCTCCGGTCGAAACCGCGGTGATCGGGCGTTATGGCCTCATCGGGATCCAGGGCGTCTACAGCCCCGACGTCAACGGATACTTCATGTTCCAGTTCGTCCCGCGTCTCTCCGCCGGCCTCGAATCCTTCGGGACCAAGGCCAACGACGGCACCCAGGACATCGTCGACGCTCAAGTCGGCGGGATCGTGAAGCTCGACCTCGAACTCCGGTTCGGTGTCGGTCCCAAGGGCCGCTGATCAAGATCTGATTCCAGTCTTCCAATCTACGAAGGGCGAGTGTGATTTATCACCTCGCCCGCTTTGCAAAGGTGTTGAGCATTATCTCGACAACTTTGTGAAGATAAGTTCTTTCAATCACTGGTAATTTCTAATTTCCAATTCCTAATTTCTCCCGCCTTTGGCGGGATCCGGCTCCGCCGGATAATGAAGGAATGAGGAAATAAAAAATAGTTGGAAACTCCAATATTAGACATTGGAAATTTGAGAATTAGAAATTATCAACAGAACATGGATCAGAACCGGGGATGTGAGAGAGGAAAGACTTATAATTTCCAATTTCTAATGATGGAGCCTTACGGCAATATCTAAATCGATATCTTTCCTTCATTGGAAATTAGAAATTAGTCATTAGAAATTTCCCTCCTTCACACCCCTGGTTCTACTAGGGATTTCGAGAAACCAACCCCCCACGAGGGCGAGGTTTTCTCGCCCATCCCCAACACTGGAGACAACCCATGCGTACCTACTCCCTTCTTCCCCTTCTTGCCCTCCTCGCCGGCTGTGGACCCGCCTTCTACCAGGGTCGGACCGTTGACACCTCCGACACCGGCACCGAGGCCGACGTGGATACGGACACCGATGGCGACACCGATGCCGATTCCGACTCCAATACGGACTCCGACGCCGACACCGACGTGACCGATCCCTGCGACGGGCACGATCTCTGCATCGAGTTCGGTACGCCGGGTGGTGTAGAGGTCGAGCATGTCTACTTCCACGCCCAGATGGTGGACGACGACGACGACGACTTCGATGACATGATGGCCGGCACGGTCAACTGGCCCGACTGGACCGTCAACCTGACCTACCGCAACATCACGGAGACAAGCGTCGGTCTCACCGTCGGCTACATCGCGGCTGTCCGCTACAACGTCAGCTACTGCGACGGTGACGAGGACGGTGACGACGGCGACGCGGACCACTGCACGTGGCTCGCGTACGGCCACACCTCGAGCGAGGCCTACTTCACCGCCGATTCCGAGGTGACTTACCTCGACGAGGACTACGATCCCGAGACCATGACCTGGTGCTACGACACCGAGGACGACACCGACTCCAACGACGACGAGTGCGGCACCTCGGCCATCGCCGGTCCCAGCGTCGACGACGACTGATCCGCGTTCTGCTCCCACGCCTACGGCCCCCCTAGTTTGCTTGCATTCTAGGGGGTTTTCGTTTTTAAGGGGGAAAATAGGCCCTATTGGTCCTATAGGTCTTATCTCAACCCAGCCAAAATAAGCCCATGGCGGCCTTGACAAAAGGGCCGTTTTTTGCTATAGTAGGACGTTCAGAATTCGGCAAAAGTACACGGATTTGCGCCATGTTTATAAGGGAATCGCTAGCCAAAAGCCTGTTACGAAGCGGGTTGAGGCAAGCCAAACACGAGGGTGAGAGTAGGGGATCCCCAAAGGGGTCCTCATAATCACACCCTCAAATGGGTGTTTTTCTAAATTTCCAATTTAAGAATTTCCAATTTCTAATGATGGAGCCTAACGGCAATATTAAAGATGCCTTTCCTTCATTAGAAATTAGGAATTGGAAATTAGAAATTTTCCTCCATCCCTTGTCCCCATCGCGCAACTCCGTGACTTGAGGAAGTTCCTTCCAATTGAACGGAGACAATAACAACAAACAGTACGGGCTGGATTTCCAGCTTATGAACAACGCCTCAAACAAGGACGGGGTTTCCCCGTCCATTTCCACAACCCCCAGGAGACTCCATGAACTGCACTACCCGCAACTTTCTTCTCGCCGGTCTTCTCACTTTCGTTTGTGCCTGCGACCCGGCCTACATCTTTGATGGCAAGACCCAGACCGAAGACACCGGCGCCCAGGACGACACCGCGACAACCCAGGATACCGAAGACTCCGCGGTCGAGGACAACGACAACGACTCCAAGGTCGGCCCCGACGTCGTGCTTCCCGGTGACAAGGACAGCGAAGAGAACGACACCGCCGAGCCCGACGCGGATGATGACGGAAGTCCGGACGACGTGGACTGCGACGACAACGATGACGACATCTACCCCGGCGCGACCGAGATCTGCGACAGCGAGGACAACGACTGCGACAGTGTGGTGGACGAGGACTGCGCGAGCGGCACCTCCTACACCTACTACCGCGACAGCGATGGCGACAGCTACGGCGATCCGGCCGTGACCACCACCGCGACCTCGACCCCCACGGGCTACGTGTCCAACTCGACCGACTGCGACGATACCGATGCGAACACCCACCCGGGCGCCAGCGAGACCTGCGACGGTGAAGATGATGATTGTGACGACTCGATCGACGAAGGCGTGACCACGACCTACTACGCGGATACCGACGGCGACAGCTACGGCAATGCGACTTCCACCAAGGCGGCCTGCAGCCTGCCCAGCGGATACGTCACCAACGATGATGACTGCAACGACAGCACTTCGTCCGCCCACCCGGGTGCGATCGAGACCTGCAGCGACAGCATCGACAACGACTGCGACGGCGATACCAACGAGGGCTGCACCGGATCCACGACAGACGATGACGGCGACGGTTACACCGAAGCCTCGGGCGACTGCGACGATACCGACAGCAGCACCCACCCGGGCGCCACCGAGACCTGCGACGGAGAAGATGACGACTGTGACGACTCGATCGACGAAGGCGTGATCAACACCTACTACCGCGATGCGGATTCCGACAGCTATGGTGTGTCCACCACGACCACCTCAGCCTGTTCCGCGCCCACGGGATATGTGTCCAACTCCACAGACTGCGACGACACGGACAACGGTGTGCATCCCGGCGCCACCGAGACCTGTGACAGTGAAGATGATGACTGCGACGGTTCCGTCGATGAAGGCGTGACCACGACCTACTACCGCGACGCAGACTCTGACAGCTACGGCACGTCTTCAACAACGACCGCGGCCTGCAGCCTGCCCACCGGCTACGTCACCAACTCCACGGACTGCAACGATTCGAGCGCGAGCGTCCACCCCGGCGCCACCGAGGCCGACAACGATATCGACGATGACTGCGACGGCACCACGGACGAGGGCTTCTCGGGCAGCACCAGCGACGAGGACTGTGATGGCCAATTGGCCTGTTTCGTCAACAACGACAGCGATTCCTACGCGGACGTTCTCTACGTCAGCGTCTCGCTCTTCACCGCGGGCTCGACCTACCAGACGCACGACGCAGTCGTGGTCGGGATCGGCAGCTCGTGGGACATGAACGATGACAACGTCGCCGTGATCGAAGACGGTGAGTGGTTCGTGATCGATCCCGGGACCTGGTCCTGCGGCGTCGAGCATGACATCACTCTGGTGAGCTCCATCGACAATGATGGAGTCGATATGTTCGACCAGTACGACTGTGATACGGATGAGGACATCGAAACCTCCGCGTGCGACGGCGTCGTTTCCTACACCACGTGGTCTCCCGAGGCCGTGTGGTTGCAGAACTACTCCTTCTGCACCGGGAGCTCGACGATCGCCCACCAGATCTGCGAACTGCAGTCCGGCACGAGCTACCTCTTCTCACTGGAGGTCGACTGCTCGACTCGCGAGTTCCGCGCCGACTGATCTCGTCTCCGTTCCCACGTACGTATACGGCCCCCGTTGAGCATCGCTCCGGGGGCTTTTTGTTTTCCTCCTTTACCAAAAAAATAAAATATCAAAATCCCCCATAGCTCCAGCGAAGCCGGAGCGACGGGGGATTCTGCCAAGATAGGTCTTATAGGACCCATAGGACCTATAGTTTACCCGTCTTTCGTTGACATTTTTCTCAAAATATGGTAAAAATTTGGGTCAATTTTGGCTAAAAATACAGCTGATTTGACATAAAAACCTTTGATTCCAAGGGTTCTTGTGTCAGGTCAGTTTCTCAAAGGTTCCTTCCAACCCTCGTGCGTGTGGACCTGACGCGCGAGATCAACCTTTCCCCATTATTCTGTCAAAAGCAGGGTGATAGGGGATAAATTCGACAATCAGTGACTCAACTTCCCACCTCACCTCTGAAGGAGGTTTTCATGCGTTCCATTCTGTGTGCTCTCGTTCTTCTTTCCGGTTGCGGACTTTTCACTCCGGCCAGCGTGTTCGACAAGGACACGGCCGACATCACTCCCTTCATCGAAGACACCAACACCCCCTGTGAAGAACAGGTGTGGTACCAGGACAGCGACGGCGACAGCTACGGCAACGCGGCGGTCTCCATCGAATCCTGTGAAGTCCTCGCAGATTACGTCGCGGACGCGACCGACTGTGACGACACCAACGCCGCAGTGAATCCCGGTGCCGTCGAGCTCTGCAACAACATCGACGACAACTGCGACGGCGAGGTCGACAACGACCCCGACGGCGACGACATCTGGTACGTGGATGCGGACGGCGACGGCTACGGCAACCCGGACATGGTGAGCGATGCTTGCACACAGCCCGAGGGTTATACGGCCGACAACACGGACTGCGACGACACTCTCAGCAACGTCAATCCCGGCGCGGTCGAATACTGCGACGGGCTCGACAACGACTGCGACGGCGAGACGGATGAAGGCGTGACCAAGACCTTCTACCTGGACAGCGACGGCGACGGCTACGGCAATCCCATGGGTTCTCGTGAAGCCTGTCTGCCCACGACCGGTATGGTCGAGGATAACACGGACTGCGATGATGACAACTCCGAGATCAACCCCGGCGCCTCCGAACTCTGCAATGAAAGAGATGACAACTGTGACGGCGTGATCGACGAAGGGGTGAAGACCACCTTCTACGCGGACGCCGACGGTGACAGCTATGGCGATTCGGCCGTGATGGTCGAAGCCTGTGAAGTCCCCGAAGGCTACGTTTTGGACAACACCGACTGCGACGACATCCGCAACACTGTTTACCCGGGCGCCACCGAGTACTGCGACAGCCTCGACAACGACTGCGACAGTGCGATTGATGAAAGTGATGCGGTCGACGCCAGCGACTGGTATGTGGACGCGGATTCCGATAGCTTCGGCAATGCGGCCACGGCCCTGCATGCTTGCAACGCTCCGGTGGGCTACGTCGTCGACAATACCGACTGCAACGACACAACCGCCAGCGCCTATCCGGGCGCAAGTGAGCTGTGCGACGACATCGACAATGACTGCGACGGCACGGTGGATGAAAACGGTGCGGTTGACGCGCCGATCTGGTACATCGACACCGATGGTGACGGATATGGTGACGGCAGTCTGGATGCGGATCTTTCCGCCTGTGCCGAACCTGCGGGTTATGCGGACAACAACATGGACTGTGACGATCTGAACCATGCGGTTCATCCGGACGCCACCGAGTACTGCGACGACATCGACAACGACTGCGACGGCCTGGTCGACGAAGAGCGGGGCAACCTGTTTTTTGCTGACACCGACGGCGACGGCTACGGCGACCCGGCGACTTCTTCGGAAGCCTGCTCGGCTCCCGCAAGCTATGTCGATGACGCGACCGACTGCGACGATACCAACACTGCGGTCAATCCGGGCGCTTCCGAGCTCTGCAACAGCCTCGATGATGACTGCGACGGCGCGATCGACGAGGACGCCACGGACATGAGTGCCTGGTACCTCGACGCAGATGCGGACGGCTACGGCAACGCGGCCATGACCCAGGAAGCCTGTACGGTTCCTGCCGGCTACGTCGCCGATGCCACGGACTGTGACGATCTTCTTTCCTCGGTTCATCCGAGTGCGAGTGAGATTTGCAACAGCGTGGATGATGACTGTGACGGCACCGTGGACGAAGGGGTGAAGACCACCTTCTTTGCGGACGCCGACAGCGACACCTATGGCAACGCGGCGGTTTCTTCGGAAGCCTGCAGCGCTCCCACGGGCTATGTCACGAATTCCGCAGACTGCAATGACGGAACGGCGATCGTTCACCCGGGCGCTTCCGAGTACTGTGACAGCCTCGACAACGACTGTGACGGCGCGATCGATGAAAGCGATGCCCTGGATGCTTCAACCTGGTATGCCGATGCCGACAGCGACACCTACGGAAACGTCGCGGCAAGCCAGCGCGCTTGCACCATGCCCACGGGCTATGTCGACAATTCCATCGATTGCGATGATTTCAATCGCACGATCAACCCCGGCGCCTCCGAGATCTGCAACGGTCTCGACGACAACTGTGACAGCAACACGGACGAAGGGGTGAAGACCACCTTCTACCTCGATGCCGACAGCGACACCTACGGCAACGCGGCGGTTTCTTCGGAAGCCTGCAGCGCTCCCACGGGCTATGTCGAGAACAACACCGACTGCAACGATACGACCGCCAGCGTTCATCCGGGCGCAAGCGAGATCTGCGACAGCCTCGACAACGACTGCGACGGTGACACTGACGGCAGCGATGCTCTCGATGCCTCGACCTGGTACCTCGACGCGGACGCCGACGGTTTTGGCAACAGCGCCAGAACCCAGCGCGCCTGCAGTGTACCCGCCGGCTACGTCGCTGACGCCACCGACTGCAATGATGCGACCGCCCGCGCCCACCCCGGCGCCACCGAATACTGCGACAGCCTCGACAACGACTGTGACGGTGACATCGACGAGTTCGTGCTTCGTTCGTACTATGCCGATCGCGACGGTGATCATTGCGGCGAGGCAACGGAGGGTGAGTACACCGATATTGTCTTTGCTTGCAGTGCTCCTTCTGGCTACATCGCGGGCGACGAGATGACCTGCGACATGATGGTGGGCGACTGTGATGACACCAATCCTGCGCGATACGGAGGCAACCCCGAGATCTGCGACAGTCTCGACAACGACTGCGATGGCACGGTGGACGAAGGGGTGAAGACCACCTTCTACCTCGATGCTGACAGCGACACCTATGGCAACGCGGCGGTTTCTTCGGAAGCCTGCAGCGCTCCCACGGGCTATGTCACGAACTCCACGGACTGCAACGATCTTCTTTCCTCGGTCCATCCGGGTGCAAGCGAGATCTGCGACAATGACATCGACGACAACTGCGACGGCGCGATCGACGATGCCAGTGCGATCGACGTCAGGATGTGGTGGAGAGATGCCGACAGCGACGGCTATGGTGACAATGGTCACCCAACGTCGGTTCCGGCTCTGGCCTGCGAAGCGCCTGCAGGGTATGTCGCGGATCATACCGACTGCGACGACACTGACACGTTCATCAATCCCGATGGAATCGAGATCTGCGACGACGGGAATGACAATGACTGCGACGGCGTGATCGACCTCGAAGATGAGTGCCTCTTTGAGGGACTCTACGAAGGGACGTTCACGGCCGACGTGGAAATCACAACCTTTGGCATCACGGACACCTGTGAAGGAACCGTGACGCTCGATGTGGCGGTCGACGGCGTCCCCATGATCTACGGCGAAGCGGCCTGCGCGTTCGAAGGAGTGCTCGCCGGCTACTACAGCGACGACATTCTGGGGACGATCGAAGGGGATTTCCTCTCTGACCTCACGGCCGAGGGTATCCTCTACGACGACGACGAGATCTTCAACTCGGAATGGATTGGACTTTTCAACGAAGACGCCTTCAATGCGACCTTCAACGGTGAGGGAACCCTCCTTGGGTACGCCTACACCTATGACGGCAGTTTCGAAGGAACCTATACGCTCTAACGACCATGGGCGGATAGACACGAGCGGCAGCTGACGACCAGCGCCGCTTTTTTGTTTCTTCCATAATTGGTGTCAGGTCGGACTTTGGACTTTTTCATAAAAGATCAAGATTAATCCTTATATTTCATTAAAAATTAGGTTCCCATATTAAAGAACTTCATTCCACCCGTATAAATCTGGATGAAGAAATAAACAATTAAAAAGATCTAAGTTTTTTTACCCCATTTTTTAAGCATTTTATTGGATTTAAAAATTAGACACAGACTTTTTGAAAAAATATTCCTTTGCGGTTTGATTTATTGAATTGTCAAAAAGTCCAAAGTCCGACCTGACACCATAAGACGTCTGACGACCAGCGACGCTTTTTTGTTTGTGCAATAGGGAAAGTTAGATTAAAATAAACACATCACCCATTATTTTTTTATCTATGGAAAGTCCATCCATGTCTGATTTTTCACAAGACATTTCTCGAAGGAGAGACATACGACCGAAGAGACATCCTCTTGAGCAAAAAGTTTTTTCTCCCCGGCCTCTTGTGGAGAAACCAAAAAGAGAACCTCGTTTTGATTCTCTGAAGGCCGTCCGAAAAACATCCGAGCAAGAAGCGCTTGCGTTATTGGAAGAAAGTCGGGAAGAGGTGAGAGAGAAAGCTTTTCTGGAAACCTATGAGGCATTGACTCTCTTGATCTCGGGAGATCCTGTCTGGGGATTGGATCTTTCGGAAGATTTTTTTGTGATCACCGAGGAAGATGAGAAGATCTATCATCTTGCATTCAAAATGGTGAACATCTGTAAGAAAGACGCGAATCTTTCTGAGAAATATTCGGATATTGCGGCGTATGCTGATGATATTAAAGATGTTTTGGAAGCAAAAGCGCGGAGTGTGGACAAAAGCCTTTTTCCAAATGATGAAATGCGGACCGCTCTTATTATGAAGGTGCAGCATATCTTCGCCCGATCGGTAAACAAAAAATTTTTTCCAACAAGAAGTGAGATCAACAGGGAACCCGTTTCGGTTCTTCAACAAGAGGAGGCAAAAGAAGAGCAGGTTTCCATCGAGCCTATTTCTTTGCCAGAACTTTCCGCGCGGGATGTCTTGCAAGAGGAAAAAGAAACAATAAAGGCTCCCATTTCCACCGAGGTTCGTGAAAAACTTGCAAAAGAAAATCGACTGGTGGCACCGACGGCAAGGAGAGAAACGTTTGACGGAGCCGATACCCACCTTCAAGGATTATTGGAGCAGTATCAACGTTTTACCAACCTGAAAGAATCTTTATCTTGGCGGGATCCGTATAAGAAAATATACGAAGAAAGATTAGCCGTACTCGAGCCGGAGATCATCGGGTATATTTCTCAGCGCACCCTTTTTGAAACGCATATCTTGTCAAAGTATTTACTGGCGCAAAAAAGAGAGGCCGGTCTCTTTTCTTCCGAAAGGAAGTTTTATACAAGGTTGCAAGAATTTTTAGAGCACGGTGCGCAAAAGAGGAAGCATGACATCGCCCATATTTTGTTAAACCGAGAAATCCGCGACTCTTTCCGTCCGGGACCTCATTTCGCTTGGGCCGAGACGCTTTTGGGGGAATACGCAAAGAAAGAAGAGGAATTGCGTGCCACTTGGAATCCTTGGAAAGCCTCGCATCTTAAAAAAGATATTGAAGAGATCACCCAACGGTTGATGACGGATGATCGTATGGGAAGTCTTCTCAAAACCTTTTTTGATCAGATTGCCGAGCAAGGCAAGGATTATCGTTTTGTGGATACCTTGGAGTCTTGAGACGGGGGAGAGAAGAAAAAAGAGGACAAGAAAAGAAAGAGAGAGCATTCCTCTCTCTTTTTGTGATAGAATAAGAGAAGATATGGTGGAATTTCGATCTCTCTATCGCCACGCGGAGGAACATATTGTCCTCCTCACTTTTGGATTATTCGTCCTCCTGGGAGCTCTGCTGATTTTGCAAAGCTTGTTTTCTTCTTTTTTTGTCCTGTCGATTTTATTGGTGATCGGCTTTGTCATTTTAAGTTTTTGCCGTCCGCTTTGGACGCTCGCGTTTGTCGCGATCTATCTTCCGTTTGAAAGCGTTTTTTTGAAATTTGTTCCGGAGGATATTTACGTCTTTGCCCGTTATTTTTCCGAAGGGCTGATTTATCTTCTTTGTCTGGTCGTTTTGTGGAATGTTCTTGCGGGAAAAATAAAACTGCGTCACAGCCCCATCGATTTTCCTTTTATTTTGTTTGTTGTCATTCTTTTTTCTTCCGCTCTCATCAATGTGGTGGAACCCACGATTGCTGTTTTGGGAATCAGACAAATCATTCGGTTTATTCTTGTTTTTTTCTTGGTGGCCTATTTGCGTCCGTCAAAGACCTTTATCAAACGACTGACAGCCGCGATGTTTGCAATTGTGCTATGTGAATCCGTGATCGGGATCACCCAATCGTTTGTCGGGGAATCCATGGACACCTTTTTGCTCCCTTCCGATATGCGTTCCTTGGGAGACATCACCCTGACTTCCGGAGTTTCTCAATTTTGGGATCCGGGTTCTCGCGTGTTTGCGACCTTGGGTCGTTATGACCGTCTGGGAAACTTTCTTTATTTCTTTTTGCTCTTGGCTACAGGATTTTTGTATGAGGCGCGCAGTTGGCTGGATCGTCGCCAGCTTTGGTTATTGTTCGCGCTGGGACTTCCAACCTTGCTTCTCACCTATTCCCGTTCTTCTTGGTTTGCCTTCTTGTTTGGATTTTTGTTTATCAGTCTTTGGATCAAACGGGATCGTCGGGTGGCGGTGACGTTTGCCGCTTTTTTGATAGTCATTGCTTCTTATCTCACCCTCACGGGACTTCAAGTGCGATTTATCACCGAGGCTCCTGGGCAGACGCTCACAGAGCGATTTTATGAAACCTTCAGCTATGCGAGATGGCGGGGGGAGTACATCGGATTGGGTCGTGTGTTTTGGTTTGTCCAAACCATCACAACGGTTGTGCCCGCGTCGCCTTTGTTCGGTTTTGGTCCCGGACAATATGGCGGGGGCGCGGTGGCGGCACTTGAAAACGGCCTTGTCTATGAGCGATTGGGATTACCCTATGGCGTTTTTGGAACCGAAGGCATGATCGATAACAACTGGTTTTCTCTGTGGGGAGAAAGCGGCACCCTTGGCATTATTTTTTACGGATGGATGTATGTGGGGCTTTTTGTTTATGCTCTGCACGTGTATCGTCGCAGCAAAGATCCGACGGTTCGAGCTCTTGCGATGGGCATGGCAGCCGTTTTGATCGGAGTCGGTTTCAATGCCTTTACGTCAACGGTCTTGGAGATTCGCACCCTCGCATTTTATCTTTGGATGTACGCGGGATTTTTGTATGTCTTGGATCAAAAACGTCCGCGGCAAAGACACGACCGTTTGAAAGAGGAAGTATGAAGATCATTCAAGCGCATAAATATTATTATTTGCGAAGCGGCGTGGGACGCTATCTTTTGGATGTTTCCAAACGTCTGGAAGAGCAAGGGCACGAGATCATTCCTTTTGCCATGGTGCATCAAAATAATCTCCCCACACCTTATGCGCGTTTTTTTGTGAGTCAGGTGGAAACCGAGCGTACCCGTTTTGATTGGCAAGGGCTGCGCACCTTTGGCCGGATGCTATATTCGTTTGAAGCAAAAAAGAAGATGAAGGCGCTCGTCAAAGAAGTCCATCCTGACCTCTGTCATGTCCATAATCTGTACGGACAAATTTCTCCTTCTATTTTGGATACTCTTCATGAGGAAAAAGTTCCTGTGGTGATGACGGTGCATGATCATCATTTGGTTTCGCCCGCCTACAATGTGTGGGCCGAAGGGTGTGGTCCGCAAGAGGTGTCTTCAGGGATTATACGCGCCACCTTTTCCCGTTTTCATAAAGATTCTTTGGCGGCAAGTTTTGCCCAAGTCTTGGCATTTCGTTTGCATCGAATGTTGGGAATTTATGAGCGCAACGTGGATTTGTTTCTTTGTCCGTCGGTCTACATGTCCCGACGATTGATCACGGCAGGTTTTCCTTCGCAAAAAGTGCGCGTTCTTCATAATCCCGTGGACACGCAGACCATACAACCGTCTTATGATCATCACGGCTATTTTTTATTTGTGGGAAGATTATCTTCGGAAAAAGGGTGTACAACTATTTTGCGCTTAGCGCGACTTTTACCCGAGATTCCTTTTAAGATTGTGGGGAACGGGCCGCAACAAGATTTTTTGGAACGCAAAGGAAGGGAACTTGCCAATGTGGAGTTTCTTGGATTTCGCATGGGGGATACCTTGCAAGAACTTTATCACGGGGCGATCGCCGTGCTGATTCCTTCTCGTGTGCAAGATAATTTTCCGTTTACCGCGCTTGAGGCGCATGCATCGGGAAAACCTGTTGTGGGGAGTGATGTCGGAGGGATGGGGGAGATTGTGCAAGATCGCGTGACGGGATTTTTGGTCAAACCTTTGGATTTGCATGGATGGAGCGAGGCGATTTTGCGATTGTATTACGATGAGGATCTGCAAAAGCGTTTGTCTTTGGCCGCACGGGAGAGAGTGGAACGTTTATTCACCATACGCGCTCATAATGAACAGCTGATGCGATTATATGAGGAAGCAATGAGAATGCATCATACATAAAAAATCTCCAAGAGCTATCCTGGGGATTTTTTAAAACAGAAAAGCTCCACTGTGGTGGAGCTTCGTAAGAATTGTCGACGATCACCTTTTCTCCCCGATGTCCTCACCTTCTTCGAATGTCCGTCTTTGCCAGGACGTGGACCGTGAGTAGATCCACACGGCAAGAAAGGCGAGGAGCGTGCCGATACTCGGAAAAACAAATCCTTTCCACAAAGAGCCTTCGATCATGAAACCGGTGAATGAAGCCGCCGTCATGGCAATGGCCCCACCTCCGGCGGCGAGGACGGAGAGGAAGGTGGCTCGTGCGATGCGATCAAAGTAGGGGAAGAAGCCTACGGCCAGAAGAGCAAAGCCGAGGCAACACAAGGGAATACTGGAGATTATGGTTTCTCCTTTCTTTCAGGTTGTGAAGAGGACGGTTGGTTCTTGTTGATTTGTCGAATCTTGTACATCCCTTCTACGACCCAGGCGAGGAATGTTGCAAAAGGGATGGCGACGCAGAGGAAGGCAACAGCTTCTTGCATGTTCCTTTGGATAAGAGAGAGACCGTAGGCTTCGGTGAGTATGATGAGAGTGCCACTTGTGAGCGTTATACAGGAAAGGAACGATCTGCGGGGGGGAGTTGCAAACCAAATGTCACGGATGCCCATGGTCAGAAGAGCGATACCGATAAGGAAAAGAACAAGGGTAAATACCATCATGGAGATTCCTTTTGAAACAGAACTGAAGTTTTGTGAAGAAAAGAACAAGTACAACTAACCTTAAACTCATTTTTTTGTCCAGGAGCAGAAATGGGGTCATCTATCATCATGTCAAGTAAGATTTGCTGTTCCAAGACCGACCTTGTTCGGATCGAACGCTTCATTCTTGGTAACACATTGGTAGATGATCGTGGCAAACTT
>Ga0265296_1003205_pt1 | contig 15508 bp, 15 predicted proteins | sample MunlanPumphouse1_FD_189073 | JGI IMG/M metagenome (GOLD analysis project Ga0265296, IMG submission 189073) | Groundwater microbial communities from a municipal landfill in Southern Ontario, Canada - Pumphouse #1 | ecosystem: Environmental > Aquatic > Deep subsurface > Groundwater | place... | reverse complement strand
AAGCCATTTCCTTCAGCGAAGCCAGGGAAATCTCTATGGAGATATTAAGGACGATGGAGGAAGTTTTTTTACGGCTTTTATAATTGCTTCAGAGTCAATTTCTTCAAAATGAAGTAGTTCTTCGGGAGTGCCGGAACGGGGAAGCTTGCGAACGCATAAATGAATAAAGTTTATAGACAATAGACGATTGACGATAGAAGATTGATTTTTTTCTATCATCGTATTTAGTACAGATAAAACTGCTTCTCCAATTCCTCCGGCCGGATAATGATCTTCGACAACGATAATGTTTGATATGTTAATTGCTAATTGTTGAATTGTTTGTTGGTCAATTGGCTTAATACAGTATAAGTCAACAACGATTGTTTCAATTCCTTCTTGAGCAAGTTTCTCCTGCGCCTTTAACGCCTCATGTAATGTTATACCTGCGCCAATTATTAATGTTTTAATTTTTAATTTTTGATTTGTCGTTTTGATCTTTGATTTTTGATCTTTGATATAGTGGATTTTTGACCCTCCAATCTTGAACTCTTCTCTTTCATCATAAATTACCGGTGTTTCTTTCCGATTAGTTCGTAAATAAAAAAGACCGTTTTTATTAGCCATAACTTCAGTTAATTTAAAAGTGGAGACAGCGTCAGCAGGGTAAAATATGATGCTGTTTAAAATACTGCGAAACATGGCTAAGTCTTCCAGCCCCATCTGAGACGGGCCGTCAGGACCGATGGAAACGCCGCAATGAGAGCCAACGATTTTTAGATTAGGTGCAGAATATTGCGCCATTCTTATCTGATCAAATCCCCGGGTTAAAAAAGCGGCAAAGGTGGAGGCAAAAGGAATAAATCCTAATTTTGATAAACCAAGGGCTGTCGAAATCATATTCTGTTCGGCAATAAACATTTCAAAATATCTATTGGCAAATTTTTTGGCAAACTTTTCCGAAAAAGTTGAGTTAGACACTTCCGCATCAAAAACAACGACTTTATCATTATCGTTGCCCAGAGCCACTAAGGCATCGCCATAAGCCATGCGGGTCGCGACTAAATCTTGCATTTTATAATTTGGAATATTTTTGATTTTTGATATGTCTTTTTGATATTTAATATTTAATATTTGATATTTAGGAAGTTGAATTTCTCCTTTTACTTTTAAATCTACCTTGCCTAGTTCTTTCAATGCCGATTTTAACATATCTTTCGGAACCGGCTTTCCATGCCAGCCTTCTTTGTTTTCCAAAAATGAAACACCTTTGCCTTTAATTGTGCGGGCGAGAATCATGACGGGTCTTTCGGATGTAATCGGATTTAATCGGATATAATCAGCAGTGTTTTTACTGATTTTATCTGATTTCATCTGACTTTGTCTGATTCTATCTGATTCTATCTGATTAAACGCTTTATAAACTTGGCTGATATCATGTCCGTCTTCAACAATAATCGTATTCCAACCAAAAGACTCAATTCTTTTTGTGTAAGTTTTCAAATCCCAGCCGAGCATGGTCTCCGTGCTTTGGCCGAGCCGGTTAACATCGGCAATGGCAATTAAATTATTGAGTTTATAATATGAGGCAATCTGAATCGCTTCCCAGACCTGGCCTTCAGCCATTTCGGAATCACCGAGGAGGACAAAGACTTTTGGAATGGACGATTGATTTTTTTCTACCTTCGACCTTCTATCTTCTACTCCTACCTTCCATTTTCTATTTTCTATCGTCAATCTTATCCCTAGCGCCATTCCCACCCCAGCTGATAATCCTTGTCCTAACGATCCAGTAGCTACATCTACATAAGGAAAACGAGGGGTTGGATGTCCTTCTAAATTTGAATTAAACTTCCGAAGCGAAAGAATTTCTCTGTATGAAATAGCGCCAGCCGCATGATACAATGAATATAAAAGCGGGGCGGCGTGGCCTTTGGAAAAGATTACCCGGTCGTTGACTAAATTATGAGGATTTTTCAGATCAAAATGATAAAATCCGCCAGCCGAGTTTGACTCGGCGCCAAAAAAAAGCGTTGTCATCAGTTCCACGGCCGAAAGACAACTTGATGGATGACCAGATCCGGCTTCAGTCGTTGAAGTCAAAATATCATAACGGATCAGTTGACAAAGTTTTTTTAGTTTATCAAAATCAGCCATAGAGATAGTTTAGCAAAAATTATTCCAAATACTAACACAGGCAATTGGGATTAGTCAAACTTTTTTTGTATAAAGAAGAAAACAACTAAAAACAGAATTTTAATCATTATCTCTTGAAAAAAGATTTTAGTTTATTTAGCATTACTTTTATATACAAGAGCAAATATCATCTTCAGCAGAGTCTTTGGCTGTCTTACGGGAAGAACTAGCTCAATTATATAAAAGATAGAGTGGCCTTAATTGGAATGCAGCTGTTGATGGGGGAAGATTATTGGAATTAAAAAAACTATTATCAAAACTTCAACAAGCTCCCTTAACACAAAGTGAGAAAAATGCTTTACACAGACAGGGATTAGCGGGGATTGAAGGACGAGCTAAACTTTCTCCTGAAGAAAGACAAGCAATAATTAACGCAAATGCAAAAGCCCTTGCTCAAAAACCTTCAAGACCACGTGAAAGATAATTTCTCAACTCTCCAAAGTCGATGTATCTCCAACCATTGAGCTTTGAACACAGGGTGTTGTTTTTAAGAAATATCTATAGACAAATAATTATTATTTGATAGCATATTTATATGCAGGAACATACAGAAAATCGCCACCCCAACGATCTTAGTAGTTTGTCTCCTGAAGAATTAAACGCTCTCAAAAAAAGGTTCCCAATATTATTTAGAACAGATCCACTTCAGGCTTTAAAATTATTTCGAGACCAACCACCAACTACTCAACCATTGGTTGAATCACCATTCGTTCTGTCAGCTAGAAAAGGCAAACTACCTCCAAAAGTAACAAGCGGTAAATAACTAACTCTCCAAAGTTGAAGTATTACTATTATGATATAATTAAAAATAATTATGAAGGGAGTACCTAGTTCACCAATACAATGTATAGGTCCTAGTTGCACAAAACGACCTACGGCTGTAAATAAGCTGGAAAAGAAAATAAAAATTAGAGGTGTTATAGTCGATGAAATATATAGTTGCACAGGTCATGGCGGATACGTCGATAGAATAACAATGGAAAGTAGAGTTAATTTTAATAGAGCCCATAATCCAAAAGAGTTAATAGACTTGCAGAATGAAGCTCTTGAACGTGGAACAGCAAGAGGTATGCCGCTTCTTTTGGAAGAAAAAAAGCGGATAGGAAGGTGGCGCGAATCACATCATAGATCATCTCCAGAACAAATATAGATGTATCTCCAACAGGCAGACCGAATTCTTGAGCTTATTTATATATCTCATGCGTTCCAATATCTATAAGGCCAACCGTTTCCTCGTCAATAAATTCAAAAAGGATTCTTAGATGAAAGTCTATTGAAAAAGACCAATAATTAGAAAGTTTTCCGGTTAGTTTATGGGTTTTGAGAGACGGATTGAATGGGTTATTGATAAATTTAGCAATTGTTTTTTCAATTTTATTCTGATGGGATAAATACTTTTTGATTGATCTTTTAAATGAAGACGAGTAGAAGACCGAATTAATTTTCATATTATTCAAATAATTCGCTTATTGATTTCATTTTTTTTAGCTTTTTAGCAGTTTTTTCTTTTTTATAATTTGCGATGGCTAATAAAGCTTCCTTTTCATCATATACTTGAATTTTCTCCATCATTGATTGATAAAGATCAGGGGTTAAAATTACCGCCTCTAAATCATTTTTTTTTAAAATTAGAAGAGGTTTCTTAGATATTTTTAACGTCTTTAAAAGACTCGGGTAGTTCCTTTGTAAATCAGAAACAGAAACAAATTGTGGGATATAAGATAAATTATTCATAATTAACTACATAATAATATACATAATAAAAATTGTCAAGATGAAAGTTAATCATCTAAAGTCGAAGTATCGTCGACAGGAAATCCTAACTTTTTAACATATAGAGACGAATCCATTGTTTCATTAAATTAATTTATATTGTATTGACAGCATTATGTTATATAATTAGTACGATTTATGGCACATTTAGAGAACACTAACGAATTCGGAAGGAATAATCCTAAAATTAATTACAATGAATATTCACCGGGTAAAAGTTTATATTTTGACCTTCGGACTATCAAGCCAGATGGATCTGTTATCCAACAACCAAATGAAGTTACAATTGACGCTATTCGTGGGGGTGGTTTTTTTGGCCGCGTACTTTTTCCTAAAAATCAAGAATTTGTTATTAAAACATCTTTACCAGATTCTTGGCATCATTTTTGGAGAATCATTAATTGGGATTTTCATCAGTTTCCGGCTCAATATGAAGAGTCAGCTGCCCAGCTCGAACATTTAGCGGGAAGAATAATTCATACAGTATTGCCAATTATAACCGAAGGAAAATTCTACAGTCCGGCCTCGCTTGGTTACACCTGGTTACCGACTGGTTTTGCTCAAGTTGTAGAAAAAGTAGAAGGAAGACCGCCGCGTTTTGACAAAGAAGAAAACGAATACGTAATATTTAAACAAGCACAGAGAGATCTTTCTGAAATCGCCTTTGAGCTTGGACTGGATCAGGTTGGACAGATTCATCCAGACAATCCTTTTGGTTTAGCTAACCTTTGGTTTGACGATAAAAACCAACGCTGGATCTGGCTCGATACTATTCCAGCAATTCCCCATCGAATACACGTCTATCCATCCTTTCGTTTTCAGTTCCACAAAGAGATTAGAGACAGACTTAATCAGGGTGAGCTTACTTTTAACCAAATTCATACCGATAAATTTAAAAAATACTTATCAACTCACCACCAAGAATTTCCAGAAGATCTTTATAAAACATTGATAAGTGATCTTTCCCTTTATGAAAATTTTTTTCAGCAATCCTTGGCAGAAAAAAAACAAAAACATGAGGTTGGACCAGCTATAAAAGCACTGGCAGTTTCGATGCTTGGATTGACGCGACTACCGAAAAAATTAGTTGAAAAAGCACTCTTTGATCCCCTAAAAATAACTTTTAGCGAACGTTATCGTAGCAATAAAATATTTGAAGGAATGCGTCAAGCAAAAGAATTAGGTTTAGTCACCGAAGAGGAATGGACGCAAGCAACAAATGCATTATCAATAAGAGAGAAAGACGATAAAGAAATAACGCGTAAAAAAAAGATTTTAATCGGGCTTATTAGTTGGTATAACATCAGTAGCCTTATTATTAATTGGACTGAGTATTTATTGGGTGCTAAAGTATTGTTAATTAATAAGGACCCAGCGTTGGCGACCTTAATTGGCATTATTGGAGAGACTTTTCCTCCGTTGGTGCGCTCCTTGTCAACATTAATAATAGAAAAAATTTTCCAGACCAACTTGAAAACGGCAAGTTTAACTTCCCTGCTCCCAGGAAAACTAGGAGGGACCGTGCTTCCTTATTCAGCTCAATTAACAGTATTTGCCGGAGAAAGAGCCAATATAGTGTTTCACTATGGCTTAAGAAAAATAATCGCGGATATATCAGCTATTAGTCCGGCTGGCGGCTTGGGAACAGATGCAGAGGCGAAATTATATAAAAAATTTGGAAAAAAGCTAGAGAAGTTTTTAATATCAGTTTAATCCTCCAGCGTAGACACATCTCCAACAGGGAGACCTAATTCTTTCGCTTTCAAAACTCTTCTCATGATTTTTCCTGACCGGGTTTTAGGGAGTTTATCAACAAAGTCGATTTCATCGGGTGTGGCAATGGGCCCAATTGATTTACGGACGGTTAGAACTAATTCTTTTTTTAACTCGTCAGATGGTGTGACTCCAACTTTCAGAATTACAAAAGCTTTGATTGATTCACCTTTGATTTCATGGGGTTTGCCGATGACAGCCGCTTCAGCGACTTTAGGATTGGAGACAAAAGCTGACTCTAGTTCGGCAGAACCAAGGCGATGGCCGGAGACTTTAATAACATCATCGTTACGTCCTACAATCCAATAATATCCATCCTCATCAATCTTGGCAGAATCTCCGGCAAAGTAGAGAAAGTTAGAAAAGTCTGGCTCGATACGCGATTTTTCCGAAATACTAAAATCGGAAAAATCGGTATCTTTGCCTGACATTTTTTGATTTTGAATTTTTTCGAAATACGTTTCCTTATACCTTTCCTCATTATTATAAAGTCCCATCAGCATTGAAGGCCAGGGCTTTTTGATAATCAAATATCCCTGTGTGTTGACGGGAACTTTATTGCCCTTATCATCAACTACGTCTGCCTCTATTCCAAAAAACGGTTTGAAAGCACTACCAGGTTTCAGAGAAACAGAAGGTAGGGGAGTAATCATAAACATTCCAGTCTCAGTCTGCCACCAGGTATCCATGATGGGAATTTTCTCACGTCCGATATTTTTATAAAACCAGATCCAGGCTTCAGGATTAATCGGTTCACCAACACTGCCGAGAATTTTTAGAGAAGAAAAATCATACTTCTTTAAATGTTCCTCGCCGAATCTCATTAAAGCTCTTATGGCAGTTGGCGCAGTATAAAACTTTGTCACTTTATATTTATCAATCAGCCTCCACCAGATTTCAATATCAGGATAGTCGGGTGTGCCTTCATATACGAACGTAGTTATTCCGTTGATTAACGGAGAGTAGAGGATATAAGAGTGACCAGTAATCCAGCCGGCATCGGCGGTTGACCAAAAAATATCATTCATCTCAATGTTAAAAACCCATTTTAAAGTCAGATAAACACCAACCATATAGCCGGCATGTCCGTGAAGTACACCCTTAGGGTGGCCGGTTGTTCCTGAAGTGTAGAGAATAAACAAAGGGTCGGTTGAGTCCATAATTTCGGTCGGACATTCGTTGTTTTGTTTAGCCATTAAGTCATGCCACCAAACACAGATATAATCGGATGGAATCGGATTTAATCGGATGGAATCGGATTTATCTGATTGTATCTGACTCTGTCCGATTTTATCAGATTTCATCCGTTTAATAACAATCACATTTTTTACAGTCTTATTTTCTTTTAACGCTTCAATCACGTTATTTACAGATTCAATAATTTTTTTTCCGTAAGGATAACTATTGACGCAGATGACAATTTTTGCTTTGGCGTCCTCAATCCGGTTTTTCAGAGCGTCAACGGAAAAACCTGAATAGACGACCGAGTGAACAGCGCCGATTTTAGCACAGGCCAACATAGCAATAAGTTGTTCGGGAACACGGGGCAAATAGATGCAGATCCGGTCGCCTTTTTTAACGCCTAAAGATTTTAGGCCATTGGCAAATTTGCAGACATCTTCATTTAACTGTCCATAAGTGAACTTTCGTTCTTCACCGGTTTGTGATACCCAGATTAAAGCCAATTTATCTCGAACGTCAGTTTTCATCCAGCGGTCAAGAGCATTATAAACAATATTAGTCTGTCCGCCAGTAAACCAGCGGGCATAAGGATAATTCCATTCCAAGACCTTATCCCACGGTTTAAACCAACTTAATTCTTTGGCAATCTTTCCCCAAAAAGCTTCCGGATTTTCGATCGATTCTTTATAAAGTTTCTCGTAGTCTTTGACATATGAATTTTCTACTAGTTTTTGATCGGGTTTTATAAACATAATTTTAGTTTACACTTTTTTACGCAGTTTTGTCGTGGAGAAGTTTTTATCCCTTGAAAAAAGATTTTTATCTGTTATAAATATTAATCATAAAATGATCTCCAATGGAATTTTTATTAATAAATAACTAATAAGCCTTGGCGGCCGTTTTTTTTAGATAATAATGACAGAAGCAATAAAATTAATTGGTCAAAGAAATCCTTTTGAAGCCTTAGTAGGATTATTTCTTAATCGTGAAAAGCTACCTCATCCGCTTTTAGAAAATTGGCGTAATTTAAGACAAAGAGCTTTACAAAGCGCAGAACTTGATTCAAAAATTCCAAACTACGTTGTTCTTCGCTGGGCAAATAAAAAGGATTTTATCGATAGTGAGGCTGAAGCTCAAGCAGCGGAGATTCTTGCACATAAATTCAAAGATACTAATCCGGATTATATTCTAGCGATTGCTAATTCGGGATTACCAATTGGCCAAGCAGTCCATAAACGTTTTCCTAATACTACTTTTATAGAAGCTACAAAATTTGAGAAGGAGCCGGAAAGAGAAGATAGATCTGTCTATACTCAGGCACATTCTTATAGTCGAGACACTGACTTTTGGTTTAAAATACCACAGATACCACAAGGAAAGCGAGTCTTAATCATTGATGATGTGGCCGCCTATGCCGGAGTTGGTCTGCCCATTGCTCAATTAATAAAAGATCAAGGCGGATTATTAGTTGGATATGGAGTTTATTTTGACAAAGTTTTTCAAGGCGGTCTTAAGAAAATCTCACAAAAATTAAACATTCCTGCTTTTTCAGTTATTCGAGTTAAATCAATAGAGGATCATGGAATTACTTTATTAAACGAAAAAAGTTCTTTAAAACCCATCTATGATCATCATCGTTGATTTTGGTTCCAAGTTAATACTTGTTTAAGACTTGTTTTTATTCTTTTTTTTGTTATTATTTAATATGGAGGCTTTAACAATACAAAGACCTAAGCTAGTTGATCTTCATTTTCACCTAGGTCAATCGGTTGACCCTCATCTTTTATGGAGTATTGCCCACGAACAAGGAATTCGTCTTCCCTCAAAAAACTACTGGGATTTTTATAACCTTATTACTCTTAATCAAACGCATACGACCTGGGAAAATTATCATAATTTATTTAAACTAACTGAATTAATCCAGTCTTCTTCCCTAGCAATGGAACGTTCGGTTTATGAAACTATTTCTGGAGCTTACCGATCAAACAATATTGTTTTGATGGAACCTGGGTTTTGTCCTATGTTTCGCAATCGAGGCGGAGAGCGAGATCTTGACCAGATTATTTTAAGCGCCCTTCATGGGATGGAAAAAGCATTAATCGAATTTCCTCAAGTTAGGGCAGGTTTAATTTTTATGTTAGACAGAAGACTATCTTTTGAAAAAAATAAAATCATTGTTAATAAAGCAATAAAATACTGTCGAAGAGGTGTAATTGGTATTGATATAGCTGGTCCTAACACGCCTAGTTTTCAATATAAAGACTATAAAGATCTTTTTATGGAAGCGCAAAAAAACGGATTGAAAACAACCGTGCATACCGGAGAAGACGGAACAGTTAAGGAAATGGAACAAGTTGTTTCTGCCTTACCTCTTAACCGGATTAATCATGGTATTAAATCAGTGGAATCAGCTTCACTTATGAAGACCTTGGTTAAAAAAAACATTACTCTATGTCTCTGTCCCTCTTCAAATCTTAAGGTTGGTTTTATTAAAGATATTTCTCATCTTAAGCAGGTGATTCAGACCCTTTGGAAAAATCAGGTTAAGTTCTGCTTTAATACTGACAGTCCCTCGATGTTAAAAACCAATATTGTCAATGAAATTAATCTTATTCGGAACAATAAAATTTTAAAAGAAATCCAGATTGACCAAACGATCAGATGGGCTTTTGAGGCATCATTTATAAATTTAAATAATAAAAATGAAAACTTATATCTCTAAAAAAATGTTAAGCTATCGGGGACTTACCTTTGATGATGTATTGCTTTACCCAGATTATAGTGATTTCAAAAGGGATGAAATTAATATCAAAACTAATTTAACAAAAAAAATAACTTTAAAAATACCTTTTGTTTCTTCTCCTATGGATACGGTGACTGAATCACGATTGGCAATTGCGCTTGGAAAATTGGGAGGAATCGGGATTATTCATCGTAATCTTTCTATCAATGACCAAGTTAAGGAAGTGTTCAAAGTAAAAAAACAGAACATTATGGTCGGAGCGGCGATTGGGAGCGAGGTTGGATTTGAAAAAAGAGTTGAAGCTTTAGTAAAAAACAAGGTTGATGTGATTGTGATTGATTCTGCTCATGGATATGCAAAATCAATTATTGAGGTAGTAAAAAAGCTAAAAAATAATTATCCTCGATTGCAAATAATTGCCGGCAATGTGGCTACCTATAAAGGAGCTCTTGCCCTAATTAAGGCTGGTGTTGATGGACTTAGAGTTGGGATGGGACCCGGAGCAATTTGTATAACAAGAATTATCTCTGGTATGGGTGTACCGCAAATATCTGCTCTTTTTGAGACCTGCTCGGCGGCTCAAAAATATAAAGTACCGGTAATTGCCGATGGCGGAATAAAATATTCAGGAGATATGGTAAAAGCTTTGGCGGCCGGTGCCTCGACTATTATGATGGGAAGTATCTTTGCTTCTTGTGAAGAATCGCCCGGAGAAGTTTTTAAATTAAGTTCAGATCAAGTACCTGGCCTATTTAAAAATATTTTGAAAAAGGATAAAACTACTTATTTATTTAAAAACTATCGCGGTATGGGATCAATTGGAGCAATGAAAAAAGGCGCTCAAATAAAATCGGAAAACGAGTTTCACGGTAAAAGTTATAAAGACCGAGTATTGGTAGCAGAAGGAGTTGAGGGCTTAGTTCCTATTCGAGGACAAGTTAAAGAAATTATTTCCCAGGCAATTGGCGGCATTAAATCCGGCATGTATTATCTTGGGACAAAAACAATTAAAGACCTACACAGCAAAGCTAAGTTTATGAAAATTACCCAATCATCTCTTATCGAAAGTCATCCTCATAGTATTTTTATTACTAATCAGGGATAAAATTATCAGTTACAACATAATTTTTATTTATGTTATTAATAGTTGATTTTGGCTCCCAGACAACTCATTTGATCGGGAGAAGGATCAGAGATCTGGGAGTTGCCTCAGAAATTGTTCTTCCTAAAAATGCTTTATCAACCGTTAAAAAATACAGTCCGCGGGGAATTATTTTATCCGGTGGTCCAGCCTCGGTTTTCGGTAAAGACGCCTTACTCGTTGATAAAAAAATTTTTGCTTTAGGGATTCCTGTTTTGGGAATTTGTTACGGACTGGAAGTTTTGGGACAGATGCTTGGAGGAAAAGTAGCACCCGGAAAAAAGAAAGAATATGGACCCACCTTCATTAAAATTACGGCGGGCAAGCCAACTGATTTATTTGAAAATATTCCGAGTGAACTTCGTGTTTGGATGAGCCACTTCGATCAAGTGGTCGAACTACCCAAAGGAATGGTTGGGTTAGGATCAACGTCAGCAGTCAAATATGCTGCTTTTGCCGATGAAAAAAAGAAAATTTACGGAATTATGTTCCATCCGGAAGTACATCACACTCAGTACGGACAAGAAATTTTGAATAATTTTGTTGTAAAAATTTGCGGAGAAAATCCGCTGCTTGGAAGTAAAAAAATAGAGGAAATTAAACAGTATTTAAAAAAAGAAATCGGCAGTGACAAAGCGGTTTGCGCCCTTTCCGGAGGAATAGATTCCAGTGTTGCCGCTTTTCTCACTCATCAGGTAATTGGGAAAAATCTCACCTGTTTTTACGTTGATACCGGACTGATGCGGATAGGGGAAACAGAAGAAGTAAAAAATACTTTCAAAAATAAATTAAAACTTCCTCTTGTTATCATCGACGGAAAAAAAGATTTCTTGACAGCTCTGAAAGGAATAATTGACCCGGAAGATAAGAGAAAAGTGATAGGAGAAACGTTTATTCGAACTTTTGAAAGGGAAGCGAAAAAAATTGGCGCGAAAATCTTAGTCCAAGGCACGATTTATCCGGACGTGATTGAGAGTCAGGGAACAAAACATTCCCATAAAATCAAAACCCATCATAACGTCGGAGGAATTCCGGAAAAACATGGTTTTCATCTCGTTGAACCTCTTAGAACGTTTTACAAAGATGAGGTAAGAAAAATTGCCCAGGAACTGAAATTTCCAAAAGAGATGGTGACCCGTCACGTCTTTCCCGGTCCGGGACTGGCCGTACGGATAATCGGAGAAGTGACAGAAGAAAAGCTAAGAATATTAAAAAAAGCCGATTTAATTGTCATAGAAGAAATTAAAAAAGCCGGTTTGTATGATGATATTTGGATGGCGTTTGCCGTGTTTACTGGAGTGAAATCAACCGGTGTCACCGGAGACGAACGCAAATATGGAGAGACAATTGCTATAAGAGCCATTGAATCAAAAGACACAATGACATCTGATTGGGTGAGACTGCCTTATGATGTGTTAGCAAAAATTTCCGAAAGAATTGTCACTGAAGTCTTTGAAGTCGTCCGCGTCGTCTACGATATTACCACCAAACCCCCGGCGACGATGGAATGGGAGTAGGCACCAATCCGACCAATAAACCAATGAACAAATAAGAAAACGATTAAATTTTTGAAAATTCTAAGTAAGAAAGAAATTATTCTTATTCATACTTATACTCGTATGGACCATAATTTGCTTTCCCGTTATGACGGTGGATTGGTTCCTTACCTTCTGTGCTGTTCGGAATATCGGGAATTCGTTGTCCTTCCTGTACAAAACCTATGATCTTACCATGTTTTTTTTCATTACATGATGGTTTAGTAGAAAATACACCGACACCTACCATCATTACCTTTTTATGATCGTGAATATTACGAAGCCTCCCATCTACATACACTTGTCCACAACCCATCAACAGTGTTAAGGGAGCTCGAAGAGCAGTTGTAAGGACCGCCAAAACCTCTTTTTTAAAATGATTGAATCGTTGTTTCCCGACCTCTTGATTTATCATTGTTGATATTTTACTTCTCCTCCTTCTTCTTGTCAAGGGTTTTTAATCACTCTGACGGGTTTTATTATTAAACTTGAAGATAAGTAGTATAATAAATGGATTTTCATATGGAATTCAAATACTTTTCCCAAAATGGAAAAATTTTGCCGATTGAACAGGCGGTTATTCCTATTAACAATATTGAATATGCGTATGGTTTTGGAGTCTACGAAAATGTTCGGATTTCAAATGGCCTAGTATTTTTTTTAAAAGACCATATTGAGCGATTAATCGAATCGGCAAAAATCATTGGAATTTCCCATCCGTTTAACATATCTTTTGTTGAAAGCAGTGTCATAGATCTTGTTAATAATACCGGAATCAAAACTTATAATCTCAAAATTCTTTTGATTGGTGGTTCGACAAAAGAAAAAGCCTCTTTATATATTTTTTGTCTTAATCCGCTTTTTCCCGATAAAAAATTATATCGAGAGGGGGCAGAATTTATTACTTATAACTATGAAAGGCCCTTTCCTCATGCGAAAACACTTAACATGTTACAAAGTTATATTGCGTATGGCAAAGCCAGAGAAACGGGAGCACATGATGCACTATTAATTAATCATGACGGATTTATTACTGAGGGGACAAGAACGAACTTTTTTTGTATTAAAGACAAAACTATTTATACGCCTTTTGAAAAAGATATTTTACTTGGAGTGATGAGAAAAGCAGTGATAAAAGTTGCATCAGAAAATAAATATATGATTGTTGAAAAAAATATAAAATTAGACGATATTAAGTCTTTTGACGGGGCTTTTGTGAGCAGTACTTCCTCAAAAATCATTCCAATAAAATCTATTGACGGATATGTTTTAAATGTTCCCGATACTTTAAAAGAATTAATGACGTTGCTTAATGAATTCTTATCAAATTGTGGTGGGAAGATGTAATGACAAAAATTTTCTGTTGCAATGAAAAAAATAATCTGACGACATTTTTTTTGGTAAGTAGATAGTATAATAAAACTATGATTAAACAAAAAACAAAACAAAAAATCTACGCCTTTATTGACAGTCAAAATCTCAATCTTGGTGTCCGATCACAAGGTTGGAAGCTTGATTGGAGGAAATTCAGGCAATATTTGCGGAATAAATATTATGCAAATAAGGCTTATCTTTTTATCGGCCAGGTCGCAGGGAACGAAACTTTGTACGCTTTTTTACAAGAGTCTGGTTATATCCTTATTTTCAAACCAACGTTAGAATATCGTCAGGAAGACAAAGTTAAAATAAAAGGTAATGTTGATGCGGAATTAGTTCTTCACTCGATGATTCAATATAAAAATTATGACAAGGCAGTGATTGTTACCGGAGATGGCGATTTTCACTGTTTGGTGGAGTACTTGGAAAAAAAAGGGAAACTGCTTAAAATTCTTGCGCCAACTAATCACTATTCAAGTTTGTTGCGTAAGTTTAACAACCAAAATTACATAGTTCGTATCGATCTTTTGCGGGGTTCTTTAGAGCAAAAAAAGACTGGCATTCGCGGTCGGTCGAAACCTTAGGCTAGTCCAGTCATCGTGATGGATAAATTATAATTGTATAATAATCATATGTCAAGTCTAAAAATAGAGGATCGTTTGAAACTAATCAAAGAAGTCGGGGAAGAGATTGTCCAGGAGGATGAGTTGAAAAAATTATTAGAAAGCAGAGAACAGCTAATTGCCTACGATGGTTTTGAGCCTTCTGGCCAGATTCATATTGCCCAAGGAATTGTTCGGGCGATTAATATTAATAAGATAATAAAAGCCGGGATTAAGTTTAAAATGCTGGTGGCTGATTGGCATGCGGTAACCAATAATAAAATGGGTGGGGATTTGGAAAAACTGAAAATAGTGGGTAAGTATTTTATTGAAGTTTGGCGGGCAAGTGGAATGGATTTAAATAATGTTGAGTTTGTCTGGGCTTCTGATATGGTGAAAAACTCTGATTATTGGCAGTTGGTAATTAAAGTTGGGACGACCAATAAATTAGGTCGATTTATAAGAACCGCTGAATTTATGGGTCGGGAAGAATCAGTGGAAACTTTGACAGCGGCTCAAATGATCTATCCGTGTATGCAGATAACAGATATATTTTTATTGGGAGCAAAAATAACGCAACTGGGTATGGACCAACGAAAAATTAATATGTTAGCCCGGGAAATTGGTCCGCAATTGGGATTTTGGAAACCGGTCGTCGTTTCTCACCATATGTTAATGGGTTTAGGTAAACCGCCAATAACATCATCAGATAGAGCCACACGAACAATTGCTTTGAAAATGTCAAAATCAAATCCTGACAGCGCGATTTTCATGACTGATACGACCGAGGATATTAAGAGAAAAATAAATAAAGCTTACTGTCTTGAGGGCGATGTCAAAGAAAATCCAATTCTTGAATATTACAAATACATTATCTTTGAATCCTTTGATCGATTGGGAATTAGTGAGATAAAAATCGAGAGGCCGGAGAAATGGGGAGGAACGTTAAATGTTAGGAGTTATGAGGAACTGGAAAAACTTTTTGCTGAGAAAAAAGTCCATCCAATGGATTTAAAAGCCACTTTGTCCAAACTTCTTGATCAGCTAATTTTGCCTGTAAGACGCCATTTTGAGGAAAATGAAGAAGCAAAAAAACTATTAGAGCAAGTCAGAAGTTTTCAGGTGACGAGATAATTTTCTTTTGACATCTCTAAATATTTTGTTATACTTTTTAAGTTAAGTTCTTTTATCTTTTCGTGAATTTTGA
>Ga0265296_1003204_pt1 | contig 15508 bp, 16 predicted proteins | sample MunlanPumphouse1_FD_189073 | JGI IMG/M metagenome (GOLD analysis project Ga0265296, IMG submission 189073) | Groundwater microbial communities from a municipal landfill in Southern Ontario, Canada - Pumphouse #1 | ecosystem: Environmental > Aquatic > Deep subsurface > Groundwater | place... | reverse complement strand
ACCATCAAAAACCTGATCACCATGATCTACCTCATTGGCGGTAAACTTGAATTCAGGCTACCCACATGAAACAGCGAGGAACCTCTTATTGTATATAATTCTTAGGAATACGTCCATTTCACATATTGTTACTGGTGCCGTACAACCAAAGATCAACCAAGAAAACCTAAAATCACTTGAAATATCATCAGCAAAAAACATTATAGTAGATGAATTATCAGTGGTAGCAGACAACTTCTGGAAAAAAATCCAAGCAAACAAGCTTCAAATTCAAACCCTCTCCCGTCTGCGCGACACGCTCCTCCCCAAGCTTATGTCTGGTGAAGTGAGGGTCAAAGCATGAGCACTCACGATGTGAATCTGGAACTGCCACGCAATATTGAACGATATTTAGCTGCGCTTTCAAAACTTTACGCGAAAGAAGGACAAGCGCAGATAGCAGAAATTATAGTAAACTCACAGATTCGAGTACATGAGGAGTGGAGCTATGATCGTTGGAATGACGGGACATACGGGCATGCCCTTTATTTAGCGGTACCAGAATCCATTTACCTCGGTATTGTAAAGAATAAAGCTGATATTCAAGACAAAATCAGAGAAGATATGAACAAACTACACAATTACCGGAATGAATTTATTGAAGAAGTCTTTTTAGAGATGGAAATAATTGACGACCATGATTGGCGCAAAGAGTCTGGTTTGCAAATATCTGCCAAACGCCTCATCTCTTCTTCGGCGCTAGATAGAATATGGGATAAAGATGGATTTCGAGTATTCCTCAGCCATAAATCTGAAGTAAAGAAGGAAGCGGCTGTATTGAAGGATGAATTGAAACTTTATGGCGTAACGTGTTTTGTGGCACATACAGATATACATCCCACCAAAGAATGGCAAGCTGAGATTGAAAATGCACTCTCCTCCATGGATTATCTTGTCGCGCTCATGACGGAGAAATTTCATGACAGCGACTGGACAGATCAAGAAGTAGGGTTTGCGTTTGGTCGCGGTGTGCCCATCCTTTCTGTGAGGTTAGGGAAAGATCCCTATGGGTTCATCGGAAGATTTCAAGCTCTGACTTGCTCGTGGGATTCGGCTACTAAAGAGATAGCTAAAATCTTGATTAAGCACGACTCCATGTTGAATGCTTACATCAAGGCCGTTCAGAGCTGCCACAGCTTTGACGATGGAAATAGAATATCCCAGATATTACCGGAGATTGAGGGACTGAACAGCGAACAAGTCTCAGATTTCATATCGGCATTTAATGGAAATGGAGATGCACGGGGTAGCTTCGGTTTCAATGGGAAAAATCAAAGATATTATGGGGCTGGCCTGCCGTACCATTTAACTCGATTGACTGGCAAGACGTATAGACTTTCAGCTTACGGAGAAATCGAGCTACAACCATGACCGCCTTCACCGAATCCGAAATCTTCTCTCTTGCCGAACTCCAAATTAGCGCGCACCCCCGCCTGCGCGACACACTTCTCCCCAAGCTCATGTCCGGTGAAGTGAGGGTGAAACTATAAAAAGTCTCAAGAAACAGATCCGTAACGAGTCAGCGTTTGATTACTCATTATGTTAATTGTTAGTAAGGGCTGATGTTAATTGTTATTATATCATTGATGATAATATTGTTTTAGATTATAAGACCTTAGACGATCATGCTGTTAATTGTTAGTTTACGGGACGTGAAATATGACATCAATTTTTAAGCATTTCGAGATGAAAGATTAACGTGAACGCATGTACATGACCGAATCCGAAATCGAAGTCTTTTCTATTGACGAACTAAAGAAACTCGGTTTTTCTTATATTCCGGGACCATCTATTGCCCCCGATGTTGAAGCCACGCAGCCTTTCCTGGTGGCTGAATCTGCGGTACCATATGGAGTACCGGAAAAACGCTCAACCTATGGCGATGTCGTTTTAAGGCATACCCTGGAACAGTCTATAAACCGCCTGAATCCTGCGGTGCCGGAAACGGCCCGGCAGGAAGCCCTTAAAGCGGCGCTATCCGTGTTTTCTCCCCAGCTTATTGATGCGAATGAAGCTTTTCATAAGATGCTTGCCGAAGGCGTTCCGGTCACGGTGCAGAAAGACGGCCAGGAACGCGGCGAGCGGGTCTGGCTGGTTGACTTTCAGAATCCGGAGAATAATATTTTCTTTGTCATAAATCAGTTTACCATTATCGAGCGCAATCAGAACAAAAGGCCAGATGTAATTCTCTATGTAAACGGCCTACCGCTGGTGGTGATAGAACTCAAGAACCCGGCGGATGCACATACTACCATCCGCAAAGCCTTTGACCAAATACAGACCTACAAGACGGTCATCCCGTCTCTCTTTTTCTACAACGCTTTTTGTGTCATCTCCGACGGGCTGGAAGCAAAGGCAGGGACGATCTCATCCGCATTCAGCAGGTTCCAGACATGGAAAACCATTGACGGCAAAAAAGAATCTTCCGCTCATGTAAGCCAACTTGAGGTGCTCATCAAGGGCATGCTGAACAAGTCAACACTTCTTGATTTGATACGGAACTTCATTGTTTTTGAAAAAGATAAAAAAATAGATGCCAAAACCGGACTTACACAGATTGAGACCGTGAAAAAGATTGCGGCATACCACCAGTACCACGCGGTGAATAAGGCCGTGGAAAGCACACGCCTTGCTGCAACCGAAAAAGGAAACCGTAAGGCCGGCGTTGTCTGGCACACGCAAGGCTCAGGTAAAAGCCTTTCCATGGTTTTCTATGCGGGAAAACTGATACATAATCTGGATAACCCGACCATTGTTGTCATTACCGACCGAAACGATCTTGACCAGCAGCTTTTTGATACCTTTGCCGCATCCTCAAGCCTGCTCGGCCAGGCTCCGGTGCAGGCGGAATCACGGGAGCATTTGAAGTCGCTGCTCAAAGTGGCATCCGGCGGGATTGTGTTTACGACCATCCAGAAGTTTTTCCCGGAGACGGACCGCACCGCATACGACCGATTATCGGAACGCCGCAATATTATCGTTATTGCCGACGAAGCGCACCGCACGCAATACGGGTTTCAGGCAAAGCTGATTGACACGAAGGATGATGCCGGCAAGATGAACGGAAAGCGCCTCGCCTATGGTTTTGCCAAGTATCTGCTTGATGCCGTTCCAAACGCGACCTTTATCGGTTTTACCGGCACACCGGTAGAAAGCACCGACATCAACACGCCGGCGGTGTTCGGTAATTACATTGACGTATACGATATAGCACAGGCCGTGGAAGACGGCGCCACGGTGAAGATATACTACGAAAGCCGTCTGGCAAAAGTCAGCCTTACAGAAGATGGCCGTAAACTGATAGAAGAATTTGACAGGGAAATGACTGATGACGGCGCTTCTGAAACCCGGATGGCTAGAGTCAAATGGACGAAACTTGAAGCCATTGTCGGGCATCCTGAGCGTTTGAAAAATCTTGCGCGGGATATCGTTTCGCATTACGAAAAACGCGCGGAAGCTTTTGACGGTAAAGCAATGATTGTCACCATGAGCCGCCGCATAGCAGTCGCTCTTTACCATGAAATCATTGCGCTAAGGCCCCAATGGCACAACGAAGACCTGAAGAAGGGAGCTCTGAAAGTAGTCATGACTTCTTCCTCTTCCGATAAAATGGAGTTTGACCCGGAAGACCCGGAGAGTCTTGTAATTCCTGCCTATCACAGGACTAATAAAGAAGACCGCCGCTTGCTTGCGGATCGCATGAAAGACCCGCAAGACTCTTTGAAGCTGGTTATTGTGCGGGATATGTGGTTGACCGGCTTTGATGTCCCCTGTCTGCACACGCTCTACATCGACAAGCTGATGAAAAGGCACACCCTCATGCAGGCAATTGCAAGGGTAAACCGCGTCTTTATGGACAAACCCGGCGGACTTGTGGTTGACTATATAGGTATTGGTAACGCGCTCAAAGATGCCCTTGCCTTCTATTCCAATTCAGGCGGCAAAGGCGACCCTGCGGAGACACAGGCAAAGGCGCTTGAATTACTGCTTGAAAAGATTGAAGTCGTGCGCCAGATGTTTCATGGATTTGGTTATATGCGTTTTTTCAGTGTAGGCACTTCTGAGCGTCTCTCTATCATCCTTCAAGCCGAGGAATTCATACTTTCAAGAGAACAAGGCAAGGAGCGCTTCATTAGTGAGTCAACCGCGCTTTCAAGGCTTTTTGCGCTGGCAGTCCCACATGAGGACGCACTTGCGCTGACCGATGAAATCGCCTTCTTTCAGTCAGTCCGGGCACGGTTACTCAAGTTTGAAGGAGAAGGTGATAACGGCGATAAAAAGAATTATGAATCCGCCATCCGGCAGATTGTGAATCAGGCGGTTGAATCAACCGAAGTTGTGGATATTTTCGATGCGGCAGGTATCAAAAAGCCGGATATTTCATTGCTCTCTGAAGAATTTCTTCAAGATGTAAAGGGGATGAAGCACAAGAACCTTGGCATTGAACTCTTGAAGAAGATTCTTAATGATGAAATCAGGATACGCCTGAAATTCAATATTACAGAAGGCAAGAATCTTCTGGATATGCTTGAGGCATCGCTCAAGAAGTACCAGAACAACCTTTTGACTACCGCGGAAATTATCGAAGAATTATTGGCAATCGCCAGGCAAATCCGATCCGTAGACGGTTTGGCGGAGAAGCTAAAATTAACGAAAGACGAGTTTGCATTCTATACCGCATTGGAAATCAACGATAGCGCAGTCAAAGTATTGGGCGAGGAAACCCTGAAAAGCATAGCCCGTGAAATCGCGGATAAAGTTCGCAAAAACGCAACAATAGACTGGGCAATGAAAGAAAGCGCCCGGGCAAAACTCATGGTCATCGTGAGACGTACCTTGAATAAATATGGATACCCGCCGGACAAACAACAAAAAGCCGTTGATACAGTGCTTAAACAGGCTGAAGTGTTAGCCGATTATTGGGTGAATAAGTAAAAATAATGGACGAGAATACTCCTTTCACATCTAAAGGAACACTGTACATCGTTGCCACACCCATAGGCAATCTGGAAGATATTACCTTTAGGGCTTTGCGAACCCTAAAAGAAGTTAATCTTATTGCCGCTGAAGACACAAGAAGGACAAGGATTCTACTTAACCATTACAGTATTAAAACCCCTTTGACCAGCTATTATGAGTACAACAAACTTATTAAAGGCAAAAAACTCATAGACAGACTGGAGACCGGAGAGAATATAGCTCTCGTCTCAGATGCCGGCACCCCTGGTATTTCAGATCCTGGTTATCACCTCATTAAACTCGCACTCCAAAGCTCAACATCAGTTATTCCTATACCGGGGGTATCAGCCGTAATCACTGCTCTTAGCGTCTCAGGGCTCCCTACAGACAGTTTTGTCTTCCAGGGCTTTCTGCCGAACAAAATCACGGCAAGAAAGAAGCTTATTGAAAAGATGGCAGAAGAAAAAAGGACTCTTGTCTTCTATGAATCACCCAACAGGTTACGGGCAGCCCTCCAGGACTTACTGGAGATATGCGGCGATAGGGAGATAGTTGTGACCAGGGAACTGACCAAGGTCTTTGAAGAGGTGATAAGAGGGAAAATAACCCATGCCTTAAACGTGTTAAATGGGCGACAAATTAAGGGAGAAATCACCCTTTTGGTGTCGGGAAAGAGAGCCCTGGACAGTGGAGATGATACATCGATATCTCAACTATTACAGGATTATCAGAAGAGATATGACTTGCCTATGAAGGACTTGATCAAGATGATTTCAGAGGAGAAGGGTATCTCCAAAAGAGAAGTCTATCAGGAAAGCCTGAAATTGAAAAAGAGAAAAAAGGTTTGCCTAACCCACAATTAACCATTATAATCACCATTGTACCCTTACTCTATGAGACCTTTGAAAAACTGTATTTGTTTTGAAAAAGTGTCTCTGAGAGCGAATTCATGAATTTTTTGGGGAACCCATCTTAGCGAGCGTAATGCAGAAAATTCACATGTTTGAGCCCGAAGGGCGAGTTTGTGAATTTTCAATGTAGCGAGCTTAGATGGGTCAAAAAATTAATGCTGAAGCGAAAAGGGACACTTTTTTAAAGCTCTCTATATTAATGTTTACAGGAGGATAAAAATGGCAAAAATAGATGCCTTCTTTAAGCTGATGCATGAACAGGGGGCCTCTGATTTACACCTGGTATCCGGCTCTCAACCCATACTCCGTATCAGAGGCGATATGGAAAGGGTAAAATACAAGATGCTTGAGAATGATGAGTTAAAGGCTATGCTTTATGAAATAGCTCCCGAAGAGAAGGTAAAGACTTTTGAGGAGACAGGAGACGTAGACTTTGGGTATGAAATACCCGGCCTGGCTCGATACAGAGCCAACTTTTTTCAACAGAAATACGGGGTCGGTGCCGTATTCAGAGAAATCCCCAGTGAGGTATTAACAGCAGAACAACTCGGCCTTCCACCTGTAATTACCAAACTGGCCTTGCTTCCTAAAGGCCTGGTTTTGGTAACAGGGCCAACAGGGAGTGGCAAATCTACAACATTAGCAGCTATAGTAGACTATGCAAATAAAAACAGGAAAGATCACATTATTACCGTTGAGGACCCCATTGAATTTGTCCATAAGAGTCAAGGCTGTATAGTAAACCATAGGGAAGTAGGGTCTCATACAAAATCATTTTCAGCGGCTTTGAGAGGGGCATTACGAGAAGACCCCGATATCATCCTGGTGGGAGAAATGAGAGATTTAGAAACTATTGCGCTGGCAATAGAGGCTGCCGCCACCGGACATTTGGTATTCGGCACCCTTCATACTACCAGTGCTGCTAAAACAGTTGACAGGGTTATAGAGGTTTTCCCGGCTAATCAACAGGACCAGATCAGGTCTACTTTAGCTGATGGCATTAAGGCTGTAATAGCTCAGACCCTGTTCAAGAGGATAGATAAAAAGGGAAGATGCGCTGCCCTTGAAATACTTATCTGTACAGCAGCCGTACGAAATCTAATTAGAGAGGGTAAGACTTTTCAGATACCCTCTACTATTCAAACAGGGAAGAAATACGGGATGCAGTCCCTGGATGATGCTATTATGCAATATCTGCAAAAAGGACAGATTGACCCGGATGAGGCATATAATAAATGTATTGACAAGTCTAAATTCCTGCCTTTCTTAAAAAAATCCCCTGGTGATTTTACTGACGTATGATAGTAACTGCTCAGGTGGGTAGGCTGTAACCCCGTTGTACAACGGGGCTGTAGGAGGAAATCATGCGCAACCTGAAGGGATAGGCTGTAGGCTGTTAGCCTGTAGACTGTAGCCTAACAGCCTAAACAACCTGAGTAGGTCAATGCGCAGTGCCTAACAGCCTTCAGCCTACAGTCTAAACAACCTGAGTAGTAACGTCTGATAAAGGATTAACTGGCAAGCATTAAATACACAAACCTCTGTTGATTGGGAGAAACGCTATGAGAAAGCCTGAAACTGACCGCATATTGGATAACATGTTACAAACACATGGCAATGTTTCTGATTTAAATTTTACTGCAGACAAACCCTTACAGGTCGAATCATCCGGACAACTGGTCTCTGTCCCAATGAATCCACCTATAGACAAACTGACTCCCTTCCAGACAGAGATATTCTCCCTCAACCTCATTAACCAGGACCGGCGTCTTCTCCATACACTATTAAAAGAGGGGTCCTGTGACTCCTCCTATTACTTGGCAGGAAAGGCCAGATTCAGGGTAAATATCTTTTCCCAGAGAGGCTCTTATTCTATAGTAATGAGAAAACTGGAAACCAAAATCCCTACTATCAAAGGGTTAGGCGTTCCAGAGGTCTTTTTCAAGATAGCCCAAGAGAAAAACGGTCTCGTCCTGATAACAGGTGCAACGGGTAGCGGGAAGACTACCTCTCTGGCTGCTATGTTAAACGATATGAATGAATCGAAATCTATCCACATAATTACCCTGGAAGACCCCGTAGAATTTGTACATCCTCACAAACAGGCCACCTTTAACCAGAGAGAGCTGGGCAGTGACTTTGATTCATTTGCCAATGGCCTTAGGGCAGCTCTTCGTCAGGCCCCTAAAGTCATTCTGGTTGGTGAAATGAGGGATAGAGAAACGGTAGAGATAGGGTTAAGTGCAGCGGAAACAGGACATCTGGTTATGAGCACTCTTCATACGGTGGATGCCGGGCAAACCATCAATAGGATTATTGGCATGTTCGATCAGGAAGAGGAAAGACAGATCAGGATCCGTCTGGCAGATACCATAAGATGGATAGTCTGCCAAAGGCTTTTACCCAAAGTTGGTGGGGGTAGAGTAGCTGTATTCGAGATTATGGGCACGAGCCTCAGGGTTAAGGAGTCTATCTTAAACGGAGAGTCAGAGGGAAAGACCTTCTATGATATAATCTCAGCAGGGGATGCCTACGGTATGCAGACATTCGACACAGACATCATAAAAAAGTACGAAGAGGGTCTGATCACAGAGGAAACAGCCATAGCATACGCTTCGAAAAAGGCAATAGTGGGGAGAGGACTAGACATGATTAAGAGTGGAAAGGGAGAGAAGACTACCGACATTGAAGGGTTAGACATAGATGAAGAGTACGGCAAAGAAGACCCTTATGGGGAAAAACGCTAAGGAGGAGATAAATGGAGATTTTATGTGAAACGTGTAAAACCAGACTAAAGATTCCGGATGAAAAGTTGCCTAAAGACAAGGTAGTAAACATCCCATGCCCCAAATGTAACGCCAATATCTCCGTTGACACTAGAGCACTATCAGAGGAGACTTCTGATTCAACGATGGTTGAATCCTTTGAACATGACGAAAAAACAGCCTTAATCTGTGACGATAATCAATCCAATCAAGAAATACTAATATCGGCATTGAAAGAGCTGGGATACAGGGTGAGTGCAGGAACAGATCCGAAAGATGTGCTGGAGAAAATGAGGTTTACCCATTATGATGCTATAGTTCTCAATGAGGAGTTCGGCGGAGGGCCTCTGTCTGAGAATCCTGTTTTAAATCACATCCAACCCATGCCTATAGTCACCAGAAGAAATATCTTTTTCGTACTAATCGGGAAGCAATACACCACCCTTGATAATATGATGGCCTTTTCAAAGAGTGCAAACGTGGTTATCAACCAGAAAGATTTGTCCCAGATAAAGAATATACTCAGAAAGTCTATTCCCGACAATGATAGATTTTACAAGGTCTTTAAGGAGACATTAAAGGCTTTAGGAAAGGGGTAGAAGTTCTAGAATAAGGAGAGGAGAATAACATGCCGGAGCAAGACGAAAAACCTGAAGTTAAAGAGATAAAAGAAAAGCTAATGCTGAAGAGGGACATGGTCTGGGATCGACTGGACAGCAAAGAAAAAGAGGGGGTCTTTATCTTTGCAGAAGGATATAAAGAATTTCTTAATAGAGCCAAGACAGAACGGCAAGCGGTTAAGGAGATCATCAAATTTGCAGAAGAAAAGGGATTTAAAAGGATTAAAGAACCTTTAGGAAAGGCAAAAAAAGTCTATCGGGCATTCCACAACAAAGCCATAGCCATGGGCATCCTCGGAGAAAAGCCAATAGAAAATGGAATAAAAATAATTGCTTCCCACATAGATTCGCCTCGCCTGGATTTAAAGCAGAATCCCTTGTATGAAGATGTTGATCTTGCCCTACTTAAAACCCATTATTACGGGGGGATAAAGAAATATCAGTGGGTCTCGCGCCCATTGTCCTTACATGGAAAGATCATCAAAAAGGATGGAAGCGAGCTGGATTTAAGCTTAGGAGAAAAAGAGACTGAACCGATTTTTACCATCGTTGATCTGCTTCCCCACCTTGCCCATAAGGCTCAATACGAAAAGAAACTGGAGGATGCGGTTATTGGTGAAAAACTAAACATACTTGCCGGAAGCATACCATTCCCTGATAAGGATACCAAGGATAGAATAAAGCTCCAGGTTCTTAAATACCTCAATGATACTTTTGGCTTGATCGAAGAGGATTTTATCAGTGCCGAACTGGAACTGGTGCCATCTGAAAAGGCCAGGGACATAGGATGGGATAGAAGCCTGATAGGTTCTTACGGGCAGGATGATAGGTCATGCGCATATACCAGCATGCGGGCAATAGGAGACATAGATAACCCAAAAGAGGCTGTTTTGACCCTGTTCCTTGATAAGGAAGAGATAGGCAGTGAAGGAAATACGGGCGCTAAATCCAGATTTCTGGAGGCTGTGGTTGCCGATCTGTTATCCCTTGAGGGGGTTAAGGCAGATGATGGAGCTGTGAGAAGAACCCTGATGAATTCCCGGGCTATCTCCGCGGATGTTAATGGCGCCCTTGATCCGGATTACCAGGACGTTCATGAAAAGAGGAATGCCGCAAAGATAGGGTATGGAATCTGTATTACAAAGTTCACCGGCTCCAGAGGAAAATCCGGGTCCAGTGATGCCAGTGCAGAATATGTGGGATGGCTTAGGCAGGTCTTTAACCGCAACAGTATTGTCTGGCAGACCGGTGAACTGGGCAAGGTAGATGAGGGAGGCGGGGGAACTATAGCCAAATATCTTGCAAGCTATGGAATGGATATAGTGGACTGTGGGGTAGCTCTCCTTGGTATGCACTCACCCTTTGAGGTGTCCAGTAAGGCAGATATTTATATGACTTATAAAGGGTATAGAGTATTCCTTAGCGAAGAATAAGAGGTAAAAGGATGGAATGTCATAATACGGCGGATAATTTGGAGCGCTGTAACTGTACCTATGAGCCCTGCGATAAAAAAGGTAGGTGCTGTGAGTGTTTAGCATACCACTGGAAGATGAAACAATTACCGGCTTGCCTTTTTCCTCCCGAAGTTGAAAAGACATACGATCGTTCTCTTAGGCGGTTTATCGCTATCTATAAAGATAAGGTATAAAGGGGAAGATTATTGAGGTTGACAAGAAATGACTATTAGCCAAGGGGTGGCCAAGGTAGAGGAAGTTTTGGGAGGAGATGAGGATTTATGAGAATTGGGCAACCCAAACGATCGAAAAGAAGCAATATGAGGGGGAAAGCAAATGAACTGGCAAGAGAGGATATCCGTAAATTCTGATATTTGTCATGGGAAAGCCTGTATTAAAGGGACAAGGATCATGATTTCTGTGATTCTGGATAACTTAGCTGCCGGCAACGAAGCAACTGAAATATTAAAAAGCTATCCTTCCCTGACCTCGGAAGACATTCAAGCCTCCATAGCCTATGCAGCAGAACTGACGCGGGAGCGGGTTGTCGTCACGGCTTCTGGAACCTCATGATGAAATTCAAGATGATAGAGAAAAACAAGGTATTTCAATTTCATTAAGAGGTAGGTACGATGATCGAAAATGATAAACGAATAGCCGAGGAGCTGAAAAAAAGATTGTCAGAAGTTGTCCAAATTGTTGATGTGAAGGTGTTCGGTTCCAGGGCACGGGGGGATGCCGATGAATTTTCTGATCTTGATGTTTTTTTAGAGGTTGAATCGCTTGACAGAAGCCTGAAGGAGCAAGTTTTCGATATTGTCTGGGAAGTTGGTTTTGAAAACCATCTGGTAATTTCTCCCCTCATTTTTACCAGGGATGAAATCGAAAACACACCGTTGAGATCCTCTCCCATTGTTAAGAATATTGCAGAAGAAGGCATAGGAATATGACCGACAAGGAGACCTTGTTGATTTGTGTTCCCCATATGCGTGGGGATGAACCGTAGCTGTTGGGCAAAACAAGATAAATGCTTGGAAAACAATCGGGGAAAAAGTTTCGTCCCAATAGCAATAGGATAATGTTTCGGGAGCAAAGAAACCGCCAAACAAAGAGAGAAAGCTGAGGAAAAGGAGAGTCTAATGGCAATAGTTGAGGTAAGCATAGTACCTATTGGTGTCCCCCATACCAGCCTTAGTAAATACGTGGCAAATACCCTGAAGGATTTTAAGAAATGACTAAAGCAATCAAGAAAGAAAACTATTCATCTCTCATCACCGAGCTTGCCTCTCTCATTGAGCAGGGACGCATGGCGGCGGTGCGATATGTGAATACGGCTCTGGTCGCTACTTACTGGCTGATGGGTAGAAGGATTGTGGAGTATGATCAGAAGGGGAAAGAAAAGGCAGAATATGGAAAAGAACTGCTCCAAAAGTTATCTCAAGACCTAAATAAGAGATTTGGACGCGGCTTTTCACCGGATAATCTTGAAGCAATGCGAAGTTTTTATTTGAACTATCCAATTAACATTTCCGAGACAGTGTCTCGGAAATTAGAAGAACAAAATTCCGAAACAGTGTCTCGGAATTCTGAAATAACTTTAGCAATTCATCCGCTTACTGAAAGATTCACTTTGTCATGGTCTCACTACCGCTTGCTTATGCGACTGGATGAACCCTTCAAGCGAGAATTCTATGAGGCAGAGTGTATCAGTGGAAACTGGTCTGTAAGGCAGTTAGACAGGCAGATACAATCAATGCTTTACGAACGAACGGCGTTATCTAAACAAAAACTGGCGGTTATTGCTAAAGCACACGAAAGTCCTATCACTCTTAAACCAGAAGATGAAATCAAAGACCCGTATATACTTGAATTTCTTGGGCTGAAGGATGAATATTCAGAATCACAATTGGAAGAGGCTTTAATCAAGCACCTTGAGCATTTTCTTCTTGAATTAGGAAACGGTTTTACCTTTGTTGCACGACAAAAGAGGATAACCCTTGAAGGGAGCCATTATCGTCTTGACCTCCTTCTTTATCACAGAATTTTGAGATGTCTCGTTGCTATAGATTTAAAGATTGGCGAATTCAGTCATGCAGATGCCGGGCAGATGAACCTTTATCTAAACTATCTTAAAGACAAAGAAAAACTTCTTGAAGAAAATGACCCTGTAGGTCTAATTCTCTGCACAGATAAAAAGAAGACTGTAGTTGAATATGCTCTTGGTGGAATGAATAACAGGATATTTGCCTCAAAGTATAAACTGCAACTTCCTGACCCTGAAGTTTTGAAAACCGAGATAGAACACGAAAAACAGAGACTTATAGAAATGAAAATCGTTAAAGAAAAATTGGGTAAATAACATTTCAAGTAGAGGGTTGCTGCGGAAAAGGAGAAACAGATGGCAATAGTTGAGGTAAGCATAGTACCTATTGGTGTCCCCCATACCAGCCTTAGTGAATATGTGGCAAATGCCTTAAAGGTACTTAAAAATTCTGGCATTAAATATGAATTGACCTCCATGGGCACCATTATCGAAGGAGACCTTGACAGGATTCTCAGTATAATTAGAGAGATGCATGAAACCCCTTTTAAAAAGGGGGTTATGCGAGTGGTTACAACAATAAAGATCGACGACAGAAGGGACAAGACCGCTACCTCCGAAACAAAAGTGGAATCTGTAGTTAAGAAGATGGGATGAACAAGGGAACATAATCAATGAAAGAAGCGATGTTGTATGATAAATTAGGAGCCGGAAAGGTTAAGTGCAACCTGTGCAATCACAGATGCACCATTGCCCCCTTAAAGAGGGGGCTCTGTGGTGTGCGGGAGAACAGGGAAGGAATCCTATATTCTATGGTTTATAATAAGGCTATTTCAAGAAACATAGACCCTATAGAAAAGAAGCCTATCTTTCATTTCTTTCCAGGCTCAGAATCCTTCTCTATAGCCACTGCAGGATGTAACTTCAAGTGTCTGCATTGTCAGAATTCGGATATTTCTCAGATGCCCAGAGATCAGGATCTGATACTGGGTCGGGATTTTGAGCCCAAAGAGATTGTATCCCAGGCCCTACAGCATAAATGCAAAAGCATCTCTTATACTTACACAGAACCCACCATATTTTTTGAATACGCCTATGATACTGGGGAATTGGCTCATAAACAGGGGATAAAAAACGTGTTTGTTACCAATGGTTATATGACCAAAGAGGCGCTTCATACTATAAGACCATATCTGGATGCGGCGAATGTGGACCTCAAGTCGTTTTCTGACGATTTCTATAAAGAGATCTGTGGTGCCAAACTGAACTTTGTGCTTGATTCCATAAGGACATTGAAAGAGCTGGGGGTCTGGGTCGAGATTACCACCCTGATAATACCCACATTGAATGACGGTGAAGAGGAACTTAAGGGTATTGCAGAATTTATCAGGGAAGTAGGGGAAGAGATACCTTGGCATGTGAGTGCCTTTCACCCTACCTATAAGTTGCTGGATCGTCCAAGAACGTCTGCAAAAATGCTTCACAGGGCAAGGGAGATAGGCTTGGGGGTTGGCTTAAGGTATGTCTATTGCGGCAACATCCCGGGGGATGAGGGGGAGAATACCTATTGTTATAACTGCAAGGAAGTGCTGATACAAAGATATGGATACCAGATCCTAAAGAACAGGATTAAAGATGGGATCTGTCCGGATTGTAGGGCAAAGATAGATGGAATTGGTCTCGGATAAAGGATGGTTTATTGGATATGGTTCGTCGAGACAGATGATTAAAAACCTTAACAAGGAGGGACTAAAATGGCAAATACTACTATTAAATGGTTGAGTCATGCTTTTTTTTCCATCACCACATCCAAGGGTAAAGTAATCTTGATCGATCCATGGATAGCCGGCAATCCACTTTGCCCTGTCAAGCTAGATGATGTAACCAGGGCTGATCTTATCTTGGTTACCCATGACCACTTCGACCACTGTGCAAATGCAGTGGACATTTCTAAAAAAACAGGGGGGGTAGTTATAGGACAACCTGAGACGGTTGGAAGACTAAAAACAGGGCTTTCTTTACCAGAAGGAAACGCGGTTTTCGGCGGCATGGGGATGAATATAGGCGGGAGTACGACCATAGATGGCATCACCATTACCATGACCCAGGCATTTCACTCATCCGAAACCGGTGCCCCATGCGGGTACATCATTAAACTTGAAGGTGGGACTACTATTTATCATGCAGGGGATACTGGGATCTTTGGAAGCATGAGGACACTGGCAGATATCTATCCTATAGATCTTGCCTTACTCCCTATAGGTGGTTGTTTCACCATGGATACAAGTCAGGCTGTTGCTGCATTGAAGCTCCTCAAACCCAGAAAGGCTATACCCATGCATTACAAGACATTTCCTATCCTGGAACAAGATGCCAAAAGGTTCGTCGATCTTGCAAAGAAAGAGGTACCTGGTGTTGAGGTAATAGTCCTGGAGCCTGGAGAGGAATGTGTTGTCTGAGAAGTCTGGGGGGCCATTAAAAGCCCCCCTTTTAAGAGCAAGCAAGCGGGAAAAACCCCTTGACACGAAACGATTAATCAGATATTTTCACGCCACTGCATTTCCCAGACTGGTAGCTAAAGCAAGAAGAACAACTAATAAGGGGAAAAGTTGGTGCCTCACCGCCCTACAATTGCCGAAATCGATCTTGATGCCATAAAGTTCAACTATGAACAACTACGGAAAAAAGTTGGCAAAGAGACGAAGATGCTGGCTGTTGT
>Ga0265296_1003203_pt1 | contig 15511 bp, 13 predicted proteins | sample MunlanPumphouse1_FD_189073 | JGI IMG/M metagenome (GOLD analysis project Ga0265296, IMG submission 189073) | Groundwater microbial communities from a municipal landfill in Southern Ontario, Canada - Pumphouse #1 | ecosystem: Environmental > Aquatic > Deep subsurface > Groundwater | place... | reverse complement strand
AACTTCTGACGCGTTTCGAAATCATAGGTGTCGCCCAGGAAGCGCGCGAGCGTGTCGCGGATCATGTCCTGCGTTTCGGTGTAGGTGAAATCCATTGTCGTCGTTCCTGATTTCTATCGTCATCCCGGCGAAGGCCGGGATCTCACCGTCGCGTCATGGCGAGCGGTCGAGATCCCGGCCTTCGCCGGGATGACGTCTATTATGTACTTAAAGGCCGAGCACCATTTTAGCGATGATGTTGCGCTGGATCTCGTTCGACCCGCCATAGATCGTCGTCTTGCGGACATTGAAATAGGTCGGCGCGGCGCGATGGGCGTAGTCCGGCCCGATCGGATGCTCGTTGTCGCCTTCGCCAAAGCCGCGGAAATAGGGCGCGCCATAATGGCCGACCGCTTCAAGACTGAGCTCGGTCAGCCGCTGCTGAATTTCCGACCCCTTGATCTTGAGCAGGCTCGATTCCGGCCCGGGACCGCGACCCGCATTGGCACCGGCCAAGCTGCGCAACTCGGTAAATTCCAGCGCCGCCAAATCGACTTCCAGCTCGGCAACCTTGCGCTTGAAGAACGCATTGGCGAGCAGCGGCTTGTCGCCATCGACTTCGGTGCGGGCGATCGCCTTCACCTTCTCGATCCCGCGCTTCGACGCCGCGACACCGGCGATCCCGGTGCGTTCGTGCGCGAGCAGGAACTTGGCGCAGGTCCAGCCCTTGTTTTCGTCATAAACGCGCTGCGACACGGGGACGCGGACGTCCTCCAGCCACACTTCGTTGACCTCATGCTCGCCGCCCAGCGTGATGATCGGGCGCACTGTGATGCCGGGCGATTTCATGTCGATCAGGAGGAAGCTGATGCCCTCCTGCTGCTTCGCGTCCTTGTCGGTGCGGACGAGGAAAAAGCCCCAGTCGGCATGCTGCGCCAGCGTCGTCCATGTCTTCTGGCCGTTGACGATATAATCGTCGCCGTCGCGGACTGCCGTGGTGCGGAGCGAGGCAAGGTCCGAACCCGAACCGGGCTCCGAATAACCCTGACACCACCAATCTTCACCCGACAGGATGCGCGGCAGAAAATGGGCTTTCTGTTCGGGCGTTCCGAAGGTGTAGATCACCGGGCCGACCATCGCGAGGCCGAAGGGCATCAGGCGGATGCAGTCGGCGCGCGCGGTCTCTTCCGACCAGATGAAACGCTGGGTCGGCGTCCAGCCGGTGCCGCCATATTCGACCGGCCATGCGGGCGCGATCCAGCCCTTTTTGTGCAGGATTTTGTGCCAGACAAGGAAATCCTCCTTGGACATCTCTTCGCCCTCGTCCTGCTTTTCACGCAGTTCGGCTGGGTAATTTTCGGCGATGAAGTCGCGCACTTCCTGCTGGAAGGCGAGATCTTCGGGGCTGAATTCCATGTCCATCACGAATCTCCCATTGGGTAATGGCGCCCTTATAATGGGCGCTCACCTTTACGTAAACGGCAAGTTGCAATTGACAACTTTCCTCGGTGTAATGATTGCGCGTAACAATGCGCCTTGTCCAGCGCGCGCAGTCGCCGCGGACAAAATGGGGGAAGAGCGATGACAAAGGCAAAGCGTGCCGTTTTGTGGGTGGCGGCGGCAATTGGCGTCGCCGTGCTGGCCCTATGGATGTTTCAGAGGCCGATCGGCCTGTGGCTCTTCGAACGCGCGGTCGAGCGCGCCGCGGCGCGCGATACGCTCCAGGATCTGCCCGACGGATTGCACGTCGGTCTGTGCGGCACGGGCTCACCCCTGCCCAGCCGCGAGCGCGCGGCATCTTGCACCGTCGTGGTCGCGGGCAAGGCGATGTTTGTCGTCGATGCCGGTGAAGGTGCGGCGCGCAATATCGCGCAGATGGGCCTCCCCAATGCCCGCATCAAAGCGATGTTCCTGACCCATTTTCATTCGGATCATATTGACGGCATGGGGCCAATGATGCTGCTCCGCTGGACCGCCAGCGGCAATCGCAGCCCCCTGCCCGTTTATGGACCGCCGGGCGTCGAGCGGGTGATTGCCGGGTTCAACGCCGCCTACGCACTCGATAATGGCTATCGCACCGCGCACCATGGCGAGGCGATTACGCCGCCTGCTGCTGCGGGCGCCACCGCAATCCCGTTTGCGATCCCCGCTGCCCCGACGGTCGTCTATGACGCGGATGGCCTGCAGGTGACCGCGTTTGCTGTCGATCACCGCCCGGTGCAGCCGTCGGTCGGCTACCGCTTCGACTATAAGGGACGCAGCGTCGTCGTCAGCGGCGATACGGCGCCGTCAAAAACGCTGGAAGCGGCATCCAAGGGCGCCGACCTGCTGATCCACGAGGCGCTCAATCCGGCGATGGTCAAGACGCTCGCCGCAAAGCTCGACAAGGCCGGCCGCAAACAGACGGCGCAGATCATGCGCGACATCCTCGACTATCATGCCAGTCCATCGCAGGCCGCCAACAGTGCGCGCGTCGCCGGGGTTCAGATGCTGGTGCTCAGCCATGTCGTGCCGTCGATGCCCTCCGCCTATCTCGATGCGGCATTTCTCGACGGCGCAGAGGATCATTTCGACGGGCCGATCATCGTTGGCGAGGATGGACAATATTTCTCCTTCCCCGCGGGCAGCAAGGCGATCGAACGCGGCAGCTGGTTCTAGGCGGGCCGCCGGGTGACGAGCACGACCGCGCCGTCGCTTGCAAAAGGTCCGCGCACTTCGGCGATCGTCAGCGTCACGTCGGTCGCGTGGCCATCCCGCGTGACGATCTGCGATGCCAGTCGTACCGGCTGACCCGACCGGAACAGTTCTTCCAGTCCTTCGGTAAAGGCTGCGCGATAACCGATCGCCAGCAACGCCGAAAAACGCACCCGCCGGATCGCGGTGGCATCGACCCCGAACATTTCTAGCAGCGAATCGTTCGGGCAATTCGAAGGTCGCGCGTGAGCGGATGATGTTGGTCGGCGACGGCACCAGCGCCGAGCGCAGAAAGCTGTCCTCGGGGGCGGTAAAAGTGACCGCGACCGTGATCGCCTCGCTCGTTTCGGACACCACGACGCTGTGCGCCAGCATGAAACATTGCCTATAAACGAGCATTCCCATCAGCAGCGCGAGAAGCAGCGGCATCACCAGCGCCATTGCGACGATGGCCGCACCGCGCTCCTGGCGCGCCAGGGTCAGTCCGGTCTGAACGGGTGTGCAGGGATACCGCCGCGATCGGAGGAAAGCTGTCATGCCCGCCAGCATGGCGGACCAAAATGAAAGCGGCGTCGAGAATGCTCGACGCCGCTTTTGCGCATTTTACATAGAGTTTTGCTCGCGGGAGAATTCGAAACCGACACTACTCCGGGCGTCGGCGCCATTTATTGACGCAGCCCTAACGGCGCCTCGTCATCGCACCGCGCAAATTGCACCTATTCCACGGCCTCCAGCTTGTCCTGCGACCGCAGGTCAAAGTCTGACGCATCATGGCGTTCGCGCAGCTGGCTTGCCGGATCGCCGGTCACCCGATTGACCATGCGCCCGCGCTTGACCGCGGGGCGCGTCGCGAGCTGGTCGGTCCAGCGCTGGACGTTCTTATACTCGTGCACCTGCAGGAACTCGCCCGCGTCATAGACCAGTCCCTTGGCGAGCGCGCCGTACCAGGGCCAGATCGCCATATCGGCGATCGTATAGTCGGCGCCCGCGATATATTCGCTCTCCTCCAGCCGCCGGTCGAGCACGTCCATCTGACGCTTAACCTCCATCGCATAGCGATTGATCGGATATTCCTGCTTCGTCGGCGCATAGGCATAGAAGTGGCCGAAGCCGCCGCCGAGGAATGGGGCGCTGCCCATTTGCCACATCAGCCACGATAAAGTCTCGGCGCGCTTCGCCGTTTCGGTCGGCAGAAAGGCGCCGAATTTCTCCGCCAGGTGGATCAGGATTGCGCCCGATTCGAACACACGGATCGGCTCGGCGCCGCTATGGTCGACAAGCACGGGGATTTTGCTGTTCGGATTGGCCGCGACATAACCGCTGGAGAATTGATCTCCCTCGCCGATATTGATCAGCCACGCGTCATATTCTGCGCCGCTGTGGCCCGCTGCGAGTAACTCCTCGAGCATCACCGTCACCTTTACCCCATTGGGCGTGCCGAGCGAATAGAGCTGGAGCGGATGCTTGCCGATCGGAAGGTCCTTGTCGTGCGTCGGCCCGGCGATCGGGCGGTTGATGTTGGCGAAACGTCCGCCGCTGTCCTTGTCCCAGACCCACACCTTCGGCGGCACATATTCGGCTTGATCGCTCATCTCGACACTCCTAGCTTGTTTTGGGGGAGGCTGAATTTCATACTGGCCGGTATTTAAGCTGTCGAGGCGCCGCCGTCCACCTCGCGCCGCTCAAATAATGCTAGCCGCGCGCAAAGCTGAAATCTCTGCGGCACCGTAGCCAAGCTCCGCGAGGATCGCTTCGCTATGCTCGCCAACTTGCGGGGCGCGGGCCGAGGCAACCTTGGTGCTGTCCGACAGGATGATCGGCGCCCGAATGACGGGCGCGCTGCTCGGAGTGCCGGGATAGTTGGCGGGTTCGACCAGCCCCATCGCCGCGACCTGCGACTGTGCCAGCGCCTCGCCCGCGCGCAACACCGGCGCCGCGGGAACGCGCGCCGCGCCCAACTCGGCGATTGCGGCCGCGCTGCTGCGTTCGCAGCACCAATCCTGCATGATGACGCTCAGCGCCTCGCCATTGTCGCCGCGCAGGATGTCGCTGGCGTAGAGCGGATCATCGACCAGCTCGGAACGCCCGACCAGATTGGCCCAGCGGGCAAAGATGCCGCCGCCGACGATCTGGGTCACGATCCACCCGTCGCGGGTGCGGAAAATGTCGGTCGGTCCGGAGCTATAGCTGCGGTTGCCGATCGGCTGGCGCTCGATGCCGTTGAGCGCATGATCGATCGCCAGCGCGTTGGAAAAAGCCAGCGCGGTCCCGAGCAGCGACCCCGAAACGCACTGCCCCCTCCCCGTCGTCTCACGCTCGCGCAACGCCAGCATCACCCCGAATGCGCAATGCAACGCGGTACCGAAATCGACATAATTGACCTGCGCGCGATACGGCTGGTCGGGCGTCCCGGTCAAATGGACGGCGCCCGACATCGCCTGCCCGACCGCGTCAAAGCCAACATTCTGCGCCAGCGGCCCCTCGCTGCCAAACGCCGACGCGGTGGCCAGGATGATGCGCGGGTTGATTGCCGACAGGGTGTCAAAATCCAGCCCCAGCTTAGTCAACGCGTCGTGCGGCAGGTTGGCGACAACGACGTCGGCGGTCTCGACCAGCCGCCTGACAATCTCGCGGCCCTCCGGGCTGCCAGGTTTCAATGTCACGCAACGCTTGCCGCGGTTCATCTGCATAAACATCGCGCCCGATCCGTCGTCGGCGACTGGTACCGTATAGCGATCGTCATTGCCGCCCGGAGCTTCGATGCGGATCACGTCGGCGCCATAATCGCCGAGCAACGCCGCGCAATAGGGTCCTGCGATATAGCGCCCGAAATCGAGGACTCGTATTCCTTTGAGCGGCACGCCTTGCTCTCCCCGTCCTGTTCTTTCGACCGCGCTAGCAGTCGCTCGTCGACGCTGCCAGTTCTTCGTCGAAACCTGTCGCTTGCATGTTCGTTAGAGGGTCATATGATCGGCAGATAATTTCAAACGGGGATAATAACATGGCGCGCTTCGCTCTCGCCCTTGCGGCGACTTTGGCTTGTTCGACTTCGGTTTTTGCGCAGCAGGCGGCACCAACGCCGACCGCCGACGCCAAGCCCGAGAAATGGGACGTCAACGCCCCGCCGGGTATGACTACGCGCAAGGTACCGATCGCCGTTGACGAGGGCAGCTGGATGAACATCGACGTTGCCCCTGACGGCCGCACGATCGCGTTCGACCTGCTCGGCGACATTTATACGATGCCGATCGAGGGCGGCACCCCCACGCGCATCGCCGAAGGCTTGGCGTTCGAGCACCAGCCGCGCTTTTCGCCCGACGGCAAGCGCATTGCGTTCGTGTCCGACCGCGCCGGCGGCGACAATATCTGGCTGATGAACCGCGACGGCAGCGGCAAGGTGCAGCTGAGCAAGGAAGATTTCCGACTGCTCAACCAGCCCAGCTGGAGCCCCGACGGCCAATTCATTGTCGCCAAAAAGCATTTCACCACCGGCCGCTCGCTCGGCACCGGCGAGGTGTGGATGTATCATGTGTCGGGCGGTGCGGGCGTGCCGCTGGTCAAAAAGCCCAATGAGCGCCACCAGAAAGAACTTGGCGAGCCGATCTTCGCCGCCGACGGCAAGAGCGTGTTCTACACGCGCAACGTGACCCCCGGCCCGATCTTTGAATATGCACAGGACAGCAACACCGACCTGTTCCACATCGAGCGCTATGATCTGCAGGGTGCCAAGGTCAGCACGGCGGCGTCGGGCGCAGGGGGCGCGGTCCGCCCAACGCCCTCACCCGACGGCAAATATCTGGCGTTCGTGCGCCGCGAAGCGACGCAGTCGAAGCTGTACGTCAAAGACCTCGCCTCGGGCACCGAGCGCAAGGTTTTCGATGCCCTCGACCAGGACGTGCAGGAAACCTGGGCGGTTACCGGCGTCTATCCCAACATGGCTTGGACCCCGGATAGCCGCGACATTCTTTTCTGGGCCGGTGGCAAGCTGCGCCGTGTGAGCGGTCAGGGCGGCGAAGCGCGCGTCATTCCGTTCAGCATCAACGACGATCGCGTGATCATAGATGCGACCCATCCGGCGGTCGATGTCGCCCCCGACACCTTCACGACGCAAATGCCGCGCTGGGCCGAAGTGTCGCCCGACGGTCGCAGTGTCGCATTCGAAACGCTCGGCAAGCTCTACGTCAAACCCGCCAGCGGCGGCACCGCGCGGCGGCTGACGGCAGCCAAGGACAATGCGATCGAAGCCTGGCCAAGCTGGTCACGCGATGGCAAGTCGCTCGTTTTCGTGCGCTGGACCGACACCGGCCTGGGTGAAATTCACACCATCGGTGCGGGCGGCGGCGCGTCGCGCAAGGTGACGAGCGTCCCCGGCCTCTATGCCGAACCGCGCTTTTCGCCCGACGGCAAGACGATCGTTTTCGAACGGCGCCGCGGCGGCGGCCTGACCTCGACACGCTGGAGCGAAGATCCCGGCGTCTATCGCATCGCTGCGACCGGCGGCACCGCCGAGCGCGTGAGCGCCGACGGCGCCAAGCCGCAATATGGCGCGGCCAGCGACCGCATCTTCATCGTCACCGCAGGAGACGGCAAGAGCCAGCTCGTCAGCACCGATCTCAGCGGTCAAGATAAGCGCACCCACGCCAATGGCGAACTGGTCAGCGATTATGAAATTTCGCCCGACGGGCGCACGCTGGCTTTCCGCCAGAACTACGACGCCTATGTGACCCCGCTTATGCCCGGCGGCCAGGATATCGCGCTTGGCACCAAGAGTGGCGCGCTGCCCGTCACGCGCGTCAGCGGCAGCGGCGCGGACTATATGCATTGGTCCGACGGTGGCCGCCGCCTGCACTGGAGCCGCGGCGCAACACTGTTCAGCGCCGACCTCGCCAGCCTGTTCACCAACGCGCCAGTCGACGAGAAGGCACCGAAGTTCACGCCACCAACGGGAGGGGTTTCGCTCGCGATGACACAGGCGGCGTCGAAAAGACGCGGCACCGTCGTCATAACCGGCGCGCGCATCGTGACGATGGCCGGAGCGGACGGCGGCATCATTGATAATGGCGCGATCGTCATCGAGGGCGATCGCATCACCGCGGTCGGGCCGCTGGTGTCGATGACCGTCCCGGCAGGCGCCGTCACCGTCGACGCGACGGGCAAGACGATCGTCCCCGGCTTCGTCGATGCCCATGCGCACGGCAGCCACGGCGACGACGAACTCGTGCCGCAGCAGAACTGGTCCGAAATCGTCAACCTCGCGATGGGGACGACGACCAGCCACAACCCGTCATCGCGCGCATCCGAAATATTCGTCTCGTCCGAAATGCAGCGTGCCGGATTGATCCTCGCGCCGCGTATCTTTTCCACCGGTGAGATCATCTATGGTGCGAAGGCGGCGGGGGTCTATGCCGAGATCAACAGCTATGACGACGCGCTCGCGCACGTCCGCCGTCTGAAAGCGCAAGGCGCGCATAGCGTCAAAAACTATAACCAGCCGCGCCGCGACCAGCGCCAGATGGTCGTCAAAGCCGCGCAGGCCGAGGGCATGCTCGTCGTGCCCGAGGGCGGCTCGCTCTATACGATGGACGTGTCGCTAATCCAGGACGGCAATTCGACCGTCGAGCACAACATCCCGCTCCACACCTTCTACAAGGATCTGGTGCAGCTGTGGGGGCAGACGCAGGTTGATTACACCCCGACGCTGGTCGTCACCTACGGCGGCCCCGCTGGCGATCCCTATTGGCGCGCGCACACCAATGTGTGGGAGCATCCAATCCTGACCAAGCATATCCCGCCCGCGCAGCTGGCAGCGAACAACAAGCGGCGCACGATCGCGCCCGAAGGCGATTATGTCGACGATGATTCGGCGCGCGAGGCGGGCAAGATTGCGGCGGCAGGGCGGATGGTGTCGATCGGAGCGCACGGCCAGCAATCGGGGCTCGGCGCGCATTGGGAAATCTGGTCGTTCGTGCGCGGCGGATGGAGCAACATCGACGCGCTGCGCGCCGCGACGATCATGCCTGCGACCTCGCTGGGCTACGGCAAGGATGTCGGCTCGCTCGAAGCGGGCAAGCTCGCCGACCTGCTGATCCTTGATGCCGATCCGACGCAGGATATTCGCAATACCGAACGGATCCACCGTGTCATGCTCGGCGGGCGGCTCTACGATCCGCGGACCATGAACGAGGTGGCGACGGGTGACCGGAAGCGCGCCGCCTATTGGTGGGAAGCTGAAACGCCCTGAGCCCTCCTTTCGTCATTCCGGCGCAGGCCGGGATGACGAAATAGAAGCTGCTTTTGTGACTAGAGGGTTGCAAGCGCGGCGGACCGCCGCTACGGGCGTCACCTCTCAGCGAGGAGAGTTGGCTGAGTGGTCGAAAGCGTCGCACTCGAAATGCGAAGTGCCGGCAACGGTACCGAGGGTTCGAATCCCTCACTCTCCTCCATTTTATCCCTGATCTGACCACCACTCGACCGCCAGCGGAGCAGCCGCCCGGCGCCACCGCCCGGACGGCTGGCAAACGCTAGATACTGATCCCGGGCAGCGACGGCGCGGTCAGCGATGCGACGATCGCGCCGACAATCAGGAATAGCACGACCGCGACGATGATCACGACCACGGTGTAGCCCAGCGCCTTGTCCTGCGGCACCTTCATCAGGATCGGCAGCCCCAGATATAGCAGATAGAGGCTGTACAGGCCGAACAGTCCCAGAATAGCGAGCGCCGGGATCAAGCCGAATATGCCGGCTACCCAACCCGCCGTCGCCGAATAAGCCGCGACCTTCAGCGCCTGAACCTGGTTCTTTTGCCCGCCGAAATTGGGCGCCAGTCCGTCGATCACCAGCGAGAGGGCAAAGGTCGTCGCCAGCGCAAGCCCATAGGACAATATCGCCGATACCAGCGCAGTGCCAATCGGCGGGTGAAAATTAATGCCAAAGGCGCCGTAACCGAAGACCTGTCCGCCGATGAACTGCGCGATCGGTCCGATCGCGGCGAGTACCAGCACGTAGGGCATGTAGATCGACTGCGTCGTCGCGGGTTCGGAGTCGATTGCGACCCACGTCTCCTTAGGTTTGAGGGTGATATTCTTCGCCCGCTCAATGATGCCCGATGCGGGGCTTTGCGGGGGTGTCGGGTTGCTCGTCGGTATGTCGCTCATGCTATGCCTTTCCCTGTTGCCATCAACACGGCCCGCAATCCAGCCCGGTACAACCGGCGGCCGAGCAGGCAAGGTAGCTCGGCGTGCGTCATCTTCTGTAACGCCTATCACAGCCGGGATTCAACCCACCGGCGGGCAGCCGAGTGTAACAGGGTTGAAACAGCAGGGAATAGCCATAGATTGGGGTCATGATTTCCGAATCCTCTCCAGAACGTCGCGCGGCCGTCACCGCACCACTGATTGGCGCCGCCAGCTTCGCGCCCGGCGACATCGTGCGCCACCGCATGTTCGATTTTCGCGGCGTCGTGTTCGACATCGACCCGGTGTTTGCCAACAGCGACGAATGGTATGAGGCGATCCCGGAGGAAATCCGTCCGGCGAAAGAGCAGCCCTATTACCACCTGCTCGCCGAAAACGGCGATTCATCCTATATCGCTTATGTCAGCCAGCAGAATCTGGTGCCCGACGCTGAAGGCGGGCCGATCGATCACCCGCAGATCGAGGCGATGTTCGAGGGGTTGGACGACGGCCGATACCGCGTCCGCGCCATTCATCGCCACTAAGCAAGCGGGTTCAGGCCTTCAGTTTCCAGCCCGACGCGAGCAGGCGATAGGTCAGCAATCCCAGCGCGATATTGACCCCGACCAGCACTAGGGTCGCGGTCAGCACCGGGTTCGCGATCGTCGAATCGACCGTTCCGATGAAACCGTAGCGAAAGCCCATGATCGCGTAATAGACAGGGTTGCCGTGCGCGACGGTCTGGAACCACGGTGCCAGCCGGTCGACCGAGTAGAACGTCCCCGAGAGCAGCGCGAGCGGCGTCACGACAAAGTTGGTCACCGCCGCGGCATGGTCGAACTTCTCTGCCCAGACCGACGTGATAAGGCCGAGGAAGCCGAGCATCGACGCGCCTAGCACCCCGAATACCACGACCGCCCACAGATGTTCCGGCATTACGCTAACCCCAGGCCACAGCGACATCGCCAGCCACAGCGCCAGCCCGACCAGCAGCGCGCGGGTGATTGCGGCACCGACCAGCGCGATGATCAACTCGCCGACCGCGAGCGGCGGCATCAAATAATCCACGATCGTGCCCTGGATCTTGCCGACGAGCAGCGAAAAGCTGGCGTTGGCAAAGCTGTTCTGAAGCATTGCCATCATGATCAGCCCCGGCGCGATGAAATCGGCAAAGGGAACCCCGATGACTTCCCGCCCGGCACCGCCCAGCGCGACGGTGAAAATGACGAGGAAGAGCAGCGTGGTGATCGCAGGTGCCCAGATTGTTTGCAGCTGGACCTTGAAAAACCGCCGCACCTCCTTGACATATAGCGCCTGCATCCCGGGCACGTTGAGCGTCCGGATGTGCGGCACTCCCGGTTCCGCAAAGGGCGGGGTTGCCGCGAATTTGCTCGAGTCGGGTCGCGAAATTTGGGGCTGGTCGTTCATGGCGTTCTCGCCTATCGCCTCCCCGATCTTACCGCAAGCTGGGCAGTGGCGCCGGTCCGCAAGGATCGCATCGACAACCGCGACATAGCCCGCGGCGTGGAATGATAAGGAATAGAATATGTCATGGACCGATGAGCGCATCGAAAGCCTGCGCACCATGTGGGAAAAAGGGCTGACCGCCAGCCAGATCGCCGACGAACTCGGCGGTGTTAGCCGCAATGCGGTGATCGGCAAGGCGCATCGCCTGGGCTTGAAATCGCGCCCCTCGCCCGTTAAGGCGACCGACAAGGCGAAGCCGGTCAGGGTTGCAGCCCCTGTTGCGCCCAAGCCGGTTGCCCCTGCCGCGGCCCCGCGCGCCGCAGCGCCCGTGGCACCGCGTCCTGTCGCCCCTACCCCGCCAAGGTCTGAAGCACGCCCGACGGTCGACACGCCGACCGCCGACGGTTCGGTCGGTGAGCAGATTCCCAAGGCTGATCAACCGCGTATCGTCTCGATCGGCCCCGGCGGTTTCATCCGTCAGGGACCGGGCGACCAGCAGGCGCCGATCCCGCCCGCGCCGCCGCGCCGTCTCGTCCCCGCCAAACCGAGCCCGGAGATCGCCGACAAGACGACGCTGCTCGATCTCAACGATCGCATCTGCCGCTGGCCGATGGGGCATCCGGGCGAGCCCGACTTCCATTTTTGCGGTCAGGCCGTGAATCCCGGCTTCCCCTATTGCGTCGAGCATTGCGGGCGTGCCTATCAAGCGCAGCTGCCGCGCGGCACGCGCCGTCCGCCGCCGCCACCGCCGTTCGGAGGCCCCCGAGTTCGTTAGGGCGCGTTCGGTGAGGCCGTTCGCGCAGGAGTTTGAATTCGCACGCGCGCTCGGCCTGCAAATGGTCGAGCGCGGTGACGGGCGCTGCATCATGGCGATTGACGTCAATCCGCAGCAGCATTTCAGCCCGCAAGGCGCCGCGCATGGCGGTGTAGCCTATTCGCTCGCCGACACCGCGATGGGTGGGGCGCTGACCAGCCTGCTAGACGCTGATCAATGGTGCGCGACGCTGGAAATCAAATTCAACTATCATGTGCGCGTCGGCGAAGGTCGGCTGACCTGCGAAGCGGCGGTGCTTCACCGCGGCAAACGCGTCGCCAATATTGACGCCAGGCTTTATCAGGACGGACGTCTGGTCAGCAGTGCCAACGGGAATTTTGCGATCTTCGCCGCGCCCACCGCCAAATAGCCGAAAGGCGCCGGATCCTTTGATCCGACGCCTTTCGCGTGCAGCTTCTACAAAGGTTTAGAAGCGGAAGCTGAGCGTCCCGCGCACGCTGTGGGTGCGGAAATTATCGCTGCTGCGCTTCATATCCGTCCCGCCGCCGTTGAGCAGGAACGGGTTGGTCGCCGGTGCAGTACCCGGGCCGACATTGACGACAAAATCATTGTCCTTGATGTCGGTGTACAGATACTCAAGGCCGACCGCGATGTTGTTCGTCACCATCACTTCGGCACCGCCACCTGCAGTATAGCCCCAACCGTTCGTCTTGCCGTTATCGGCAAAGCTGTTGGCACCGTTGCTCGTCGAGAAACGGTTGTCGAGGCGCGCATAGGCGCCACCACCGGTCACATAGAATAGGGCGCCGCCACCGGGCGTGTAACCAGCGCGCAGGCGGGCATTGGCCTGATAATCGGCTTCACGGCTGAAGGTGTAGCTGGCGGGGGTCGTCGAGAAGGCGGTGACGCTGTCACGCGCAACGCTGCGGCCACCCTCAATCACTGCGCCGAGGACGAAGTTGCCCATGCGCTTGTCGAAACCCAGACGACCGAAATATTCCGGACCGTCCTTGTCGTTCCGACAGTTCAGGTTGGCGCTGCTGGTGGCCGCACCGTTACAGAAACCGGTCGAGAAGGCGTTGGCGCCGCCAACGGTGGTGACCTGGTCACCATAAGTACCATCACGATTGGTATCGAACACGACGGTTTCGCCGCGGTCGCTGCCTTGCAACGTGCCACCGCCACCGATGCTGATGTACGGACCGTCAAAATCCTGCGACGGGTCGCGATCTTGTGCGAAAGCCGGGACGGCAACAGTGCTGGCCGCCAATACAGCGAGGAGAGAGAGAGTTTTCATTTTTTACTCCGCTTTTTGAATGACTTTTTAGTCACCGGCCAAACCCGCTCTCCTCCGCCAAAGTTCCATCGGTGCATCAAAATAGGATGAGCCGAGCGGCGATTGCGACGCCCGCAGCCGCAAAAAACCGCGCTTGCCAGCGGGCTTTCCTGCCCACTATAGCCATTCCATGAGTCACGATTTGTTCGACGCCGCGACGCCCGCAACCGAAAGTTATAACGCTTCGCAGATCGAGGTGCTGGAGGGCTTGGAGCCCGTCCGGCGGCGCCCCGGCATGTATATCGGCGGGACCGATGAGCGCGCGCTGCATCATTTGGCCGCCGAAGTCATCGACAACAGCATGGACGAGGCGGTGGCGGGCCACGCGAACCGCATCGAAGTGACGCTCGAAGCGGGTAACCGGCTGACCGTCACCGACAATGGTCGCGGCATCCCGATCGATCCGCACCCCAAATTCCCCGGCAAATCGGCGCTCGAGGTCATCATGACTACGCTCCATTCGGGCGGTAAGTTCGAGGGCAAGGCCTATGCGACGTCGGGCGGCCTGCACGGGGTCGGGATCAGCGTGGTCAATGCCTTGTCGAGCGAAACCGAGATCGAGGTTGCGCGTAGCAAATTGCTCTATCGCCAGCGCTTCGCCCGCGGCGCTCCCGTGGGCGGGCTCGAAGAGCTTGGCCCCACCCCCAATCGCCGCGGCACCAGCGTGTCCTTCATCCCCGACCCCGAAATCTTCGGCGATCATCAGCGCTTCAAGCCGCAGCGCCTCTACCGGATGGCACGTTCAAAAGCCTATCTGTTCGCCGGCGTCGAAATCCGATGGAAATGCGCGCCCGAGCTGATCGGTGACGATACGCCCGCCGAGGCGACGTTCCAGTTCCCCGGCGGGCTCGCCGACCATCTTAAGGAACAGATCGGCACCCGCGAATGCGCGACCGCTGAACCGTTCATCGGCCGCCAGGATTTTCCCGGCGATCAGGGCCGCGCCGAATGGGCAATCGCCTGGCCCCTGTGGTCCGACGGGTCGTACAGCTGGTATTGCAACACGATCCCCACCCCCGCCGGTGGCACCCACGAGGCGGGGCTGCGCTCGGCACTGACCAAGGGTTTGCGCGGCTTTGGTGAGCTGATCGGGCAGAAGAAGGCAGCACAGATCACTGCTGAAGACGTGTTCAACGGTGGCGAAATGATGCTGTCGGTGTTTATCCGCGATCCGCAGTTTCAGAGTCAGACCAAAGATCGCCTGTCGAGCCCTGAAGCGGCGCGGTTCGTAGAGAATGCCGTGCGCGACCATTTCGATCATTTCCTGTCGGACAATATGGACCGCGGCCGCGCATTGCTCGGGCTCATCCTCGACCGCATGGACGAGCGGCTGAAACGCAAGGCCGAGCGCGAGGTCAAGCGCAAGACCGCGACCAGTGGCCGCAAGCTGCGCCTGCCCGGCAAGCTCACAGACTGTGCGAACAACGGCCCCGAAGGCACGGAATTGTTTATCGTCGAAGGCGACAGCGCCGGCGGTAGCGCCAAACAGGCGCGCAACCGCAAGACGCAGGCAATCCTGCCGATTCGGGGCAAGATCCTGAACGTCGCCAGCGCCAGCAACGACAAGATCCGCGCCAATCAGGAAATCGCCGACCTCGCGCTCGCGCTCGGTTGCGGGATGCGCAAGGATTGCGATGCCGACCGGCTGCGTTACGAAAAAATCGTGATCATGACCGATGCCGACGTCGACGGTGCGCATATCGCGACCTTGCTGATGACCTTTTTCTTTCAGGAAATGCCCGACATCGTCCGAAAAGGGCATGTCTATCTGGCGCAACCGCCGCTCTATCGTATCACGTCGGGCAGCACCTCGGTGTACGCCCGCGATGACGCCCACCGCGCTGAGATCGAAGCGACGCAGTTCAAAGGCAAGAAGGTCGATGTCGGTCGTTTCAAGGGGCTGGGCGAGATGAACCCGAACCAGCTCAAGGAAACGACGATGGACCCGACCACACGCTCGATGCTGCGCGTCACGCTGCCTCAGGAGTATGAGGAACGGCATCTGGTCAAGGATCTGGTCGACCGGCTGATGGGCAAGCACCCCGAACACCGCTTCCAGTTCATCCAGGCTAACGCTGCGACGCT
>Ga0265296_1003202_pt1 | contig 15519 bp, 14 predicted proteins | sample MunlanPumphouse1_FD_189073 | JGI IMG/M metagenome (GOLD analysis project Ga0265296, IMG submission 189073) | Groundwater microbial communities from a municipal landfill in Southern Ontario, Canada - Pumphouse #1 | ecosystem: Environmental > Aquatic > Deep subsurface > Groundwater | place... | reverse complement strand
CTTCGGCGCAGCGGCGGCCGAGGCCGGCTTGACGGCGGTCGCGGGCGAGACGGCCTGCGGGGAGGTGGACGTCGGCGACGCTGCGGCGGGGGCGGCCGGGGTCGTCGGGGACGCGGGCTTGGGCGTGTCGGGCATAGGAGCTTCCAGTCGGTGGGAGGTGCGTGGTACCGGTCCCGAACCGTGCCGGGAGGCATGTACTTAGTTCTAAGTTCACCCCAAATGTAGCGGCGAACACCTGTTCTTACAAGCGAGGCGTCGACGCGTTACACCGTTGGGCGTCCGGTGGCGTGGTCGTGTGTCGCGTGTCACGGACCTGCGGGGCCGCGGAGGGGCCGGTCCTGATGCTCCAACGGGATGGGACGAGGTCCGGCGCCGGTTTCCGATCCCCGACGTGGCTGCGCATTCGACGAACGGCGATGGCCGCGTGCGCAGCGGCGAGCCTCTACGCGACCTGGCTGCGCACGCGCCTTCCGCGCTTGGGTGAGTGCGCAGCTGCGCTTCGCCCGCCGGGGCAGCGCCCTGCTCCGCTCCCGAGTCGGGTCTGCGCGGTCTGCCCCGTATGGGAGGGGTGCGGCGTGAAGTCCGGTATCCGGGTCGTGGACTGCAAGGTCCGGCTTGCCGGGGCACCGTGCAGCGTGGTGCCCGGTATCCGGGTCGTGGACTGCAAGGTCCGGCTTGCCGGGGCACCGTGCAGCGTGGAGCCCGGTATCCGGGTCGTGTACTGCAAGGCCCCGCCAGCGGCGGCACCGTGCAGGGTGGAGCCCGGTATCCGGGTCGTGTACTGCAAGGCCCCGCCAGCGGCGGCACCGTGCAGCGTGGTGCCCGGTGTCCGGGTTGTGCGCTGCACGGCCCGGCTCGGCGGGGCACCGTGCAGCGTGGAACCCGGTATCCGGGTCGTGCGCTGCAGGGTCCCGGCAGCGGCGGCACCGTCCAGCCTCATACCCGCGTGCTGCGCCTCCGCTGCGTGCTGCGCCTCCGCCGCCGCGCTCGCGCTCGCGCCGTGGCGTCCGTCAGCCGGCGCTCCTCCGCCCTGTGCCTACTGGTGCGGCAGGCGCGCGACGCGCGCCAGGCCCGCGGCGGTGCGGGCGGCGACGACCGGCTCGCGCGGGACCAGGTCCAGCGGCGAGTTGAGCGGGTCGTCGAGGTCGCCGAACGAGACCACGCCGCCCGACTCGCGGACGATCAGCTGGCCGGCGGCGGCGTCGACGGCGCGACAGCGCCAGAGCGACGCCATCCCGTCCACGCGTCCGGCGGCGACCTGGCAGAGCGAGATCGCGATCGCGCCGGTCGCCCGCAGCCGGTGCACGTGCTCGAGCAGGGCGTCGCCGGAGGCCAGCACGTGGCGCGGGTGCGCGGACTCGATCGCGACCAGCTCGAGCAGGCCCTCCGAGGTCAGCCGCTCCTCGGCGGGCGCGACGAACGACTCGCCGTCGAGGAACGCGCCCTCGCCGCGGATCGCCGTCCAGCGCTCGTCGACGCCCAGGTCCGCGACCAGGCCGCAGGTCACGTCGGCCATCGTGCCGTCCTCGACGACGTTCGGCCCGACGGCGACGGCGATCGAGACCGCGTGCGACGGCATCCCGCGCTTGGCGTTCATCGAGCCGTCGATCGGGTCGATCACCACCAGCGTGTCGCGCGAGCCGTAGTCGACCATGCCGCGCTCCTCCGACAGCGCGGTGAACCGCGCTCCGTCGGCGTGCAGCCGGTCGAGCTCCGCGAAGATCAGCGTCTCGGCCTCGGCGTCGAGCGTGAGCGTGCGGTCGCCGCCCTCTCCGCGCTCCCCGGTCTCCTCGAGCCGGTCGGCGGACGTGGTGATCGTCGCCAGGTACGCGCGCACCTCGTCCGTGGCCCGGTTGAACGCCGCAATCCAGGTCGCGGGTTCGGGCTGCGGAGGGAACGACATCTGCCTCTTAGACTAACTCGTGGGGCCGACCCCGGTCGGGGCGCGGTTCGTGACGGACGCTGACCGTCGGATCTCGCTCCCGGGCCCCTCAGTCAGGCAACCAGCCTGGCTTTCGGAACCCAGGAACGACCTCCTTGATCATCGACCACCACGATTCCACTCCCCTCCTGGGGTAGGCCCCGCGTGCTGGATCCTCTCGACGGCCTCTCCGGGGTGCAGGTCCGCGCCGCCACCCACGGCGGTCCGGACGGGGCACGCCCGGACGCGGGCGGCACGGGCGACGGGACGGCGGTCCCCTCGTCGACCGACCCGTTGCTGATCGTCGGCTCGGCGGGGACCGGCAAGAGCGAGACGCTGGCGGCCCGCGCGGCCTGGCTGGTCAGCGCGGCGGGCGTCGACCCCTCGCGGATCGGGATCCTCGTCGCCAGCCCGGCCGGTGCGGCCCGCGCCCGCGCCCGGCTCGAGGCGCGCCTCGGATCCCTGGCGGTCGACGTCGTGGTGACCACGCTCGCCGACCTCTGTCACCGGCTGGTCCGCGACGTCGCGGGCGACGCCGGGGTCGACCCCTTCGTGGTGCCGGCGACCCGCACCGAGCGGGTGGCGCTGCTGCTGGAGCACCGCGAAGAGCTCGCGCTGCGCCACCACGACGGCGGCTCGGGCGGACGCGGCCACGTCGCCCTGCTGGCCGGCGCGGTCGCGCGGATCGACCGGTTGAAGGAGTCGTTGGTCGACGCCGCGACCCTGGCCGACTGGGCCGGGACGCTGCCCGACACCGATCCGCGTGCGTCCCGCGAGCGCGAGTTCGCGACCCTGATGCTGCTCCACGACCGCGTGCTGCGCGAGCGCGGACTGATCGACCACGGCGACCTGATGCTGCGCCTGGCGACGGTGCTCGGGGCGGTCCGGCCCGGCGACGCGCCCCCGCCGTCCGCCGAGCGCTCGCCGGCGGTCCAGCGGATCGCCGGGCAGCTCCAGCACCTGCTGGTCGACGACGTCCAGGACCTGCCGACCGCCGGCATGCGGGTGCTCGACGGGCTGATCGCGACGGGCGTGCAGCTGACCGCCGCCGGCGACGACGACCAGGCGATCCGCCGCGTGCGCGCCGCCGGCAGTCGCAACCTGCGCAACCTCGAAGCGGCGTACCCGGCGCTCGAGACGATCGTGCTGGAGCGCTCGTGGCGCTCGCCCGAGCAGGTGATGCGGGCCGCCGAGGCGGTCGTCGAGCCGGTCGCCGACCGCCTACCGCACCGCTGGCACGCCCCGTCGGGCGGCCAGGTGCGGTTCTGGCGCGCGACGACCGATCGCGCCCAGGCGCAGGCCGCCGCCAACGAGGTCGAGCGGCTGGTCCGCGACGGGGCGCGCCCGGAGCGGATCGCGGTCTTCGTCGGGTCGGTCCAGCGCGAGGCCGGGCCGATCGTCGCGGCGCTGGAGGAGCGCGCGGTGCCCTGTCGGCTCGGCGGCGCCGGGGCGTTCCTGGAGCGGATGGAGGTCCGCGACGTGCTCGCGTGGCTGCGCCTGCTGATCGATCCGTCCGACGCGCCGGCGGTCAGCCGCGCGTTGGCCCGCCCACCGGTCGAGCTGCGTCCCGCCGACCTCGCCCGCTGCCTGCAGCTGGCCCGGCGGCGGCGGATGGACCTGGTCGGTGCGCTGGCGTCGTCGATGGAGTCGCCGCAGATGGCCCCCGAGGCCCGCGACCGCGTGTCGGCGTTCCTGCGGCTGTACCGCTCGGCGACCCGCGCGCTCGACGTCACCCCGCCCGACCAGTTCGTCCACCGGCTGATCGAGCACCTGGGCCTGCGCCGGCAACAGCTGTTCGCGGCCAGCGGCGACGTCGTCGAGCGGCTGCGCGACCTGGCGCGGATGGGGCAGCTGGCCGAGCGCTACGTGCAGATCGCACCGCAGTCGACGGCGCGCGACTTCGCCCGCTGGATGATCACCCTGGCCGAGGCCGGCGGCAGCCCCGACGGCAAGGTCGAAGCGGTGCCGTTCGCGCCGGGCGGGGCGGGTCCGGACGACGCCCCGTCGCTGGAGACGGACGGCGGCGAGGGTCTCGGGGTCGTCCGGGTGCTGCCGCTGGAGGCCGCCGCCGAGCTCGAGCTCGACCACGTGCTGATCCTCGGACTGCAGGCCAGTCGGATCGCGTCGGGGGCGGCGTTCGCCGGCCGTCGCCTGGTCGACCCGCTGCCGACCGAGCTGCTCGGCGACGACGGCGTCACCCCCGTCGACCCGGCCGACGTCGCGGTCGACGAGGCGCGGCGGGCGCTGCACGTGGCGATCACCCGGGCCCGTGAGAGCGTCGTGCTGGCGTTCCCGGCGCGGGCGACGAGCGGCGCGGCCCGCGAGCCGTCGCCGTTGGCCGACGACGCCCGCCGTGCGGTCGGCGCCGAGTGGGAGGACCACGACGAGCAGCTGTTCGGCCCCGACGACGCGCTCCACGCGACCTTCCGCACGCTGCGCGACCAGCTGCTGCGCGACGTCGCGACGATCGGCGCGCGGCTCGGCGACCTGCGGATGGACACCGACCTGGACGTCGCGCACGGGGTCACGCGCTACCTGGAGCTGATGAAGGTCGCGGCGCTGATCAACCGGCCCGACGGGCAGGAGGTCAACGACGCGATGCCGGCGATCGACGCGGCGATCCTGCAGGCGGCGACCGCCCAGCAGAAGGAGGTCCTGCTGTCGAGCCCGCTCGACGAGGAGGTGCTCGCCGGCGCCAAGCGGACCGCGGAGCGTGCCGCGGCCGGACGCGGCGAGCCGTCGCTGGAGCCGTTCCTCGCGCTCAAGGGCGACGGCGTGGTGATGTCGGCCGGCGACCTCTTCTCGTACGGGTCGTGCCCGCTCCGTTACAAGTTCAACCGCGTGTTGCGGATCCCGCAGCGACAGACCGTCGCGCAGCGGTTCGGGATCGTCGTCCACCAGGTGCTCGAGCGGTACCACGGGCGCGGCGGCTCGGAGTTGCACGAGCTGCAGGACCTGCTCCAGGCGAGCTGGCGGCGCTCGGGTCTGGCCGGCGAGGCCGACGAGGCGCGGCTCTGGGCGCGGGCCGAGGACGCGATGGCGCGGTACCACGCCCGGACGGCGGCGGAGTCGTCGCAGGTGGTCTGGCTGGAGCGCGGATTCGAGTTCCGGCTCGGCCCCCACACGCTGCGCGGACGGGTCGACCGGGTCGACCGGCATCCGGACGGCAACTACGAGCTGGTCGACTACAAGACCGGCCGCCCGCGGACCCCCGAGCAGCTGCGCGAGGACGTCCAGCTGCAGCTCTACGCGGTCGCCGCCGTCGACGCCTGGGGGATCGAGGTCCCGCGGCAGAGCTACCACTACATCCTCGACGACGTGAAGACCCCGCTCGACGCGGAGGGCGAGGAGCGGGCCAAGATCACCGAGGTCGTGGAACGGATCGGCGCCGCGATCCTCGCCCAGGACTTCGAGCCGACCCCGTCGTACGAGACCTGCGCGATCTGCGACTACCAGCTGACCTGCCCGGCGGCCGAAACCTAAGGCGCGGGCCGTGGCGGCCGCTGACCGGCGACTCAGTCCTCGTCGTCCTCTTCCGCGTCCTCGTCGGTGCCGTTCTGCTCCTCCGCCTCGCGCAGGAACTCGAGGAAGTCGTCGGCGATCACGTCGCCGGTCGGCAGCTCGCCGAGGTTGAGCTGGATCTGGGCGTCGGCGATCTCGCTGAGCTCGTCGCCCTCGTCCTCGCCCACGACGTCGCGCAGGTCGGCCATCTGCTCCAGCCGCTCCAGCATCTCGCGCCGCTCGGGGTCGCGGCTGATCGCCTCGGAGACCTGCTGCTCGTAGCGCTCCGACGCGGCGCGCAGGCGGGTGGTCGGCACCGGGACCGCGGTCAGCAGCTCGACCGCCTCGACCAGGGCCAGCGTCGCCTTCGGGCTGGGGATCCCCGCCACGTAGTGCGGGACGTGGGCCAGCAGCGTGACCGCGTCGAGCCCCTGCTTCTGGGCTTCGTGGTGGAGCACGCCGGTCAGCCCGGTCGGTCCCTCGTAGTCCGGCAGCATCGCACCGATCGGGCCGATCAGCTCGGTGTCGGTCGAGATCCCGGTGATCGGCACCGGACGGGTGTGCGGCACGTCGGAGAGCAGGCCGCCGAGCGTGATCACCAGGGTCGCCCCGAGGTTCTGCGCGGTCTCGATCAGCGTCTCGCTGAGCGACTGCCAGCGCATCGTCGGCTCGGGACCCGAGACCAGCAGCAGGTCGCGGGTCGCGGTCGGCACGACCGCCATCCGCAGCTCGACCGTCGGCCAGGTCAGGTCCGTCGCGATCCCGTCGCTGATCGTGATCTGCGGACGGTACGGCTGCATCGTGTAGAGCAGCTCGGGATCGACCGTGGCGAACAGGTCCGACTCGAGCCGCCGCGCCAGCACGCCGACGGCGGAGCTCGCGGCGTCCCCCGCGTCCGTCCAACCGGTGAAGGCGCACACCAGCGCAGGGTTGCGCAAGCCGACCGGCTGTTCGTCCCAGCGAAGGGGAATCATCCGATTCACGGTACAAGATGGGGTACGTGCCAACCGCTTCCGACCCCACGATCGCCGCGCTCGGCGCCGGCGACCGCGTGGCGGGGATCTTCGCCTGCGTGCGCAAGGACCGGATGTCCGGTCGCTCCGGGCCCTACTTGGCGGTAGAGCTGCGGGATCGGTCGGGCAGCCTGCCCGCGCGGATCTTCAAGGACGTCGACCGGCTCGAGGGGGCGTTCCAGCGCGGGGACGTGGTCCAGGTCGCCGGCAGCGTCGACCGCTACCGCGACGAGCTGGTGGCCGAGTTGACGGTGGTCCGTACCGTCGACCCCTCGACCGTCGATCCGTCGCGCTTCCTGCCGACCGCCTACCGCGACCTGGACGAGCTGGACGGGTTCCTCGAGGGGCTCGCGGACGAGGTCGGCGACCCGGGCTTTGGCGGCCTGCTGCGGATCCTGATCGAGGACGAGTCGCTGCGGCGCTCGTGGCGGCTGGCGCCCTGCTCGATCGGCGGGCACCACGCCTACCTCGGCGGGCTGCTCGAGCACACGGTCGCGGTCACCGCGCTGGCGCAGGAGACCTGCGTCCACCACCCCGGACTCAACCGCGACCTGCTGCTGACCGCCTGCCTGGTCCACGACCTGGGACGGACGCGCGAGTTCAGCTACGGCGCCGAGTTCGGCCGGACCGAGGTCGGTGAGCTGCTCGGCCACGTCGAGCTGGGCCTGCGGATCCTGGCCGAGCCGGCCAAGCGCGCCGGACTCGACGAGCAGCGCTGGTCGCACCTGGCCCACTGCGTGCTGACCCACCACGGGGCCGAGCGGGCGGGCGGGAAGTTCCGCACCGCCGAGGCCGCCGCGCTCTACCGCCTGAACACGGTCGACGCGATGGTCAAGCAGTCGCTCGAGCACGGCATGGGCAACGGCTGAGCGGACCGCCCGGGGCGAGCCGCCTGCGCATTCGCCACGCCGTTCCGGCGAGTGCGCAACCACCCGGCGTATACCCGGATCGCTGCGCGCGCGGCCTCGGCAGGCCAGCGAGTGCGCAGCGTTGCGGGTGGCTACTCGTCCTTCGCGTCCTTGGACTGCCTGAGCGCCCGCCGCACAAGGTTCTGGGCGACGAAGATCAGCAGCGCCGCGAAGCCGATCTGCAGCACGCGCCCGGGCAGGGCGTTGGCGAGCACCACGCCGACCAGCGCGCCGGGCACGGCCAGCGACCCCATCGTGACCGCCTTGCGCAGGTCGAGGTTGCCGTAGCGGTGCTGGCGCCAGGCGCCGACCAGCGAGACGGGGATGATCGCCAGCAGCGACGTGGCCTCGGCCTCGACCTGGGACAGGCCGAGCACGTAGACCAGCCCCGGGACGAACAGCGTGCCGCCGCCGACCCCGAGCAGGCCGGAGATGAACCCGGCGGCGACGCCGAACAGGCCGGCCAGCAGGATGTGCTGGAGGTCGCGCGAGGGGCTGCCGGTCGGCTCGGCGTCGCCGGTGCCGATCGCCATCGAGATCGCCACGGCGATCAGCAGGATCGCGAACAGCACGGAGACCTGGCGGGCCGGGATCCGCTGCTGGAAGGCGGCGCCGGCGAGCACGCCGGCGATCGCGGGCAGCCCGACCACGAGCCCCTCGATCAGGTGCACGGTGCCGTAGCCGCCGTGGGTGATCGTCGCCGCGGTCGCGATGATCACGATCGCCGCCAACGACGTCGCGGTCGCCTGCCGCTCGCCGAAGCCGAGCCAGAGGATCAGCAGCGGGACCATCACCACGCCGCCGCCGACGCCGAACAGGCCGCTGAACAGACCCGCGAGGGTGCCGATCACGGCGGTCACGAGCAACTGACGTCGGTCCACGCTGCGGATCCTACGGCGTGCCGGCGCGCGTTCGGCGTCCGCGCCCGCCCGCGGCTGATGCGGATTGCGCCCGACGGATGGGCCGAATCCGCATCAGTCCCGGCGCTGGGGTGGGCCAACCCGAGGCTGATGCGGATCGCGCCCGACAGGTGGGCCAGATCCGCATCAGCTTGGGGTGGGGTGCGCGGCTGCGGTCACGCTGCGACGGGACCCGGCACACTTCGTCGGGTGATCGACGATCGCCTCGCGGAGCTCGTTGCGGTCCTGCGCCAGGCGCCGGAGCGTGCGGCGCTGCTCCTGGACATCGACGGGACGCTGGCGCCGATCGCGGCGCACGCGTCGGAGGCGCGCGTGCCCGACGAGACCCGCGCGACGCTGGCGCGGCTGGTCGAGCGGTTCGCGTTGGTGGCCTGCGTCAGCGGCCGTCAGGCGGCCGAGGCCCGGCGGATCGTCGGACTCGACCGGCTGACCTACGTCGGCAACCACGGCGTCGAGTCGCTGGCGCCCGGCGCGGACGTCGCGGAGACCCTGGCCGAGGTCGCGGCCTGGCAGCCGCGGGTCCGGGCGTTCGCGACGGCCGAGCTCGAACGTCACCCCGACGCCGCGGCGGTCGGCCTGTGGATCGAGGACAAGGGACCGATCCAGGCCGTGCACTGGCGGGAGGCCGAGGATCAGGACGCGGCCGAGCGGATCGTCGCGGCGATCGCGACCGCCGCCGCCGACCACGGCCTGGCGCTGCACCACGGACGCAAGGTCCTGGAGCTGCGACCGCCACTGGCGTTCGACAAGGGCTCGGCGATCCAGCGGCTGCTGGCCGAGCGCCCGCTGGCGGCGGCGCTCTACGCGGGGGACGACCACACCGACATCGACGCCTTCCGCGGATTGCGCGCCCTACGCGATCAGGGCATGATCGGGAGCGCGGTGTGCGTCGCGGTCCGGGACGCCGAGACGCCGGACGCGGTCGCCGACGCGGCGGACGTGACGGTCGACGGCACTGACGGGCTGCGACGGCTGCTCGACGCCCTGCTGCTCCCATGACCTTCCGTCAACTGCTCCACTCCACCGTGATGCTGTCCGGCGGGTCCGCGTCGGCGCTCGCGCTGCTGGTGATCGTCCACGGCCAGATCTCGGGCGAGGTCGGCCCGGTGCTGATCTCGGCGGTCTGGTGGGCGATCGCCTCGATCATCGGCTTCTCGACGGGCCGGGACGAGGGCACCAACGCGCAGATCGCCCGGGTCCTCGCCGACGCCCGGTCGGCCGAGCAGCTGGAGGAGCCGCGGCCGGTGCGGACCCTGCTGAACCGGCTCTGGCCGCTGCTGCTGGTCTCGATCGTCTCCGGCGTGGCGGTCTTCTTCGTGCCCCCGGTCTCGGGCGTGGCGGTCGGCTTCCTGCTGATCTGGGCGCTCTCGTGGCGCAAGCAGGAGCACGCGGTGCAGGCGGTGGAGGAACGCGACGGGGTCGAGTTCCGGGTCGAGCGGACGGGGATCCTCGAGCCGCTGCGCCTGATCCGGATGCCCGGGCTGCGCCGCGACCGTCCCGAGCACAAGCGGCACCCGGCCGGTGTCTGAGATCCGCGCGCTGACGGCGCCGTCCGCGCTCCCGGCGGACGTGCTGTTCGTCTCGCTGGGGTCGACCGCGGGCCTGCGAGCCGTCGACGACGCCCTCGCGGCGGCGATGCAGCGGGCCGGGGCCCGGGTGGCGATGGTCCGCCCGTCGGCCCCGCCGGCGGTTCGGACGATGGCGGGTACCGACCTGATGTGGGCGCTGGCCGCCCGGCGAGCGGCCCAGCAGGCGTTGCGCCGGCACCGGCCGCGCGCGGTGCTCTACGGCAGCATGGGGGCGGCGCTGCTGGGCCCGGTCCCGGGCGCGATCCGGATCGACGCCGCGATGGCCGCCAACCGGCCCGGGCGCCACGGGATCTGGCAGCGACCGCGCGAGCGGATGCTGCTGCGGCGCTGCCCGTTGCTGGTGCCGCAGTCGGCGGAGGCGCTGGCCGAGACGCCGACGCCGCGCCCGGCCGCGGTGGTCGTCCCGCCGCCGATCGAGCTGGGTCCCGAGCCCGGGCCGTGGGCGGAGCGCGACGTGGCCGCGGTGACCTACGCCTCCGATCCCCACAAGAAGGGCCTGGACCGGGTCCTCGCCGCCTGGGCGCGGGCCCGCCGCGACGGCGAGCGCCTGGTGGTCTGCGGCGCGCCGCCCGGGGCCGTGCCGTCGGGCGTCGACTGGGTGCACGACGCGGGGTCGTTGGACCGCGCCGCGTTCGCCGCGCTGCTGCGCCGCGCCCGCACGTTCGTCACGGCTCCGCGGCGCGAGGACCACGGGCTGGTCCAGCTCGAGGCGCTGGCGGCCGGCTGCCGGGTGGTCACGACCCCGGCCCCCGGCGCGTACGTCGCGCTGGGCTTCCTGCGGGCGGCGACGCCGCGCTGGGTGGTGGAGGATCCGGAGGACCCGGCGCTGCTGGCCCAGGCCCTGCGCCACGCGATCGACCGTCCGGCGGGCGAGGAGGCGGAGGCCGCCCGGACCTGGGTCGCGGAGCGGTTCTCGCCGTCGGTGGTCGACGCCACCGTCGCCGACGTGCTGCTGCCGCGGTTGATCGGCTGACCCGCCCCCGACCCGCCCGTGCCCGTGGTGAGGTCCGCGGACCGGACCGGAGCGAGGACGCTCCGCCCGTCGTCGGTGGCGGGGACGGTCGGCGGGGTCCGCGGCTACCATGTGCCTCCGATGACGGCGGCCGAGCATGTTCCCTGGCTCGTCGTCCCGACGTACAACGAAGCGGCCAACATCGAGCGCGTCGTTGGTCTCGCACGGACGACGCTGGCCGCCGCCTGCCCGGACGGGTTCCGGATCCTGGTCGTCGACGACTCGTCCCCGGACGGCACCGGGGAGGTGGCGGACCGGCTGGCGAGCGCCCACCCCGACGAGGTCCAGGTGCTGCATCGCGCCGAGCCGACCGGCCTCGGCCCGGCCTACCTGGCCGGGTTCGCCGTCGCGCTCGACGCCGGCGCCAGCCACGTGATGGAGATGGACGCCGACCTGTCGCACGACCCGCGGGACCTCGCGGCGTTGCTCGACGCGGTCCGTGACGGCGCCGATGTCGCGCTGGGCTCGCGCTACGTCCCGGGCGGCGGGATCAGCAACTGGAGCCTGCTGCGGCGGTTCGTCTCGCGCGGGGGGTCGTGGTACGCCCGGCGCGCGCTCGGACTGCAGATCCGCGACCTGACCGGCGGGTTCAAGTGCTTCCGTGCGGAGGTGCTGCGGGCGATCGACCTGGGTTCGGTGCGGTCGGTCGGCTACGCGTTCCAGGTCGAGCTGACCTGGCGCTCGATCCGCACGGGCCACTCGGTGGTCGAGGTCCCGATCGTCTTCAAGGACCGCGAGATCGGCGACTCGAAGATGAACTGGCGGATCGCCCGCGAGGCGGCGTTCCTGGTGCCTGCGCTGCGGTTCTCGGGCTGGCGTCCGCCGCTCGAGGCGGTCACCCCGGAACCCGTGCAGCATTCCTCGATCTGACCGGTTGGGTTCGCCCGCAGCGGGTACCGGTCGCGCCGGGCCCGCCCTTGCGGGGAGGCGCTTCATTTTGTATAGTGACTCATGTTGTTGCAGGTCGCCCGGCCCGTAACGTCCCCCTTGACCCTTCCGAGGAGCGCAGATGGCAACCGACGTCACCGATAGCAACTTCCAGGCCGAGGTCATCGAATCCGACCAGGCCACGATCGTCGACTTCTGGGCCCCCTGGTGCGGCCCGTGCCGTGCCGTCAGCCCGGTCCTCGAGGAGATCGACGGAGAGCGCGATGACGTCCGCGTCGTGAAGCTCAACACCGACGACAACCAGCAGACGGCCGCGAAGTACGGGATCATGTCGATCCCGACGATGATCGTCTTCAAGAACGGTCAGCCCGCCGGGCAGATCGTCGGCGCGATGCCGAAGCCGCGCCTGAACGCCGAGATCGACCGCATTCTCGGCTGATCAGCATCACTTGACGCCTCCCTCGCGGAGGCGGTGCGGCGCGTCGACCCGGCAGGGCGGCGCGCCGCTGTCGTTTCCGGGGTCGTGCTCCGCGGGGCCCGTTGGCAGTGTCCCCGGCCCCGCAGAGTCCCCGGCCGCCTCCCCGGCCCCCGTCCGTCCGCTTGCGTCCCGACGCTCGCCGCGGCTCAGCTCGCGTTGCGGCGGCGCGCGCGATCGCCGTCCCCGGTCTCCGGGTCCTCGGGGCAACGGTTGCCGATCAGGCGCAGGTCGCTCCGCACGCGGTCGCGCTCGGTCCCGTTCGGGCCGTGGACGGTGACGTAGCCGACGGTCGGGTAATCGGCGGGGCAGACCTCGTCGCGCGTCCGCTCGTCGTGGGGAACGGCCAGTCGCAGGCTGAGCGTGCGCACCCCGCGCGGGACGTCGAGGATCTCGACCGTGCGGCCGGCGATCGTGACGCGGGGCAGGCGCGTCGTCGGCTTGCGGCCGGTGGCGCCGACCGGGCCGCGTGACGAGCGGGTCCGTCCGCGGTCGTCGATCGCGCCGACGTGCAACCGCCCCCCGGAGGGACGGCCGAGCGCGGCCGGGATCCGGACCCGCAGCCCGGCCAGCGCCTGCGGGGTGTCGACCCGCAGGTCGACGGTGCCGTCGGCCCGCAGGAAGCTGCGCACGCGGGCGGCGCAGCGACCGGTGCGCACCGGCACGGTGAGACGGTCGTCGCCCGCGGTGATCCGGACGGTCGGGGTGCGGCGCAGCGCCGACATCGGCACGTGCCCGACCCAGCGCTCGCCCGGCGTCTGCCGCAACGGCACGCGGTAGGCGCCGGCGGTGACCCGTGGTCGGATCCCGTCGCGGACGGTCACGTAGATCGGCAGCGGGCGGACCAGCTGGATCGGCAGGGCCTGCGGCGTGCGCACGACCACTCGCACGGCGCCGTCGCGGGACGCCCGCTGGATCCGCTGGTCGGTCTGCAACTGGACGCAGGGTGGCGGTGGGGGCGGTGTGACGGTCGTCGTCGGCGGTGGCGGCGGAACGCCCGGAATCGGTGAGGAGCCCGGACTCGGCGGATCCTCCGGCGGGGGCGGGTCGACGACCCGTCGGGCCGGAGGATCGGCGAACTGCCCGGTGATCCGCAGTCCGAAGGCGGTCTCGCCGGCCGCCGCGCTCGGCAGGGTCAGCGTGGCGCGGTAGGCGACCGGGCGGTCCGGCGCGATCGCGACAGCGGCCGTCACGGGCGCCGTGGCGGGGGGAAGCGCGTTGAGGGTCCCGTCGTGGATCGTCGCCTCGGGCACGAAGCCACTGCAGTCGGCGGGGACCGCCTGCCCGGCCGCCCCGCGCTCGACGCGGATCCGGACCGCGGGGCCGAGCGACCCGACCGCCTCGCCGTCGAGGCCGAGCCCGACCAGCCCGGCGCCCCGCGGGACGATCCCCGCGCAGCGCTGGACCGGGACCCCGGGCGTCAGGTGGACGTCGTCGAACAGCACCGCCGAGGAGGTCCGCTCCAGCCGCGGCGGCGAGGTCTCGGCCGCCCAGGTCACCCCGAGCGCCGCCACGGCGCCCGCGACCGCCAGCACGAACCACGTGGCGAGCGATCGGGAGGACGTCACGACGGGGCGACGACCGTGGTGGCTTGACTGACGAGGCGGCCGGTCGCGGTCGTCCCGAGGGCCTGGGCGGAGCTGGCGGTGACCCGCACGCGCAGTCGCTGGCCGACGTCGGCGGCGTTCGCCGTGTAGTTGGCGGTCGTCGCGCCGGTGCCCGTGGCGTTGACGCACGCGGTGGCGGTCGGCGTCGGCGATCCGCTGTGGCCGATCGGCCCGCAGCGCAGCCACTGGTAGGTGTAGGTGCGGGTTCCGAGCGACAGCAGGTCGCCCAGCCCGAGCAGCGAGCGGCCCTGCCAGGTGCCGCTGGTGACCGAGAGCGCGCTGCCCGGGACGATCGTCGTCGGCGTCGTGACCGCGGGCGGGGTGGTCGCGACCAGTGCGTAGTTGACGAGCAGGCCGAGCACGACGCTGCCGCTGGTCTGCAGGTCGGTCGGCACCGACACGGCGTCGACGACGTTCGGGCCGTTGGTCACGCGTTCGCGCAGGACGTAGCGGGTGCCGGCGGCGACCGACCCCGCCGGTACGACGTAGGTGGTGCCGGTCGCGCTCGCGATCGCCGTGCACGTGGTCAGCGTCGTGGTGCAGCTGAGCCACTGACGGGCGACGGTGGCCGACGGGGACAGCGCGCCCCACAGGCCGTCGACGGCGGTCAGCGTCTCGAGGTCGGCGGCGGTGCCCGTGATGTGCGGGACGCGCAGGACGACCGGGGACAGGAACGCCGCGGTCGCGGAGCCCTGCAGCCGGGTGGTGGTGCTCCAGGCCGCCCAGGCGACCCCGACGCCGGCGGTCGCCAGCAGGGTGGCGACGAGCATGGCCAGCACCGCGCCCGATCGGCGGAGAGCGTTCATCGGTCCGGCGCGGGTCGCGAGTCCGGGGACGGAGGGGAGAACGGAGGATCGGAGGAGGCCAGGTGAGAGAAGGGCGATCGGGAGGAGGGCGGGTCCCGATCCTCCTCGTCCTCTTCGCGCCGCTCCGGCCACCAGATCCAGCCCAGCACCAGCACGGCGCCGAGCAGCACGGTGCCGCCGAGCAGGTACGGCCGGCCCGAGCCCGCGACCACGGCGCCGATCGCCCCACCCGCGGCGGGCAGCGAGGCGCGGTGCAGCCCGACCTGCCCGTTGCCCGCGATCTGCCAGGTTTCCCCGGCCGGGTTGGCGTCGCCCTGGGTGGTCACGCTCAGCCGTCCGTCCTGCAGCCGTTGCACGCGCTGCACGCGGTGGGTCACCGTGCCGCCCGAGGCGTTCGGGCGGCGGAAGGTGATCACCTGGCCCGGCGCGATCTCGGACGCCGCCATCGGGGAGACGACGATCGCCTGCCCCGGCGTGATCAGGGGGCGCATCGAGCCGGTCAGGACGGTCAGCGTCTGCCAGCCGGCGAGCTTGAGACCGAGCAGGCCGATCGCCAGCGCGACCGTCAGGCCGACCGCGCCGATCAGCACCGCCCGTGCCGTGGCACGGACGAGGCTCACCGGGGCCTCGACGGCCCCCGGCGTCAGGACCGTGGCGGGGGAGAGCGCCACGTCGGGACCTCCGCTGGGGACCCGGCTCAGCTCGTCTGTGCCGTCCCCGTCCAGGTCAGGCTGAACGTCGCCGTTCCGCCCTGGGCCGCCGCGGGAGCGTTGCTCGGCAGCGTCACCGTGATCCGGTAGCGGCGCTTGGCGCCGACCGCCAGCGGCACGCTGCCGTGGGCCGCGTCGAGCGACGGCAGCGTCGTGACCGTCTGCGTGC
>Ga0265296_1003200_pt1 | contig 15521 bp, 9 predicted proteins | sample MunlanPumphouse1_FD_189073 | JGI IMG/M metagenome (GOLD analysis project Ga0265296, IMG submission 189073) | Groundwater microbial communities from a municipal landfill in Southern Ontario, Canada - Pumphouse #1 | ecosystem: Environmental > Aquatic > Deep subsurface > Groundwater | place: Canada... | reverse complement strand
GACATCGGCGCTGACGGTCTTGGATATTTCGATCGAGTCCAGGCCGCTCAGCGACATCTGTTCGAAGCTGAACGAACGAGACGCGCCTGCGCCGTCATTGGCGTCGGCCGAGGCCAGATTGACCCCGTTCAGCGTCACCCCCGTATAGGCCGACGGCATCCCCCTCAGCGAAACCGTGCGTACTGTGCCGTCGCCTATGCTGTCCGTATCGACGCCCGGCATGAACTTGATGAACTCGCCCGGATTTCCCTCCGAAATGTCGCCGTAGGATTCGGCGGACAGGCTGTTCTTGATGTCCATCGACTGGCGCTGGGACATGATGGCCCGCGCATCGCCCTCTCGCACGCCGACAACGACGACGTCGCTGACCGGTACCGCGTCGCTCATCCGCGCCATGGCGACATTCAGGCGCGCCGCTTGCCCGTCAGACACGACGACCTCGGACACCTGATCAGGGTAGCCGGAGAAGCTGACCGTTATCTGCGCCGAGCCGGCGGCCAGGTCCGTCAGCCGAAAGGCGCCGCCCTCCCCCGAGGTCACAGTACGCTTGACGCCTTCGGCGTCCACAACCTGCACGCTGGCGTTGCGCATATACTCGCCCGTCGCCGGGTCGATCACCGCGCCTGTGATCTGACCCCTGCCCGCCCGAGCCTGCGCCGCGCTGACGCCGAGCGTCAGAGTGCGGCCCGTGTCGGACGTGATGACCAGGCCGGACCCTCGCAGCGCCAGACGGACGCCCTCGCGGGCGTCATAGGCGCCGGTGACGGCAGACACTCGCCGGCCGACGAGATCCGCCCGAGCCGCCAGAATCTGCAGTTCGGCCTGACGACCCAATTCGGGCACGCCGCTTTGCGCGGCCTGCGCCTCGACATTGAACCGGCGGCTTTGGGCGGACGCCGGGTCCGACGCCATGATCGCCATCACTGAAACGCTTGCGGCCAGCACGGCCTTAACACAAACCATCGAACTCATTCCGCATCCCCGAGCATCAACCACACTCGACGGACCACGATGAGCCAGACGGGGCTCCCCTCCACTTTAGAGCCGAAGTTTATTGTGAAGATTTGACGACCGATGATGGGTCGCCAAGGACAATTTTGTCCGGATACACGTCAATATTCACATTAAGTACTTGAGCGCTCGCACGCGCAAAGCCTTCGGCGTCGCGCGCATTGAATACGCCGACGACACGCTCGCCCGAAATGGCGGGGGCAACCTGAATGACCTTTTGGCTGTAGCGATTAAACTCTTCAGCGGCTTCGCCCAGGCGCTCGCCGTCCAGCATGATCAGGCCGTCGCGCCAGGCGAGACGACGCTGCAACTGCTCATCCTTTAACCGCGAAACCAGAGGTCCCTGGGCAGAGGTCAGGCGCATGGCCTCGCCCTGGCGCAAGACGGTCCTTGCGCCCGCCGGCCCCCGCACCTTCACAACGCCCTCCGACACCATGACGTCGGTGAAGCCGCGCTCTTTCCGCACGGAGAAGGCGGTGCCGACGGCCGTGACGGTGGCCGATCCTGCCGTCACGACGAAGGGTCGCGCGACATCCTTTTCGACCTGGAACCAGGCCTCGCCCTGTCGCAGTTCGACGCTCCGCTTCTGCTCGGAATACCTCACGGCGATTTCAGCGTCGGCGTTCATCACCGTGCGCGAACCGTCCTCCAACGCCAGACGCCGCACTTCTTCGCGCGTCGTGCGATATGTGCGGCGATTGATCAGCGCCACGCCGACCCCGGTCAGAGCCACGCTGGCGGCCAGCGCCCCTCCCGCCAGAAAACCTCGACGCGCCAGGCGAGGCGAAAAGCTGCCGGACCGATCCTCTGGCGCCCCCGGCCTCTGCACGCCGACCGCCGTCGCCCATACCGCGCTGGCTCGCACGAAGGCTGCGTCGTGGCGGGGGTCCAGCGCGCGCCACTGTTCGAGGCTCGCACGTTCGCTGTCCGTCAGTCCTCGGTCGTCGGCCACGACCCAGTCCGCCGCGCGGCGCTCGATTTCCATATCGCTGTTCACCACCATGCGCGGCGCTTCCCTCGCCCCAGACGCTCAGCCTCGGCGCCGTTCTGATCCGCTGCCTCCCTCAGCGCGGCCAGGAGCAGGCGCAAGGCCGTGGCCGCGCGCTTCTCGATCGTGCTTTCCGGGACGCCCAGCCGACGAGCGATCTCCTTTTGCGACAGGCCTTCTATCCGGCGCATCCACAGCACCTGACGGGGCTTCTCAGGCAGGGACTGAATCATTCTGACGACATGCCGCAATTCATCCCGATCCGCCGCAACCCGCTCCGGGTCGGGCTCCTCATCTACGATGAAGGTCTCGCCGATATCCGCCACGACCGTCATGGGCGTCAAACGCGCCCGTCGCATGTGCTCGAGCACAATGCTGCGCGCGACGGTGAAGAAATAGGCGCGCGGTTCCCGGATAGCGTCGACGCAAGCCAGGGCGGAGAACCTGGCGTAGGCCTCCTGAATGACGTCATCCTCATCGACCACCGACAGCGACGAGTGACGCAGCCAACGGCGGACGTCGCCTTCATGAGGCGTGATGCTGGCGGCGATCCACGCAATCCTGTCAGGCACAACCCGCTCCGATCAAAGAAGGCTGGCCTCTAGGCGGCGGTCGCAATGGTTTTGCGACAAAACCAAAGGTATCGAAATTTGGATCAGGAGGCGCCTTCGCTTAACGATTACACGGAGAGCCGGGCCAGCCTCGTCTCGGTATCGCCGCGGCCGGCGGCCGCCTTGGCCAATGCCGACCGCGCGGCCCCTGGCGGAGCCATCCCTGTGTGCATACGCGAGCAAGCGCTCATAGATATGGGCGGGCGACTTGCCCTCTAAACGGCTTGCGCCGCCTCCCTGGCATCTGGGAGACGGCGCAAGCACAACCTCAGAAGCTGTAGCGCAGCCCCACGCCATAGGTCGCCGGGGCGCCGACCAGACGCGAGGCGCCGTTCAGTTCCGGGAAATAGACCTCGTCGGTGATGTTGCGGCCATAGGCGTAGACCGCCCAGTTGGCCGCCGTCTCCAGCTCCACCCGGGCGTTCAGCAAGGTGTAGGCCTCTGAAGTATTGCCCGGCGCCGCGTTCAGGCGGTTGCTCTCCTCGCCGTGGTGCGAGACGGACAGACGGCTGTCCAGGCGCCAGCCATTGGCCAGCATCAGACCATGGTTCAGCGAGACGGTCGCCGTCACGTCCGGCGCGCCCGGCAAGGGGTCGCCGACGGTCGACAGCACCTCGGCCACGCGCGCGGAGTTGAACGAGAGGATCTCGGTGTCCAGGAAGGCCGCAGCCACATCGAGGTCCAACGTCTGATTTGCCCCATCGAACAGCAGGGCGTTGACGGCGAACTCGATCCCCTGGCTTTCGGCCTCACCGACATTGGCGCGTCCGTTGGTGTCGTTGGCCAGGCGGGTCGTCGCCTGCAGTTCCTTGAACGCGTAGGAGAAGACATCCACCGACAGACGCAGACGGTTGGTGGTCCAGCGCAACCCGGCCTCATAGGCGGTGACGGTCTCGGAATCGAACGGCAGGGTCTCGGCCTGGGTGAAGATCGAGGTGCCGTCGAAGCCGCCGCCGCGATAGCCCGTGCCCGCTGAGACGAAGACGTTCAGGTTCGGGGTGAAGGCGTATTTGGCCGTGACCCGACCAGAGACATTGTCGTCCTCAAACGCACGGTCCCAGATGAAGGGGTTGGTGGTGGCGAAGGTCGTCGTGAAAGTCGAGATGCCCCAGGGGTCCAGGTCGTCGTTGCGACCGCTGAAGGTGGCTTCGTCACGGGTGTAGCGCAGGCCGCCTGACAGGGTCAGCTTGTCGGTCAGATCATAGTCGACCTGGCCGAAGACGGCGAAGCTGTTGCGCGTCTGCTTGTGCAGGTTGTCGTACTGGGTCCGGGCCGTATAGCTGGTCCAGTGGGTGTCGAAGTCGATGTCGTCAGAGACGTAGAAGGCGCCCAGAATCCAGTCCAGCCGGCCGCCGGTGTCGTCGCTGAGGCGCATTTCCAGCGAGGTCTGGCTCAGGTCCTCGTCCGCGTCGAAGCGCGAGGCCGGATAGGGCGAGCCGTCGCCATTGCCTTGGACCGAGCGGGTCGTGCCCTGGACGTTGCCGATCACGGCCAGGTTCAGGTTGTCGGCAAGCTGATGCTCCAGCACCGCCGACACGCCATAGATGTCGATGCTCTGGGTCGGATATTCCGACGAATAGAACTCGTAGGGGTCGTCGTTCTCGCCCGCGTTGGCGATGTTGCTGTCCAGCGCCGCTGAGATGCGGTCGTACTGGCGCGTATCGCCCCGGTCGCGACTGCCGAACAGCTTCAGCGTCATGCTGGTCTCGGGGCTGAAGTCCAGAGCCACGGTGGCGCGACCGGCGAACAGGTCCTGGTCGCCGAAGCCTTCACGACGGCCCGGATCGACGATGGCCGGGACCTGGGTCTGGACAACGCCGCCGATCACCGGGCGATAGCCGGCCAGATCGCCCGCGCCCGCGCCCGTCATGAAACCACCGCCCTGCTCCGCCAGCACGGCCAGGCGCACGCCGACCTTGTCGCCCAACGGACCGCCGACGGCCGCCTCCATGGCCAGGTAGTCATGGCTGCCGACCTCGACGCGCCCGGAGCCTTCGACCACGTCGCCCGGCCCCTTGGTGATGGCGTTGATGACGCCCGCCGTGGTGTTGCGCCCGTACAGGGTGCCTTGCGGCCCCTTCAGGATCTCGACGCGGTCCAGGTCGAACAGGGGCATGCCCAGATAGGCGTTCGAGGTCTGATAGACGCCGTCCACATGCAGGGCGACCGAGGGATTGCCGTTGGGCTTGTAGTCGTCCGCGCCGCCGATGCCGCGGATGCTGATCAGGCCGTAGTTGGTGCCGCCAAAGGCGTAGTTGACCGACACGCCCGGAACCTCGTCGACCAGATCGGTCACGCTGCTGATCCCGCGACGCCCCGCGTCATCGCCGTCCAGCACCGTGACCGCCAGCGGCACGTCCTGGATGCGCTGGGCGCGCTTCTGGGCCGTGACGATCACGTCCTCGACCGCAGTGACGCCTTCGGCTCCGAGGTCGGCGTGGGCGACCGCAACAGAAAAGGTGCGAGCGCCGACCGGCGCCACCGTCAACCCGGTGCCCTCGACCATCCGACGCAGGGCTTCGGCGGGGGCCAGGACGCCGACGACGCGGTTGGCGCGACGGCCGCGCACGGCCTCCGGCGCGAACAGAACCTGCACGTCAGCGGTGCGCGCCAGGCTGGTCAGCGCCTCCTCCATCGACTGGCTCTCGATGGCGAAGGAAACGGCCGCGCCGCCGCCCGGCGACTGGGCCAAAGCCGGCGTGGCTGCGGCCACCGCTGCGACGGCCGAGCAGGCGAGAAGCATGCCCTTGAAGGCGACGGCGCGCGGCTTGAAAATGAACATGGTAGCCCCTGAGATCTGGTCAGCCGCTCGTCTGCGGCTCCCCCTCAGAAACGGAAGGCGCCCCGCAGACCCCCACCTCGTCTTGGAAATTTCATCAAAGCGTAGCCGCTCCGTCAGACGCTTTTTGCGGCGATCCGATGCGCCAGGACCCGTCCGCCGTGCGCCGCACGGACAGGTCGAACCCTCGCGCCAGGGCCAGGGCGAACTCCTGCCCGCCGTCATAGCGGAATGAACCGGAGATGCGGACTTGGCCGGCCTGCGCGTCCGCCAGCGTCAGCCTGTCGGCCGAGTAGCGGTTGAAGCGTTCGACCACCTCGCTGAGCGGTCGGTCGCGCACGACCAACCGCCCCATCCGCCAGGCCGTTTCAACCTCGACATCGGCGACGGCAGCCCGCCGTTCGCCGCCCTGACCCTCCCAGCCCTGCCCGGCTGTCAGGATCAGCGGCGCTCCGCCGCCCCGCTCCGCCACCCGCACTCGGCCCTGCTCGACCACCACTTCCGGCCGCCCGTGCGCGTGGCTGGTTTGAAACCGCCCCTGGTCGATCATCATTAGCCGGTCGCCGACCCGCAGCACGAAGGGCGCGGCGTCGGGCTGGATGTGAAAATAGGCCTGGCCGGTTTCGAGCACCGCCGCCCGTCGGTCGGCGCCGTAGTCGAGGCGCAAACGCGACGACGGCGCCAGCGTCACCTCGGACCCGTCCGGCAGCGGCGCGGTCAGCCTCTGGCCCGCCTCCGTCGAGATCAGAGCCCGCGCCGAGGACGCCGCCGTCATGACCCACAGCCCGCCGCACGAGGCCGCAATGGCCCCGCCGGTCAGGCCGAACAGAGCGCGCCGCCGCGTCAGGCGATGCGCGTCAGACCCCAGGGCCGTCGCTCGCAACGCCAGCACCTCAGCCTCTCCGGCGTCAAGCTCCAGCAGGCGCCAGGTCTGCTGGCAGCCGCGATAGGCCATGGCGTTATCGGCATCTTCGTTCAGCCACCGGCGGAACTCGGCCTCGTCCTTCGGATCAACGGCGTCGCCGCTGTTCATCCGCGCGAACCAGAAGGCGGCCGGGTCGGCGTAGTCGTCGTTGCCCGGCTCAGGGGTGACGGAAGGCATCAGCGATCGCCCTCGACCAGATCGAGGCGCAAGGCGGTCATCGCACGCGTCATGTGCTTTTCGACCGCGCTCACGGATATGCCCAGGCGCCGGGCGATCTGGAGATAGGTCAGGTTCTCGAAGCGCCGCAGGATCACCACCTGGCGCGCCCGAGGCGGCAGGGCGTTCAGCGCCGTCAGCATCTTTTTCAATCGCTGCTTCCCCGCGACGATCTGCTCGGCGCCCGGCGCCTCGCTGTCCGCGACCAGGTCGTCAATCTCGACATGCCGCCCCTGCCCCCTGGCCTGTTCGTAGCGCCCCCGATCCCGCGCCATGTTGGCCGCCGCCTCGAACACATAGCCGTCGACGTTCTCTAGGCTCAGCAGATCGGCGCGGCGCAACAGGCGGACGAAGAGATCCTGCACCATTTCCTCGGCGTCGGCGGGCGATCGCGTCCGGCGCAGAAAGAAGTGAAACAAGGGGCCGCGAAGCCTTCGGGTCAGACCTCCGAATCCGTCGTCGGGTGCGGCGCCCGGCGAGGGCAAGCGCGCGGCGGCTGAGTTTTCAAACGGCTGGGTCACGCCCGGCTGATGAGGCCCAAGCGTCACCGTCTGATGTCGGTTGCGCGACAATCCCGTCGCAATTCCTCGGCTTCGAACGAGTGGGAAAAACCGTCACACAGCCTGGCTAAGGCGACCGAACACGACGGATCGGAGCAAGCCTATGAACATCTTCAAACGGATCGGCGCGGCCTTGGCCGTCACCCTGTCCCTGGGCGCATCGCTCGCGGCGTCTGCGCCGGCATGGGCCGAGGTGTTCACCGTCGCCGTGGTGTCGGACACCCAGAACTACGCCGACATCACCCTGCCGCAACCCCGCGGCGCCGACACCTTCGACCAGCAGATGCGCTATCTGGTCGATACGCAGCAAGAAAAGAACCTGGCCTTCGTCACCTTCGTCGGCGACATCGTCCAGCATGGCGACGGCCAGTTCCGTCGGTCGATACCCGACGCCGAAGGCGAGTACCGCTACTTCGACACCCGCGAGGAATGGGACATCGCCAACCGCGCGATCTCGATCCTCAGCCGCAGCGGCGTGCCGTTCGGCATGGTCCCCGGCAACCACGACTACGACAACTATTCCTGGTGGACCCAGGACGGCGGACCGGGCGCCTCCAAACCCCTGGCGGGCGGTCGCACCTGGAGCCTCTACTTCGGGCCGGATTCGCGCCATTTCCGCGGCAAGGCCTGGTATGGCGGCGCGTCGGACAACGGGCTGAACAGCTACCAGACCTTCAGCGGCGGCGGACGGGAGTTTCTGCACCTGTCGTTGGAGATGGAACCCCCGCAGTCGGCGCTGGACTGGGCTCAAGCCGTCATTGACGCCCATCCGGGTCTTCCCGTCATGATCACCACCCATGAATGGCTGCGCCCCGACGCCCATGAACGGTCAAACGGCTACGCCAGCTATTTCCCAGGCGCCGACAACCTCACGCCCGATCAGATCTGGGACCGCTTCATCCGCAAGAACGCCATGATCTTCATGGTCCTGAGCGGTCATAACTACACCCGCCCGGTTGAGGGCGTGTCCAACGGCGAGAACCTGCGGATCGACCTCAACGACGCCGGACATCCCGTCTATCAGCTGATCCAGGACTATCAGGGCAATACGGTCGGGCCGGACGGAACAGCGGACTCGGCCAATGGCGGCGCGGGCTGGCTCAGGTTCATGGCCTTCGACACCGACGCCCGGAAAATCCGCTTCTACACCTACTCGACCCTGCTCGGCCGCCATGCCGGCCTTGACGGCGAGGCCACCTTCGGGGTCGCGCCGGAACGATCAGCCTTCGAGCTGGACTTCCCGCCACAGCTTCAGCACTGACCTTGGTCCGGCGCAGCAACTTCTCCGCCCCCGCCGGGGAAGTTGCGCTCTTCTCTCGCCTCGTCCCGCAGGCCTACAGAGGTTTCCCCGCCCTCATCGCATATCCCTTCCCCTCCGAGCAAAGAAGAAGCCGCGCCCGTTCAGGACGCGGCTCAGGCTCCAGCCCGAGATCAGCGCATAGAAGGCGGCGCCCCAGCTCTGCGACCAGTTCCTCGCGAACCTACGCCTGGACCGAACGGCTGAAGCGAGCAGAGGCGCGCCGTGGCGCGCGCAAACACAGGAGAGACCCACAGACCGCCAGCGCAACCTGCCCAGACGACGCTGCGCCAGCGATCACACACGCTATAGACCCTCAATATGCCGCCCACGCCGTCAGGCAGTCGAAAGGGGGAAAGGTGCGGGCGTTGTAACCTCTGCGTGGAAGCCCGGAACTTTCAGGAGGCGCCGCGACGGTTCTCCGGCGAACCGGCCCCACGGCGAACAGACGACGCCTTTTAGAACCGGCGCCCGCAGGTGCTAGCGCAGCGATTACGAGCGCGGCAGCCTAGGTACAAGCGGATCGGGGCGTTTCGACTCTTGCGTGTCGGCTCCGCTTTTCGGAGACTCCGGGCATGAAACGTGCGCTGAGGAAATTGCCGCTCGCTAAACAGCGTGAACTCGACGCCGCCGCCAGCGACAAGCGGCTGGAAGACCTTCGCGCAGCCGTGACCACCGGCGATTGAGTGATAGGGCGCACCGCGCGCCCGATGTCCGGGGGGACAGTTTTTGCGGCCATACTTCAAATCCAGCATCGCCGACCTTGAGCGGCTCTTCGACCAGGTTTCATCGGACCGGCAGGGTTTGCAGGCGCTGGCGAGCGAATTGGACCACCGCTCGACCGAACGCGCCGGCATCCTGTCGCGCAGGGTGCAGACCGCGCTCGACGGCCTGACCCCGCCCCTGCACAAAGCCGTAGCGGCGGCGCCCGGCTCGTCCGAGCCCTTCGCGCCATCGGTCGAGCCAGAGCCGTCCGCCAGGCCGCCCCCCAAGCCGGCCAAACCTGTCACCAACGACGCCGTCGACATCCTCCAAGCCTGGACGGCGCTGGAGGTGCTTTCGCCCAGGGGCTATGTGCGGCCTGAGGATTGGACGAACGGCGACCGAGGCTCCATCGCCCAGTTCGAACGGGGCCTGCCTTGGGAACGCGGCGACAAGGCCAAGCCGGGCACGCGCGTCTACTACCAGATCATGCTCGGCGCCGTGGACCTGCCGAAGGCCGTCGAGCGACTGACGCGAGTCTTCAGCGACACTCGGGCGGAGCGTCCGCAGGCCCGGGGGAAGGCGCCGCTGGCCGTCCTGATCGTGGATCAACGGGGGCGGCCCATTGAAGACGATCCCGTTATGGTCGCCAGCTTCGGCTGGGGCCTGCCTCAGGCCCTGGCCGGCCGGATCGGTTCACTGGCCGATTGGGCGAACGTGGAGCCCGGACTGATCGAACGGGTCGAGACCATCGTCCGCCAGCAAGACAAGGCCGGCGATCCTGTTTCAGTCACCTCAGAAATGCTGACGCGCGCCTATCGCGATCTCGTCGACGCGCTCGGCCTGCCGGCCGATCTGGTCAGCCCGCCGGCGTACGCGGTCCGCAGCTATGTGGGCTTCAAGAGCGCCGAAACGCCCTCCCCTCTGCTGATCAACAGCTTCTTCCTGCGCGACCTCGAAACGGCCCGAACCCTGGTGCGACAAGGCCAGACTCCCAAGGCGCTGCGGCAATACCTGGGAATGGTCGCGCCTACCGAGCAGCGAAACCTCCTGGACAGCCGAGCCGCGCTCAGCGGCGCCGTCGCCCCTCATCTCCACCCGCCCGTGCGATGGCCTGGCCGAGGACGCCATCCTCTGGTCCTATTGCAGCAGGCGGCGGTCAATCTGGCGCGACAAGAGACGCGGGATGGCGGCGTCGTCGGCGTGAACGGTCCGCCGGGAACCGGCAAGACCACCCTGCTGCGCGACCTCGTCGCCGCCGTCGTCACCGACCGCGCACAAGAGATGGTCGCGTTCGACGATCCTGAGGAAGCCTTCACCGCGGCGAACCAACGCCTGAAGGCCGGCAGCGGATGGTTTGACCTCTATTCGCTCGCCCCGGGCCTACGCGGTCACGAACTGCTGGTCGCCTCGTTTAACAACAAGGCCGTGGAGAACATCAGCGCTGAACTGCCGGCCTCCAGCGCCGTCGCCGACGACGAGCCTGGCCTGAGATACTGGAAGACCACATCGGACGCGCTGCTCCAACGGGACAGTTGGGGTCTGATCGCCGCGGTGTTGGGCAACGCCGGCAACCGCCACCATTTCCGGCAGACGTTCTGGTGGGACAAGGATGTCGGTCTTTCCACCTACCTCGACGCGGCCAGGGGGTCCCGGCCGGTGGTGGAAGAGGAAGGCGATGGACCTGACGCCCCCATCACTGAACGCCCTCCCCGCGTGGTCACGGCCGAGAACGCACCCTCCGGCCGCAGTGAGGCGCTCCGACGCTGGGAAGGCGCCAGGCAACGCTTCGTCGCGGCCCTGCGCGACAGCGAAGAAGATCTGGCGGAGCTCGAAACTGTGCGGCGGCGGTGGGCGACCCTGCCTCGCCTGCTGCAGGCGTTCGACAAGCTGCGCCAAGCCTCCACACTTCGGCCAGGCTTCTGGAGCCGCCTCTTCCGGCTGAGCAAATGGCGAGCCTGGCGTTCAGCCCTTGCAGAAGCTCGAACGGACCTGGAAGCGCCTCTCGCCGCGACAGCGGAGGGCAAGACCCTGCCGGCGCCGTGGCTGGATCGGCTGGATCGGTGGAGCAGGCTCGGCGATCCACCGAGCCCAAAGGGGCGGCAGATACTCGACGCGCTATCGAGTGTCGTGGCCGCCGTGGCGGTTCGTCGTGAGGAAATCGGTGCGCGTTTCGTCGATCGCACCTTCTTCGATCAAGCTCATGAGGACCTTCACAAGGCGACACCTTGGTTGAACGAGGTGAGCCAGCGCCGCCGCGACCAGGTGTTCGTCGCCGCGATGGAGCTCCACAAGGCCTTTATCGACGCCGCGGCCCGTCCGATCCGCCACAACATCGGCGCCTTGATGAATGTGTTCGCTGGAGCCTCGCTGACGACGCCCGAGAAGCGCGCCCTGCTTCCCCATCTCTGGTCTTCACTGTTCCTGATCACGCCCGTGATCTCGACGACTTTCGCCTCGATGGACCGCATGTTCGAGGGCATGCCGCCGGAAAGCCTGGGGTGGCTCCTCGTCGACGAGGCCGGCCAGGCGACGCCTCAATCGGCGGTCGGCGGCCTGATGCGCAGTCGGCGGGCTGTTGTCGTCGGCGACCCCATACAGATCCCGCCGGTTGTCACTCTCCCCGATACACTGACCGATGCGATCCAGCGCCATTTCGGCGTGGACCCGGACCGCTTCAATGCGCCGGCGGCGTCGGCTCAAACTCTGGCGGACGCCGCGACGCCCTATATGGCGGAGTTCTCGACCGGGCCCGGCACGCGGACGGTGGGCGTCCCCTTGCTCGTCCATCGGCGGTGCGCCGATCCGATGTTCAGCATCGCCAACGCCGTCGCCTATGGCGGATTGATGGTTCAGGCCAAACGGCCAGGCTCCTCGCCCATCGGCGACGTGCTGGGGCCATCGCGCTGGATCGACGTCGAGGGCGGCGCGACAGATAAATGGTCGCCGGAGGAAGGCGAAGCGACGATTGCTCTTCTCTCAGAGCTTCGTCGCCGGGACGTCGAGCCTAACCTATATGTCGTCACGCCCTTCGTCGTCGTGAAGGACGGCTTGTACCGCGCGATTCTCGAAAGCCGCGTCCTCGAGGGCTGGGTCCCCGACCCCAAGGAATGGATCAAGGAGCGCGTCGGCACGGTCCACACCGTTCAAGGGCGCGAGGCCGAAGCCGTGATCTTCGTGCTCGGCGCGCCCCTCGCCCAACAGCGCGGCGCCCGCGGTTGGGCCGGCGGCCAGCCCAACCTGCTCAACGTTGCGATCACACGCGCCCAGGACCGGCTCTATGTCGTCGGAAGTCGGGCTGCCTGGGAGAACGCCGGAGTATTTGCGGCGCTCGCTCGACGGTTGCCTGGATAAACCTTCAACTCGACTTGTCAGGCGCACTCTTCACCAAAAGGCATCGATTTGACGGAAACCACCGGGCTCTTTCTCGGCGCAGGCGCATCCTACGAACTGGGCATGCCGCTCGTCTGGGAGCTCACCGAAGAACTGAAAAGATGGCTCACGCCCAAGAAGCTTCGGCAGTTCAACTCAAATTGGACGATGCACGGCTCAGGCTTGCCGGAGGCAGTGATTGAAGACCTCGCCCAAGCGCTTGTACGGCCCGAACTGCACTACGAAGCGATTTTGGGCTTTCTCGAAGTCCAGTTCCGACGCCGGAATGACGACATAGGTGAAGCCTACCACACCCTCTACTCATGGCTGGTGGAGGTGGTCTACCATCTGCTTTGGCATCGCCAGGTCAAAAACGCTTCCTTCCTGTCGGCACATCTTTCGCTATTCGATGGGTTCAAGGCGCTGGTCGAGCGAGAGACCTCGTTGTGGGTCTTCTCCCTCAACCACGACGTCATGGTCGAGATGATCGCCGCTCGGCTTTCGATCCCCATCCATCACGGTTTTGGTACGGAAACGGTCGCCCTGCCACGTCGCGACGCGACCGGACGGAAGATCGGTGATATCCGCGGCCTGGTCTTGCCGGAGGTGGATATCGCTTCCGCTGCAATGCGCTTCCCCTATCCAGCCCAGCCCGGTATCAATCTACTCAAGATCCACGGTGCCCTCGACATCTTCACGTTCCGAGACGGCAAGGATCTTCTAAAACTCGTACCCGAGGGCGTGACCCCCGCGGACGTGGCTGAGGTGCTCCGTGCAGCCAATCAAGACCTGATTTATGCAGAGCCGCGCGCACCAGGCGGGCAGTTTCGCGTACTCAACGAAATCGCCTACGCCAACGACGCGGGTGAAATGCAGTTTCTACGCCGGACGCTCCTCGCCGGCGCCTTCAAGTTCGATACCCGAAGCAACCAAGTGTCGCCCAGGCAATTGCTCGACGTGTTTAGGGAACGACTAGACGCAGTCGGCAAGCTGGTCTGCATCGGCTACGGCTTCGGCGATCTCCATATCAACGACATCATCCGGCGGTGGTTGGAAACCAGCGCGGAGCGGCGACTGGAAGTCGTTAATCCCGGCCCGAACGTCGTCCCGGCAAATCTCCTGCATCTGGCTCCGCAGGTCACTCTCGCGCCCATCAGCGCGAGCGCCTGGTTCGATCAATACGCCGGGATCACCCGCACGCCCGAGGAGCAGGTGCGCAGCCGGCTCTCGATGACATTGAGACGGCTGGGCCCCGAGGGTGCCCATAAGGCTCAGGAAAGCTTCGTTCAAGCCATGCGGAAGCGATGGAGCAACGACCTCGCCGAAGCCCTTCGCGCGCTCCCCATGGTGGACGGACGCCCCGACTTCAGCGCGATCGGCGATCCGCGCGCTTGGACCGAACGCAGATTCGGGGCCGTCCCGAAAACGCCAGAAGCGTTCAACGCCGCACTCCTAGCGTTTCTCGAAAGCCAAACCGAAGATCAGGTAGAAAAGCCCTAAAAGACGAAGACCGTAGGCTCTTGTGCGCCCCACGCAGCAGCGTCGCCTTAGGCTGTCGCTCTTCGTCGACAAGTTGCCGTCGCAGGCCGTAGCCGGCCGGCCCTCCATGGTGGTCGCCTAGGCTGATCAGGCGGCACTGGCCGTTCGGCGCCGGTAAGCATGCCATTTCCCCTTCCAAAAGACCGTCAGGACGCCTCGGATGGGGTGACGGTATGGAGCAGAGGCGGCGGAGGCAACGGATGCGAGACCGTCAGAAATGCCGTCATCACAAAAAGCGAGACCCTCCGAAAGGCTTCGAAGGGTCTCGTCAGAATTCACTTTTGTGTCAGTGACTTACGGGCGTTTTCGGAAGCGGTGCCGAAAGCTACCGAAAGGCCTGTATCATTCCCATTCGATGGTGCCGGGGGGCTTCGACGTCACGTCGTAGACGACGCGGTTGACGCCCCGGACTTCGTTGATGATCCGCGTGGCGGTCTTGGCCAGGATGTCCCAGGGGAACTGGTAGAAGTCCGCGGTCATGCCGTCGGTCGAGGTGACGGCGCGCAGGGCCAGGACCTTTTCATAGGTCCGGGCGTCGCCCATGACGCCGACCGTCTTGACCGGCAGCAGGACGGCGAAGGCCTGCCAGATGTCGTCGTACAGGCCGGCCTTGCGGATTTCGTCCAGATAGATGGCGTCGGCGTCTTGCAGAGTGGCGACCGCCTCCGGCGTGATCTCGCCGGGGATGCGGATGGCAAGGCCCGGCCCTGGGAAGGGGTGGCGTCCGACGAAGGCGTCGGTCAGGCCCAGTTCGCGGCCGAGGGCGCGGACCTCATCCTTGAACAGCTCACGCAGCGGCTCGACCAGCTTCAGCTTCATGAAGTCCGGCAGGCCGCCGACATTGTGGTGGCTCTTGATCACCGCCGACGGGCCGCCCGAGGCCGAGACGCTCTCGATCACGTCGGGATAGAGGGTGCCTTGCGCCAGGAACTCGGCGCCTTCGATCTTGGCGGCCTCGCGGTCGAAAATCTCGATGAAGACGCGGCCAATGGTCTTGCGCTTGGTCTCCGGGTCCGAAATCCCGGCCAGCTCGCCGAGGAATTCCTTCGATGCATCAACGTGCACCAACGGGATGTTATAGTGCTCACGGAACAGTTCCGTGACCTGCTTGGCCTCATCCTTGCGCAGCAGGCCGGTGTCGACGAAGACGCAGGTCAGCTGATCGCCGATGGCTTCGTGGATCAGGACGGCGGCGACGGAGCTGTCCACCCCACCCGACAGGCCGCAGACCACCTTGGCCGAGCCGACCTGCTCGCGGATCTTGGCGATCTGCTCGTCGCGATAGGCGGCCATGGTCCAGTCGCCGGTCAGGCCGGCGATGCCGTGGGTGAAGTTCTTCAGGATCACGGCGCCGCGCGGGGTGTGCATCACCTCCGGGTGGAACTGCACGCCATAGATCTTGCGCTCCTCATTGGCGATGGCGGCGTAGGGCGCGCCTTCCGAGGTGGCGATGACGTGGAAGCCTTCAGGAATGGCGGTGACGCGGTCGCCGTGGCTCATCCACACGGTCTCGCGGTGATC
>Ga0265296_1003198_pt1 | contig 15528 bp, 13 predicted proteins | sample MunlanPumphouse1_FD_189073 | JGI IMG/M metagenome (GOLD analysis project Ga0265296, IMG submission 189073) | Groundwater microbial communities from a municipal landfill in Southern Ontario, Canada - Pumphouse #1 | ecosystem: Environmental > Aquatic > Deep subsurface > Groundwater | place... | reverse complement strand
TTGATCTCCGATGAAATGTTCTGATAATTCCCGTTGTGAAGGCGATTCCTGCCGCGCATCATACAGCACAACCTTGACCATTCCTTTGAGGCAACAGATCATATCTGTCTGCTTTTTGTGATAATGCCAGGCTTTCACAACTCCGGGATAATTCGTCGTGAGATAGACCTGTCCGAATTTCTGAAAAACCGGTTCATCGCACCGCATGATTTCCATGAGCCGTCCACGCTCATCGGTAATATTTTTCAGATTTTTTATTGTTACACCTTGGATCATAGTAATACCTGTGAGCTGTCCCCAAGAACAAATGTTCTGCTACTATTTGGGCTATTATCCTTTTTGATGGTCACATTCTTTCCTATGAGACTCTCAAAAATAGATCTGACATTGTCAACCGATGCTCCCTCCATTACAATTGAATTTCTGATCTCAGAGGAGTGGATTGTTGATGCATTGCCGATACTTGTATACGGTCCGATGGTGCTTGCAGACACAATACAATCATCCCCGATAATAACCGGTCCTTCAATAACCGTCCCTTCACGTATAATTGTGTTTCTGCCAATTTTTACTTGCCCGGTTATTGTTCCCGACTCTACTACACCACAATTTTCTTCTTTTATGGTATCGAGAATGAGCCGGTTTGCATGAAGGATATCCTCTGTCTTCCCGGTATCTTTCCACCAGCCCTGCACCATTCCGTACCTGACTTTATAGCCATTCTCAATCAGCCAGTGAAGGGCGTCTGTGATCTCAAGTTCTCCCCTCCAGGAGGGTTTAATATTCTCAATCGCTTCAAAAATCCTTGGGGTCAGACCATATATCCCAACGATTGACAGATTACTTGGAGGATTTTTTGGTTTTTCTACGAGTTTTACAATAATTTTTTTCTGTTCATCGACAAGGGCTACACCATACTGCCGGGGGTCTTCCACTTCAGTAAGAAGGAGACTTGCGTCAACCTTTGAATCGGCAAAATCCTTGATGAAATCCACACTTCCCCCTTTGAGGAGGTTGTCACCAAGGTACATAATAAAATTGTCAGATTGCACAAAGTCCTGTGATATCTTCACCGCGTGTGCAAGTCCACGCGGTGCATCCTGGAATATAAATTCAATATTGGCATTCCATTTCACACTATTAACAGAGTCGATAACCTGTTCTTTATTGGGACCAATAATTATTGCGATATCATGAATTCCGGCATTGATAAGATCCTCTATGCAATAGAATAGGATTGGTTTATTTGCAACCGGAATGAGCTGTTTTTGCTGTGAATAGGTGATTGGGCGAAGTCGGGTGCCGTGACCCCCGGATAGAATTAAACCCTTCATTAATACTTGTATTCAATCAAATGGGTATAAATGTGCCCAGTGCTTAAAAAGTGAGAGGAATCACCACAACTAAATATTAAATGTCGAGAAAATTATCTTACGGTCGCACTTAAATAAATATATCTTCCATAATCTGCATTTTCTTCTGCATTGGAAATTTCAATTTTTTTCAGATTCTGCCGGTTGCTATTTGAAAGATTCGAAGGGATGCAAATGTTCGCGAAAGGATCCCCGGGAATTCCTGAAAAAATGCCAATCCCATAACAAAATTTGGGATCTAAGCCAAGGGAATCACAGACTGCAATCCATTTTTTCCGAGTACCCCAATTAAAATATAACCCATTAACAATACCGCCATCTTTTGTTGCATCAAATACTGGATCATTCATCCGTTTATTGGACACAGCCAGTAACTGATAGTAATACCTTGTTCGTAGAGATACGATCAGCAATCCACCCTTTTTTAAATGGTTCAGGAAAGACCTGATAATTTTCCAGGGATCTCTTGCCATATAAAGAACCTCGAGACATATGATGCAATCAAATTTCCGATTCTTTATTTCACTATCAAGATTGTTGAGATCCGAAACAATATACTCGACTTCCAGACCCCTTTTAAGGGTATAACTCCTAGCGTTATCGATGGCATCCGGTGAAAGATCTAATCCTATTACAGAATGACCAGCAGCAGCGAGCGGTAGACTGAGTCTGCCTTGACCGCAACCTGCATCCAGAATTGAAATTTTTCGTTCCCCAAAATGTGATTGCAGATCAATCCTGATAAAATTGAGATAAATATCAGCATAGTACTGCTCGGAAGGAGCCCTAGTCATATCATACCGGGAAGCAGTATGAACAATTGCATATTCCTGATAATTCGAAGGGCAAAAAAATTGATACCATTTCCCGCGAATTGCAGATAGAATCTCGAAGAACCTGTTTTTTCCGGATTTTTCTGTACTCATTCGTTTCCACCACTTCTTTTTTTAATGTTAGGAAAATTTTTGAAAAAAATAGTCGATCCTCTCAATGTCCTCTATGGGACACCCAGTCAAGACATATTTTTTTATTTGTGTGCCGAATACCCCCCGGTTTGCATCGCTAATTGCATATAATTCCTTTGCGGGAGTATTGAGATTCATGTCACAAAATCCGAGTTCGTCCGAAGCAAGGGTGAGCAATTTTTTTAATAACCGGATATCTTCACGGGTCAGCTGTTTTGTTCGCATGAAATTATAATAACAGACCTCAAGAATACAGTTCATTACATCGAATTCACGAGGTAACTTATCATTGAAATGTTCCCAGTCAATCAGCCACTGGATCTCGTCCTTTGCAAATACCATATTTACGAGAGAATAATCACCATGGCTGAAAATGTAATCGTCTTTACCGAACAGATTCTTGTAATACTGTATAGCATTGACAATCTTGTTATAATTTTGTTTTATTGGAAGGTAGGGGTTTCCGCAGGAGCCTTCGTGGAAAGGTATGGATAATTTTGCATACCGGTTTTCAAACGAATGGTACGAACCGACCGAGTCAGGATCAATGCCGAGTTTGACAGCATACCAGCGCAATCCCCGAATCTCATTTTTCAAGGATTTTATACCTTCTTTCTCGAAAGATGCTTTCATAACCCTGACCGGCATATTTTCCGGTGAAGTAACAAATGCAGTATAGGTCGATCCAAAATGGGCACAGTTACTTATCAATTCCATTGGGATCACCTTTTTGCGCAACCACAATCAAGGATGGCGAGAAGAATGAGAGTTTCATTCTCCGGTAAATCACTTCTTCAATACAATACATAACAACCCTTTTTATTGGATTACTGGTATTCGCGTAACGAAAGGGCCGTAAAAGGTGCATCCCATCTTTAGTGAGTACATAGTCCGGATGTTGGTAATGAGGAAACGCATAATACACGATAACATCATTGAATCCAGCGTCTTTTACTAATTTTTTCAGTTCATTGGGGGAATAGAGCCAGTTAACATAACGTCGCTTGAGTAGAATTTTCGATATGGTATTTTGGATGAAACGTGGCATGAATGTGATGAATTTTACATCGCAGTGAGGATCAGGTAACCCAAAAAAATAGAGTAGATCGTACCGATTTTCTATAGCCAGGTATAGTTTTCCCCCAGTTTTCAACCCAAAATACAGATTTTTTAAGAATTCCTGCTGCATATCACGGGGATTTTGTGAATTATATCTGGTAGGGGACAGGGTTTTTTTCCCGAAAAATTTTTTTAGTTCAATGGTTTCCATTTCAGGAATCCACTCAAGAACCCCATTTACCACAGCCTTATCAAAGCTTTCTTTCTGAAATTTAATTTTTTTCAGATCCGAACAGATCAAATGGACATTATTGAGTTTTTCTTCTTTGAACCGTTTATTCAGTAAAAGAAGTGATTCTAATGTCTGATCAATACTGATTACTGTGCATCCTGCCCGTGCGAGAGGAACAGATAATGCACCCCACATGCACCCGGCATCAATGACAATTTCATTCGGCATAGGATCCAGAAACAATAATCCTGCAGCCCTTTTTGGTGAAAATATAACATCAAAATATTCAGGATAGTATTTCCTTACTGATTCCTCAACACCAAGTACATCGGTTTCCAGTAAAAATTTTTTATTCTCTTCAATATCAAGATTTGACCAGTAATTTCCTTTGGGACCAATCCAGATCTCTTTATCTTTTTCCAGATCGGATGCGATTATTTCGGATAAATCCATAACTCTCCCAAGTCACAATTTCTTATGAATTTGCTCAAACTTATTAGAAATTTATATCTTAAATAAGGTGACTTTCTACTGGAATTGCAATTCGGGGATATTAGATAAAACCGGTACCAAGAGGTATTATAAGAACATCCCTGTGGATTCTTATGTGATTAGAACCAATTTCTGTTTAGCGAATCTACAGATAGCTCATCTGTATGCCAGAGAAAAGGAAATCGCATTATTATTCAGGGTGTTATTATTTTTCAATTTTGACAAACACTTTGAGGGATTTTTGTTGGTGTGTTCCTCAATTCAGCCAGATATGCCAGGTATATAAGAATGACAAAAACCATACTTTTACCGTTATATGTAGAGATACCGGTATGAATTCCCGATTCGAGAAAGAATAACTTTGAATACTGAATTTAACTGAAGTACATAAGATCACTTCACCGTCAAGTATAGGATAACTATATGCCCGAAAAAGAGCTTGAAGTCCAGCGACATGGGATCATGTTATTATTTTCCTCTGCAGGCATCACCCTGATCGGATTTCTTGCCACGATATTCTATGCCCATTGGGTTGGCCCAGAGGTACTAGGTTTATATTTTTTATTTTTATCATATTTCGCAATATTAAGTATTTTTACTGATCTGGGCATTGGATACGCTACAATTCAGCGTATTTGTTCTGGCGTAGATCAGAATGAATTTTTTACTGGGAATCTTACTATCAGGTTATTTTCTTATTCAATCATATGTATCGTAATTATCGTATTTCGGAATTATTTTGCTGATTTGAACAGTTCAGGATTGCTTTTTGTCCTGCTTGCAATATTAGGAGTTTCTACTTTCACCTCAAGTATAAGTATTGCAATCGCTGCGAGTAACCGTCTTGGACTTGCCGCGTCAGTCAGTCTCCTGAATAATGTTACCCGAATTGTTGTCCAGGTCATTGCAGTATTTCTCGGTTTCCAAGTGTCTGGTCTGATCGGAGGCCTTGTTGTCGGTCTACTTATTGAGTTGGTATTTGAATTAAAATTCAATGATTACCATCTCAAAAAATTCAATTGGTCGCATGTTAAAAGCCTCCTTTCCTTTTCAAGCTGGGCAGTACTCATAAGTGCTGGCACAACTCTTTTCGATAATATACCACTCATCATCATCGCATACTTCCTCTCAGTTTCTGATGTTGGAATCTATGGGGTATGTTCGACGTTCTCATTTTTCGCCCTCTTTATCAGCACGGCACTAGTCAACACACTCTACGTTAAAGTAAGCCGCTGGAATGCGCAGAAGGATATGAGTGCAATTGCGACCTCGCTCTCCCGTGCTACAACCTATTCCCTCATCTTTGCCCTCCCGATCCTTATTGGAGGTATCCTGCTCGGATACAATTTGCTTTATTATATGTACGGTGCATCCTTTGCAACCGGTGCGACTGCACTTATCATCATTATCGCCATGAGGGTGATTCAGTCGATACTTAACCTGTATACTAATTTTTTAATGGCAACCGATCATACAAAACAAGCAGTTGTGGGAATTCTGACGGGGGTATCTGCAAATATCTTCCTCTGCATTATACTTATACCTCATATTGGCATTGTTGGCGCTGCGATTGGAGCGTTAATCAATGTAATGATTAGTATTATTGTTGCCCGCACGTACCTGGCAAAGATAATTCCCATTACCATTGAAAGAACACCAATCAAGCATATTTTTCTCGCAACTATCATCATGACCATGTCCCTCCTTGTTCTAAGTATCCTGCCGCTGAACCGGAGTGCACTTCTGACCATAATGATGGTCCTGATTGGTGCAGTAATTTATTTCCTTGTTCTTCTGAAACTCAATCAACAGTTTCGCGATGATGCATTCAGAACGTTAAAGATCACATGGATACCGAAATAACAAAAACCGGCATTATTTATTGCAAAGTAAACTTTTATGTATGCCAATTAGTTTCTCAATTTGTGTTGTATGGTCATAGCGTTCCTTTACGATCATACGAGCTTGTTTTCCCATTTTCCTGCGTTCATCAGGATGATCCCGCATCCATATTACCGCATCATATAGTGCCGAAATATCACGAACCGGTATAATCAATCCATTTTTTCCCTGTTCAACAATTTCAGGGCATCCCCCAATATTCGTCACAATTGCAGGAATTTCACAGGAGAAAGATTCCATGACAGAGGTTGGAACAGCTTCTGTATATGTCGGAAGAAGTAAACAATCAGCGGCATTATACCATGCCCTAACTAATTCTGGTTGTTTTGAACCCACAAACAAACAATTTTTCGGGTGATCCGGAATATCTCCGGGTCCAACAAAAACAAATTTTTCCGTAGGACAACGCTTTGCTACAGACAATATTTCATTGAGCCCCTTCCAGGGATGCAGTCTACCAACGAAAAGGAATATTGTAGCATCCACAGGCAATCCTAATTCCTGTCGGATTAATTCCTGAGAGCGCGGAATAAAGAAATTCGTATCTACACCGGAGTGTAATGCAGTTATTTTTTCTGGGACTGCACCAATAGAAATCAAAGTACTACGTATCTCTTCACTTGAGGTAAGGATGTAATCCGAACGTTTGATCATCGCACGGGTTATTGACATGAAAAAAGAATTTTTGAAAGGAAAAATCCGTGCATCATCGCCATGAAATTTCAATACGAGCGGGCAGTTTTTTCTTTTGAAAAGTGCCGGTATAAAACCACTGTGGGGAATATATTCAGCTTGCATAATATCGATATCACTATCGAACACAAGATTCAAAGATTGAAAGACAAATGGAACATAGCCGGTAACAGACCCGCTTTTCTTAACAGCCAATTTTACGATAACGTCGTGTTGAATGAGATCATCCACCATCCTTTTGACAAAAATTCCCCGGATTGTATCGGTAAGGATCACACCGCTTTGCTTCTTTGGAAGATTTGGAGGAAACATATTGGAAAAAAGACCAAGGGTATATTGCTGCATATGATTCATCCATCATAATTTATCATTTTTACAAATTTTCAAATGAGGTTTCAGCAACCATATAGTTAATTACAGTCCGGTTTTATATCTGCCTACCGTATTTTTTTTAAAAAACTCAAAAATTTTTCATGAGGGATTGCAAAATTACCCGAAACACGTTGATCAGATGAAACATTATCAGTCACAATCGACCCTAAGGTAACATATGCATTATTCCCGATCTCAATGTTTTTTTCTATAGCGGATCCCGGTCCAATCCAGGTATCATCTCCGATAATTACTGACTCGCCAACCGATGCTAAAGCCACAATCATACATCGTTTTCCAATGTTTACATCGTTTGATATATTGACAAGGTTGTCAATTTTCGTATATTCACCTATCTCAGTAAACCCACCAAGAATTGCCTTTGATACGCAACAGTTGGAATGAATTTCCACATGATTATGAATTATCACACCTCCGGTGGGGATCATCCAGTTTTCCTGGGGATCATAAAAAGATGAGTTAACTGTTTCAGATCCTATCGTTGTTCCGGCACGAATAATCACATTATTTTCAATTTGGGTTCCTTCCAATATTGTGACATTGGGCCCGATATAACAATTTTCACCAATTTTTACATTGGTCTCTGCAATAAAAGCGGTTGAATGAACGTGAGTTGTTCTGCCAATTTTTTTATCGAAAGGAGGACCGTAAAAAGAAGTTTCCCGGGCTAGGTAATTATGAATTTTTGCAAATGTTCTGTAAGGATCTTGTGAAAAACAGACACCGACTTGATGATTAATTATCAACCGGGGTAAAAATTCCGGTTTAATAATCAAACTCGATATGTTTGAAGGGACGATCAGCTTATCTATATCATTCATTTCTTGGATAAATGATAATAAAGCGGTTTTTTTTTGATTAAAGCAACCCAGATTAGAAAAGGTCCCATCCTGGATTAATTGAATATTGTCTATTTCTTTCAAACCGGAAATATTCATTTCTCACCTTCTTTCAAATTTATAAGCATTTACAAATTTCAACTTATCTTTTTCCAATATTACAAGTACCGTTATCATCTCAATGAAACAGTTGATAAAACAAACTGCTTGAATGAACGGTCATTTTGTATTAATATTTGTAGAAACCCTCCTTTGTCTTCATTCCCAATTTTCCTTCTTCACACATTTTATACAACAATGTTGCAGGTCTGGTTTTCATCGAAGTACCTTCCTTATTGAGTACTTCAAGAATCGAGAGGCAGATATCAAGTCCAATATAATCAGCCAGCTGAAATGGGCCCATAGGATGGTTTAATCCCAACTTCACTGCGTTATCGATATCCTCCTTCGATGCAATTCCCTCCTCGAGCATAATAATCGCTTCATTGATCTGGGGGAGTAAAAGACGATTCACAACATATCCAGGGCTGTTTTTTACAATGATCGGTTTTTTATTAAGTTTTAAAACAAGGTCAATTATAATCTTTTTTGTCTGATCGGTTGTTGCATTCCCAATAACTACTTCAACCAAATCCATACGGTGAACCGGGTTAAAGAAGTGCATGCCGATACACATACCCGGTCGGTCAGTCATACCTGCAAGTTCATCTATTGAAAGTGAAGAAGAATTTGTGGCAAAAATTGCGGATGATTTGCATATAGTTGAAAGAGTTTCAAAGACCTCTTTTTTAAGTGTGATATCCTCGGCAATCGCCTCAATAATGATATCACATTCTGCCAGATCCTTGTACTTTGTGGATACGGTCAAATGTTGTAAGGATTTTTTTACTTCTTCTTCGCTCATCCTTTTAGAGACATTTTTTTGAATTTTAGAATAAGCAATTTTTTTGCCATCGTCTGATCGTGTTTTTAAAACTGTGGGAAATCCATATTGGATCATATAAGCAGCCAGCTGAATACCCATAAGCCCGGATCCAACAATACCTATCTTCTGATCGAGAACCATATCTTCCAAAAGGTCGATGACCTTTCCGAGGTCATATTTTTGAAATGTTTTTTGAAATATTTTATGACCCTGTTTACCCTCTAACAGGTTTACAAAATAAGGTACTTTTTCATTACCCGTTGAAGGAATGAAGACTTCCGTATAACCAATCACTTTGTAACGGGTCTCTTTTATCTGGGTGATCTCCTTCCCGCAAAAGATACACTTTTCGACAGGGTGATTCCAGCATTTTTTACAATGAACACAACAATATTTCATATTACCGCCCAAGCAGGGTAATGCCGCATGTTCCTCCAATGCCACCAATACTCTGCATTAAACCAATCTCCGGATTATCAACCTGCCGGCTTCCAGCTTCCAGACGCAATTGTGTAACGATTTCATAAATCTGGGCTAGTCCTGTTGCACCAATGGGATGGCCATTTGCTTTTAATCCTCCATCCATATTTACGGGAAAATTACCATCAATCAAAATATCCCCGTCCATTATCATTTTTGAAGAATCTCCTGGTTTGCAGAAACCAAGATCTTCCAAGGCTAGCAGTTCACTTATGGTAAAACAATCATGTACTTCAACCACATCGACATTTTCCGGAGTAATCCCTGCCTCTTTGTATGCCTTTGCTGCAGCGATTTTTGTCGCCAAAAATGAGGTCATGTCTGCCCTTTGTGTTAATGAAATGGTATCTGTTGCAATTTGAGAACTCAAAATTCTGATATCTCTGTCATCATGTTTTTTATTGGATATTACAATTGCTGCTGCACCATCCGAAAGTGGGCTGCAATCAAAAAGATTTAGAGGTGATGCAATCATTTGTGATTTTTTTATCATCTCCAATGTCACTTCCTTATGATAGAAATGAGCGAGAGGGTTACGGTTTGCATTTTTATGATTAATATAGGATACCTGCTCAAGAACATCATGAGATATCCCAAACTTCCGCATATATTGTTGAGCGATTAATGCATAAGCTGCAGGAAAAATTAAACCCTGTTCGTAATCGTTCTCATGATCTCCAGCCATGGCAATAGCATCAACGGGGGACATGAGTTCAGTTCCGGTCATTTTTTCAACACCAATAATCATAATATTTGGTGTGTTTTTCAGAGAATTCAGAGCCTGGTTTAATGCCACACTACTGGATGCACAGGCCGTTTCAATATGGATAATGGGTATGTTGAGTGAAGGGAGAAGTGATGCGATTATTGAGTTAAAATGGAGCTGACCATTGAGGGGGCCACCCAAAAAATTGGAAACATAAATTGCATCAATATCCTTGATATCAAGGGGACTGTCTTCAATTGCATTGAACATCGCTTCGTACGTCAATTCAATAAGAGACTTTGGTAGTTTACCAAATTTTGTCCTGCCGGCTCCAACGATATACATAGCATCTCCAATAAATGCCCTTTTGTCATAATTATACGCGAATTCTACAGTTATAATTTGGTAAGAAAAATTTAAGAATTATACTGATGAGACCTGAGTCATGAAGTAAAATTTCGGTTGTGTAATCGATAAAAATATATGAAAATTATTGGATAAAAACCGTTTCTATCACGATTTATCCAGTTCATAACAAAATTTTAAAAATTTTTTATGCTCGATTGCAAAATTTCCCGTCACACGCTGATTTGGTAAGACGTCTTTTGTTACAACTGCCCCCATCGAGATGTGAGCTTTTTCACCAATAGAAATCTGATCAGTAATTACGGCTCGTGGCTCAATTACTACATCATCACCAATAATGACTTTACCCCCAATCATCACAGATGCACCAATAGAACACCGTTTTCCGATTTTGACACCATGTGCCACATGAGTAAAATTATCTATCGCAGTATTCTCGAATATCTCGGTATCATAAGAATGCAATGCTTTATCGACGCAAACTTTCGATCCAATGACAACATTATCGTGAATTGTGACACCCCCCACATGAACAACAGGAATTAATTCTTTACCGATCCGACGAATTTCGTATCCCTCAGAACCGATAATTGTTCCAGAACCGATGATTACCCCATCCCCAATTTTTGAGTTTTTTTGGATAACCGTTCTGGATTTGATAATACATGCATTTCCAATAATTACCTTGCTGGTGTCAATGGAAGCAGAAGGGTGAATAGAATTATTTGTTCCGCGAGTTCCTTTAACATTCTTTCCAACGAACCGGGAATTAATTGCTATTATATTAAAACATTTTAGATACAATTTAAAAATGAGATGTATAAACTGGTTTTGTGCCAACCAGGAATTTTTTATTGAAGGCGCCTTTGCAATATTCATGATCTTTTGAAAAATCATTTCAGATGCACCAGGATAGTTTCTTTTGAAAGTTTAATATCAATATAATCGGATCCTCGTAAAAAATCTGTATTCACATTATCTATTTGTTCCGGATCCAAATGTACCCTCAAACAATAAAGGGGGTAATTCTCTGCATAAAAATCACCTTTTATGGAAATTATCATGCGTTTTTCTTCACTTGTGCAATCGATCATCAGATAACGGCGGTTTAAAAACCATGTAACAATGTTATGCGCTGTTGATATCCAACTATTGGTATCCTTAAGCTTTTGAATCAAATTGCAATAAAAAAATCCATAATCTTTTGGAGGGGTAATGCTGTCATAATGCCACAAAACAGTAATAACTCCTCCAAATTTTTTTGCATATCCAATCAATTCATCGATATTTGTGTCTGCTTTATTCGGACTCAGGTTCAAGCAGGTTTCATGTATCCACTGGTTATCTGATAATTCCCAACATGATTTTCCAAACAATGCAATATCCTGGATGTGCAAAGGAAGTTCAAGCAGATGTTTTGATCCAGCAGGTCGATATACCTGCAATGTACCCGCCCTGAACCCAATATCATTGTTGTAACCGAACGAACTATCATAATAATATCCTGCCTGGTCAAGAAATTTCCAGCTGCTGTCACCAAACATAAGCCAATGAACACGGTTACCAATTTTTCTTAATCCCATTTTTTTGAAAAAGGTAATCTCTTCTAAACCTTTTTCCTTGCTGGTCCAATTATCGATTCCATGCACACCAACTTCCCATCCATCCTTAATTAATGTTGGAATAGGAGTGTCTTCTAATGAATAAAAACCCGAACGAACAGAAGGTGCAAAAAGACCGGGTTTATTAGATGCTGGAAGGAAAAAAAATGTTGATCTGATACCCAGATTTTGTTCCATCTCCATCCATTCAGTAAACTTTTCCCACGGATCTGAACAAATTTGAAATTTCGCCAGAATAATTCGGATTCCAGTCTGAAAAGTTCCTTGAAGCATGCAACGTAACGCAGCATTACCGACAGACAACCACCTTCTTTCTCGGACGGATATCAGATCCACATCATGAGTAAGTGCTACCATGAATGGGTGATTCCACGGATTCGGTAATATTTCCACAAGAATATCAAATTTTTTTATTTTCTGGCGAAGTTGATCAAGCAAAATTTCGCATTGGGGTTGATGCAGATGGTTTTTCCCCTTATTTAACAAAGATGCAATCTCATGGAAATAATCGGTTTCTGTTAAATCGATAAGGTGACCATAAAAGTCCGGTAAATCACGCTTGTATGCAATCACAACATCGTATTTTTTCCCCGACTCATACCATTCCCATGGTATTTTGAGAAGTTGAAATGTTTCTTCAACGGCATATTTGTCAGAATAAAAAACACCAAGAGTCATAAAAGTCCTGATGAGGTTTTTGAAACGGAGACATTGAAGTCACGAAAAGCCCAAGCACATCTTTCGAATATGCAGAAATTGTAATGATTTTTTCCCACAAATCCATACATCTTCGTTTTCATATTATTTCACCAGTACAAGGAGTGAATACCCCCCAAATACCCTTACCGTAAGATCATTACAGAACGGGAAAAATAACCTTCTTGGGATTTTTAAAAGTTTATCTTTTAATCCATAATCCCGCGGTAATGCATATCCGGCAGTGTAGGAATGATCAATAATTTCATATCCCAAATCCCGAAGCATCTGGAGTGCAATCTCTTTAGAGAAATAATGAAGATGTCCCACTTTTTTTCTCTGGCCCAGTAAAAATTGGGGGTATAGAGCCGATAATGCAAACATCTCAAGCGGTATATGTAAAATTGTATAGTGGCTTTTTTCCCTTATCGCCCGTAAAAAATGGAAATAATCCTCAAGATGTTCAATCAAATCGATCAATAAAATTAGATCGGATGTACTACCAACATCTGATGTGAAATCTTTTAGTTCGAAATGGAGTCTCTTGTTTTCTCGCTGATGACAGAGTTCATAGGCCTGAGGAGAGACTTCATATCCCGTAAACAAACAATCGTCTGGCATCCGTGTCTGGAGCTGGCTGAGAATTTCACCACATCCGCATCCCACTTCACAGATGGTTTCGGGTTTTAAATTGTGCTTTTGAATAAGACGAAAGATCTGCTCTGCTTTCCAGGCAGAGTCTTCCACATCCCAAGTTGGATTATGTTTCAGGTATTCCCCATCCACATACATATCGTTAACATTCATAATTCTCAACCCGTTACCTAAATTATCCCCATCTCAGTCAGCCGATCCGGTAAATACTTCTTCGTCACAAAGTCCAGCCCCCGCGCCGCAAATGCCTGTTGTTCCGATTTCAGCCCCAAACTGATCTGTAAATTAATCTGCTTCTTCCAGTATTCCGTAGCAAACCGGGGATCGGTCAGTTCCGCGTGTAACGCCTCCACATCTTTATCCGATAATTTGTCGGAAGGCAAGTTGTAATCCCGGATATCACTCGGCTGCAATCCTAAAAACTGCGCTTTGGGCGTTGCCAGAAGCTCCGACATGTGTGCACTCTTGATCGAACCGTACGCAACCGAAGCAAAAATACGGTATGACCACGGGTCACCATCCGTAAAAACCATAACGGGAAGATTCCACGTGGAACTGATCTTGTTGAGCATACGCCGGGTCGAACGTGCCGGCTGTCCCTTCAGGTGTACAAGGATCGCATTATGCTCCTCATCAAACCCGTTCTCGATGAGACGGTCATACATACCACCCGTCTCAAGCGCAATCACAAACTTTGCATCGTGGTCAACAAACTCAATATTCTCGACATTGTTGGGGATCGTATACCCGGCCTGTCCCACATCATCCTGGCAGTGTATCGCCCGCATGCCCCGTCGGGTCTCTTCCCGGATCCGCATCGGCCCATAGATGGATGCACCATTTTCTTCAGGGTGGAGATGAAAACCTTCGCGCGGGACTTCCGAGATGATCTCGAGGTCTTCGATGAGGAAATTGCTCTCCTCCTGCCCCCCGAACTTTGCCCGCTTCCAGCCTTCCGAGATGTAATACATCTCCCTGAGTGTTGACGACCGGTTCTCTTTCAGCTGCTGTTTGATGAACCCAATCACGTACGCCATCTTTAAAAGATGTGTGGCGCTCTTAGCCGAGGCAGCGGTACGCATGCTTTCCTTGTCACCGTATTTCCAGACCTCGCTCGCATCATCGTATTCGATATTGTATTTCGTCCGCGTAGGCAGCGAGATGGAGGGGATCTCGCCGGCCTTCATCTGGTCGTACCATGCGCTCGCGATCCGGAGCAGGGCCGCCATCGACTTCTTTTCCAGTTCCACTTTAGACATCGAGATCCACCACCATCTTCTTGTTATCGTCAATACCCCGGATATCGAGCAGTCCCCCACCCTTTCCGGTATAGACTACGCGCTGGACGGTCTGAGAGGGTATGACCAGCTTCCAGACCTTGGTGAACTGCCCATCCATCTCGCTCACAAATGCAGATTTTGGCTCGGCATCATCCGCATTGTCCTGCGAGATATCGTAAATGGACACATCCACCTCGTGTGCAGTGTAATTATTCAGCTCGATCGTGATCCGGCCATCAATGGTTCCCTTCTTCACGATAAGCTTGCGCATCAGTTTTCCCTCAATGGGCGTGGTATCGACCAGCGGTTTTTCCACGATCTCGCTCACTTTTGCTGCAATCTCTGGAATAATCGCGCAAACAGCCCGGGCACGGTCCTCGGCTACCTTGTTCTTGTCCCGCCGGGAGACAAAGAGCTTGAGATCCCTTCCTAAGTCCTGCAATGCGAGCACAATTTCTTTTTCTATCTCCGGGATACTCGCAATTGCATCCTTGCTTTCGCTGGTGAAGGGGATATTGGTGGAGGCAACATGGACCAGGATCAGCACCGGTCCCATTGGCAGTCCCTGCTGGGAGAGGTTATAGGATTTCCAGTTCACGTTGGCAACACTCTGGGTAATCGCGCATGCGCCCTGCTGGTACATCAGCGGAACCCGGTTGGCAAACCGGAGAATGATCGCATTTCCCTCGGAAGGTAACTTGCCCCCGTACCCGATCGCCGCCTCGACTACGAATGAGTGGCCCGAGAAGACCGATGCGGGCCGCGTCCGGGCCCCGACAAAGTCCATCTGGAACTCCTTGTCGAGCCCGCGCCGGATCAGTTCCTCGCCAATAGGTGAGAGGCACTGGACC
>Ga0265296_1003197_pt1 | contig 15530 bp, 12 predicted proteins | sample MunlanPumphouse1_FD_189073 | JGI IMG/M metagenome (GOLD analysis project Ga0265296, IMG submission 189073) | Groundwater microbial communities from a municipal landfill in Southern Ontario, Canada - Pumphouse #1 | ecosystem: Environmental > Aquatic > Deep subsurface > Groundwater | place... | reverse complement strand
CGCCGGGGTTCGCGGCCTTGTCGGCGGCCCAGTCGAGGACGGTCAGCCGGTTCACCACTAGCTCCTTGGCGGCGCGCTCGGTCCCATCTCTGGCCGTGTAGGCGGTGTCGATAAAGGCCCCCACGACCAGAGCTTCGCAGCCCTTGGCCAGGGCGCGGGCGATGACCTTCTCGTTGAGGCCCTTGGCCCAGCTGACGCAGTTGACCCCGACGATGCGGTCCTTGCCGCCAGCGTCCACGCCGCGCTTCTCGAGCAGCCGGAACACCGCCTTGGCGAAGTCCGGGCTGATCTGGGGATCGGCCGCGAGCCGGCCGGTGAACACCATGGTTTGCATGACAGTCTCCTTGTGATCCGAGGCCGGGAAGACCTTCTCCCCGTTTCGCCTCGTCTCCCAGATCCCTTCCTCCTCCCCGCACCGGTTCCGCCGGGCGCATCCCGACGAAACCGGCTTTCCGGTCAGGCGGCTGCATCGTCCACAACCGCATCGGCAGGTCCAGCACCGACCAGGGCCGCCTGCCCAGCCGGCGTCACCACGAAGACGCCGACGCCCCACGCCGCCTCGCTGTCGGCCGCCTCGCCGTCCGCCTCCGCGTCGCTGGCAGCGGCCTCGCCTTCGTCAGGCCCCCCGTCCACATCCGCGGCGAGGGCGTCGGGTGCGTCCGTCGCCTCATCAGGATCCAGGCCCCATGACAGGCAGGCCGGAGCCCAGTTGCGCGCCTTGGCCTGATCCTCTGTCCAAGCGACGAGGTCGCCCTTCCTCAGACGGGCGGCGGCGTCGGTTTCCGCCCCCATGCGCTCGAGCATGGTCAGGAGCTGCTCGCGAGAGTGGGGGCGCAGATAGGCCCCGTCCGGCGTCCACCAGCGCGCAATGTCCGCGTCGCAGAGGTCGGCGATTTCGGCGGCCTCGGTCCTCGCCGCCTTGCGCACAAGGCTGGTCCGGTCCTCACGCAGGTCGAGGCTGAGGGCCGTCAGCTCGGCCAGGAGGCCTAGCCGGTCGCCCAGGTCCATAGCGTGTACCCAGGCGATCATGGTCAGGCCCGACGCCTCCCAGACGCGACGGCGCTCGTCGAGGCGTTCGCGCACGGCGCCGTCGAGAGCCTCAACGATGCGCCCGCCCGAAGGGTTGAAGGTCGAGGCGGTGATCGCCAGCGCCGCCTCGGACCGCCCGACCGGCGGCCAGACCGCCATGGACCCGAACAGGCGCGCGACCAGGGCGGTCAGCGCGACCTCGGGCGCCTCGGCCAGGGCGCGGATCAGGCCCCGCGTCGCCATATCTGTGCGGGTGGCATGCAGGACATGGCTGACCCCGTCGACCTCGGGCGTGGGAGCCTTCGCCTGGGGCGGCGCATAGGCGGCGCGCGCGGCCGGCCGCGACCGGCCTTCCGTCGCATCCTCGGCCTCATCGGCCCCGCCCTCTGCAGACAGAGCCGGTTCGTCCGCCGTCTCCGCCGGTCCGTAGCATTCGATCTCGAAGCCGGTTCGCAGAGAGGGACGGAGCACCAGGACGGTGGCCAGCCGCTGTCCGGCGCCCGCCTGGTCCTGGGCGATGCGCGCGCGCACATAGGTCGCCCGTCGCTCGGCGACCTCCTCATCGGGCGTCGCGGGCTCGACGGCTTCAACGGCCGCGGCCGCCGCCTGGGCCCGGTCGCGGGCCTCGCGGTAGGCAAGGGTCGCCTCATCGGAGAGGCCGCCGTAGGCGTAGTAGAGTTGCTCCAGATCCTCGGGCAGGTCCGGTCCGTCGTCGCCCGGTTTCAGATGGACGGTCAGTCCCTCGGCCTCGAACGGCGCCGCCGCCTCAGCCGCCCGTTTGAGCCAGGCGCGGGTCAGGGCTACGGGATCCAGCAGGACGGGCGGCAGCTCCCCGAACAGGTCGGCCTCGGTCCGCCCGCCCTCCGCCGCATAGAGGTCCGGCGTCACCAAGCCGCAGCGGGGATCGCGATCAGTGATGCGGCCCTCGCCCAGCTGCTCCTGGATGCGCCATTCCTGCAGGCCGTGGCCGTCCAGAACGGCCTGGGCCAGCTCGACCTGCTGGGCCTTGTCCTTCAGGCGGGCGAGCAGCCGCGCCTGGCGCAGGGTGATCCTGCCGGCCTTGAGCGCCTCAAGGGCCGTGGCGGGCAGCTTCGAAAGCGCCGCCAGGCGGCGGATCTCGATCTCGCCATGCCCAAGCGCCCGGGCGATGACCTTGACCCCGAGGCGCTCCTTCAGCATCCGGCCGATGGCGGCGATGACGTCGGCGACGTGGACGGGCACGGCCGTATTGGTCAGGACGACCGCCGCGGCCTGGCGCGCCCGATCGGTCTCGACGAAGACCTCGACCGGATGATCGTCGTCGATAAAGGCCCCGTCGCGCAAAACCCGCAGGGCCAGCAGCCGGCGGCGTCCGTCCAGCACCATAAAGGCGGCCTCATCGTCCCGGCCCGGTCGGACGGTGGGAAGCTGCAGGACCCCGGCGGCGGCGATGGTGTCCGCCAATTGCGGGATGTCGTCGTCCGGCGCCTCGCCGTGACGAAGGTTCTCGGGGGCGACATCAAGGTCGCCGAGGCGGACCGTCTTCTGGCTGCGCGTCGAGGCGGCGATCTGGGCCTGGGCCGGCCCCGAGGCCGTCGGCGAAGCGCCTGGAGCAGCGGACCTGGCCTTGCGGCTGCGGCTGTGAGCTGTACGGGACATGGGTCTTCTCCCGCCGGTCGACGGAGCCTATCCCCGCCTTGCCGGCGCCCCGCCCCGCCCTTCCTCCTTTTCTTTCCCGCGCCCCACCGCGAGGTCATTCCAGTCGCCGAACGGCTCCGGCGGCAGGCGCATCGAGGCCGCCACGCCCTGAGCCCGAAGCCGACGGCAGAGGCGCACGGCGGCATCCTCGCCGGCGGGGCCGCGATCGGCGGCCACGACCACGCGACGCACGCTCGCTGGGGCGCTCCAGCGGGCGAGGTTTCCGGCCGACAGAAGAGCCCAACCCGGCAGGCCGAAGCTGGCCGAGGCCGACAGGGTGGTCATCACCCCTTCCCCGACGACCATGACCGGACCGGGCGGCGCCAATCGCACCGCCGCGCCCGGCGGCACGACGCCCACCGTCTTCCTCGACAGTTGAAGTCGACGCGCCTGTCGTCCGTCCGGGTCGAGGTAGACCAGTTCGACGGCGCACAGACGGCCGGCGGCGTCACGGATGGCCGCGACAAGAGCCGGACGGGTCGGGCCGGCCGGCGCAAAAACCGAGACCGGGGAATCAGGATGGCGACGGAGATCGCTAGGGCGGTCGGGCGGCGTCTTGATCCCGCGCGAGACGAGATGGCGCGCGCACAGGTCGCCGTCGATGATCGGGATCGTCGCCTCCCAGAGGCGAACCGCCGCCTCGATCCGCGCGCTGGCGTCAGGGCGCGCAGACGAAGACCGGGCCATGGACGGCCCTCCGCCCGTCAGCCGTCCCTCGGCGTCAACCAGACCCAGGGCGCGCAAATGGTCGCGAACCTGGCGCCAGTCGGCGGCGCCGAAGCCATGGATCACCAAGCGGTCGCCGTCGAGCAGGAGGGAGACGGAACGATCGGCAGGACTATGGCCGGGCGCCGGGATATTGGCCCGACGCCCGGCCTGGTAGAGGTCGCCGCCCAGGGCGGCGACAATGGCGCGCAGGCTCATGGCGGCTCCATCAGGCCGAGCGCCCGAAAACTCGCTGTGCCCTCCCGACCGACGATCACATGGTCGTGGACCTTGATGTCGAAGACCCGGGCCGCCTCCACCACGCGGCGCGTCATGTCTATGTCCGGGCGCGACGGGCTGGGATCGCCCGACGGGTGGTTGTGCACCAGGATCAGAGCAGACGCCGACAGCTCCAGCGCCCGGCGAACGACTTCGCGGGGGTAGACGGGGGCATGGTCGACCGTGCCGTCCGCGCGCCATTCGTTCCGCATCAGGATGTTGCGCCGGTCGAGATAGAGAACGCGGAACTGTTCCCTCGGCGCATGCGCCAGGTCGGCCCGCAGATAGGCCGTCAGGGCGGTCCAGGACGACAGGACCGGCCGCCGGCACGCTTCGGACCGCGCCAGGGCGATCGCCAGGTCACGGGATCTTCCTAGGTTGGCCACGGCGGCCGTCGAAAGGCCCAGGCCGCGGAGCGCGGTCTCGTCGGCGGCGACGGCGCCGGCCAGGCCCCCGAAGGCCTCCAGCAAACGGGCGGCAGCGGCTCGGCCGACGGCCACCGACGAAGCCCGCCCCAGAAGGGCTGCTAGCAGGTCGAGATCGGCGTCGTTCGCCGGATCATGGGACAAGGCCGTCGGATGGACAGCGGAATCGGACAGAGAGGACACGACAGGCTCCTGGCTTGCACGCTCCCGATCGGAGCGCCCCAGTCCGCCCTTCCTTTCCCTTCCGGCCAAGCTTGCTCATAGAGCCTAAACCCGAACGACCTAGCGTCCGGACATGAGACTTAAGTTGCCCCGTTCCCGACCCGCCCGCCGCCTCCTCGTCCTGGCGACGGGCCTCGCCAGCGTCGCCGTCCTGCTCGCCCTGGACGGGCTTCCTGCGGACCTCGCTCTTCTGACCGCGCGACCCGCCGCTTCGGAAGCCGCAGCGCTGACCACGCAGCCGGAAACGGACTTCGAATGCGCCGTGGCCTATGTGAATGACGGCGACACCCTGCGCTGCAAGGACGGGACAAGGGTGAGGCTCCATGCCGTGGCGGCGCGAGAGGCCGACGAAACCTGCTCGCCAGGCCATCCTTGTCCGGCGGCGAGCGGCGCCTCGGCGACCGCCCGACTGAACCAGCTTGTCGAAGGCAAGGTTCTTCGTTGCGAACAGACGGGTCGAAGCTTCAACCGCGTCACCGCCGTCTGCTGGACCCCGACCCACGAGGAGGTCAACTGCGCCATGGTGCGCAGCGGCACGACCCTGGTCTGGGATTCCTTCAACCGCCAGCGCCCCCTTTGCCGAGGCTGAGCCGACTGAAGGCGGCGCCATCGACAAGACGTCGTCCCGGCGTCTCCAGCTACCGGGCCAGCGCAGACGGCGCCGCTCCTTGACGCTTCAGTTCACGGCCTTGCCCTCGTCCCGCCGGGAACCGCTCGGCCCCTGAGGACGTCGCGGCTCGCCGTGTTTCCGCCGGCGAATCGTCACCCCAGGGCGACGTCCGGCGTGCGGAAAGGCGCAAGGTCTACGCCCCTGAGAGAAGGCTCCGTCATCCAACCCGCCGCTTCGTCGGAGTGGAGCCGCTCGAGCAGGGCCGCGAGTTGCTCGCGCTGGCTTTCCACATCGGCCAGCCTCTCCTCGATGATCCGCCTGAGGCCGCTCGCGCCGCCATCCCGAACGATCCCGGCGATGTCCGCCAGAGGGATGCCGAGGCGTCGCATCCTCACCACCTGCAGGGCCTTGCCCACCGCGGCGGACGAATAGACCCGCTCCTGGCGTCCGCCCCGATGCGGCGTCAGAAGGCCGAACTCCTCATAGTATCTCAAGGCCCGCGCCGTCGTGCCGGCAAGGCTTGCAAGCTCCGTGATCGTAAGCCCGCGGAGGTCTCCCTTCCGCGAGGGGCGGCGCGTCCCGGCCATGAAATCTTCCTGATGCAAGACCGGCCGGCATGCGGCGCGGACAGATTGTAGGTCGCCGGCCTCATCCGTCATCGCCGGAACAGCGCCAAAGATGAAGACGGGCTTGAGGTCTATCTCCAGGCTCCCGCAGCCGCGACCGTGAACGGCAGCTCGCCAACGTCATCGCCAAGGGCGGCGCAGGCCATCGCGACGTCCTTGTCGAGATAGGGTTTGATCCGCTCGAGGAGGTCGGCGGCTTTCGCGCCGCCTTGAAATCTGGACAGGGCGTAGCTGGCGCCGCTGGAGGTCATGACGGCCTGAACCGTCAGGTCCGCATCGAGGCCCCAGCGATCAGCCTGGATCCGAATCTCCGCCGCCAACGACATCTGCGCGGCGAAGAGGAGGTTGTTCAACAGTTTCGCCCGACGCCCGTCGCCCAGCGCCCCCACGTGAAGGATGCATGCGGCATAGGCCTCCAGAACAGGCCTGGCGGCGGCGAGGGCCTGGGCTTCGCCGCCCGCCATGACAGCAATGCGGCCGGCCAGGACGGCGTCCCGATCACCGCTGAAGGCGGCGTCCAGCAGTTTCACGCCAGCAGGCGCATGGGCGGACAATCGCCGGAAGAGATCAGGATCCCCGGTCGTGTGGATCATGACCACGCTGTTCGCCCGCATCGCCGCCAGTGCGCCGTCCAGGATCAAGGCCTGGTGGATCTGGCGATCGTCAAAAAGGCAGACGCCGAGGATATCGACATCGATAGCCGCCTCGGCGCCGGATCCGCACGCGCTCGCCCCAGCGGCTTGAACTTCGTCACCTTCCCCAGGCTTTCGGATGAAAGCTTTCAGGTCATGGCCGGATTGCAGGATCCTCAGCGCCATCGGGACGCCGATCTGCCCCAGACCGATCCAGCCGACCTTCATCCCGGGCCTCGTAGGCCGCCGCGCGGAGCCGTCATCTCTATTCCTCCGCGCGCAAGGCCTGGGCCGTGCGCTCATAGGGCTTGAGCCCCGACCAGGTGAGCCACAGGCCGAGCAGGGAGACCGGCGCCCCGACCAGGGCCAGCGCATAGGGCAAGGCGGCGTCGCTCTTGAACACATGGTCGGTGACCAGGGCGATGGACATGGGGCCGAAGCCGATGCCCACCAGACCGCCGAACAGGAGATAGAGCGCCACGGCCTTGCCGCGCATGCGATTGGGCGTGATTTCCTGAACCGCCGTCGGAGCCGCCGCCTGGGCCATGCCGAAGCCGGTGACGACCAGGGTCAACAGGAGGAAGCTCAACCAGGGCGTTCCCACCAGGGACCAGGCGCATACCGTCGGCAGCACCAGCAGCCAGGCCAGCATGGCGACCCGCAGGCGGGCCGCCGGCACGCCCTTCGCCGCCCAGCGATCGCTGATGTAGCCGCTCGCCAGGGTGCCGGCGAGCCCGCCGACGGCCACCAGGACGCCGATGATCAGGCCCGAGGTCTTGGTCGGGATGTCGAAGCGTCGATCGAAGAAGGTCGGGGCCCAGGCAAGGTTGCCGTAACCGATGATGGCGACCACGCCTGGATAGGTCAGCACGCGGCTGTAGGTGGACTTGAAACGCCCCAGATGACGAAGGAACTCCATCCAGGTGCCTTCCGCCTTGCTCTTGCCCGTCGCCTGATCGCGACGAACCGGCTCGCGGATGGTCAGGACGATCAAGGCCAGGATCACCCCTGGAGCGCCCGCGATGAGGAAGGTCATCCGCCATTGCTCCATCTGCCCCACGAACGGCAGGGCCAGGCCCGCTTCGGGCACCAGATGGGCGATAAGGGCTCCGAGGATCAGGGACGCGCCCGAGCCGATGGCCAGGGCGAGATAATAGACGCTGAAGGCCCGTCCCCGCCGATGAGGCGCGACATAGTCGGCGATGATGGAATAGGCGGCGGGGGCCAGTACGGCTTCCCCGATACCGACGCCCATGCGGGCCAGAACCAGATGGTTGTAGTTCTGCGCAAAACCCGAGAGGACCGTCATGACGCTCCAGACGACCATGCCGACGATGATCAGGTTGCGCCGCACGGTCCGGTCGATCAGCCATCCGAACGGAAGGCCGGCGACCGTATAAAAGAGGGCGAAGGCATAGCCCTGGAGGAAGCTGAACTGGGTGTCGGAGATGCCGAACTCGGCGCGAATGGGCTTGACCAGGAGCGCCGGAAGCTGTCGGTCCAGCTGCGACAGCAGGGTGGCGACGAACAGAACCCCGATCACATACCAGGCGTATTTGAGCGGCGGATACGGCGGCTCGACGCCGGACCGCTCGCCTGGCTTGTGTGTGGTCCCGACCATCAATCTCTCCCTCGTCTCTTGTCCGGTCGATCCCGGCTGACAGCGCCTTGTCCTGCAGCAGGCGGCGCGTTTCTTTCCTGGCCGCCAGCGTCCGCAGCAGCGGACAGAATACCTGCGTCGTCACAGGGGCTGTCAAGAAGCGTTTTGATATCGGAATATTGTTCGCACAACAGAATACGTCCAAACTCCGCCAGGCGAGGGGGGTCCGTCCCTGAAGCGCTGACGGCCCTGATCCCTAGCGGACCATGAGCATGCCGCCGTCGACGGCGATCACCTGGCCGTTGATGAAGCGGGCGCCGTCTGAGGCCAGGAAGGCGAGCACGGGCACGAAGTCGCGCTCGACGTCGCCCAGCCGCCCCCCGAGCGGGATGGTCTGCGCCTTGACGGCGTCGTGGGCCGCCAACTGGTCCTCGTCCATCGCAGCGCGGGTCTGGTCGTACATCGGGGTCCAGATGGCCGGCGCCACGGCGTTGGCGCTGACGCCCTCCCTCCCCCACTCGACGGCGATGGTTCGCGTCCAGGCCAGGACGGCGCCCTTGGCCGCCGCATAGGCCGCCTTGCCGGGATGCCCCTTCACGCCGGCGGCGGACGCGAAGTTGAGGATCGTCCCGCCTTGCGCCTTCAGATGCGGGTAGGCGGCGCGATTGGTCAGGAAGGCGCCGGTCGCATTGACCGCCATGACATGGCTCCAGAGATCCAGCGAGGTCTCGGCCGCCTCGCCGAAGGGCGCGACGCCGGCGGCATGGATGAGGACGTCCAGTCCGCCCAGAACCCTGACGGCGGCCTCCACGGCCTCGATCACCGAAGCTTCCGAGGCCACGTCGACCTGAAAGAAGGCCGCAGCCCCGGCTTCATCGACGATCCGCGCGCCTTCAGCCGACTGGAGATCCAGCGACGCCACCCGCGCGCCCATGGCGGGAAAGGCGCGAACCATGGCCGCCCCCATGCCGCTGGCGCCGCCGGTGATGATGATGCGGCGTCCGTCCAGCGATGCCGACATGGCCATGCTCCCCGCGAAGGCCGGCCCTGGGGTCGGCCGACGCTAAAAAAGAGGGGCGCGGTCGGATAGAACCGCGCCCCGAGGATAGAGGGCTGGAACCCCCAGACGTACACTCGCCTCAGAAGGCGTAGGACACCGACATCCCGTAGGTGCGCGGGCTGCCGACGACGATGCTGTTGAAGTTCGCCCCCGCAAACGAGCCCGATCTAGCGGCGAAATACTCATCCGACAGGTTCTTGCCGTAGAGGGCGACCGTGATCGGCCGAGCGTCGAAGGTCCACGACACCTGGGCGTTGAGCAGGCCATAGGCATCCTGGCGGACCGACTTCCGCTGGAACTCCGTGAGGTCCACCGGCCCGGCTGCGGTGATCGTCACCGTGTTCAGGAAGTAGACGTCCGAACGCCAGTTGTAGTCGAGATGCAGGTCAAGACGTCCAGCGTTGAACTGTACGGGATAGTCAGCGCTGACCGACCAGGTCGTCTTGGCTACCGTCGGCACCTCGCTGCCCTTATAGGGTCCGTCGGTGAACTTGGGCTCGATCAGACCGAGCGACCCATGCAGACGCAGGTCGCCCAGCAGGGCCGTGGCTTCAAACTCCGCGCCGTAGATTTCCGCAGTGCCCGAGTTGAGCACGGCGATGACGACCGGCGACGTCTGCAGGATGGCGTTCTGCTGGATGTCGTCGAAGGTGGAGAAGAAGCTGCTGGCGGAAAACCGCAGCCGGTTCTCGAACATGGCCAGCTTCGCGCCGATCTCGTAGCTGCCGACGCTCTCTTCGTTGAAGGGCGTGAAGAAGGCCGCCGTCGTGCCGCTGGCCTGCTGGAAGCCGCCGGTGCGGAAGCCCTTGGAGTATTTGGCGTACAGCAGGCCGTCGCCGGGAAGCCGGTAGTCCAGGCCGACGGTGAAGGGCACGGTCTCGAAGCTGATGTCGTCCGGCGTGTAGAGGCAGCTCCCCGGCGCTTCGTTCAAACCCATGGCCGTGAACGGACAGGGCCCCGGCGTGATCGCCGAAGCCGGCGGTTCGGCGTTGGTCGGATAACCCGTCACGACATAGCGCGCAGGCGTGTAGGTCATGCCGCGCGTGTCCTTGACCGCGCGAACGCCGGCCGTGAAGCGCAGGCTCGGAAGGATCTCGTAGCTCGCCTGGGCGAAGACGCTGACCGACTTGTTGTCGGGCCGGATCGTATTGTCCTGGATGGCGGCGGGGATGCGCGTCAGAGGCGTGTTGCGCACCTGTTCGTGGAAATAATAGGCGCCCACCGTCCAGTTCAGGCGATCGGACAGGCTTGCGCCCGAGAGTTGCAGCTCCTGAGAGACCTGTTCGCCGTCGAGGATGAACTCGCGGACGTCCGCCGTCGGCAGGGGGGTGCCGTCCAGGTCGGTCGCGCCTTCGAAATAGACGTTGCGATAGGCCGAGATCGACTTCAGCTCGCCGAACGGCAGCTCGGCCGTGATGGTCCCGTTGAAGTCATAGACCCTGGAGTCGTTGACCGGATTGATGCCGGCCTGACTGATCCGCGACCCGGGTTCGGCCACATAGGGGGCGTACATGGCCGGGCTCAGGCCGGCCTGATAGGAGTTCAGCACCCACAGAGGCTGGCGGTTGGAGCCCCAGTAGTGGTCGAAGCTCAGGTCCACCCGCAGCTCGGGGGCGATGTCGGCCCGCACCGAGGCGCGAACGAAGTCGTCGTTCTGATCGGCGACGTCGCTGCCCAGCGTCGGATTGCGGCCGTAGCCGGAATGCTCGACATGGCCGTAGACTAGGCGGGCCGCCAGCTTGTCTTCGACGAGCGGCAGGTTGACGATGGCCGTGGCGCTCAGGGCGTCGTAATTGCCGTAGCCGACCTTCAGCGAGCCCCCGAACTCATAGTTCGGCTTGTTCGTGGTGATGTTCAGCGCGCCGCCGATCGTATTGCGTCCGAACAGCGTCCCCTGGGGGCCGCGCAAGACCTCGGCCGAGGCGACATCCACCAGGGCGAAATTACTGCCTTCAGGACGGGCGTAATAAAGACCGTCGACATAGGTGCCGACCGCCTGGTCGACGTTGGGGAGGACGCCGCCCGGCGCGACGCCGCGGATCGCCAGAATCAGGTCGTTGTTGCCGTAAGGGGTCGCCGTAAAGGTGATGGACGGCGCATTCTCGGTCAGGGCGCGCACGTCGGTGATCTGCCGACGCTCCAGCTCCCGAACGCCGAAGGCGGTCACGGCGACCGGCACGTCCTGCAGACGCTGCTCGCGCCGTTGGGCGGTCACGATCACATCCTCAAGACCCGTCGGTCCGCTCGCAGGCGCCTCAGGCTCGGGCGCCGCGCCCGTCGTCTGGGCCAGGGCGGCGGAGGGCAGAACCAGCACGGATGCGCTAGCGCAAAGCAGGGCTTTCCAATGAACAGCGGTCAACGACACTCTCCCTAATGTCCGGCGCGACGGGTGAGACCCGCCATGCCCGCGACCTTTGCCGCGAGGTCGCCTCGCCGACACGGCCGCTTGTCGTCTCCCACTCGGCTATGGACTTCGCCGAGTCAACAAATTTTCTCACACCGAAATACCATTCTGAATCTAGTCCGATCCCTGAAGTCTATTCTGAGGCGTTCGACGCCGGCCGGACCGGAACCGACGCCGAAAACCCTGGCGCGCCGCCCTGGACGGCATCGCCCGGGCTCCGGAGCGCATAGGGGCGTCGCCCCTCTCCGGCCGCCTTGAGGCCCGGCGAGGTCGAGACGGTTCGCGAGTTGTCCAAAATTCTCTGGTCAGAACCACATTCTCGGATGTATGGATTTGGGGCTTCCCAGGGAAGCGGGCCAACATCCCGGAATCACCAGTGAATCTCCTCGATCAGTTCGGCGCGCCAGCGCTCCCTTCCGGCCTAGAGTCGCTGCGAGACCAGGTACGCGCCTTCCTGGCGCAGCGGCTGGCCGATTATCCCGCAGAAAAACGCGCCCTCTCCTGGATGGGCTTCGACCCCGAATTCAGCCGGGCCCTGGCCAGGCAGGGCTGGGTAGGCCTGACCCTGCCGAAACAATATGGGGGTCACGACGCGACGTCGTTCGAGCGGTTTGTCGTCAGCGAAGAGCTGCTGGCCGCCGGGGCGCCGGTTTCCGCGCACTGGATCGCGGATCGTCAAAGCGCGCCCCTGATCCTGCGTCATGGCGCCGAGAGCCAGAAGCAGCGCTATCTTCCAGCTATCGCCGCCGGCGAGATGTATTTCTGCATCGGCATGAGCGAGCCGGATTCCGGTTCGGACCTCGCCTCCGTCCGGACCCGCGCCGACCGTCAGTCGGACGGCCGCTGGCGGCTGAACGGGCGCAAGGTCTGGACCACGAACGCCGATCGGTGCCACGCCATGATCGCCCTGGTCCGCACGGATCCGGCCAGCGAACGACACGCCGGCCTGTCCCAGGTGATCGTGGACCTCGGCCTGCCCGGCGTGACCATCCGTCCCATCCGCGACATTTCCGGCCATGAGCATTTCAACGAGGTCACCTTTGACGACGTGATCCTGGAGGCCGACGCCCTGGTGGGAACCGCAGGCGAAGGCTGGGCGCAGGCGACCTCGGAGCTGGCCTTCGAACGCAGCGGCCCCGAACGATTCCTGAGCGCCCTGACGCTGTTCCGTTGCCTGACGGAGGCGGTCGGCCGCAACCCCGACGCCCGCCAGGCGGTGGAGATCGGCCGCCTGGGCGCCTGGCTGGTCGCCCTGCGCGCCATGTCCATCTCCGTCACCGGACAACTGGCCGGCGGACAGGATCCGGTCTGGGCCGCGTCCTGCGTCAAGGACCTGGGCACAGGATACGAGCAGGACACCGTGGAGACCGCGATACGTCTGATCGATTCCCTGCCCGAGACCGATCAGGCGCAAACCACGCGCCGGGTCCTGGCCGTCACCCAGGGCATGGCGCCGTCCTTTTCATTGCGGGGCGGCACCCGCGAAATCCTGCGCGGCATTCTCGCGCGCGGTCTGGGAGTCCGCTGATGCGCGCCATGTTCCAGGAGAGCGTCGAGCGCCTGTTCGCGGACGCGGTCGACGCCGAGACCCTGCGCCTCGCCGAGACCGGCGCCTGGTCCGAAAGCCTGTGGGCGCAGATGGAGGCGCTAGGCCTCCCCCTGGCCGCCGTTTCCGAGGACCTGGGAGGAATCGGCGCAAGCTGGACCGACCTCTTTCCCGTCATCCGGGCCTGCGGCGCCAGCGCCGTCCCCGCCCCTCTGCCGGAAACCCTCATCGCCAACGCCCTTCTGTCCGCCTGCGGCATCGCCCCGCCGGAAACCGGCGTGATCGTCTTCGCGGCCGGCGACGCCGCCTCGGCGCTGCGCGGCCTGCCCTGGGGCCGCCAGGCGCGCTGGCTGGTCCTGCATGATACGGCGCGCGGACGCCTGGGCCTGCACGACATGGCGGGCGCGAACATCGTGCACGACGTGAACGTCGCAGGCGAGCCGCGCGACACGGTCGTCCTCGCGGCCGGCTCCCTGGTCTCGGACGCCGCCTTTGACGGACCGCCCGACACGGTACGCCTGTGCGGCGCCCTGATCCGCTCCGCCCAGATGGCCGGCGCCCTCGGGCGGCTGACCGAAATGAGCGCCCAATACGCCAACGAACGGGTCCAGTTCGGCCGCCCGATCGGCAAGTTCCAGGCGGTCCAGCAACAGCTCGCCCTGCTTGCGACACAGGCGGCTGCCGCCGGCGCCGTCGCTGAGGCCGCCTTCATGCAGGCCCGGCGGACGCCGCATTTCGCGACGACGGCCTCGGCCAAGGCCGTGGCCGGCGAAGCGGCCGGCCGGGGCGCGGCCATCGCCCATGCCGTTCACGGAGCCCTGGGCTTCACCCACGAGCACAGCCTGCACTTCCTGACGCGACGCCTCTGGGCCTGGCGGACGGAGTACGGATCAGACGCGCGATGGTCCGAACGGCTCGGACGCCTCATCGCCGACGCCGGCGAGGACGGCCTGTGGCCCTTCATCACCGAAACTCTCAAGGAGCGCCCTCAGCCATGAGCGACTTTCTTCTGAAATCTCGCGACGGCCCCGTGGCCGTCTGGACCCTGAACCGACCGGAGCAGCGCAACGCCTTCAGCCGCCCCGAGGACATGTACGCCTTCGAGGAAGCCTGCGAGGAAGTCCGCGCCGATCCCTCCATCCGCGTCGTGGTCCTGACCGGGGCCGGTTCGGCCTTCTGCGCGGGCGGCGACGTCAAGGCCATGCGGGACCGCACCGGCATCTTCGAAGGCTCGCCCTACCAGCTGCGCAATCGCTATCGCGACGGCATCCAGCGGATTCCCACGGCCCTCTACGAGCTGGAGACGCCGATCGTGGCCGCCGTCAACGGGCCGGCGATCGGCGCGGGCCTGGACCTGGCCTGCATGTGCGACATCCGGATCGCTTCGGAGACGGCCACGTTTGCGGAAAGCTTCGTCAAGCTGGGCATCGTCCCGGGCGACGGCGGCGCCTGGCTGCTTCCGCGCATCGTGGGCATGCCGCGCGCCAGCCACATGGCCCTGACGGGCGACGCCCTGGACGCCAAGACCGCGCTGGACTGGACCCTGGTCACGCAGTTGACGGCGCCGGACGCGCTGATGGAGACGGCAATGGCCCTGGCGCACCGCATCGCCGGCAATCCCGGCCACGCCCTTCGCCTCACCAAGCGGCTGCTTCGCGAGGGGCAACACATGCGGCTGGGCGCCCTGCTGGAATTGTCCGCTGCCTATCAGGCGCTGGCGCACCATACCTCCGATCATGCAGAAGCCGTGGCGGCCATGCTTGAAAAGCGCCCCGCGCGCTTCACTGACAGCTAGACGGAGTTCACCATGCGCAAGGTCTTCCGCGAGGACCACGAGATGTTCCGCGATCAGGTCCGACGCTTCGTCGAGACCGAGATCGCGCCGCATCACGCCCAATGGGAACGGGACGGGATCGTGCCCAAATCCCTCTGGCTCCGGGCCGGAGAGGAAGGCCTTCTCTGCGTGACGGCGCCGGAGGCCTTCGGCGGGGCCGGCGGCGACTTCGGCCACAGCGCCGTGCTGATCGAGGAGCTGGCGCGGGTCAATGCGACCGCTGTGGGCTTCACGACCCATTCCGACATCGCGGTCCCCTATCTGGTGAACTACGGCTCCGAGGACCAGAAGGCGCGCTGGCTGCCCAGGCTGATCAGCGGCGAACTCATCGCCGTCATCGCCATGTCGGAGCCGCAGATCGGCAGCGATCTGCGGGGCATGCGGACCAAGGCGCGCCTCGAGGGCGACCATTACGTCCTGTCCGGCCAGAAGACCTTCATCACCAACGGCATAAACAGCGGCCTCGCCATCGTCGCCGCCAAGGTGGAGGGACAGGCCAATCCCAAGGACATCACCCTCTTCTGCGTCGAGGAGGGTACGCCGGGCTTCACCAAGGGCGCCAAGTTCGAGAAGATCGGCCTGCGCGGCCAGGACACCTCCGAACTCTTCTTCTCCGACGTGCGGGTGCCCGTGGAGAACCGCCTAGGCGAGGAAGGTCAGGGCTTCGCCTGTCTGATGACGGAGCTGGCGAAGGAGCGCCTGGTCATCGCCATCCGGGCGGCCGCTTCGCTTGAAGCCATGCTGGACAAGACGATCGCCTATACCCGCGAGCGCATCGTGTTCGGAAAGCCTCTGCTGGAGTTCCAGAACACCCGCTTCAAACTGGCCGACGTGAAGGCGCGGACGACCATGCTGCGGGTCTTCGTCGACGACTGCCTGCA
>Ga0265296_1003196_pt1 | contig 15534 bp, 14 predicted proteins | sample MunlanPumphouse1_FD_189073 | JGI IMG/M metagenome (GOLD analysis project Ga0265296, IMG submission 189073) | Groundwater microbial communities from a municipal landfill in Southern Ontario, Canada - Pumphouse #1 | ecosystem: Environmental > Aquatic > Deep subsurface > Groundwater | place... | reverse complement strand
TTGTAAAAACAGAAGTGAAGGCATATGCCTAAGCTTCCCGCTGTTTCTGCAACAAAAGTAATAAGGGTTGCTTCAAAATTGGGGTTTGAGCTTGTAAGGCAAAAAGGAAGCCACCTGATTCTGAAAGGCGGGGAAGAAAAAATGCTTGTCATTCCAAACCACAAAAAGCTGAAGAAAGGCACATTGCTGCAAATCATAAAAGCAATGGGAATAACAAAAGAAGAATTCATTGAAATGCTGCGTTAACTTATTAACCCCTTTTTCCCTCTATTTTTTGCTTTATGGTCCTTGAGCAGCTTGTGGTAAACGGCATTATTGCAGGCTCTGAATACGCGCTGCTTGCCATTGGCTTGACCCTCATTTTCGGCATTTTAAGGCTGATTCACTTTGCGCACGGCGAAGTAGCAATGGTTGGAGCGTACGCCGCACTTGTTGTGAGCGCAACGCTTGGCCTGCCGCTCTGGGCCGGTTTCATTGCCGCAATCCTTGTAGGAATAGGGCTTGGCCTGCTAATCAACAGGTTTGCATTCAGGCCGTTGAGAAAACAGCACATGCTAATGCCGCTGATTGCGGCTGTTGCTGTTTCCATTCTTTTGCAGAACACGATTGCACTGATTTTCGGAAACGAAATCAAGACCTATTCGCTTGGTCCTGTGGAAAAAGGGATTGAAATGTTCGGCTTTATCATCACAAAAACCCAAATCCTGATTGTAATTGTTGCGCTTGCATTGATGATTCTCACATGGGTGCTGATGAAAAAAACCAAAATCGGAAAACAAGTGGAGGCAGTGGCAAGCAACAGGCAGCTGGCGGAAAGCATTGGCATTGACTCGGAAAAGGTAGTTACAATAACCTTTGCCTACGGCTCTGCCCTTGCGGCAATGGGCGGCGTGCTCATAGCAATGGAAACAAACCTTGAGCCAATGATGGGGCTGATGCCGAACATCAAGGCGTTTGCGGCAGTAATTGTGGGCGGCGTGGGAAGCGTTCCGGGCGCAATTTTGGGCTCTTATTTCATCGGCCTTGCTGAAAACATCGGAATATGGTTCCTCCCAAGCGGCTACAAGGACGCAATAGCATTCTTCATACTGATAGTGTTCCTGCTGTTCAGGCCAATGGGTATAATGGGCAAAAAAACCGAGGTAATTGGGGAATGAAAAAAACAACATTGCCTTTCGGATTGGCTTTACTGCTTCTGATTGTCGTCATCAGCGGGTGCGTGCAGGAACAACCGCAGGGGCAAGAAACAATAAGGATTGGACTAATTATTGGCACAACTGGTTCGTTTGCGCCCTATGGGGAAATGATGCTGCATGGCGCCCAGCTTGCCGCGGCCCAGCTTAATGAAGAAGCAGGCTATGAAAAAGTGATTCTGATTGTTGAAGACACCCAAAGCAAAGTAGAAAATGCCATTACTGCTTATCAGAACAAAAAGGAGCTTTTCAATGCTTTTATTTCCGGGCAGAGCGGTGTTGTGCTTGCTCTCGCCCCATTGGCTGAGGCTGATAAAAAAATATTGCTGAATGCCAGTGCAATGACACCGAAGATTAGGACCGCGGGGGATTTTATTTTCAGCAATATAAATGATTCAACAGTTGAAGTTTCTGCAATGGCTGGCTTTGCATATGAAAAAGAGGGCTTGCGCAGGATGGCTGTCTTTTACCAGAACGATGAAGCAGGCTTGACGGCAAAAGGCATTTTCATCCAGTCGTTTACCGGGCTTGGAGGCGAAGTTCTTGGGGAAGAATCTTTTGTTGGTGATGCAACCGATGTTAGGGCACAGTTGATGCGCATAAAGCAGTTAAATCCGGACGGCGTTTACTTGCCGGCTTACCCAAAAAACGCCGGCTTGATTCTAAAACAGGCAAAAGAGCTTGGCCTGGATACCAAGTGGTATTCTTGGGACATTGAGGGCAATGACATACTGGCTGTTGCAGGAGGCGCGGCAGAAGACCTTGTTTATTCCACCAACTCGCTTGACTTTGCCAAAGATTTGAAAACAAAAAATTTTGCAGAAAAATTTCAGCAACAGTTTGGCGCAATGCCCACTATTTACGCTGCAACATCTTATGAGGCGATAATGCTGCTTGCTGAAGCAGCTGAAAAAACGGATGGTTCGAGCGAAGCAATGAAGAACTACCTTTATGGCGTGAAAAACTGGCCAGGGGTAAGCGGCACGACGACTTTTGATTCAGACGGCATGGCGATAAAGCAGGTTGCATTCAAAACAGTAAAGAACGGCGAATTTGTTTTGTATGAAGGCGGTTTGAATGATTGAAGCCTACATCCTGCATTTGCTGATTCTGATTTGCATTTATGCGATTCTCTCAATGAGCCTGAACCTCATTACTGGATATGCCGGAATGCTTAATCTCGGGCATGCCGCATTTTTTGGAATCGGGGCATACACAAGCACGCTTCTGGTGATGGCAGGCTTTCCTTTCTGGTTTGGCCTTCTTGCGGCCGCGGGAATGGCAGCTTTCTTTGGCGTGCTGCTGAGCATTCCTGCCCTGAGGCTACGCGGAGATTTTTTGGCAGTGGCAACACTTGCATTTGGGGAAATCATAAGAAGCATTATGCTCAACTGGACAGACCTTACGCGCGGCCCATTGGGAATTCCCGGCATTCCAAAACCGGAATTCCTGGGAATTGCAATTGATTCGCTTTGGACTTATTTTGCGCTTGCATTCATTGTTGCAGCGGCAACATACTTCATACTGAAATGGCTTTTGACAGGCAGGTTTGGCATTGCGCTCAAGGCGCTGCGCGAATCAGAGCAGGTTGCGGAAAGCCTTGGAAAAAACACAAGCCTGCTGAAAACAGAGGCATTTGCCATCGGCGCGTGCTTTGCAGGCATTGCAGGCTGCCTATTCGCGCACTACATTACGTTCATTGACCCAAGCAGCTTTGGCCTTGCGGAAACAATCCTCATGCTGTTAATGGTTGTCTTGGGCGGAATGGGCTCATTAGAGGGAAGCATTGTCGGCGCAATAGTTTTGGTGCTGCTCCCTGAACCGTTAAGGTTCATCGGGCTGCCAAGCAGCATGGTCGGGCCGCTAAGGCAAATTATTTATGCAACCTTGCTCTTAATACTCGTAATAAAAAGGCCGAAAGGGATAATGGGCAAGCAATGGTTCGAGGGGATAATAAGTGAAGGTTAAGGCAATTGCATTGCTGCTGGCTTTGGCAATTTTGTTCAGCGGATGCATACAGGAACAACCCGCGCAGGGAGAAGAAACGATTAAGATTGGCGCCATTCTTCCAATGACAGGCACTGTTGCTTATCTTGGCCAGTTTGAAAGTGAAGGAATTTCGCTGGCCATGGAAAAGGTCAATGAAGAGGGAATTAACGGGAAAAAATTGGAAATTGCCTACGAAGACACGGGCGGCGATACAAAGCAGGGTGTTTCCGCATACCAGAAACTCGCACAGGTTGAAGGCATAAAGGTCTTGCTCACGACCGAAAGCGGAACCACGCTGGCAATTGCACCGCTTGCAGAGGAAGACAAGGCAATTGTGTTCTCCGTTGCCGGCGCTTCCTCAAAAATATCCGACGCAGGCGATTTTATTTTCAGGCACAATCTCCTGCCGGATAAGGAAGCGGAATACCTTGCCGACGTAATGTTTAATGATTTCGGACATAGCAAAATAGGCATGATTGTTGTAAACAGCGATTCAGGCGAAACATATGCCAGCAACCTGAAAAAAGCCTTTGAAGAAAAAGGCGGCGAAGTGGTTATCATAGAAAAATATGAAAAAGGCGCAAAGGATTACCAAACCCAGCTTACAAAAGTGAAGGCCGCAGAACCTGATGCAGTGTTCCTCTTTGGCCACGCACAGGAAACAGGGCTTTTGCTAAAGCAGGCTGAAGAATTGGGAATAAACATTCCTTGGTTCGGCTCTTTTGCAGCAGAAGAAGATTCCCTGATTGAGAACGCAGGTGATTCTGCAAACGGTCTTATTTATACAAACTTTTTTGACGCGAATTCCAAAGACCCTGTTTTTCGGGCATTTGCGGAAAAATATCAGCAAAGGTATGGATATGCCCCTGGTTCATTCGCAGCGCTTGCCTACGACAATGTAATGATTCTGGCCCAAGTGCTAAAAGAATGTGGCAGCCCATATGACACGGTTTGCATAAAAGATAAATTGTATAAAATAAAGGATTTTTCCGGAGTAACTGGCGCAATAACATTCAACGAAAACGGTGACACAGAAAAAGAAATAATGCTCAAAACAGTCAAAAACGGCGAATTCGTTTTGTATGAGGGCGATTGAATGCACGCAGAGCTTGAATTGAGGAATGTTTCAAAGCATTTTGGCGGCGTTACCGCCTTGGATGACGTTTCGTTCAGCCTTGAGAAGGGCAGGACCCTTGGGCTTGTGGGCGGCAATGGCAGCGGCAAGACAACGCTTTTGAATATCATTACAAAGATGGTTGCGCCAAGCGATGGCGAAGTATTGTTCAAGGGCGAAAGGATTGACAAGCTGCCTGCCTACATGATTGCAAGAAAGGGCATTGGAAGGATTTTCCAGCAAGGCGGAATTTTCAGGAACATGACTGTTCTGGAAAACCTGCTGGTTGCAAACGATTCTACAAATAGGGAGCACGCGGAAAAAATACTTGAAAAGGTTGATTTGGCTGGCAAGATTGGCGACAAGGCCGCAACATTAAGCGGGGGCCAGCAAAGGCTGCTTGAATTCGGCAGGGTGATGATTAGGAAGGATGAACTCATCCTTTTGGACGAGCCTTTTGCCGGCGTGAGCGCTGAAAACAGCGAAAAAATCGAGGATGTAATCAGGATGCTGCAAAAGGAAAACAAGACCATTATCCTGATAGAGCACGACGCGGCAAGAATCAAAAGGCTGTGCAGCCACCTGCTTGAGCTTGACAAGGGAAAAATTGTGCAGCACAAAAAAATAGGCTAGCTTTTTTCCTTTTCCCTTATCTTTTGCTTTACCTTTTCGTGCATTCTTTTGATGAATTCCAGCTTGCCCTCCATTTTGAGTACGTCAGCTTGGCCCCAGGCAAACAGGTTGAAGGCAAAAGGGCTCGGCGTTTCAACAGTTTTCTCTATCACCTTGAGCTTGCCTGAATGAATCCATTCCACGACCTGCTCCGCAGCACTTATATCCATCATGTCTTCAAGTACCTCGCGCCTGGCCTCCTTGAGAATCGGAAAATCGTTGCTGATTTGCTTCACAGCAATGAGCAGGAGCCTTGAGCTCATCTGCTGCCGCCCAACGCTTTTTGTCTTGCCCCTGTAATTGCGCAGAATCATCAAAGCGCGCGCGGCACAGTGCCTGAAGCGCCTCTCCAAAACCTGCGTTTTTTCAACGGCAAGCCCGGCAATTTCCCTGAGCGAATTCCTTTCAAGCAGCAAAAAAGCCTGCCTTACCGGCATTTTTTCACAGCTCAGCATGAAGCCATTGTCATTCATTGTTATTTCAACGTCCTTGTGCACAAGCCTGCCCATAAGATAGGCCAAAACCCGGCTCAATGCGTCGTTGACACGCCTGCCGTACAGAGTGTGAATTATTGCAAAGCGCTTTCCATCATCGCCTGTATAGTATTCAATCAAAAGCCTTTTCTCGTCAGGAATTCCCGCGAAAAGAAACTGGTCCCTGAAGTAATTATATATTGCATTTGCGGCATTGCCCTCAAGGTAAAGGTATTTTTTGAGAAAATCAAGTACTTCAGCCTTGCTGCGCTTTGCCTCAAACTTTTCAGCCATCAGCAGCCTGAATTTCTGGATTTCAAGGGCCAGGTCAAAGGATAGGGGAAGCATTTCAGAAACCCAGCTTGGAATGGTTGGAGGCCTTTTCAGCGCGGCAGAAACCTGAATCGTGTTTCCCCTGCTGTACCTGAACGCATAGCTTTGGCCTGCAAGCACAAAAACATCGCCTGGCCTCATCCGCTCCAAAAAGCTTTCATCAATTGTGCCAATGCTGTGCTCGCCCATCTTGACGGTAATGCGCGCCTCGTCAGGAATTGTGCCGACGTTTGTCATATAAAGCACCCTCGCCATTTTGCCCCGCCTGCCAATCATTCCTGTTTCCTCATCAAGCCAGATTTTGGCGTAAACATGCCTTGTTTCAAGCGTGCTGTAATAACCTGAAAGGTATTTTATGACCTCGTCAAAATCCTGCTTTGAAAGCGAGGAAAAGCAATAGCTGCCTCTCACAAGCGAAAACAAATCCTTTTCAAGGATTCTTTCCGCAATCGCGATGCCGAAAACCTGCTGGGCCAGAACATCAAGGCAGTTATGCGGAATCTTCACCCTGTCAAGCCTGTGCTCAAGCGCATTCTTCAAAAGCACAGCGCATTCAACAAGGTCATCCCTGTCCAAAACAATTATGCGGCCTTTTACCGTGTCATGCAGCCTGTGCCCGCTCCTGCCAATGCGCTGCAATGCCCTGCTGATGCTTTTCGGGCTGCCCAAAAGCACCACAAGGTCAATGAAGCCAATGTCAATGCCAAGTTCAAGCGAGGTTGATGAAACAACGCACTTCAGCTTTCCTTCCTTCAGGCGGGTTTCAACATTAAGCCTTTTTTCCCTTGAAACAGAGCTGTGATGCGCGTCAAGGTTGCCCTCATGGTAAAAAGTAGGGAATTTTTCCTTGAGATTGTGCACAACCCGCTCTGTTGCAGACCTTGTATTGGTGAAAACCAGCGTTGTTTTGTGCTGCTGAATCATCCTGTGCAGGGTTTCGTACAATTTGCCCTGGATTTCCCCGGCTGAAACATTAATGAGGTCGGGCAATGGGGAAACAACCTGCAAATCCAGCTTTTTTATGCTCTGCACATCCACAATCCTGCAATCCCTTGCCTCTTTTTCATTCTTCATCCCGACAAGGAACTTTGCCATTTCCTCAAGAGGCGCAATTGTTGCCGAAAGGCCGATCCTGCACACGGTGGGATTCTGCCTTTGCAGCCTTTCAAGCGAAAGCGACAAATGCACGCCCCTCTTGTTCTCGGCAAGCGAATGAATTTCGTCCACAACAACCCATTTTATTTCCTTCATGCGCTCCATAAACTTTGGGCTGTTCAAAAGAATCGCAAAGCTCTCCGGCGTGGTAATCAGGATATGCGGCGGCTTCCTGGCCTGTTTGCTCCGCTCGCTTGCCGTGGTGTCGCCTGTTCTCACCGCAACCCTGAAGTCAATGTCCTTGCCGATTTTTGCGCCGGCTTTTTTTATTTCCCCAAGCGGCTGGTTCAGGTTCCTTTCAATGTCGTTCGAAAGCGCGCGCAACGGTGAAATGTAAAGGCAGTAAATTTTGTCCTCAAGCTTCCCCTGGTCTGAAAGGGAAATGAGTTCGTTGAGCACTGCTGTGAAGGCGGAAAGGGTTTTGCCTGTGCCTGTGGGCGCTGAAACAAGGGTGTTCTGCAGGCCGTGGATGTTGAGTATTGCATAGCGCTGCGGCTCGGTAAATGACCTGAAGCGCCATTTGAACCAAGCCGCAAGCAGGGGATGCAGGGATTTGAAAATTTCCTCATCCGAATGCATCTCTTTTTGCCATTCAATGCCCAAAAAACCACCATTTTATCTTATACATAACAAGCTGGGTTGCTTTTCCAGTACCTATTGCAAATAGGAGGCATTAAATAAAATTGCAATGCAAGGGATTAAAAATAATGGCAAATAGCAAGGTCTGGCAGGGATTGCGGGCTTCCAGGAAGTCAAATGGCAAAAAAAGAATTGCCGACAGGCGATTAGAAATGGCGATAAACAGCCTGATGAACAGGGTTGCTTTAAGCTGGAGATGGTTCAATGAGCCCCGAAAACTTGTGTCATAGCCCTTCAAACAGGGTGAGTTTGTTTCGGTTGCTTGTTTAAAATTGATGCCTTGATAATTAACAAACCATCTCCAGTTGTATTAGGGTTTTGGCATTTAAAAGGCTTTCGGGCACTTTTGCGAGTGAAAACGTGAAGCAAAAAAAACTGCTTTTGCCGAATGCCCTTAAGACAATTGACCGTTAAAAAAATGTTGGGAAAAACCCCTTGCCTTTCAAAGAAAACCTTGGAGCAGAGCAACAAGACGTGACAGCTTATTGGCGAGCAACAGCAAGCCAAGCCAATTCAGCCCAAGCTGAATTGGCTCCGTACCAGCCGGACGTGACGGCTAGTGCTTGACGAAGAGTACTATTGCAATTACAAGGAAGACGAAGCCCAGGAATGGCATGAAGGGATTCAGGACATCGCCAGGCGCAGGCAAATCCCTTGGAATAAAGCACCCAATGGAAAGGCCGAGCATGAGCATTCCGACCAACTGGTTTTCAGCCATGGCAATCCAGGGTACAATAAGGGCAAACTAGTATTAAAACATTGCGAGAAAAAGAAAATGCCAATAAAAATGACTTGGCGAGCAGGCTTTGCCGGCGAAGCCTGGGAAAAATAAAAGGCCTTAAATTCCCCTGAACAGGCTGCTTACCGATTCATTGTTATGGATGCGCTTTATCGCTTCGCCGAACAGGTCCGCGGTTTCCAAAACTTTTATTTTTTTGCACTTGCTGCCGTTGCCGTCAATGGTGTCTGTTACAACAACCTCGTCAATGCCGCTTTTTTCAATGCGTTCTATTGCAGGGCCTGAGAAAAGGCCGTGGGTTGCGCACACGAAAACTGATTTGCAGCCCTCTTTTTTCAATGCGTCAGCGGCGGCGCAGATTGTGCCAGCAGTGTCAATCATGTCGTCAAATATCACGCAGTTCTTGCCCTTGACATCGCCAATGACATTCAGGGCTTCGGCAACGCCCTGTGAGGGCCTTAACTTGTTGATAATCGCAAGCTCTGTGCCCAAAGCCTTTGCCGCCTTGGTGCTGTTTTTTGCGCTTCCTGCATCCGGAGCAACAACAAGCATATTTGAGACACCCTTTTTCTTTACGTATTCCACAAGCTTTATTGCCGCAACCAGGTTGTCAACAGGAATGTCAAAAAAGCCCTGAATCTGCCCTGAATGCAGGTCCATTGTTATCACGCGGTCGGCGCCGGCCTTTTCAAGAATGTCTGCAACAAGCTTTGCGGTAATCGGCTCCCTGGCATCCGCTTTCCTGTCCTGTCTTGCATATCCAAAGTAAGGGATTACGGCCGTGATACGCGCAGCGCTTGACCTTTTGGCGGCGTCAAGCATTATCAACAGCTCCATAAGGTTTTCGGAAACTGGCTTTGAAGTGCTTTGCACAAGAAAAAGGTCTACGCCCCTTATGTTTTCGAGGAACCTGATGTATTGTTCGCCGTCATTGAAGCGCTTTATGTCAATCTTGCCAAGCTCCTTGCCAAGGTAAGAAGCAATTTTTCCGGCAAGCTTTGGGTTGCCAGAGCCTGAAAAAATCTTCAAATCGTGATCCTTCAAGGAAAACAGCCTCTCTAAAACAAAAAATAGGGGGTTGTCCTTAAAAAAGAATTGATGGCTGTCCCTTGCCCAAAAAACCCAAATAGCTTTTTAAAGGCTTGCCATTTTTAATTAATCAATTGGTGAGCCTTCAAATCTTTCAAATTTTTAAGGGGGTCTTTTATGGCAAACGAAATCAGGAAAATCGTGGCAAGGCAGGTTTTGGACAGCAGGGGAAACCCGACTGTTGAGGCAGATGTGAACACAAAACAAGGGCTTTTTTGCGGCATTGTGCCAAGCGGCGCAAGCACAGGCGCAAACGAGGCGCTGGAGCTTAGGGACGGCGAAAAGGCATATGGCGGAAAAGGGACCCTGAAGGCTGTTGCAAACGTAAACAAAATTATTGCGAAAAAAATCGAAGGAATGAACTGCACAAGGCAGGCTGACATTGACAATGCCATGATTGGGCTTGATGGCACGGAAGCCAAAGAAAAATTGGGCGCAAACGCAATCCTTGCCGTAAGCATGGCTGTTTGCAGGGCAGGGGCAGCCGCAAAAGGAATGCCATTGCACGCATACATTGCGGAATTAAGCGGCCAAAAAGGCACAACATTGCCTGTTCCCCAAATGAATGTCATGAACGGCGGAAAGCACGCAGGCCTTGAAGAGGACATACAGGAACAGATGATTGCGGCAACAGGCGCAAAAACCTATTCAGAGGCATTGCAGGCAAGCGTTGAAACATACCACGCCCTGAAAAAAATTCTCAAAAAGAAGTTCGGCGCGCAGGCAACATTGCTTGGAGACGAAGGCGGCTTTGTGCCAAAGGTTTCAAGCGTGCAGGAAAGGCTTGACCTGATGAACCAGGCAATAGAAGAAGCAGGCTACAAGGGCATTATGAGCATTGCAATAGATTCTGCCTCATCCGAGTTTTTTTCGGATGGAAAATACAGGCTTTACGGCAAAGAATACTCGCCGGAAGAGCTTGTTGACTTTTATGCTGAACTCACCGGCACGTACAGCAACATTTATTCCCTGGAAGACGGAATGGCAGAGGATGATTGGCAGGGCTGGCAGGCGCTGACTGCAAAAATAGGCGGCAAAGTGCAGATAGTGGGCGACGACTTGCTTGTCACAAACCCAAAAAGAATAAAAAGGGCAATCAAAGAGAAAAGCTGCAACGCGCTTCTTTTAAAAATAAACCAGATTGGCACTATTTCAGAATCAATTGAGGCGGCAAGGGAAAGCAAGAAGGCAAAATGGGGCGTAGTTGTTTCGCACAGGAGCGGCGAAACAGAGGATGCTTTCATTGCGGACTTTTGCGTCGGAATAGATGCAGGGCAAAGCAAGCTTGGCGCGCCGGCAAGAAGCGAAAGAAACGCAAAATACAACCAATTGCTGAGAATAGAAGAAATGCTCGGCAAAAAGGCTGTTTACTTCGGAAAAAAGGCAGTCAAAAGCCAATAGGTTGCCTTAGTTTTTAAGGAGTTTTCTCAGATGCCTTGGACAGACCTGCTTGTTTTGCTGATTCTTCTCATTTTAAGCGCTTTCTTTTCAGCCAGCGAAACTGCGCTTGTTTCAGCCGACAGCGTGAGAATAAGGCAGCTTGTGAAAAAAGGCAACAAAGAGGCAAAAATAGTCGAAGAGCTGCACGACAAGCCGCAGCAGATGATCAGCGCAATACTGATAGGCAACAACATTGTAAACATTACTGCCACTGCGATTGCAACGGGAATTGCCCTGCAGGCATTTCAAAGCTATGCGATTGGCATAGCGATTGGCACAATGACTTTCCTGATACTGCTTTTTGGCGAGATAACGCCCAAAGGCATTGCGGTTCACAACAGCGAAAAGATTTCGCTTTGGGTGGCAAGGCCTATCAAGCTTCTGGTAACAGTGCTGAACCCGCTGAGTTTGGCGCTCAATGCCATTGCAAATTTTTTTAATGCAATGTTCGGGCAAACCGGCAAAAGCGAAATGACCGAGCAGGACATAAAAACAATGGTCACAATGGGGGCGGAAGCCGGCGCAATAGAAGAGGGGGAACACCAGCTAATTCACAGGATATTCAAATTCAATGACACCTGCATTGAAGAAGTGATGACCCCTAGGGAAGAAATCAGGGCGGTTGAAGCGAACTTGACGCTTGAAGAGGTAAGCGAGGTCCTTGCAGCCACGCCCTTTAACAGGCTGCCTGTTTACAGAAAAAGCCTTGACGATGTGATAGGGATATTTTATGTTAAAGACGCATGGGCTTCTTTGTCGGAAGGGAAAACAGGAATAAAGGTGGAAAACATTTTGAGGCCTGTGCTTTTCACGCAAAAGGGCAGAAAAATAGACAAAGTGCTTGCCGAATTCCAGCACACTGGAAACAACATGGCCATAGTGCTGGATGAAGAAGGCAAAGTATTGGGCATAGCCACATTGGAAGACCTGATTGAAGAAATATTCGGCGACATAATCAACGAAAGCGATGTCCCGCTCGTCAAACAGGTAGCACCTGATGCCTTTGAGGCAGACGGAAGGGCATCATTAAAGGAAGTGAACAGCGTGCTTAAAACAAAATGGGCAGGGGAAAAATTCCACACAATCGGCGGTTTAATGATTGAAAAAATCGGAAAGGTTCCGGAACAAAACGAGGAAATTGCATTGGAAAACTATACCCTCAAAGCAGTCAGGGTAAAAAAACAAATGGTTCAAAAGGTCGCGATTTTGAAAAAAGCGCAGGCAGGGAAATAAAATTCGGTTCCGTTAGACCAGCCCGAACATTTGGTTGAGCGAGTAAAGCTTTTTCTGCAAAGCAACCGCCTGCTGCTCCAAATGAAATCTGCTGTACAAATTAGAGGCAGCACCATAGCATCTCAAAGCCAAGTCTGCATAATTGGTATACATTAAATAGCCGCGTTCTTTTCCCAAAAGGCTTTCAAAATTACCACCTCTTTCCACAAGCCAGCTTGCAACAGTTTCACATTCGTCTCTTGTGGCAATCAGCTTAATCAGGTTGCCGAATGCCTCATGTCTTGCCCTGATATCTGTTTCCCTACTGAAAAAATCAACCGTGCTCATTGCCTGCCTGATTTTTGGGAATAGTTGGCTAATTTTTTCAGGCAGCCTTTTCAAGTCAACCGCAGCCATTTCCTCTTGAGGAACAGAAGGGCTTTTGCGCGCTCCGGGAATTCTCGCTTCCATAATAGCAGCCCTTCTGGCAGCGGTAATGAACGTGATTATATCAGGATCCGGACTTTCGGAGGAAAACGCCCTTTCCTGAAGCGTCAGCAGTGCGAAGCGCCTTGCCCTTCCCTTTGCCCCTGATTTCAACACAGCATCAAGTGCGGTTCTGGCTTTATGAAGATTATCAAGGGGGCTTGCCTTGCTTGAAACAAAATGAAACCGCGAAACTTTTCCAAAAAGTTTTCCTGAACCAGCCATAAAAAATAAACCATCCTCAAGTATTTAACGGTTTCTAGAAAAACCTGTCAATCGTCTCCTGCTTTTTCCGCAGCCCCTTTATTTTTGCCTTGGGATTGCCGATTTCAAAATCAATGTGGAAAAATTCAAGGCCGTATTTTTCAAGCAGCTCATGGGCATTCTTCCTGATATCAGGCGCAATCAGAATCCCGCGAGTTTCAATTCCCTTCAGATTTTTCACCTGGTCCATGTAGCGCTTCAATTGCTGCACGGCATTGAAATCAGCGAGCCTGCGCTTCAATTCAATCACAACAAGCCTTCCCTTTGCGTCCCTGGCAAGAATGTCCACAAGGCCCTTGCGCAAAACCTCCTCCTGATTCAAGGGCACAAGCCCCGGCTCCAAAAAAGAAAGGTCCTGCATCAGCTCATCGCTCAATTCTTTTTCGCTGCCAAACAAGCGCAAATCAGCCTGCTCAAGCATTGGATAGCAATGCAGGCCCTCAATGGAAAAAAGTGTCACATTAATGGTTTCCTTCGGCTTGAGCCTGCGCGCGCTCAAAAGCAAAGCGCCGTCCTTGAGCTCACATGCAATCCCTGCGCCCATCATGTAATTCGTGGGCCTCAAAAGCCTGTTCTGGTGAATGGCAAAAGAGCCGTCGCCCTTAATCATCAAAAGCCTTTTCCCCCTCGGCAGCTTGGAAGCAGCCCTGCCCCAATACTCCACATAGCAATCGCCCACAACCATCAGCAAGTCCTTTCTGCCAATGGCTTCCAGTATCAAGGTGCGAGCCTGCTCAAGATTCATTGCGGAAAAATGGTAATGCAATGTTGTTTTAAGGGTTTTTAGCTTTCAGCCCAGCACGCTTTAAAAAATCGTTAAAGCCTTTTGTGCCAAAGCATTCAAAGTAAGCTTTATTTACTTCTATTCACCATATTTTGCACATGGAAACCAGGACCACTGCCGAGTTCAAGGAAGCCGATTTGAAGAGCGCGCTCGGCTGGCTCAAAGCGGGCGAAAACGGCTTGTCAGAAGAAGAGGCGGCCGGCAGGGCAAAAGAATTTGGCTTGAACGAGGTTTTGGAAAAAAAGAAAAGCATCGTGATTGAGTTTTTCTCGCACTTTTGGAGCCCGATTCCCTGGTTCCTTGAAATAGCCGCAATACTGACTTTTTTTATAGGCGACTGGAAGGATGCAGTCATACTTGCAAGCCTGCTTGTGATAAACGTTGTTATTGGCTTTTACAACGAGCATGATTCTCAAAAGGCGCTTGAGCTGCTGAAGCACAAGCTTACCATAAAAACAAAGGTGCTTAGGGCAGGCAAATGGGAGACAAAAGAGGCAAGGCAACTTGTTCCCGGGGACATAATAATAATCGGGCTTGGCGATGTTGTTCCTGCGGACGCAAAAATAATCAGGGGGGAAATTTGCGCTGACCAATCTGCGCTTACAGGCGAATCCCTTCCTGTGGAGCTAAGGGAGTCAGGCGTGCTTTTCACGGGTTCCATAATCAAAAGGGGCGAGGCAAAATGCCTTGTGGTTAACACAGGCATGCGCACTTATTTTGGAAAGACCGTTGAGCTGGTGAACATAGCCAAGGCGAAGTCAAAGCAGGAAGAAATAATGTTCAGGATTTCACGGAACATCATTTATGCCGGCATGGCCGCATTTTTCGTGATACTGTGCTATTCATTTTTCATTCAGGCAAGGCCTGTGACAATACTTACGTTTGCCGTGCTTTTCATCGCAGGCGGCGTTCCGGCCGCCCTGCCGGTAATGTTCACAATCGCGCAGTCAAAGGGCGCCACAGACCTTTCAAAAAAAGGCGTTTTGGTGACAAAGCTTGAATCAATAGAAAACGCGGCTTCCATGGAAATACTCTGCCTTGACAAAACAGGCACAATAACAATGAACGAGCTTCAAATAAGCGAAGCCATTCCGCTGTCAGGCACAGGCAGGGAAGAGCTGCTTGCGCTTGCGGCCCTTGCATCAAGCGCGGAAAGCAAGGACACTATAGACAACACAGTAATAGCTTATGCAAAGAAAAACGGGGCAAGCCTTGCGGCTTATTCGCAGCTTTCCTACACGCCGTTCGAGCCATCGACAAAAAGGGCAGAGGGCATTGTTGAAACCAACGGCAAAAAATTCAAGGTGGTAAAGGGCGCGCCGCAAATGGTCATTTCAATCTGCACCTGGCTGACCAAGGAGCAAAAGGACGAAGCAAGCGCAAAAATAGAACTACTTTCCAGCAAGGGATGCAGGGTTCTTGCAGTGGCAAAATCCGCATTCGGGGACTACAGAAAGCTATCGCTCGCAGGCCTTCTTGCGCTCAGCGACCCGCTCAGGCCTGATTCAATGGAAACCATTGCCGCACTAAGGGCGGCAGGCATACAGCCCATAATGCTCACAGGAGACAACATTTCTGTGGCAAGGGAAATGGCAAAGCAGGCTGGCATAGGCGGCAACATTGTGCGCATATCGGAAATAAAAGCCCTGCCTGAAAGCGGGCAGGCAGATGCCGTTGAAAAATGCGACGGAATAGCGGAAATTTATCCCGAAGACAAGTATTGGGTGGTAAAGTTATTGCAATCCAAAGGCCGCACTGTCGGAATGACAGGCGACGGCGTAAACGACGCGCCCGCCCTGAAACAGGCCGAACTCGGCATTGCAGTAAGCAGCTCAACCGATGTCGCAAAAGCCGCAGCCAGCATGGTGCTCATGGAACCAGGGACAAAGGTCATCCTCGAGGGCGTCAGGATTAGCAGGGAGACATACCAGCGCATGCTGACCTGGACACTG
>Ga0265296_1003195_pt1 | contig 15538 bp, 17 predicted proteins | sample MunlanPumphouse1_FD_189073 | JGI IMG/M metagenome (GOLD analysis project Ga0265296, IMG submission 189073) | Groundwater microbial communities from a municipal landfill in Southern Ontario, Canada - Pumphouse #1 | ecosystem: Environmental > Aquatic > Deep subsurface > Groundwater | place... | reverse complement strand
CGCCGACAAACAGCGGCATGGCCATTCTTTCCGACCGCTGGATTCGCGAAGCCGCCCAGACGCAGGGCATGATCGAACCGTTTGTCGAGGCGCAGCGCCGCGACGGGTGCATCAGCTATGGCCTGTCATCCTACGGCTATGACGCGCGCGTCGCGCCCGAGTTCAAGATCTTCACCAACGTCGATTCGACGATCGTCGATCCCAAGGATTTTGACCCGAAGAATTTCGTCGACCGCGAAACCGACGTCTGCATCATCCCGCCGAACAGCTTCGCGCTCGCCCGCACCGTCGAATATTTCCGCATTCCGCGCGATGTGCTGGTCATCTGCCTTGGTAAATCGACCTACGCGCGCTGCGGCATCATCGTGAACGTGACCCCGCTCGAACCCGGCTGGGAAGGTCATGTGACGCTGGAATTTTCGAACACCACCCCCCTGCCTGCGAAGATCTACGCCAATGAGGGCGCGTGTCAGTTTCTGTTCCTGCAGGGCAACGAACCGTGCGAGATCAGCTACGCCGACCGCGCGGGCAAATATATGGGGCAAAAGGGCGTGACGCTGCCCAAGCTCTGACAGTTAAACGGAAAAACGGAACCTCCTCCCGCGCCGCGCGTCGTGAAAGCACAAGCGGCGGGGGCATCGTTTGGAGGACCGACGCATGTCCATGATCGCTGTCTTTATCGGGCGTCTATTTATCTCGCTGATTTTCATCGTGTCGGGGATCAACAAGCTGATCCACGTTAACGATACCAACGCGATGATCACCGCCGCGGGCCTGCCCGCTGGCCTTGCCATTCCCACCGGGCTGTTCGAGCTGATTGCGGGTGTCTGTATCGCGCTTGGTATTGCGGTGCGGCTGTGGTCGATCCTGCTCGCGGGCTTTGTCCTCGCGACGATCCTGTTCTTCCACCGCGAATTCACCGACCCGATGCAGGCAATGGCGGCGATGAAGAATCTCGCGATTGCGGGCGGGCTGCTGTGCCTGTTCGGCTATGGCCACACCCGCTGGAGCTACGATGCGCTGCGTCAGCGTCGCCGCGACGAAATCGCCACCCGCGACGCGCAGCTCCGCGCGACCGAAGCCGAAGTCCGCGCTGCACGCGCCGAGGGCCGCGCCGAAGCGGCGGTCGGCGAGACGGTCGTGGTCGAAAAGCGGCCCTTCTGGCGCCGCTGACGCTTCGCACTTGGCATCGGCCTTATGCTGCGCTAGCCTCTCTTTACGTTTACGTAAGGGGAGGCTTTCATGGCCAGCCGGGAATTTGACATCATCGTCTATGGCGCGACCGGGTTCACCGGTCGGCTTGTCGCCGAATATCTGACGCAGCATTATGCGGATCGCAAGGATGCGCCGAAATGGGCGATGGCGGGGCGCAGTGCCGCCAAGCTGGCCGAGGTACGCGACCTGATCGGCGCGCCCGCGGACACGCCGCTGGTCGTCGCCGACGCCAGCGACCCCGCGACCCTCGATGCGATGGCGGCGCGCGCCACGGTCATCCTGACCACCGTCGGCCCCTACCAGCTCTATGGCAACGAGCTGGTTGCCGCCTGCGTCAAGGCGGGCACCGCCTATGCCGATTTGTGCGGCGAGCCCGGCTGGATGCGCGAGATGATCGACGAACATGAAGCCGCGGCCAAAGCCTCCGGCGCGCGCATCACCTTCAGCTGCGGCTTCGACTCGATTCCCTTCGACCTGGGCGTCCATTTTCTGCAAGCCGAAGCCGTCAAACGCCACGGCAAGCCCGCGCCGCGTGTCAAGGGCCGCGTCCGCAAAATGGCGGGTGGCGCATCGGGCGGCACCATCGCCAGCCTGACCGAAACCTTGAAAGCGGTCGCCAAAAAGCCGTCGCTGGCGCTGCTGCTCAAATCCAGCTTTGCGCTGACCCCAGGTTTCGAAGGCCCGTCGCAGCCGACCGGGCTGTTCCCCGAATATGACAGCGCCACCGGCACCTGGACCGCGCCCTTTGTCATGGCGCCGATCAACACCAAAAATGTCCACCGCACCAATTTCCTGCTCGGCCACGCGTGGGGCGCCGATTTGGTCTATGACGAGATGGTGATGACGACGATTGGTGACGCCGGAAAAGCGATGGCCGAAGCGATGGCAAAGGCGAACCCGTTCGGCGAATCGAAGCTGAAACCCGGCGAAGGGCCGAGCAAGGAAGAGCGCGAAAACGGCTTTTACGACATCCTCTTCATCGGCGAATATCCCGACGGCACCACCGTCCGCGCCAGCGTTCAGGGTGACCGCGACCCCGGCTATGGCTCGACGTCGAAGATGCTGGCGGAAACCGGTATCGCCTTGCTCGCCAACAAGGGCGGCGGCGGGGTGTGGACCCCCGGCGCATTGCTCGGCAACGCGCTGATCGCGCGGCTCACTGAACATGCGGGACTGACTTTCCAGATCGAGGACTAACCGAACAATGTCGACCTCTCCCAGCGCGCTCGACGCGCTGCTTTCGACGCTGCGCACCGAAGAGGGCGTAGCCAAGGCGCATATCGACGACGGCTGGATGCAGGGCCGCACCGCTTATGGCGGGATCAGCTCGGCGGTCGCGCTCGCGGGAACGATGGCGCTCCACCCGACCGACACCCCGCTACGCTACGCGCAGATCAGCTTCGTCGGCCCGGTCGGCGGCGACTGCACCGTCAATACGCGCGTGCTGCGCCAGTCGAAATCGTCGCTGTTCGTGGAGGCCGGGGTGTCGAGCGACGCCGGTTTCGGCACCGCCGCGGTGTTCGCCTTTTCGCCCGATCGCAAAAGCCACCTCGACCACAACCGGCTAGCGATGCCCGATTGCCCGGCGCCCGAAACGCTCGAACCGGTGCCCGACCATCATGCGCGCCCCTCCTTCGTCCGCCATTTCGATATGCGCCCGACCACCGGCCCGCGCTTCGCGTGGAAAAGCGAGGTCGGCGAATATCTGACCTGGGTGCGGTTTGTCGAGGAACCGGCGTGCCACCCCGCGGTCGCGCTGCTCGCGATGGGCGATGCCCTGCCCCCCGCCGCGATGGCGCTGTTCAGCGAATTCGGGCCGATCAGCTCGATGAACTGGACGGTCAACATGCTGACCGGCGATCCCCGGACCGACGACGGCTGGTGGCTGCTGTCGGCGAAAACCGGCTTTGCCCGCCACGGCCTGTCGGTGCAGGATATGATGCTGTGGAACCGCGCCGGTGAGCCGGTGCTGAGCGGCAGTCAGGCGATTGCGATTTACGCGTAACCCACCCGTCGCCCCCGCGAAGGGGGGCGCCGCTGTCGGCCTATTCCAGCGCTTCCGCGTAAACCGCTAACGGCCCCCGCCTTCGCGGGAGCGACGAACTACGCCGTCGGCAACGCGACCACCGCATCCAGCCCACCGCCGTAGCGATTGCGCAGCGTCAACATCCCGCCCTCGCCCTCGGCAATGTCGCGCGCGATCGACAGCCCCAGCCCCGACCCGCCCGTCGCACGGTTGCGCGATTGTTCGCCGCGCGCAAAGGGCTCGATCAGCGTCCGTATCTGCTCATCGGTCAGGCCGGGTCCGTCGTCGGATACGATGATCCGCACCTCGCCCGGCGCCCTTTCCACTGACAGGCGCGCGCGCTGCCCATAGGCCGCAGCATTGTCGATAAGGTTGCGCAGCGCGCGGCGGAGCAGCAAGGGGCGCGCCATAACCGCGGCATCGACAGCGGCGGCGACCGCCACATCCTTGCCGCGTTCGCGATAATCGGCGGCGAGTTCCTCGACCAGCCCGCGCAAAGCCACCGGTTCGCGCCCCTCGGTCCCCGCGCCCGACCGCGCCAGCGCCAATATGTCGGTCAGCATCGCCGCCATTTCTTCGATCGACGCGATCATCTTGTCGCGCAGGGCGTCGTCCTCGACCTGCTCGACACGCACCCGCAGGCTGGCAAGCGGCGTGCGCAGATCGTGACCGACTGCCCCGAGCATCCGGTCCTTGTCCGACAACATCGTCGCAATCCGCCCGCGATAGGCGTTGAAGGCGATGATCAGGTCGCGAACGTCCGACGGACCTTCCTCTTCCAGCGGTGTCGCGTCGCGCAGCGCCGGATTGGACCGCGCCGCACGCGTCAGGTCGCGCAGCGGCGCCGCAGCGCGCCAGGCGATGACCATGATCGGAATGAGCAAGAGCAGGTAGAGCGACAGCGTTTGCCAGACCAGAAAGCCCTGCAACCTATTGCCGCCAGTCGGGATCCGGCTGCGCACTGCGAAATAGCGGCCATCGATCTGCGCGGCGACGATCACGGTTCGGCCGGGGAAATTCGCTCGCAGACGCGGCTTCTGGGGCAACGCCCAGGCATCGACCGACTGCGCAGCGACATCGGCTTCGCTGAGCAGATTGCCGACATAATCTGCAAGGTCGGGCAAGCGCACGGCGCCGGTTGGAACCGGGATCGGCGTGTCCGAAATCACCAGCTTCTGCGCGCGCTCGCGCTCGTGCGGACCGTCATGGCGATCACGCGGGCCGCCGCGATCTTCGCGCGGACCGCCTCGAAAATCGCCGCGCCGGTCGCGATCGACCGCGTCGATGATCCGCGCCACCGCCATCCCGCCGCCGTGCGCCAGCGTCTGCTGTTTCTGCCCGCGCACGAGCAGCGCAAAGTTGATCGCCTGCGCAACGAACAGCATCAACGCGACGGCAAAGACGAGCTGCCCGATCAGACTGCGTGGCCACAAACGGAACTTCACGCCGCGGGTCCCATGCGCTTCACTTCGCACGCCAGCGTATAGCCGCCGCCCCACACCGTCTTGACGATCTGCGGATGCGCGGCATCGACCTCGATCTTCTTGCGCAGGCGGCTGACCAGATTATCGATCGCGCGATCGAAAATCTCCGCCTCGCGCCCGCGCACCAGATCGAGTAACCGGTCGCGGCTCATGACCTGCCGCGGGTGGCGCACCAGCGCGTGGAGCAGATGATATTCGCCCGACGACAGCGCGACCTCATTGCCCTCGCTATCGACCAAAACGCGCTCGACCTCGCGCAGCACCCAGTCGGCAAATGCATAGCTGGTGCCGCCCGGATCGAGCGCACGCCCGCCCTGCTGCGTGCGGCGCAGTACCGTGCGGATGCGCGCCACCAGTTCGCGCGGATTGAACGGTTTGACGACATAATCGTCGGCGCCGATCTCCAGCCCAATGATCCGCTCGGTATCTTCGGCGCGCGCGGTGAGCAGGATGACCGGGATCGCACTGGACTCGCGCAAATGGCGGGTCAGCGACAAGCCGTCCTCGCCGGGCATCATGATGTCGCTGACGACCAGATCGATTGACTGCGCGCGCAGCACCGACCGCGCCTCGGCAGCGCTCGCCGCGGCGGTCACCGCAAAGCCCTGCGCGGTCAGATATTCGCTCAGCGGTTCGCGGATCGACGGTTCGTCGTCGATCAGCAGGATGCGCGGAGAATTGCTGTCGGTCATTGTCGATCCGATAAAGAAGCTAGTTCGCCCACCGGTCAGAGGACCGATGGGCGATAGCTGGCAGGGACCAGCGGCAAAGGCAATGCCGGGAGGGGGAAGAAAGCCTGCCCGTCGCCGCCGATCCCTGCCAAATGCTTAGCTGGCCGGAGCAGCCGGCACCGCACGCTTCGCGCGCCATTCGCCGCGCTGGGCCTTGCGTTCCTCGGCAGTCACCTGACCATCCTTGTTGGCGTCGGCTGCGTCGAAGCGGGCAAGCGCTGCGGTCTGGAATTCGGCCTGGCTGATCGCCTTGTCGCCGTTGGTATCGGCCTTGGCCATCATGCCGCCGTGCATGGCGTGGTGGCCACCACGTTTGCCGTGACTGCGCATCCCGTGGCGCTTGCCTTCATCGGCTTGGCCAGCCTCAGCGCGCTTGGCACCGCGCTCGGCCCGCTTGGCGGCACGTTCGACGCCCTGACTGGCCCACTCGGCCTGGCTGATGCTGCCGTTGCCGTCGGCATCGAGCGTCGCAAATTTCTTGGCCTGCATCTCGGCGCGCTTGGCCGTGCGGTCGGCGGCGTCGACCTTGCCATCCTTGTTGAAGTCCATCTTGGCGAACCGCTGGGTCGCGTGTGCCTGTGCTTCGGCGCGGGTCAAAGTGCCATTGCCGTCGGTGTCAGCTTTGGCGCCGCCGGGAGCGGCGAGGACGGGCACAGCGATCAACGCGGCACCGAGCGTCAGCAACGAAATCTTCTTGAACATGGTACGAACTCCTTCAGGGGATCGTCCGGGGAAAGACCGGATCCCGATGAAGGCGTTATAGGCGCCATTTGTCCCAGCCACTTGCCGGATCGGCGTAAAATTGTCGCAAATTGTCGCAGATCAGCAGTGCCGTTCATCTTGACGCAAAGCGGGGTCAGTCGTCGCAGCCGCAAACGAAAGGGTGCAGGCCGCCCAGCGCCGCCCGCACCTATTCCGTTCCGCAACGCGACAAATTACGGGCTGACTGGCGAGTCTTCGTCATCGTCCGAAATCAGGACGATCGCGGCGATACCGGCGAGGAGACCGACCAAGCCGATGATCCAGCTCGAATTGCCTTCGAGTTCGCTCTCGCCAGCGACCGACGACGCGGCCCGCGCGCCGACAGCGGCAGACGCCGCGACCGGCGCCAAAACGGCGGACGACGCGGCCAGAGCGATCACAAGTTTTTTCGCGATTCGCATGTTTTTCTCCATTGATTGAAAGAAGAGTTGAATTCCAACAACGAAGGGGCCGCGATGATTGATCCCGCCGACCGCGACGTTCGTCGTGTTAATCGGACAGGTCGGCGGGCGCTGCCACGCGCGGCCGCGCAGAATTGGGATTGCGTAGCTGCGCGCGCCCGCGTTTATGCACCCATGACAACAGGAGTGACTATGCCCGCATTGCCAACCCATCGCCTGCTGCTGGCGGCTGCCAGCTTCGGCCTTTTCCTGCCCGCCGCGCTCGCCGCCGAACCAACACAGGGAACCGCGTGGCTGAACCGCCAGATGGCCGCCCTGACCGAACGCAACGGCGCCGACGGCTGGCATGTCACGCCGAGCGGCCTGCGTTGGCGCCGCATGGCGGGCGACGGGAACGGTGCACGCCCCGGCCCGACCGACGTCGTCACCGTCCACTATGTCGGCACCCTCGCCGACGGCAGCGAATTCGACAGCTCGATCAAGCGCGGCGAACCGACCAGCTTTCCGCTGAACCGCGTGATCCCCGGTTGGCAGGAAGGCGTCGCGCTGATGGGCGTCGGCGACAAGGTCGAACTCGCGATCCCGTACCAGCTTGCTTATGGCGCCGAAGGCAAAGGCCCGATCCCCGGGGCGGCGACTTTGCTGTTCACGGTCGAGCTGCTGGGTATCGAACCGGCGGGATAAGATCGGGAAGGACCTGGAGGTAGCGGGAACCGCAAATGACCCAGTTATTGGCTAAATTTCATCGTTTCTGGTCAGTGCGATTCTCAAATGGCCCCCAAAATGGCCCCCAGAACAATTTGTGACGATCAACTTTCAATGTCTTTGTCGTCCGATCGCACGCGTGCATAAACCTCCTTTGCCAGATGATCTTGCGCGGCCGATCGGAATTGCTGATCGCTCATCACGCGGTTGAAGATTTCGTCATTGCCCTCCATCCGCTGGATGAACAGGTCATCGAGAACCCGGCTGAAAAAAGCTGAGAAATTGGCCTCGGTGTTGGCCTTTGCCGCTTCTACAATCTTCTCATCCCGTTCCGCCGTGGCGCGCACGGAATCGAAAAAGAGCTGATCCGCCTCGGTGAAGTCCGTGCCGAACCGTTCGTTCAGTTTGCCGACCAGCGTTGACAGCGCGACATCGGCTTCCTTCTCCCGCGCCGTGCCGACATCGGTTGGCCCTTTGAGCGGATCGGCGTCGCCATCGGACAGGTCGATGGTGCCTTCGCCCATTTGCTGGAGACGGAAGAATTTGAGCGCAACATCATCGTCGAGCGTGAACTTCGTGCCATCGCCTAGTTGCGGCAGCTTGGAGGAGAGGTTCCGAAGGAAGGCGTAAAGCTGCTCTAGCCCCTCGTCGTAATAGGGCATGATCTGCGACAGGAAGGCATAGAGGTTGCGGAAGGCTGTGAGCTGGCCGCGAAACTCATCCTGCACGGGTTCATCCAGATTGTTGAACCGCTCCACAGACGCATCGAGGATCGCATTCATCAAACGATGATCCTGCCCGCTATGATCGCGCCGCGCCTTGAACCACACTTCCGCAAAAGCGCGCACGTCGTCCGGGGTGAACACAGCGGGCTGCAACAGCTTGTGATGCAGTTCGTTCAGCTTCTGCGGATCGGCATTTTCGCCTAGAGGCCAAGGCGGGCGCGGTCATTCTGTGCGCGGATCGTCTCTTCCGATACGGACAGCATACCGCCGGTGCCACAGGCGGGATCGTAAATCTCCCGATATATACCGGGTTTGTAGACATCCTCCTCGCCCGTGTAGACGAGGTGCGTCATCAGCTTGATGACTTCGCGCGGGGTGAAGTGGTCGCCTGCTTCCTCGTTCGCCTGCTCGTTGAACTTCATAACAAGATGCTCGAACAGATAGCCCATTTCCAGATTGCTGATCCGGTCGGGGTGCAGGTCAACCCGTGGATCCGCCATCGCCTGAACGATGGCGTAGAGGCGGTTGCTCGAATCAAGCTTTTCGATCTGGTCACCGAATTTGAACTTCTCGAAGATGGCGCGGGCGGTGTCAGAGAAGCCGTTAATATAGGCGACAAGATTGGGGGCGATATTCTCGCTGTCATCGAGCAGCTTGGCGAAGGTGAAGGGGCTGGTATTGTAGAGCGGCTGGGTCCGCTTGGCGTCCACGATGCGCGTCAACAGGCGGGGAATGGCGTTTTCAGGGGTGCCAGCGGCGATCAGGCGGGCGTGTTCGGCCACCACCGCATCCTTGGTCGGCTCCAGCACCCAATCGAGGCGGCGCAGCACTACCATCGGCAGCATGACCAGCCGGTATTGCGGCGGGCGATACGGTCCGCGCAGCCGGTTGGCGATTTCCCAGATTTTGCCCGCAATTTCCTTGTGACGTTCGGTTAGCAAAAAATTCTCTCCCCCTGGACCGCTCGCTTAGCAGCGCGCGCGGCCGGACGCCAAGAGCTTAGGGGCGGCCTTCGTCGTTCAGAAGCTGCACCGCCGCAGCGAGCTGCGCGAGAAATGCCGGATCGACCACCGCCGCTGCTTTTACTTCGCTCAAACCACGGATCAATTCACCCTGCCGATAAGGTGCCATCGCGCCATAGCTGGTCATTGTCGTCATCATCCCCGCATGGCCGAAATTCAGGGACCATGCCTTAAGGGCTTCCATCGTCGGGCAAATGCGTTCGCCCAGCTGTGCGAGCGTGTCGCGGAACGAATGCGGGTTGAAATAGGGCAGTTCTGCCGCCGTGAAGGCGTCACGAAAGATCGTGCGGATCGGACCGGCACTGGTCCAGCCATCGCGCCGCAGCCCGACCGGCCGGAAACCGCCCGTTTCGCTAAGCCCGATTTGCGTGGCCGGGAACAGGGGATCATCATGCCCCCAAAGCATTTCGTTGCGAAGATAGCCGCACCAATGCTCGAATATCGCCAATGCCTTCCCGCCAACCGGGAAAAACCATGTCGAAAAGGTCTTGCTCGCCTTCGTTCGAACGTCGCGGGCATCCTGATCGACGCGGCCTTGCGCCAGATCGACATGCTTAAGTTTGAACGACGCCAGCGCGCCGTCGCGCGCGCCAGTCAGGATAGCAAAGGCTATCAGCGCCCGGTTACGCAGTTCGATCGCTGAGCCGGTCGGCATGGCGGACAGGACATGGTGAATTTGGTCCAGCGTTGGGAACGCCTTCACCCGCACCGCTTTTGCAATGCGAACGTCCTTTTCAGACAGATTGAAGTAATCCGCATCGGAATAGCGCAGGCGAGATTTGTAGCCGGGTTGCCCCGCGAGCCATTCGAAGAATGCGCGCAACGCCGACAGGGTGCTATGCACCGTCGCCCGGCTGAGCGGCTTGCCAGTCTTAACCGCAGTCGCTTCGTCGAGCTTCCGCTTAAAGGCGACCGCCTGCTCGCGGTGGAAATTTTTGAAGTCCTTGTGCCCGTTCGCTGCTTCAAAGCGCGACAGCGCCTTGGCGACCGCATCGATCGACGATTCATCGCGGCGCTTTGCTTCCTTCAGATAGGCGAAATATTCGCGCTTGATCCGGGTGTTTGCGGGATTGTGTTTAGCCATGGCGTATCAGTCCTTTCGGGAGTCACAATTCAGGGAAGGCAATGGCCGCTCTAATAGGCGTGCTCCTGCCTCCCTGATTTGGACGTCGATTCCGGGCATGATCTTCGAAAGTTCACTGTGCCGGGCGCGACGAAACAGCGTCGTGTTGCATGTCTCGCAGAGCGCGGTCAGGTTGCCCGCCACGCCTTTGCCGAACACATATTCGACCATGCCAAGCGCCGGTCGGCGCGGCTCGCGGCATTTGAAGCAATAGATCGTGCCGGGCGAACACGGACGCTTACGGGCCTTCCGCTGGCGTTCCAGATAGCCCTGCAATTCATGCCCCAGGATTAGCACTGGCCGGCCGCCCTCGACGACCGGCAAGCCGTTCTTGATCCAGCCGCGCACGCTATTCTTGTGCGCGCCCAATGCGCGGGCGGCTTCGTCCACGCTGTAGGAACGGTGAATTTTTATCAGGCGCGGATTGATCCGCCGGGCGGGCATGACGTTACGCCTCGCCCGACACCAACTTGTGGATCGATTCCGCACGGATCAGCGTGCGACGGCCGAGCTTGAACGCTTCGAGCCGCCCATCGGCGATCAAGGCGTAGATAGACGTGCGCCCCATGCTCAGCACGCGGGCGGCTTCATTGATCGAATAGGCGAGACGGTCCATCGGCTTTGCTCCTGCATTGAACGCTGGTGTTCCAGCGAATGCAGGGAATCTCGCAGGCGCAAAATTCGGCGGATAGTTCGGCGGCTATTCGGCGGAGTGTTTGTCGCCGATTGGCTTCGGGCCTCGCTTTCGACCCGCCGCCAAAGCTCGTACACGGTCGCGCGCGACATGATTATCAGGAAACTTCGCCGAAGCGAGCAACCAAAGTTCGTCGATTGAGAGATTATTGCGCACGCCGACCTTGCCCTCCCACCATTGATTCAATTTCGGGTCCGGCAATCGTGGTTTCAATGGGCCGCCGTCTGCATGATCGTCTGGTCGGGCAGCACCCGTGTCGGATGCCCCGGTCGGGGCTGGTGGCTTCAACTGCCGCACATACTCACAAGCATTGGATATTTCGGCCCGCTCAAAAGTCACACCCTTTGCCTGAGCTTGGCAATAATCATCTTGGTCGGTCACACCTGGCCCCGCAAAGTTTCCGGCTCGCCAGTTCAAAATGGCATCGGGATGGCGCGCGCTAGTCCTCCAGAACCATGCGGGCACCACGTCATCATCTATTTGTTCGTCGAATACCGTGTCATAGCGATCGGAATACTGCCAACACAGTGATTGGCACCGCGATGCGATAAGCTGGCTGCCGCTACAATGGATAATCGCTGCCAGCGCGTCAGTATGGGCTACGCCGCCCTCCGTTGCCACAAGCTCCACTGCATCGACGCTTTCGATCCATCGCCCAACAGTCTTGGAAGCGCCGGGAACAATACCGTAAACATCGTCGGCTAAGAAGGCGACGCCGAAGGCCTTCACCTGAAACTTCTGGTTGATCCAAGTGCTAAAATCACCTGTTACCCAGTTCTGTTCGAGCGCAGCCCCTCCTTCTGCCCACCAAAAATCTTCGCCAATGTCAGCATTTGAGTGCCGTCCGCTAGGCAGGATCAACGTCGCAGCGCGCGCCTTTATTAGTCCTGCATGTGCTCGCTTGCAGATCGTTCTTCGCTGATCAGTGAAGGGCGCGGCACGCTGCATAAAGTCGAGCGCATCCTTTGCCGAAATCCATTCTTCGTCCATTCGCCGATAGTATTCGGCGATTGACCGTGAACGCAAGCGGCCGGATGCGAAACGTTCTATTCACCTCCCGCCTTGGTCCGGAACGGAACTACCTCCGCCCCCTTGCGCAGCATATCGAGATGATCGCTCCACCATTGCGCCATCCCGACGCGTTCATCCCAGTGAGCGCCGCGATGATAGGCGGCGCGCACCTTGTCGCTATCGCCGTGGGCCAGCGCCCGCTCGATCGCGTCGGGGTGCCATTTCCCGCTTTCGTTGAGCAAGGTCGAGGCCATTGCGCGGAAACCATGCGCGGTCATTTCGTCGCTGCCGTATCCGAGCCGTCGCAATGCCCCGTTGAGCGTGTTTTCGCTCATCGGCCGAGTACGTGTGCGCACCGACGGAAACACATAGCCCGTCGCGCCGGTCGCCCCGTAAATCTCCTCAAACAGAGCGACGGCCTGCCGTGACAGCGGAACATGGTGCGGCTTGCGCATTTTGGTGCGACCGGCCGGGATGGCCCAGATAGCAGCCTTCAGATCGACCTCGCTCCAATCCGCATGGCGAAGTTCACCGGGGCGAACGAACACATGCGGTGCGAGTTGAAGCGCCAGCTTGGTGATGCCGCTGCCGTCATAGTCGTCGATCGAGCGCAGCAGTTCGCCAACGCGCTTGGCGTCGGTGATTGCGCCGTAATGCGTCACGGTCGGCGACGTAAGCGCCCCGCGCAAATCGCGCGTCGGGTCGGACCCCAACCGCGCCGTCGCAATGGCATAGCGAAAGACAAGGCTCGCGAGTTGCAAGGTGCGGCGGGCGCTTTCCAGCTTCCCCCTTGCTTCGATCTTCCGCACCGCTGCCAGCACATCGGCCGGTTCAATCTCGCCGATCGGCAATCGACCGATGGATGCGTTGAGGCGCGTCAGCAGGGATTCGGTGCGAATGACCGTTGATTGCGCCCACCCCTTCTCGCCGTCGCGCTGCCTCTTCGCGCAATATTCGGCAGCGATGGCAGCGAAGGTGTGATCGACGGACAGCTTCGCCCTGATCTTCTCCCGCTGTTTTTCGCGCGCCGGATCGCCGCCTAGCGCGATTTGCTTGCGAGCATCATCGCGACGCTTACGCGCCTCGCTCAGGCTTATATCGGGATAACGGCCAAGCGACAGCTTGCGCTCTTTCCCGTCGATTCGAAATTTTAGTTTCCAGAGCTTTCCGCCCGCTGGCGATACCAGCACGAAGAGGCCGCCCGAATCCGCGAGTTTATAATCTCGGGCGGCGGGCTTAGCATTGCGTATTGCCGTGTCAGTGAGGGCCATCTTGGGGGCCTTTTTTCCGAAGACAAACCCGATAATACGAAAGGCCCCCAAAAAAGGCCCCCAAATTGCGCGGCTGCCAGCGTTCAATCGCGAACGCCCGCGACCGATTCATGCCCCGAATATGGCAGATTTCCGGGAAAAGTCCAGTCATCGGCGGCCAGTGATGTATGGGAACTTGGAGCGGGTAGCGGGAATCGAACCCGCCTAGCTAGCTTGGAAGGCTAGAGCATTACCACTATGCTATACCCGCTCACCAAGGTCGGCGGCGATTGCCATTTCACTTGCCGCGCGTCAAGCGTCGCGTCAGCCGTGCCATTGAGAACATCGTGGCAACATGCTAGATGGTGCGCGTGGACGACGCCGCCGACCTCACCCCTGACGCTGCCCCGGAAACTCCGGTCCGTAAGATCATCCATGTCGACATGGATGCTTTTTATGCGTCGGTCGAACAGCGCGACGATCCTTCGCTCCGCGGCAAGCCCGTCGCGGTTGGCGGGTCGTCGCGGCGCGGGGTCGTCGCCGCCGCCAGCTATGAAGCGCGCAAGTTTGGGGTGCGTTCGGCAATGCCGAGCATCACCGCCAAGCGGCAATGCCCGGAGCTGATTTTTGTGCCGCCGCGCTTCGATGCCTATCGTGAGGTTTCGCACCAGATCCGCGCGATTTTCCATGATTATGCCGACGAGGTCGAGCCGCTGTCGCTCGACGAAGCCTATCTCGACGTCAGCGCCGACAAGGCCGGGCTGGGCAGCGCGACCGCGACCGCCAAGCTGATCCGCCGCCGCATCCGAGAGGAAACCGGCCTCACCGCCTCGGCCGGGGTGTCGTACAACAAGTTCATTGCCAAGCTCGCGTCGGACCAAAACAAGCCTGACGGCCTCACCGTCATTCCGCCGGGCAAGGGCGCGGATTTTGTCCAGACCCTTTCGATCCGCCGTTTCCACGGCATCGGCCCGGTGACGTCGGCGAAGATGGAGGGGCTTGGGGTGTTTTCCGGCGCCGACCTTGCGGGCAAAGACCCGCTATGGCTCGCGACCCATTTCGGCAACAACGCCGAATGGCTGTTCAACCTGGCACGCGGCATCGACCATCGCCGCGTCAAATCTCACCGCCCGCTCAAATCGCTCGGCGGCGAGCGGACCTTTTTCAATGACCTCATCACCGACACCGAAATCCGCGAGGCGCTCGCGCATGTCTGCACCGTCGTGTGGGACCGCGCCGCCAAGAAAGGCGCGCGCGGGCGCACCGTGACGTTGAAGCTGCGCTACGCCGATTTCAAAACGATCACGCGCGCGAAGTCGGTTCCCTCCGCGATCCTCGACGGCGCGTCGCTACTGGCGGCGGGCGAAGCGATCTTGGCGCCGCTGCTCCCGACCGAGCAGGGAATCCGCTTGCTCGGGCTGACCTTGAGCAAATTCGAAGGCGAAGAGGACGACGACGAAGCCGACGCCGCGGCGCCCGCCGACCTGCTCAGCCTTATTTAGCGACCGCGGGCGCATGGCGCCTGATCGCGGCCTGCATCCTGGGCGATAGCGTCGGCAAGGCACAGCGGATGAGCGGTTCGTCCGACACCTGGATCTCCTCGCGAAACGGCGCGCCGACGCGATAGAGCGCGCGGTCGGCGCCGGTCGCCTTGACCCGAAAATAGCCTGCACCATCATAGCCGTCGAACTGCATCTGGGTGAAACCGCCCTCCACCACCCGCGTCTGCGTGATCGGGCGCAATTCGGCGGCGGGGCCAAGATTACCGGTCGGCCCATAGAAATAGAGCGAGCCCCATCGCGTCCCGTCAAAGACATAACCATAGCGCACCGTCGCGCATTTCTGGTTATCGTTGGTCCATAATCCCTTCGCGATTGGCAATTTTATGGCCGGCTGCGCCATCGCAGGCACACAGCTGGCGATCGCCGCCAGCGTCAGCATTGCTATCCGCATCGTCATCCTCCCGTCAGCCCGAAGCGGCGGCATGGTGGCGGACCTGGCGCGCGCGATCAACCCGGCATGGGCAGGCTATTCGGCCAATGCCCCCAACCGCCGCTCTTTGGTGGCGGTAAAGCGGATGTCGGGATTGCGCTGGGTGATATAGCCGACTTCCCAGCCATCCTTGGCCATGAACACCGGCGCGCCGTCGCGGTCGGTGGCGCTGGCGCCGCGGTGTTCGGACTGGAACGCCTTCAGCTTCGCCGGGTCGTCGCTGGCGATCCAGCGCGCGGTTTCCCACGGCGACTGTTCCAGCTTGGCCTCGACCTTGTACTCGGCGTCGAGGCGGCTGATCAGCACTTCGAGCTGCAATTGCCCGACGACCCCGACGATCATGTTTGCGCCGATTTCGGGATAGAAGACCTGGATGATGCCCTCCTCGGCCATGTCG
>Ga0265296_1003194_pt1 | contig 15540 bp, 16 predicted proteins | sample MunlanPumphouse1_FD_189073 | JGI IMG/M metagenome (GOLD analysis project Ga0265296, IMG submission 189073) | Groundwater microbial communities from a municipal landfill in Southern Ontario, Canada - Pumphouse #1 | ecosystem: Environmental > Aquatic > Deep subsurface > Groundwater | place... | reverse complement strand
GGCGGCCGATGGTATACTTGCCGCCGTGATCCGTGGGACCGCCGGAGATATCGTCGCGCCGGCCCGTCGTCAGCGAACGGGCGCGACCCCGGCCCCACAAAATCCCTCACGAGTCTGCAGCGGTCACGCCGTGCCCTGCGAGCGCCACCTGGTGGGCGCCTGCCGGGCGCAGCACGGCGGCCGTTCCTGGGCTGCGGCGAGGGCCGACACCAGGAGGTCGTGAGGGGCATGGCCAAGCACATCTTCGTGACCGGCGGCGTCGTGTCCGGCCTCGGCAAGGGCATCACGGCGGCGTCGGTCGGCCGGCTCCTCAAGGCTCGCGGGCTCAAAGTGGCGAGCCAGAAGTTCGACCCGTACATCAACGTCGACCCCGGCACGATGAGCCCGTTCCAGCATGGTGAGGTGTTCGTCACCGAGGACGGCGCCGAGGCCGACCTCGACCTGGGTCACTACGAGCGCTTCCTCGACGAGTTCGTCCAGCGGGACTCCAATGTCACCACCGGCGGCATCTACAACACCGTCATCACCAAGGAGCGCCGGGGCGACTACCTCGGCGGCACCGTGCAGGTCATCCCGCACATCACCAACGAGATCAAGAGCCGCATCCACCGGCTGGCCCAGGCCACCGGCGTCGACGTGCTCATCACCGAGGTCGGCGGCACGGTGGGCGACATCGAGAGCCTGCCCTTCCTCGAGGCCATCCGCCAGTTCCGCAAGGACATCGGGCGCGAGAACGTGCTCTACATCCACGTGACGCTGGTGCCGGTCATCGGCGTCGTAGGTGAGCCCAAGACCAAGCCCACGCAGCACTCCGTCGCGGAGCTGCGCGAGATCGGCATCCAACCCGACATCATCGTCGCGCGCTCGGAAGAGCCGCTGTCGAAGGGGATCCGCGAGAAGATCGCCCTCTTCTGCGACGTCGACCCGGACGCGGTGGTGTCGGCCAGCGACGCCGACGACATCTACCGTATCCCCCTGCGCATGCACGACGAGCACCTCGACGACCTCGTCGTGCGCATGCTCCACCTCGAGTGCGGCCCTCCCGACCTCACGGAGTGGAGCGCTCTGGTCGACCGCATCGACGCCTGCGACAAGCCCGTGACCATCGCGCTCGTCGGCAAGTACGTGCAGCTGCACGAGGCCTACCTCTCGGTGTGGGAGGCGCTCAAGCACTCGGCCTTCCACCACGGCCGCAAGCTCGAGCTCCTCTGGGTCGACTCCGAGGACCTCGACCCCGCCACCGTGACCGAGCGCCTCTGTACCGCCGACGGGGTCATCGTGCCGGGCGGCTTCGGGCAGCGTGGGGTGGAGGGCAAGATCGACGCCATCAGGTACTGCCGGGAGCGCGACGTGCCGTTCCTCGGAGTCTGCCTCGGCATGCAGTGCGCGGTGGCCGAGTTCGCGCGCAACGTCTGCGGCATGGAGGGTGCCAATTCCACCGAGTTCGACCCCGACACGGCCTACCCCGTCATCGACCTCCTCCCGGAGCAGAAGGGCGTGGAGGACATGGGCGGCACCATGCGCCTCGGGGCTTCCCAGGTCAGGCTGGCCCCAGGGACCAGGGCGCAGGCCGCCTACGCCAGCGACGAGGTCTGGGAGCGCCATCGCCACCGCTACGAGGTCAACAACGACCTGCGGCCGCGACTCGAGGCCGCCGGCCTCGTCGTCAGTGGCACCACCGCCGACGGGCGCCTGGTGGAGATCTGCGAGCTGCCCGGGCACCCCTGGTTCGTCGCCTCCCAGTTCCACCCGGAGTTCAAGTCGCGGCCCACGCGCCCGGCGCCGCTCTTCCGCGACTTCGTGGGCGCCGCCGCCCGCCTGCGCAGCGAGCGTGACGACGAGCTGGAGGATGCGTGCGCGCCGGCCTAGACGAGCTGGTCGCGCTGTTCGTCGAGCTGGCGGGCATCCGCTCGCCGTCGGGTGAGGAGCGGGAGATGGCCGACGCCGTCAAGCGCTTCGCGCGCGGCGTCGGCCTGGAGGCCCTGGAGGACGAAAGCGCCGCCGCCACGGGCAGCGCCTGTGGCAACCTCATCCTCCGCGTCCCGGGCCGCGGGCAGGGGACGCCCATCGCCCTCTGCGCGCATCTCGACACCGTGCCGCTCGAGCGCCCGCCGGCCATCGTCGTCGAGGGCGGCGTGGTGAAGACCGACGGCGAGACGATCCTCGGCGCCGACGACAAGGCCGCCGTCGCCGTGCTGCTCCTGCTGCTGCGCGACCTCGCCGCCGCCCCGCCGGCGGCGGACGTCGAAGTAGTGCTCACGGCCGGCGAAGAGGTCGGCCTGCTAGGCTCCAAGGCGCTCGACCTGGGCCGCCTGCGCGCCGCCGCCGCTTTCGTGCTCGACAGCGAGGGCGCCCCGGGGACGATCATCACCGCCGCACCCACGGCGAAGAGCTTCTCCGCCGAGTTCCGCGGCCTCGCCGCGCACGCCGGCATCGAGCCCGAGAAGGGCCGCAGCGCGATCGTCGCCGCGGCGCGCGCCGTGGCGGCGATGCGCCTCGGCCGCCTCGACGCCGAGACTACCGCCAACGTGGGCGTTATCGCGGGCGGCAGCGCCATCAACGTCGTGCCGGAGCACTGCCTGCTCCGCGGCGAGGCGCGCAGCCGCGACGAAGGCAAGCTGGCCGAGCAGCTCGAGAACATGCTCGAGGCCGTGGGCATGGCGGCGGCCGAGGCCGGGGTCGATGTCGAGTTCGAGGCGCGCGAGGACTACCGCGGCTACGCGCACGCCCCGGACGCGTTGCCGCTGCGGATCGCCGCGGCGGCGATCGCCGCCGAAGGGCTGGCCGAGCGCCGCATCGCCGGCGGTGGCGGCTCCGACAGCAACGCCTTCAACGCCGGGGGCCTGCCCGCCGTCACCCTGGGGGTCGGTTTCGAGAGCCTGCACTCGCCGCAGGAGCGCATCGGGATCGACCGCCTTGGGCAGCTTTACGGCCTCGCCCACGCCCTGGTGGCCGCCGCCGGCGCCACCGCCTAGGAGGAGGGTCCCGGGTGGCCATTCCAGCGCTCCCCGAGAGCGCCGGCGACCCGGAGGTCCGGGAGTATCTCGAGTACCTGCGCTACGAGCGTGGCATGAGCCCCAACACGCTGGCCGCCTACGGCCGCGACCTGGACCGCTTCGCCGCGTTCCTCAAGGGGCGGGGGGTGCGTGCGGGAGCGGCGCGGGAGGCGGACCTCAACGACTACTTCGCCGGCGGCGGCGGCGACGGAGCGGCCGCCAGCGTCGCCCGTCGGATGGCCAGCGTGCGCTCGTTCTACGCCTACCTCGTGCGCGAAGGCGTTCGCGACGACGACCCTGGCGCCCGCCTACGCGGCCCCAAGAAGGGCCAAGGCCTGCCGCGCGTGCTGAGCGTCGAGGAGGTGGAGCATCTGCTCGCCAAGGTGGTCGCCGCGGGGCCCCTGGGGCAACGGGACCTCGCGGCGCTGGAACTGCTCTACGGGTGCGGCCTGCGCGTGAGTGAGCTCCTGAGCCTGCGCGAAGGCGACGTCGACGTGGAGGGCGGCCTCGTGCGCTGCACCGGCAAGGGCGGCAAGGAGCGCGTCGTGCCGATGGGCGGGCCGGCCGCCCGCGCCCTCGCCCGCTACCTGCGGGACGGCCGGCGCCAGTTGCTGCGCGGCCGCCGCCGGCCGGACGTCTTCCTCAACGCCCGCGGCGGCCCGCTCACGCGCCAGGGCCTGGACTACATTCTGCGCCGCATCCTGGCGCGCGCCGACATGCTCGGCCAAGCCAGCGCCCACACCTTCCGCCACTCGTTCGCCACCCACCTGCTGGCCGGCGGCGCCGACCTGCGCAGCGTGCAGGAGATGCTGGGGCACGCCAGCGTCGCCACGACGCAGATCTACACGCACGTCACGGTGGAGCACCTGCGTGAGGTGTTCCTCGAGACGCACCCCCGGGCGCGGCGCCGCCCCGGCGGCGCGCCTGACGCCCCGGGGCTCTCAGACGATCGCGCCGATCTTCCCGGGGAGGAGCCGTGACCAGGGTCTTCATCTGCGTGCTCGACGGCGTCGGCGCCGGCGAGCTTCCCGACGCCGCCGCCTACGGCGACGTCGGCTCGAGCACGTTGCGCCACGTCCTGGAGCGCAGCCGCCCGCACCTGCCGAACCTCGCCGCCCTGGGGCTCGGCGAAGTCGTGGGCCTGCCGCTCGGCGCGCCGCGGGCCGAGGCGGCCTACGGCCGCCTCCTCGAGCGCGGCGCCGGCAAGGACACCACCACGGGCCACTGGGAGATGATGGGCGTGGTGCTCGAGCGGCCGTTCCCCACCTACCCCGGCGGCTTCCCGCCCGAGGTGGTCGAGCCGTTCGAGCGGGCCGTCGGCCGGCGCATCCTCTGTAACCGGCCGGCCTCCGGGACGGCGGTGATCGCCGAGCTCGGCGACGAGCACGTCGCGACCGGCCGGCCCATCGTCTACACGTCGGCCGACTCCGTCTTCCAGATCGCCTGCCACGAGGAGGTCGTGCCCGTCGAGCAGCTCTACGAGTGGTGCGCGATCGCCCGCGGGATCCTCCAGGGCGGGCACGCCGTCGGGAGGGTCATCGCGCGGCCGTTCGCCGGAGCTCCCGGACACTACGCGCGCACGCCGCGGCGGCGCGACTTCTCGCTGGAGCCGCCGGGCCCGACCTACCTCGACCTCCTGCAGGAGCGCGGCGTGCCGGTCGTCGGTGTCGGCAAGGTCGGGGAGATCTTCGCGCAGCGGGGCGTGGCGGTGGACGATCACACCACCGACAACACGGCCGGCATCGCCGCCTGTACGCGGCATCTGGCCGCGATCGAGCACGGCCTGCTGTTCGCCAACCTCGTGGATTTCGACCAGGTCTGGGGTCACCGCAACGACGTCGAGGGTTTCGCCGCCGGGCTGGTGGCCGTCGATGCCGCGCTTGCGGCGTGGGAGGCGCTGCTGCGCCCCGGCGACGCGCTGATCCTCTGCGCCGATCACGGCGTCGACCCCACGACGGCGAGCACCGACCACTCGCGCGAGTACTCGCCGCTGCTGGCCCTGGGCCTGCGGCCGGGACGCTACGACGGCTGCCTCGAGGACGTCGGCGCCACGGCGTTCGCCCTGCTCACCGGCGAGGCGCCGGTGTTGCCCGGGCGCGTCATCGCCTGATGGCTTCCCTGCTTGAGGCTGCGGCGGCCCGGCGCCTGGGCGCATGGCAGGCGGACGCGGCCGTCGTCTTCGGCAGCGGCCTCGCGGCGCTCCCCCCCGGGGCGGAGACCGACGAAGAGCTCCCCTACGGCGACCTGGGGTGGCCGCGTACCGTGGTCCCCGGGCACCGTAACGCTCTGCAGCTGGTGCGGGTCACGGCCGCCGGAGGGCGCGAGCTGAAGCTCGCGCTCGCCTGCGGCCGCCCACATCGCTACGAGGGCTGGAGCGACGGCGAGCTCGAGCAGCCGGTGCGGGCTCTGGCCGCGGCCGGCGTGCGGCGCCTCCTGCTGACCAACTCCTGTGGCGGCCTCCGGCCGGGGGCCGCGCCGGGTGCGGCGGTCGTCTGCGAACGGGTCATCGACCTGCAGCGTCCGCCGCGGGGCGCCGCCCCGCCGGTGCTCCCGGTGTGCACGGCCGCCGCGGGCGAGCGGCTGGTGGCCGCTCTCCTCGCTTCCCCGGTCGCTTCAGCGGGGCTGCCACCGGCGGCGCCGGCTGGAGCGCCCCCGGCGGCGTCGCCCGGGCCGGTCCGAGCCCTCCGCGGCGCTTACGTCGCCGTCGCCGGCCCCCACTTCGAGTCGCCGGCCGAGGCGCGCTGGCTGGCGCGCTACGGCGACGTGGTGGGCATGTCGGCGGCGCCGGAGCTGCGCGCCGCGCGCGCCGCGGGCGCCTCCTGCGCGCTGGTCGCGCTGGTGGTCAACCGGGCCGCCGAGGTAGGCTCCCACGACGACGTGCTGGCCGCGAGCGGCCGCCTCGCCGGGGCTCTGGCCGACCGCCTCGTCGCCGCTCTCACGGCACGCTGGCCGGAGCTGGCTTCCTGACGACTGAGGGGACGCGGGTGGAATTCGTCAACGACGTGATCGCCTGGAAGAGGGACGGCCGCGAGCTTGACGCCGCCCGCGTCCATGCCTTCGTGAACGGCGTGGTGCGCGGCGGGGTCCCGTCGTACCAGGCAAGCGCCCTGCTGATGGCCATGGTGCTGCGCGGCCTGAGCGACGCGGAGACCCTCGAACTGGCGCGGGCGCTGATCGACAGCGGCAAGACGCTCGATCTCCGAGTCCTGCGCCGCCCGGTGCTCGACAAGCATTCGAGCGGCGGCGTGGGCGACAAGGTCACCCTGGTGCTGGCGCCGCTCGTGGCGTCGTGCGGGGCGATCTTCGGCAAGATGTCGGGTCGCGGCCTCGGGCACACGGGCGGCACGCTGGACAAGCTCGAGTCCATCCCCGGGTTCCGGGTCCAGCTCCCGCAGGGGGAGCTCCTGCGCCAGCTCGAGCGTATCGGCGTGGCGGTGGTCAGCCAGAGCGAGCGCGTCGTCCCCGCCGATCGCGTCCTCTATGCCCTCCGCGACGTCACGGCCACGATCGACAGCGACGGCCTGATCGCCGCCAGCATCATGGCCAAGAAGGTGGCCAGCGGCACGTCGGCGCTGGTGCTCGACATCAAGGTGGGGCGTGGCGCCTTCATGAACGACCTCGAGCACGCACGCGAGCTCGGCCGCCTCTGCCGGCTCATCGGGGAGACCTACGGGCGCCCGACGACCTGCATCTACACCGGCATGGACGCCCCGCTCGGCCGGGCAGTCGGCAACCGGTTCGAGGTGGAGGAGGCGTGGCGCGTGCTCGGCGGCGAGGGGCCGGAGGACGTGCGCGAGACGTCTCTGACGCTGGCGGCGGCCTTGCTCGCCTTGTCGGATCTCGGGATCGACGAGGCCGAGGGGAGGCGGCGCGCGGAGGAGGCTCTGGCCTCCGGCCGCGCCGCCGAGCACTTCGAGCGCTGGTGCTACGTGCAGGGCGGGCGCTGGAAGCCCGGGGAGTTCCACCACCTGGCGGCGCTCGAGGTACGCGCCACGCGCGACGGCTACGTGACCGCCTGCGACGCGCGTGCCGTCGGCCAGGCGGCGCAGCTCGCCGGCGCCGGCCGCCGCACCGTCGACGACGCCGTGGACCCCTCGGCCGGCGTCGTCCTCGAGCGCACGGTCGGCGAGCCGGTCGCGGCCGGCGACCTCCTCGCCGCGGTGTTCTCGCGCGACGCGGGGCGCCGGGCGCGGGCCAGCGAGGTCCTGCAGCCGGCATTCACCATCGGCGAGGCGCCGCCCGCGGCGCGGCCGGTCGTGCTGGGCAGGGAGTAGGGGGCTCGCCCGGGCCGGCGCGACCCGGAGGTCAGTCGGCGGCTTTGGCCTCGGCGAGCTTCCGGCGGGAACGCCACTGGTGGAGGAGCCAGGAGCCCAGGAGCTGGCCGGTGACGGCGGCGGCCAGCATGAAGGGCACGAACAACCAGCCGAGGCCGAACGAAAGGCGCATGATGACGAATAACGGGATGGGCAGATGGATCGCCAGGAACCACCGCCAGGAGAGCCGGCGCACGGTCGTGCGGTAGGCGCCGAAGGGCAGGTTGACGGCGACCGCCAGGACGACGGCGATGGTTTCGAGTTCGAGGTGCGTCATGCAGAGTTTGGCGTGTCGACGCAATCAGTATAGGGCAACGGGCCGCGGCGTGGACCGGACCTGCTGTTCGCCGCCGCGGTCACGGCCGCCGTCCTGGTCGCCGACGGCGGCGCGCAGGCGCGGGCGAGGACGCGAGCGATGAGAGTGGTGGGTGGAGAGTGGCGCGGCCGGCCCCTCGCGGCCCCGGCCGGCCGCACGACGCGCCCCACTTCCGACAAGGTGCGGGAGGCGATCTTCGCCGTGCTGCTCGCCTTGCCGGAGGTGGCCGCCGGGCGTGCCCCGGGCGCCGGCGGCCCCCTCGCCGGCCAGCGGGCGCTCGACCTGTTCGCGGGCAGCGGCGCCCTCGGCATCGAAGCGCTCTCGCGCGGCGCCGAGAGCTGCACCTTCGTGGAGAGCGACCGCGGCGCCCTGGGCACCTTGCGCGCCAACCTGGAGCGGCTCGGCGTACCCGTCGCCAGGGGCCGCCGGCCCACTCCGCCGGCCACCACCCCGCGCGCCCGAGTCCTCGCCGGCGACGCGCGCCGCGTGCTGCCGGCTGACGCTCGCCGTGGGGAGCGATATACTCTCGTCTTTGCAGACCCACCGTACGATCGCGCCGAGGAGCTCCTGCCGGCCCTGACGAGGTTGCTGCTCCCGGTGCTGGCCGAGCGGGCCGTGCTCGTCGTGGAGACGGCGGCGGGCGCCACGGCGGGGCTGCCCGGGGCAGCGCTGCGGGAGAAACGCTACGGTGACACGCAGGTCCGGTTCACGCTCGTCGACGGCCTCGGCCGGGGACACGAGGAGACAGCAGACGATGACAGTCCGGCGATCTGATCCGCGGCGCGGGCGCTGATGCCGAGCAACGTCACGGCCCTCTGCCCGGGCACGTTCGACCCGGTCACGGTGGGCCACCTCGACATCATCCGCCGCGGCGCCAACAAGTTCGGCCGCGTCGTCGTCGGGCTCATCGAGGTGCCGCAGCGCAAGGCGCCGCTGTTCGACCCCGACGAGCGCGAGGCGTTCCTCAGGGAGGCCCTCGCCGGCAACGACAGGATCGTCGTCGCACGCTTCAACGAGCTCGTCGTGGAGTTCGCCCGCCGCTGGGACGCGCACGTGATCCTCAAGGGCCTGCGCGCCATCTCCGACTTCGAATACGAGTTCGCCATGGCGCAGCTCAATAGGAAGTTGGCGCCCGACATAGAAACAGTGTTCATGATGGCCTCGCCCGAGCACAGCTTCCTCAGCTCGAGCGGAGTCAGGGAGATCGCCGCCTTCGGAGGTTCCGTTGAGGATCTGGTGCCGCCGGCCGTCGCTCGCCGCCTGGCGGAGGTCTACCCGCCGCACATCAGGCTACCCAAGGAGGGTTGCTGAGTATGGACGTGCTCGTACTTATCGATAAGCTCGACGACATCATCCACAACTCCCGGTCAGTCCCGCTCACCGACAGCGTGATGATCGACCGCGAGGAGATCTACGACATTCTCGACCAGATGCGTTCCACGATCCCCGAAGAGATCAAGCAGGCGCGCTGGATCGTGAAGGAGCGGCAGGAGATGCTGGCCGAGGCCAAGCAGGAGGCCGAGCGGGTGCTCGCCGATGCGCAGCAGCGCGCCGAGCAGCTGGCCTCCGAGACCGAGGTCGTGCGGCTCGCCGAGCGCAACGCGCAACAGATCATGGAAGATGCGCGCGAGCGGGAGCGCGACGTCCGCCTGGGCGCCGAAGACTACGCCGACGAGGTGCTCGGCAACCTCGAAGTCAACCTCGACAAGTTTCTCGCCGCCGTCCGCCGCGGCCGCGAGCGTCTGCAGGGGCGCCCGCCCGACGACGACCTGCAGCCCTGAGCGGCCGCCCCCGCTGACTCCAGGCCGCCGCGCCGTGCGCCGCTTCGACCTGCGCTCGCTCCGCTTCGGCGATGCCAGTGAGACCTGGCGCCGCCTGCCGGTCGAGGTCGCTCCGTTCCTGTTCGGGGGCAGCGAGTACGCCGTCGCCGGCGGAGCCGTCGATCTCCTGCTCACGGTCAGCCGCGTCGGCGGCAACCTCACCCTCGCGGGGGAGTTCGAGTGCGACGTCGTGGGCCCCTGCCAGCGCTGCCTGGGCGACGCCCGGGTGCGCGTGGAGGCGCGCGGGGTCGAGTACGTGCACCACGGCGATTCCGAAGGCGACGAGGAAGACGACGGCTACGTCACCTCCTCGATCGTCGCCGTGGACGCCTGGGTGCGCGACCTCATCGCGGAGTCGCTGCCGGTGAAGGTCCTCTGCCGCGAGGATTGCCGCGGCCTCTGCTCCGTCTGCGGGGCGGACCTGAACGCCGACCCGTCCCACCGCCACGGAGAGGCGTGACCGGCGGGCGTGTGGTACAGTCCCTTGTCTGGTTGGACCAAGGAGATCACGCATGCCAGTACCCAAGAAAAAGACGTCGCAGCGGAAGCGCGACGCGCGCCGCGCGCAGCAGAAGCTCACTGTCGAGACGGCCAGCGTGTGCCCGCAGTGCAAGAGCCCCAAGCTTCCTCACCGTGCCTGCCCCAAGTGCGGGACCTACAAAGGCCGCGAGGTCGTCGTCCTCGAGGCTGAGTAAGCCGTGAGGCGTGTGTGGTGCTGAAGTCGCTCTACATCGCCTCCACGCAGGGTGGCGGCGGCAAGACCACCATCGCCGTCGGCCTCTGCCTCGCGCTTCGGCAGCGCGGCCTCAACGCCGGCTACTTCAAACCCGTCGGCACGCTGGCCGCCCACTCGGGCCCCGAGATGCTCGACGAGGACGCAGCCTTCGTCGCCGACCTGCTCGGCCTCGAGGACGCGCCCACCGACATCTGCCCGGTCGTGCTCGACGAAGACGCCCTGCACGACGTCCTCGCCGGCTCCGAGGTCGACGCCATGAGCCGCGTCAAGGCGGCCCACGCGCGCGTCAGCCGCGGCAAGGACCTCCTCGTCTGCGAGGGCCTCGGTGAGATCTGGCAGGGCCGTTTCCTGCGCACCAGCGGCACCGAAGTCGTGAAGCAGCTCGACCTGATGACACTCCTGGTGGCCAAGTTCGCCGGCGCCCGCCTGCTCGACGACATCATCTACGTCAAGGACGCCCTCAAGAACCACCTTCTGGGCGTCCTCTTCAACATGGTGCCCGAGTCCCGCCTCGACCTGGTGCGCGACCAGTACGCGAAGTTCCTGGTGAAGCACGACGTCACCACGTACGGCACGCTGGCGTCGAACGCCCGCCTCTCCGCAGTCTCGGTGGGCGAGATCGTCGAGGCCCTGGGCGGCACCTACGTGTGCGGCGACCAGTACGGCGACCGCCTGGTCGAGACGTACATGATCGGCGCCATGAGCCCCGAGCACGCGCTGCGGTACTTCCAGCTCACGCCCGGCAAGGTCGTGATCGTCGGCGGCGACCGCGCCGAGATCATCCTCACGGCGCTCGACACTCCCACCGTCGCCGTGGTGCTCACGGGCAACTACGTGCCCAGCCCGGCGGTGCTGGAGCGGGCCGAGGAGCAGGGCGTCCCACTCGTCTCGGTGGAGACCGACACGGTCACCGCCGCCGACGGGCTGCGCCGCCTCTTCGGCCGCCTCCGCGTCAAGGAGCGCGCCAAGATCGACCTCATCGCCGAGCTCATCGACGAGTCCGTCGACCTCGACCGGCTGGTCGCCGACCTGCACGCATGAGCCCCCGGCGTTCGCGCCCCTACACCTCGCCGCACGAAGTCACCGCCGCCTGGAGCGTCATGGCCGGCGACACGCGCGTCGTGCGAGTCGTGGTGGACGCGGCCGGCGGGGACAACGCTCCCGCCGAGATCGTCGCCGGCGCCCTCGAGGCGGCCGGCCCCCAGCTCCATGTCGTGCTGGTGGGCGACGAGGCACGGATCCGGCCTCTGGTGCCCCCCGGCGCGGCGCACACCTCCGTCGTGCACGCCCCTGACGCGATCGGCTACGACGAGGAGCCGGCCGCGGCGGCGCGCAACAAGACCGGGTCCAGCATCGTCGTCGGCCTCCAGCTCGTGCACAGGGGCGAGGCTGACGCCTTCGTCTCGGCCGGCAACACCGGCGCCGTTGTGGCCGCCAGCGTGCTCTACGTGCGCCGCATTCGCGGCGTGCAGCGCCCCGCCATCTGCACGATCATGCCGTGCATGCCGGCCCCCATCGCGTTTCTCGACGTGGGTGCCAACGCCGAGGTGCGCCCCGAGCACCTGCGCCAGTTCGCCATCATGGGGCAGGCCTTCGCGCGCGAGGTGATGGGCATCGCGGAGCCCGACGTGGGCCTGCTCTCCATCGGTGAGGAGCCGGGCAAAGGCACGCCGGATGTGATCGAGGCGCACCGGCTCATCGCCGCCGACGCGCGCATCCGTTTCTACGGTAACGTCGAGGGTCGCGACGTCATGAACCGCACGGTCGACGTGGTGGTCAGCGACGGCTTCACCGGCAACGTGACCCTCAAGACCATCGAGGGTACGGCCAAGGCGATCCTGAACGCCTTGCGGGCCACCATCGACCTGTCGCCCGGCACCAAGCTCGGCGGCCTGCTCCTGCGCCGCGACCTGCTGCCGCTCAAGGCCGCGCTCGACCCGGAGGAGTTCGGCGGCGCGTTCCTCGTCGGCATGAACGCGCCGGTGATCATCGCCCACGGCAACTCGCGTGCCCGGGGCATCGCCAACGCCGTGCGCCAGGGCCGCCGCGGCGTGGTCAGCGACCTGCTGCCGACCATCGCCCGGGAGCTCGGCGGCGGGCCGGGCGCCGGCGAGGCGGCAGGCTCCGCCGCCGGCGCCTGAAGCACGCCGCCGCGCGGCTTTCTCGGCCGCTCGGCATTGTGTACACTCGGCCAAACTCGCCCGGAGGTTGTTGGATGACCCGCGAAGAGGTGTTCGAGCACGTCAAGGGGATCCTCGTCGAGACGCTCAGCGTCGACGAGGAGAAGGTCACGCTGGAAGCCCGCTTCCAGGAGGATCTCGAGACCGATTCGCTCGATCTGGTCGAGCTCGTGATGACCATGGAAGAGAAGTTCGGGATCAAGATCAGCGACGAAGAGGCCGCGACGATCAAGACCGTCGGCGACGCCGTCGATTTCGTCATCGCGAGGGCCGAGGCCTAGACCCCGCCCGGGCGTGGTACAGCGGCGAGGGGAGGCTTCCCGGTGTCTGGGGGCGTCCCCTCGCCGTCGTGTGAGGCTTGAGTGACCAATCGACTTCTAGCGCTCGCGGAGCAGCTCGATGAAGGGACCATGCGGAAGGTGTTCACGCACACGTCCTGGGCAGCCGCGCGGGTGGAGTCGTACGAGCGCCTCGAGTTCCTCGGCGATAGCGTCCTGAGCCTCTGCATCACGACAGAGCTCTACCGGCGCTTCCCAGGCTTCTCGGAGGGCCACCTCGCCCGCCTGCGCGCCTACATCGTCAGCCGCGCGACGTGCGCCCGTGTGGCCGCGAAGCTCGGCCTCGGGAAGATGCTGCGCGAGCACGCCGGCGTCGGCAAGGAGGCCGGCGACCTCGCGCAGCTGCAGACGAACGCCAACGTGCTCGCCGACCTCACCGAGGCGCTCATCGGGGCGGTCTACCTGACCTTCGGCTACGAGGCGGTCCGCCCCGCCGTCGTCGAGGTCTTCGAGGAGCACATCCTCTACGCCGAGAGCAGCTACATCGACCACAAGACCGAGCTTCAGGAGCATCTGGCGCGGAGCGGCCAGTCGGTGAGCTACAAGGTGCTGAGCTACAGCGGGCCGCCGCACAACCGCGAGTTCGAGATCGAGGCCTGGGTGGACGGCGCGGTCCTCGGCCATGGCTTCGGCACGAGCAAGAAGCGGGCCGAACAGGAGGCCGCCGCCGAGGCGCTGCACGAGCTTCTCGACAGTGCCCGGCGCGCGGCTCGGCGGGCGCGCCTCCGCGGCCGCCGCTCGCGCAAGCCACCGGCCGCGGAGGCACCCGTCGAGGCGGAGGCCGCGACGGCCGAGGACGGCTGACGGTGTACCTCAAGGCACTCCGGCTCAAGGGCTTCAAGTCGTTCCCCAAGGTCACCGAGCTCGTGTTCGAGCCCGGCGTCGGGGTGATCATCGGCCCCAACGGGAGCGGCAAGAGCAACATCGCCGACGCGGTCGTGTGGGCCCTCGGCGAGCAGAGCCCCAGCACCTTGCGCGGGGCGTCGATGCAGGACGTGATCTTCGCCGGCAGCGATGGGCGCCGCGCCGGCGGGAGCGCCGAGGTGGAGCTCACGTTCGACAATGCCGACGGGGCATTGCCCCTGCCCACGCCCGAGGTCAGCGTGATGCGGCGGGTGGCGCGTGACGGCTCGTCGCAGTACTTCATCAACCACTCCGCCTGCCGCCTCACTGACGTGGTCGAGGTCATGGCCCGGGTCGGGCTGGGCAAGGAGCTGCACTCCATCATCGGGCAGGGCAAGGTCGAGTCGTTCCTCGCGGGCAAGCCGGAGGACCGGCGGAGCCAGATCGAGGAAGCTGCCGGGCTCGGAGCCTACAAGCGCCGCCGCGAGCGCGCCGAGCACAAGCTGCGCGAGGTGGGGCGCAACCTCGAGCGCGCCCGCCTGCTGGAGCGCGAAGTGGACTCACAGCTCACGCCGCTCCGCCGGCAGGCCACGGCCGCCGAGCAGATGCGCAGCGTGGAGGCCGGGCTGGCCGAGACGCGTGGGCGGCTGCTGAGCGGCGACCTCTCGGGTGTGGACGCGGACCTCGCCGCGCGGACGCGAGAGCGTGACGCCATCGAGGCGGCCCGGGGGCGCTGCGAGGCCGGGCTCGAGGAGGTGGCGCAGGCGCGCGTCGCCGAGGAGGAGGCTTTCGCGCGCCGCCTGGCGGAGCGGGAGCGGCGCGCCCGGCGCCTGTTGCGAGCGCGGGTGCTCGACGGCCGCCTCGAGAGCGGCCGCCGCCTCGCCGAACAGCGGCTGCGGCTCGTCGAGGAGATGGAGCGCGCCGCCGCGGCGGAGCGCGAGAGGCTCGTCCACGATCTGGCCGGGCGGCCCGAGGAGACGCCCGACGAGGCCTGGCCGGAGGAAGCAGGGCGTCTGCGCGGCGGCCTCGAGGCGGCCGAGGCGGCCTTCGCCGCCGTTGCCGGCCGCCTGGAGGCTGCGCGCACGCTGCTCGCCACGCGCCGCACCGCCCTCACCCGGCACGCGCTGGAACGCGAAGAGGCGCTGGCCGCGGTGGCGCGCCTCGAGCGCCGCCAGGAGGCGCTGGCCGGGGAGGAGGCGCGTCTCGGCGCTCAGGGAGAGTCGCTACTGGCTGAGGCCGCGGCCAAGGCTGCGGCCGAGGCAGGCGCCGCCGCCCTCGAAGTCGGCGCTCGGGCGCGCCTGCGCGAGGCCACGGCGGCCGCCGAGGCGGCCGTGGCGGCCGCTGTGGCGGCCGGGCAGGCTGCCGCCGAGGCTGAGGATCGGTCCGGCGCCGCCGCCGCCGAGCGCCGCGGCCTCGAGGCGCAGGTGGAGCAGCTCCGGGCGGCGTTGCACGAGCTCCAGGACGTGAGCGAGGACGTGCTCGCCGTGGCCGGCGAGTACCCCGGGACGGTGTCGTTCGCCGGCGCCGTCTCGTGCGCCGCGGGCTACGAGCGAGCCCTCGCGGCAGCGCTCGCCCAGGCCTCCGGAGCGCTGGCCGTGCCGCCGGGTGTCGACCACTGGTCCCTGCTCGGCGCCCTCAAGAGCGCCGGCATCGGGTTGGCGCGCCTCCTCGTGCCCGTCGCCGGCCCCGGCCGTGCGGTGTCGTTCCCGGGCGCCGCTCCGCTGCTGGACAAAGTGACCTTGATCGGCCACGAAGAGCTCGGGAGTGCCTTGACGGATGTGGTCATCGTCGACGACCTGCGCGCGGTGCCGCCCGGGTTCGGCGGTCTCGCGGTGACGCGTGAAGGTGAGTTCTACCGTCCCTCGGCGGGCCAGATCGGCCTTGCCGGCGGGGTGCCCGCGGCGCTGCTTCTGGAGCGGCGGGCCGAGCTCGAACGTCTCGACGGGCGGCTGGACGGCCTGCGCGCCCGCGAGGCGCGCGACGAGGCCGCGTTGGCCG
>Ga0265296_1003193_pt1 | contig 15541 bp, 20 predicted proteins | sample MunlanPumphouse1_FD_189073 | JGI IMG/M metagenome (GOLD analysis project Ga0265296, IMG submission 189073) | Groundwater microbial communities from a municipal landfill in Southern Ontario, Canada - Pumphouse #1 | ecosystem: Environmental > Aquatic > Deep subsurface > Groundwater | place... | reverse complement strand
TTAAAGACTTCCCTGATGCCTCTTTCACTCTCTCCAATGTATTTTGATATTAAGCTCGGTCCTTTAACCGAGATGAAATTAACCCCGGTCTGGCTTGCTACAGCCTTGGCTAATAAAGTTTTCCCCGTACCCGGAGCCCCGTACAACAAAATACCTTTGGGCGGCTGAGTATTTGCCTTTTTGAAAATATCAAAATGTTTCAATGGCCATTCTATTGCCTCTTTTAATTCCTCTTTTATATTTTCAAGGCCGCCTACATCCTCCCACTTAACATCCGGCACCTCTACAAAAAACTCCCGTATGGCAGAGGGTTCTACCTCTTTCATCGCCTCTAAGAAATTATCCATAGTTACTTCTAATTTAAGTAAGGTCTCATAAGGGATATCAGCCATTTCGAAATCTATTTTTGGCAAGATTTTTCTTAAGGCCGACATCGCTGCCTCCCTCGCTAATGCTTCCAGATCCGCTCCAACAAAACCATGTGTAATATCAGCCAATTTTTCAACATTTACATCTTCTGCTAAAGGCATTCCCCTTGTATAAATATGGAGTATCTCTAAGCGGCCATTTCTATCCGGAATAGGAATGGATATCTCTCTATCAAATCTACCCGGCCGCCTCAAAGCCGGGTCTATAACATTAGGGATATTGGTTGCGGCTATCACTATAACCTGACCCCTTGATTTCAAGCCATCCATTAAGCTTAGCAGTTGGGCCACAACCCTCCGCTCAACCTGTTTTTCTCCACCCATTTCCTCCCTTTTAGGCGCAATCGAATCTATTTCATCAATAAAGATTATGGCCGGGGCATGTTTTTGCGCATCTTCAAATACTGCTCTCAAGCGGGCTTCACTCTCTCCATAAAATTTTCCCATTATTTCAGGGCCTGAGATATGAGTAAAATAGGCTTCTGTCTCATTGGCTACAGCTCGGGCAATCAGTGTCTTGCCTGTGCCCGGAGGCCCATATAAAAATACCCCTTTCGGCGCCTCAATCCCCAATCTTTCAAAAACCTGGGGGTATTTAAGTGGAAGCTCTATCATCTCCCTGATCCTCTGAATTTGAGTGCGGAGTCCGCCTATATCCTCATAGGAAATCTTAACCCCGCGAGGTTCACCACCACCTTTTGATTCCATTCTTATCAGGGTAGTTGGACCTACCAGGACTACGCCGTCAGGGATGGTATCCAACACCTTAAAATCACAATATCCCGACCCAAAGAGCGTAGCTCTAACCCTATCGCCGGCAGTTACGGGCAATCCCTCTATTAGTGAACCGATATATTTGGTATCTTTATCCCTTTGAAGTAAACTTGACATAGTTAAGGCCGAAAGCGTGACCTTGTTGGCGGGCTTAAATTCTATTTTCCTAACCTCTACCTTTTCATCAACCCCTATCTTGCAATTCTCCCTTGTTATCCCGTCTATCTGGATAACCCCCTTACCTCTTTCTTCGGCATAGCAGGGCATTACTTTGGCAGGGGTTTTTCTTTTGCCGCTAATCTCGATTATCTCACCTACTTCAGTCCCTAATCTTTTCATATCTTCGGGGTCTATTCTGGCTATTGCCCTGCCTACATCCTTAGGTAAGGCTTCTTTTACTTTTAAGGTTATGGTATCTGCTTTCTTAGTCATTCGAAAATACCTTCTTCCCAAGGCTTTCCAGTGCATCTATCCCTTTTACTTCACCAGGCTGAAGAGGAATAAGTGTTATCTTTAAATCACTAAATCTATCCCTGATCTCCCTGATATATCTATCCTGCCCCTTTCTCCTTGCCTGACAAAAGGAACATCTGCTTTCCTCTGGAATAACATTGTTGATAATTAACTGCTTCACCTTTATTTTGTATTGATTCAGACTTTTTATCATCCTTTCTGTCTCTTTAATCGCCATATCCTCGGGTATGGTCACGACGATGAATTCACACCTGTTTTGGTCCTTCAGAAGACCTTCAATCTTTTTAACCGTCTTTTTCATACTCATAAGGAAATCATCAGCGCTGTCAGGCTTATATTTCCCGGCAAAGCTCGTAACCATATATCTGTATTTCCACCTCATCTTTGCCAAAACTTTTATCCAGTCATCTAAAAGCTCCGGGAAGGTCAAAAGCCTCAGGGCATGGCCGGTCGGCGCTGTATCCACTATATATTTGTCAAATTTCCCCTCTTCGATTAAATCCACAATCGTCTTAAATCCCATTACCTCGTCTATCCCGGGTATAGGCAGAGCAAGTATGGAATCTATATCCTCCTTATCTAAATAAGTACTCGTATCAAAAAGCCTCCTTAACTCAGCATCATATTCTATCTTGAATTGTGAAAGTGCCTTCTCAGCGCTTATCTCAAGGGCGCTTAATCTATCTACACCTTCTATTTTTCTTACTTCGTCTCCTATCTCCTTTCCCAGGCTGTCCGCTAAAGAATGTGCCGGGTCAGTGGAGATAAGCAGTGTATTGTTATTGTTATTTGCTAAATAGAGCCCGGCACATGAGGCACAGGTGGTCTTTCCAACGCCGCCTTTCCCGCCGAATAAAATCAACTTCAATGATGGTTCCAAGAGCCCGGTTATTGCCATTCACCCTCCCCAACCCCTCCCATCAAGGGAGGGGAATAAAAGAGAGTCCCCTTTCCCCTTGTGGGAGATAATCTCTCTTATCTTCCCTCTCCCCTTGTGGGAGATTATCTCTCTTATCTTCCCTCTCCCCTTGTGGGAGAGGGTTAGGGTGAGGGGGCATGTAAACTTAATTTTGACGCTCACTATATATAACCCCATTGTACATTTCTAACGGGGTTCACTTTTTAACCCTGACTTCTAAGATGCCATTCTTGTAAGCGTAAGAAAGCGTTTCTTTCTTGACCTGCACCGGCAGAAGAACCTCCTTACGATACTTCCTGTTCTTGCCCGCTGCTGAAATCTCCAATATATCCCCTTTTAAATCTACTGATATGCCATCCTCACTTACCCCTGGGATCTCGGCTATAACCACTACTTCACCCTTCTCATCAAAGACATCTGTTAAAGGCTCTCTTTCTTCTTCTACGACAGGTCCTTCAGGTGACTTCTTGATGTTGCCGAAGGTCTCAACAACCGGCTCTCCACCCACAGCAGTCTTGATCGAAAACCCATATACCCCTTTCATTCCTTCCTTAAGACGGCTCAGATCAATCTCTCCTTCTTTCTTAATCTCTCCCCCTGCTTCTTTTAACTTTGCTGCCAGGTCAACTAAATTCTCGATGCCTTTAAATAAACCGCCCATACTTAATTTACCAATGCCAAAATCAATATCTAACCCCTCATGTTCCTTTTTCTTCACCATGATTTCCTCCTCTATTTATATCCATTAAGAATTATTCTTAACGACGTAAAATATGCCGCATACACAGCAGTTCTCTGTCATGCCAGCTTGTCCGGATATTGTCATTCTGGCTTGTCCAGAATCATTCTTTTCAGAAGGACTCCTGACAAGCAGGAGTGACAAAAAGCGGGAATGACAAACAATGCGGCAATTATTATATACCGTTATGTTTAATAAGGACTTCTTAGTCTCCAATCTTCTTCCTCCTCTTTTGAGGCAATAGTTATCTCAGCGTTTCTTTTGCCCTTTGGAGTGAGCTTTATATTTGAACCTTTCAGGTAAAAAGGCATCCCCTTCTTAACGCCTGTTATGATTTCCGAATTAACTCTCAAAATAGCAACGCTATCTGCCTGCGTATAAATACAGCCACCCACCCTAATAAGACCTGCAAGCATGGAAAAGAGAATGATCAAAGCCTGCCAGAGTCTGAGTTTTATCATTTTGACTAACCTTTATCTTCTTTACCATCCATCAATAATTTATAGCCATCGTCTTAAGTGGCCTTGTGGGTATGCTTCTGCAAGTTTTAATCTTTTGCTCCTCGTGTACTTCCTTTTGTAGTTTTTCAATTCGCTTGTCGATACTATCCAATTGCCTAATCGCTGCGTTTCTTTTTTTATCTATTGCGAAGATTTCTTTCTCTAACCTGTCCTTTTCTCTTCTAAGCATATATAATTCCAAATAGCTTGTTCTCTGAACCTTTGGTATAGACCGCGCACCTATAGAATGTATGCTTTTTATATCTCTAACGCCAGGCATCTGCTGTATCCCTCTCATTTAACAGGCCCCCTTTCTTAATTCAAAAATCTTTTATGTATTCTGTCATTGCGGCTTGGCCTACTTCGCCGAAGCGCTGCGAAGGCTGAATCCAGCATCTCGTAGAGTCGAGTCTACGACTTTCTTCAGAATGATTCCGAACATTCATCCTTCGCAGTAATGCTACGGAGAACGGAAGTCGGAATGACAAACTAAGCGGTTTCAATTATGAACTCCTTATTAACTATGTTTTTCAACCAACTCCTTAACTATCTCTTTTACCTTGTTCTGATTCGTCTTTGAGCCAACCCTGCTTGTCTCAGAAGCTAAAATATCCTGGCATATTTGCATAAAGGCGCCATTGGCTTTAGCAGGGGTAAAATTCTGAACTTTAAGGGTCTTGGCAATCATAATGCAGCCGCGAATGGTAGGAGCAAATTCGCACTTCCCGGATTCTCTTAAGGCTCTTACAATATTGACAACCTTTTCAGAGTCCTTTTTAAAAAGTTTAGACTTTTTCTGGGTTATCGCAACCTCTGTTTCATAGTCAAAACAGTCAAGGTCCATTGTTATCATCCTGTCTCTAAGGGCGTCCTGACTTCTGTGCACCCCGGCATATTCTTCAGGATTGCTGGTAAAGATTGCGGTAAAATTCGGGTCAACCTTTAAATACGACTCTTCCCCGCCTCTTCCTACAGGCAAATCCATCACCTTTTCACTCAGTATGGAAAGCAGGACATTGTTTGCCTCAGGCCTTGAACGGGTGAACTCATCATAGAGCAAGGTGAATCCATGTTTGCAGGCGACTGTCAGGCGGTTATCTACCCACCGCTTTACCATATCTTCTTCGGTCTTTGATACTCTGGAAATAAATCTATCCACAACCTTTCTAAACCTGTAGCCATGTTCACCGCCTATTAGATTAGAGGTAGTGAATTCTTCATCTCCATGTATCATCACCACAGGTCTTCCTATCTTGCTTGCCACATGCATAGCAAGCGTTGTCTTGCCGGAACCTGAAACCCCTCTAAAATGGACAGGAAAACCAGCCTTAATATAGGAAAGCGCTCTATTTGTAATGTCCTTAATATACTTTGTTTCCACAAAATCCGGCATAGGACTTGGTTCTAATACTGTAGTCATCTCATCAATCATCTTGCCTCACCTCTCAATCTGGTTTTGTCTTCTTACTTCTTAAGGTCTCATTCATCTTATTATATATCTTGCTTGCTTCGGCCAAATCTGCCCTTATTTCTCTTTCTTTTTCCTTGAAGTCTTCTCTCAGGGCGTTAACATTTTTAATCAGACCTTCTCTATCTTCCTGCAAGCGTTTTTTAAGGTCTTTACCCATCTCTTCGTGCAATCTTTTAGAGTCGGCCAAAAACTTCCTGGCATTATCTCGAAGGACCCCGACCTGACCTTTGAGTTGTTTAATACCGCTCTTTCTATTTTCGTGACCTGCTATAATGTCTTCGCAGAGAGATTTCATTCCATTTGACACATTATCCATAAATCAACCTCCTTTTCGAATAACTCCTTTACCTCTACATTTCATACAAGGAAGGCCGCTATCTATTGCCTGTCCATTACCTTCACACTCTGGGCAAGTATCTGTGGCACCTTTCACGGTAACCATTCCTTTACCACTGCATACAGTACATGTAACTCGACCATTATGAGGATAGACACCGGTGCCTTTGCAAAAGGCGCACTTAATCACTGGTTCTATAACCTCAACCTTCCCTGTGCCGCCGCAAACCTGGCAGGTAGCAAGTTCGGATAGCAGATTGAAGGGGTCTTTGCCTTTGCCTTTACAGAAGGCACAAATTATCTCTTTCATTCCTCACCCATTAGGGATGCTTACTTAACTTATTTCTTCCTTTTTCTTTTTTTCTTTTTCTTCTCAGGCTCAACCCCCTTAATTGCCTTTTCTTCGCTCACTTCTTCAATCGCCTCTTCCACAGGCCTTACCTTTACTTTCGCCGACACTTCAGCTTTACCTGCCCTTGCTCTGGCGAGGGTCTTAGACATGCCCTGCCATGCATTAGCCGCCTTCTCCATATCCGAGCTATATTCGCCTAAGAGTTTCTTGACAGCGCTGACTATCCCTGCCGCATATTTTGCCAGGTCTTTTTTGAGTTCCTCACTCATATCAGAGCGGGCATCAGAAAATTCATTGAGTTTGTCCGCAACATAAGTCTCGATATCCTTGATATCTTTATTGATATCGCCCATCATAACCTTGAAACTCTTTAGCCTGTCAGTTTCACCTTCAGCAAGCCTGACCGTAAGTTCATCTGACATCAGAAGACGTTCCTTCTGAAAACCACTCAACATTAAACCTACATCCTTAATCATATTCTTTGCAAAATTTGCCAAGCTCTTTGCCTGTTCATCGCTCATATGTTTGTGGTCCCTGTGGAATGCCTTGAGCATATCTCCTACGCTCTTTGACAAGCCCTCAACAAAATCAGACAGGTTTTTAGCCTGTTCCTTGCCCATTCTTTTCCGCTCCTGCGTAAACCCTCTTAATGTTTTTCTGGTATCAACCACTAAATCATTCAGCTCCCCTCTCCGCACAGCATGGGAAGCAATGATGTTCTCTGTGATACCTTTCATGCTTTCAGCTATTCCCATTTTTATCCTCCTTTTTAATTTAATAATTCCCGTAGCTTATTGCACGGTTAACTTATAATTTCCTGCCCTTTATATTTCTGGGCTGCTTCTGTTCTTTCCTTTTTAAATCCACTGAGCAGATGACGAACTTCTCCTTTTCTTTCTTCCCGGTTGGTTATTCGCTCTTTATGTTGGATATTAAATTCCTTGAGCATCAATCTAATATCCCTTATCCGAAGCTCCCTTCCCTTGGCTAAAAGTTCTTTGAGTCTTGATGCCATCTCCTGTTGTTCCTTTTGAAACCCTTTCAGCTTAGAGGTAACATCTTTCTTCCTCTCTTCCTGTTCAGCAAGTATTTCCCTGATAAAGGTCTGGAATTCTTTGACTCTTCCATCTTCGCCTCTGGTCAGGGCATCTTTAAACTTCCCTAAGTTCTCCCTTAATGCCTTTGCCATGGTTTCCTGATCACTAAAATAATCCTTTAATAAATTTCTTACTTCCTTTTCCCTTCCATCTTGAGATGACAAGATGCTGTTCATCATATTGTCAAAGTCCTTCCTTCTTAGAGACTCATTCCTGGCAAGATTTTCCCGCAATTCTGCATTAACCTTTTCTCGTTCTTGTTTTGCATCAAGGAAGGAATCCTGGAAACCTTCGAATATCTGATGTGTGGTGTCAAAAATAGAGGCGATACTCTGAATCTTGGCCTCATAGGAAGTAACAATATCTTCAACGACATCCTTTAAATCCAAAACCTGTGACATCTTGCTCCTCTCTTTTCAGGGATAAAGGAATTTCTTGGCGAATCATGCTTTCTGACCTCCGCGATATCCGAAGCATAAGGATAACCCGGCAAGAACCCCTCTTGACCCAGTTTAGAAATTTCATTTCTAACGGGGCTGACCAATCCTTAGGCTGCTGTTGCTGTCAAACCAATAGCCTCAGCATACTTCAGATAGGTCTCAACTGATGCCACAACTACTCTGGCCTCAATCGCGAGTATCTCGATACCTACTAAAGAGACTCTTACCCAAGCATCAACTACAACTCCTTTGTCCAGGATTCGGTCAATAACTTCAACCAAGCTGGAAGAACCTATTGCTTTTTCTACTGCCATGTTTTTTCACCTCCTTCCATTTTTTGGATTCCGCTTTTAGAGAACTGGGACAGTCCCGATTCTACAACCCCTTTTACTTCCCCCTTAACAAAGGGGGATTCAGGGGGTTGTGTCCGTAAATCTTGGGACAGTCCCCTATGAGGAGCGGTCAACCTCTTCTTGGATTTTAGCAGACAACAATTATGCTGATATGCTGACCCAATTCTTTCCATCACTATTTTCCTAAAATAAAAAGGCAATTTCCCGAATATTCAGGAAATTGCCTGGTTAATAATAAATTCTTGTAATTTGTTAGAGAGAGAGAGAGAGAGAGAGAGAGAGAGAGCAAATTACATGCCAGAACCTTTTAGAAGAAAACCGCCTTTTATCTTCGAACATCTTACTATCCCCCAAGGAGCGGTCAACCTCCCTGCCTGTGCTTTGGCAGATGGCCACTGACTCTTCAGCCAGGGCATCCTTGACAACCTTTACAAGCCTTTTTACATCAAAAGGTTTATCCAGAAACCGATAAACCCCAATTTTTTTCGCCATTGATTTTATAGAAGGGCTGCCATAGGCAGAGATCATTATTACCTTAAGAGAGGGTTTTGCCTGGCGGACTTCTTTAAGGACATTAATACCATCCATGTCAGGCAGTTTATAGTCTAATATCATCAGATTGTAACCCCTTGCCTTAACCTTTTTAATTGCCTGTTCACCATCATATACCTTAACCACCTTGTAGCCTTCTTCTTCGAGAATAAATGAGATCATGTGACACATATCCCTGTCGTCATCTGCTATTAATATCCTCTCATGCATGTATTTCTTCATCTCTTAATGTATTCATTAAGGAGCAACAATTATGCCATCACTGTTTTTTGTTAAAGTGATAATCAACAATAGCCATGTAACTCCATTATCATAAATAAGAATTTTTGCAATTGTAATCTCTACTGAAATAAAACGGTGGCTAAAAATCTGCTGAGTGAGCTCTACAATCTGTAGAGATAGCTTTACACCATTAGAGATAAATCTCTAATGGCGCTTACAGTCCGAGGGATTTTATCTTTGAATATAATGTCATGCGGTCTATCTTGAGGATCTTAGCAGCTTTAGACTTATTATTCTTTGCCTGAACTAATGCCTTCTCGATAATATCTTTCTCAAGCATTCTTATATTTTTTTTAATTGTTTCCTGAAAAGATATGCCTTCAAATCCCCCCTCACCCCCTTTTTCTAAAGAGGGGCGTGGGGGGATTACTATTTCGCTATTAGAAACTGTATCCATAGGCAAATTGAACTCTCTAATAAAATTCGAATCTGTTAAAAGCGCTGCCTTCCTGATCACATTTCTTAACTCTCTCACATTCCCTGGCCACTGATAGTTTAAAAGGGATTTCATTGCCTCGCCGGAGATACCTTCAACCTTTTTATTAAACTCCAGATTTGCTTCCTCTAAGAAATATTTCGCCAGGACAGGTATCCCATCTTCCCTTTCTCTGAGAGGGGGGAGATTGATATTGAATTCGTTAAGCCTGTAATAAAGGTCATCCCTGAATCTGCCATTTTTAACCTCATCAGACAGGATTGCGTTTGTAGCAGCAATTATCCTTACATCTACCTTAATCTCTTTTGTGCCGCCCAGATGCTGGACCTTACGCTCCTGAATTACCCTAAGGAGTTTTCCCTGAAAGGACAGAGGAAGATTGATCATCTCATCTAAGAATAAGGTCCCGCCATTGGCTGATTCAAAACTTCCCTCCTTGCTCTTATCAGCCCCTGTAAAGGCGCCTCTCTCATAGCCAAAGAGTTCACTTTCAACCAGGTTTTCAGGAAGAGCCCCGCAATCTACTGTAACGAAGGGTTTATCATGCCGTAGACTTTCTTCATGAATCATCCGGGCAATCAGTTCTTTCCCTGTGCCGCTTTCACCCTGAATAATCACGGTCATATTTGTAGGGGCAATCAGCTTAACCTGATTCAGAACCTGCTTTATTCGAGGGCTTTCACCTATAAACTGTGCGATAACTGTTTTATCCTCTAATCTCCTCCTTAAATTCTTAACTTCTCTGTAGAGATATCGGGTCTGAAGCGCCTTCTTTATATTCAGCACCATTTCTTCATTATCAAAAGGCTTGGTAATATAATCGAAAGCGCCTGATTTCATAGCCTGGACAGCGCCTTTTACATCTTCATGGGCTGTAAGCATGATTACAGGCAGGTCTTTGTCCATCTTCTTAATCTCTTCCAGGACCTTCAGTCCATCCATTTCAGGGAGCCTGATATCTAATAAAACCAGATCCGGTGAATGCGCCTTGGTTTCTATCAGCGCCTTTCTTCCATCGCTTGCTGTAATGGCTTTGTATCCATCTGAGCTTATAAGGTCCGAAAGGATATCCCGCATATCTTTATCATCATCAACTATCAGAATTTTATCCATCTTCTGAGACCATTCCCTTAGACACTGGCAGCCTGACTGTTATCTCTGTGCCATGTTCAGGTTTACTTTCTATATGAATCTTCCCTTTATGAATCTCGATAATCTGATGGACTAAAGAAAGTCCTAATCCTGTTCCTTCTTTCTTTGTGGTAAAGAAGGGATCGAATATCCTGCCCATATTATCCTCTGAAATCCCGCAGCCTGAATCCCAAAAAGTTATTACAATATCTTCGCCATTATGCTCGTAATAGGCATTGATAGCGAGCCTTCCACCATTTGGCATGGCATCTAAGGCATTAAATATAAGATCTACAAATGCCTCTTTAAGGAGTTTTTCATCCAGAAGAATTTGGGGCAGTGTCCCGGAAAATCTCTTAGAGAAACGCACACGTTGTTTTAAACATCTCGCATTAGCAAGATCATGTAGGCTGTCAATAATCCTATCTATACGGCCTAGCTTAAAAGAGGCCTCATGTGGTTTTGCAAGATTTATCAAATCTTTGATAACCTTGTTTATTCTCTTAGTGTTTTTTAGCATAACATTAAGGTATCTTCGTGTCTGCTTATCAGATTTGCACTTATCGAGACATAATTGTGCTGCAGCCTTGATATTACCGAGGGGGTTTCTTACCTCATGGGCTACGCCGGCAGCTAATTTCCCGATTCCTGCTAAGCGTTCTGAAGAGAGTAGCTGGCTTTCTAATTCAACCACGTGTGTGACATCTTTAATATGTGAAACTACATGGATAACATTGTCATCTTCTTCCTTTATGGGAAATGTAGACTCGTTCACTATAACCCTTTTGGAGCCCATCTCTCTGCTCATTTTAGTAAGATGATTGGGTATGCCCTCTTTAAAGGTCTTTTCTGCAGGGCAGTTATCACAGACTGCATCACGTTGGTAGATCTCATTAAAGCATTTTCTACCCAGAATCTCTGTAAAATCTCTTTTCCCGGATATATTGAGGATCGCCTTATTTGCCCTGATCATATTGTGCTCTCTGTTTATGACAAATATCCCATCCTCTATGCCGTCGAATACCGCATCGAGACTTTTTTTAGCAACTGCCAGAAGATGTTCTGCTTCAATTTCCTTATCCGGAATCATTAAGATGCCTCGCAATGACAAATCCCATTCTCTAAGTATAAATCATATCAGGATTAAATAAATTGTCAAGGAGTCAGCATAACTTTGTCTTCTCGACCCATTCGGCAGCGCCTCGTGCTGCTCAGTCCTGAGTGATATCGAAGGAGTGAGCCCTCGCATCATTTTTTGGGGAATCGAAGGGTTGACTAAACAATTTCTATACATTACTCTAACACTTACAACGCAGGGAATGGGTGTCAGGGATTAGCTGTTAGCAAAAAAACTAAAACCTGGTACCTAACCCCTAATTTTCGGAGGTTTAAATGCGGTTTTCAAAGATGTTCATCCCAACCTTGAGAGAGGCCCCGGCTGATGCGGAGTCAATCAGCCATATAATGATGCTCAGGGCCGGTTTTGTGAGGCAGTTGGCTGCGGGTTTATATATATTTCTTCCCCTTGGGTGGAGGGTTCTTAACAGGATAAATGCAATCCTGAAAGAAGAGATGGAGACAATAGGAGCTCAGGAAATCTCTATGCCGATTCTTCATCCTGCAGAGGTATGGCAGCAGACAGGAAGGTGGGATGTCATAGGCGAAGAGATGTTCAGGCTTAAAGACAGGACAGGCCGCGACATGTGCCTTGGGATGACGCATGAAGAGATAATGACATGGCTTGCGTCAAGGGAGATACGCTCATACAGGGACCTTCCGCAGGTATGGTATCAGATACAGACAAAACTGAGGGATGAGGCAAGGCCGAAAAGCGGTGTATTGCGCACACGTGAATTCATAATGAAAGACAGCTACAGTTTTGATGCAAACGAAGAAGGCCTTGAAAAAAACTATCAGCTCCATGCAGGCGCATATCATAAGATATTTAAAAGATGCGGCTTAAAGTTCTATCAGGTTGAATCAGACCCCGGAATGATGGGAGGCGCAGTCTCTCATGAATTCATGGCGCCAAGCCCTGCCGGAGAGGATGAGGTTGCGCTCTGCGGCAAGTGCGGATATTCAGCAAATGTCGAGCTTGCGCTTTCAGTTCCGTCAGAGATTAAATTTGAGGACTGGAAACTTGAAGAAGTTCACACACCTGAGAAGCGTACTGTTCAGGAAGTGTCAAATTTCTTAAAATTATCTCCTGCCTATTTTATAAAAAGCATACTGGTCATCAGCGAAAAAGGCCCTGTGCTTGCGCTTGTCAGAGGAGACCAGGAACTTCATGAAAAGAAACTTGCTAAGATTATCGGCGCTCACAGGCCTGCACAGAAGACAGAGGTAAAGGAGATTCTCGGAGTCGAAGCAGGATTTATCGGCCCTATGAATCAGGAGGTGAGAATCATAGGTGATTTATGCCTTAAAGATGGTGTTTATGTCAGCGGAGCAAATAAGCAGCACTATCATTTTAAAGGCATAAGGCCTGAGAAGGATTTCGCTGCTGAGTGGCATGACATTCATCTTGCAAAGAGCGGAGATAAGTGCTCTAAGTGCGGGGCTGAATTAAAGATAGAAAAGTGTATCGAGATAGGGAACATCTTCAAACTCGGCACAAAATATTCTGTGCCTTTGAAGGCAGTTTTTCTCGATGAAAACGGAAGTGAAAAGCCGATTATAATGGGAAGCTACGGCATTGGGCCTGCACGCATTGCAGCAGCAGCAATAGAGCAGAACAATGACAAAGACGGAATCATCTGGCCCAAGAGCATCGCTCCTTTTGATGTCGAGATACTGCCTCTGAATATGAAGGATTCAATGACAGTTGAGATTGCTGAGAAGCTTTATAAAGACTTGAAAGAAAAGGGCCTTGAGGTTTTGATGGATGACAGGGATGAAAGGGCAGGGGTAAAGTTCAAAGACGCTGATTTAATTGGTATCCCGACCCAGATAATCCTCGGAGAGAAAAATCTCAAGGAAGGACTTGTTGAGATTAAGGACAGAAGGAGTAAAGAGGCAAAGAAGGTAAGCGTAGAGGAAGTGGGGGAGAGGGTGAAGGGGTAATTGCATTGATAGTGTAGTGTCTCTGGATTAGCTTTGCAATGTTGTGACAAGACCACAAGGACATTAAAATTACCAAAAGACTTTTTACTGTATGAGAATAATTCATTGCACAAAAAAACTTCTTCAAGAACTTGATGTAAATATTCTTGAACCTGACAATATCCCTTCCACCCCTGAAAGACTTGGGAATTGGTATGCAAACCTGATAAGGATTGACAGAAGAAAGTGCATCCTTTTCACGAATGAGAAGACACTATATTCATTCCTTATCCCAAAGGTCTTAAAGAGCAATCTGAAGAACATCGAGGAGGAGTTTCTTATTAACCTAAATTTAAATCTGCAAGCTGAGGGCTTCAGTCTTGAAGTGATAAGCAGAGTCATGCAGGAATATGGAGAAATAGGCTTTGCAAAAACTGCAAACAAAAGCGTTTTGGGTTCGATGAATGAGCTTGCCTATCTGTATGCGGTTCATATTATTGAGGACGGAGGATTTGATAAAATTAGAATGCTTCAGCTCAATCAGAGGATGAACAGAACACCGATGGGGGCAATGAAGTATAAGTATCCGATAGAGGTTTTGAAAAATTTGTTACAGGGAGTCTCATGGGTGGAAACAAATAAAAGTGAACCACTTCCCACTGAATTTAAAAGTCAATGATGGTGTCTGACCCCGCAAATTGATTCGGCATAATATAGCGCAAATGAATCACCCCGCAACAAGCTACGGGGTATCTTAAAGTTGAATTTATGTTTTTTGTTGTCATTCCCGCTCGTCGGGAATCCTTCTTTCAGCCTTGGCTGATTCGCTGAGGAGAAAAAGAATGATTCTGGGCATTCATCCTTCGCAGTAATGCTACGGAGAACGGAAGCCAGAATGACAGAAATATGGTAACCCTGCAGCAAGATTAAGCGAATAGAAAGTTTAATCCCCAGCTCGCCAAAAGAAGAATCCCCCTGAACCCCAATGTGTTTTATTGAGCAGGAAAAAATCCCCTTGATAATGGTAAAATTACAGTGAGACAAGCAGCAGGAGGTAAATAACATGAGAGATGACGAACTTTTAAAGCGCATTATATATAACCCTATGATTTTTGGCGGTAAGCCTATCATTCGCGGCATGCGTATAGCTGTGGAACATATTCTTGGCATGCTCGCTGCCGGCTCAACAACCGAAGAACTTCTGGAAGGCTATCCATATCTGGAAAAGGAAGATATACTGGCATGTCTTGCCTATGCACACAGGATGGTCGCACACGAAAGGATTGAACCAGCCTTAGCTGCAGAATAAATGAAATTCCTACTCGATAGCTGCATCTCCGGTTTTGCCGCTAAGGAACTCAGGAATGCCGGGTTCGATACCTTATGGATACCTGAGGCAGGAAAAGATCCCGGTGATGAAGAAATTATAAAAAAGGCTTTTGAGGAAGATCGAATTTTAATTACTGCTGACAAGGATTTTGGAGAACTCGTTTTTCTCTTCAATAAACCACATAGTACAATCGTAAGACTTGTGGACATTCCTGCTAAAAAACAGGGGAAAACAATTCTGCGTTTAATAGAAACTCATAAAGCTGATATTGATAAACGTGCATTAATAACTGTTGAGAGCTATCGTGTGCGTGTGCGTTTAACTGAAAGCAGCTAAGGGCACATAGGAAAAGGGACGTTCCCCGTATTATTCTTTTCAAAATTCTCCGCCCAATAAATCATCGCCTGACATTTTCTTATTGTTCCTGCTTCTGCCATAATCCAATACCCAAAAGCCCAAACTTGTGCAATAAAAAAACCAATATCAATCTCACACATAGCGCGGTTTTTCAATTTGTAATAGAATATCCATATGCCGGAACTTATTAAGAAAAGGTCTCGAAAGGCCGGACTTCCTCCGGGCAGCCTTATTCATATAGGCGATAAGAAAAAGGAAGAAGTAAAGATTACAGTCATAGACTACGATGAGGGTAATTTTCAGGAAAAGGGTATTGCCGAGATTCAGGAATGCTTTACCTTTAAAGACAAGCCCTCTGTAACGTGGATAAACGTTGACGGGATTCATAAGGTCGAGATACCCGAGAAACTCGGGGAGTGCTATGGCTTCCATCCCCTCATAATCGAGGACATCCTCAACTCAGACCAGCGCCCCAAGATGGAAGATTTCGGCGACTACATTTATATCGTTCTTAAGATGCTGAATCTT
>Ga0265296_1003192_pt1 | contig 15545 bp, 11 predicted proteins | sample MunlanPumphouse1_FD_189073 | JGI IMG/M metagenome (GOLD analysis project Ga0265296, IMG submission 189073) | Groundwater microbial communities from a municipal landfill in Southern Ontario, Canada - Pumphouse #1 | ecosystem: Environmental > Aquatic > Deep subsurface > Groundwater | place... | reverse complement strand
CATCGTAAAAATTGCGCGCGGGGAAGAAGTATCACGCAAGCATCCGGATGAAATTTACAGTGAAAAATTTGCCTGCCCCGACTGTGGCATCAGCTTGGACGAAATTACTCCCCGGATTTTTTCGTTTAACGGGCCGTACGGCGCCTGTCCCGAATGTACGGGATTAGGCAGTAAGCTTGAATTTGATCCCGACCTGGTGATTCCCGATAAAAATTTGACGCTCCGCCAGCAGGCGATTGTGCCGTGGGGTGCGGCGGATACTTTCTATTTGATCAAACTGGAGGCGGTGGGCAGGAAATATGGTTTTAATATGGATACGCCGGTAAAAAACCTGACCCAAAAACAGTTGAATGTGATTTTGCGCGGCGCCGGCGATGAGCGCATGAATTTTAAATATGTGATGACGCGGGGTTATTGGGAGCACGAGGGCACATTTGAAGGCGTGATCAATAATCTAAAGCGCCGCTATTTTGAAACCAAATCCGACCACGTGCGCTATGCCTTGTACCGTTACATGAGTGAAACCCCGTGCCAGGTTTGCAAAGGTAAGCGGTTAAAACCCGAAAGTTTGGCGGTGACGATTGATAAAAAATCAATTGCCGATGTTACCAGTTATTCTGCTGAAAAAATGTACCATTTTTTGCAGGGTTTAAAACTCACCGAGCGTGAGACGTTGATTGCGAGGCAGGTAATCAAAGAATTAAAAGCCCGCTTGAAATTTTTGGTGGATGTTGGCTTGGGTTACATCACGATTGAGCGCCAAACGTCCACTCTTTCCGGCGGAGAAGCCCAGCGTACCCGTCTGGCAACTCAAATCGGGTCGGGCTTGACCGGCGTACTTTATATTCTAGATGAGCCGTCCATTGGCCTGCACCAGCGCGATAACCAAAAATTGATTGCCAGTTTGATGAATCTCAAAGCGTTGGGCAATACCGTAATTGTGGTTGAGCACGATGCAGAGACCATCCGCTCCGCGGATTTTGTGGTGGATATTGGGCCGGGGCCGGGGGTGCACGGGGGCCATATTGTAGCAGCGGGCACACTCAATAAAATTTTAAATTGCCCGGAGTCAATTACCGGTAAATATCTTTCCGGTAAATTGGAAATTCCAACGCCAACTTCCCGGCGCAAACCAAATGGTAAGTCACTCACCGTCGTTGGCGCCAAACACAATAACCTGAAGAATATTACGGTTAATTTCCCACTGGGTGTTTTTACCTGCGTTACCGGGGTTTCCGGGTCCGGTAAAAGTTCTTTGGTGAATGATGTCTTATATACTGCCTTGGCCAAGCACTTTTATCGTTCCATCGATAAAGCCGGCGAACACCGCGAAATTAAGGGGATTGATAATATTGATAAAATTATTATTATTGATCAATCGCCCATTGGCCGCACCCCGCGGTCCAACCCCGCCACCTATACCGGCGTGTTTGACCATATCCGAAATATTTTTTCCATAACGCCGGAGGCCCAGGCGCGCGGTTACCAATTGGGCCGATTTTCATTCAACGTTAAGGGCGGCCGCTGTGAGGCCTGTGGTGGTGACGGTTATGTGAAAATTGAAATGCACTTTTTGCCGGATGTATACGTGCCGTGTGATGTTTGTAAGGGGCATCGTTATAACCGTGAAACGCTGGAAGTGCACTATAAAGGCAAAAATATATATGATGTCCTGGATATGACGGTTGAAGAAGCGCTCTTGCTTTTTGAAAATATCCCGCAAATCAAGCGCAAATTACAGACCCTGCTGGACGTAGGTCTCTCTTACATTAAACTTGGGCAATCAGCCACTACTTTATCCGGCGGAGAAGCCCAGCGGGTAAAGTTGGCCACGGAGTTGGCCGCGCGCGCCACCGGCAAGACATTGTATCTTTTAGATGAGCCCACCACTGGGTTGCATTTTGACGACGTTAAGAAATTACTTAACGTTTTAAACCGGCTGGTGGATACCGGTAATTCTGTAATTGTGATTGAACATAATTTGGATGTCATGAAAACTGCGGACCATATTATTGATTTGGGGCCGGGGGGAGGGGATAAAGGCGGTTACGTGGTGGTGGAGGGGACGCCGGAACAAATAGCTGCCCATAAAAATTCTTATACTGGAAGATACTTAAAGGATTTGTTAAGATAAGGGCATGAACAATTTCCCCCATCTCCAATTTAAGGATTGGCCTTTCCAGGTGGTGCCGGACGAGCGTTTTGTGGAAATCTGGGCCGACCGCAAAGAAGTGCTGGCCGATATCCATAACCTGCTCCAGGGTTTTTCGCGGCGCAAGCAATCAACCATCAATTTGTTATGGGCCTGGTTTGGCGCCGGTAAATCCCATACTTTACGGCATATGCAATATCTTTGCCGCACCAAATACCAAACCATTATCCCGATTTATACTGAATTTCCCAAGTCAGTGAAGTCATTTTTTGATGTTTACCGCTATTTTATCAACGGGATCGGCTTTGAGCTTTTTAAAGAAGTTATTGCCGAGGTGCCCGTAACGCTTGCCGATTTTTCCGACTTTCCCGAAATCATGACCGCAGTAGACCTGATCTCTACCGGGGATCTTCAGGAAAAAGACATTGCCTGGCGGTGGATGCGCGGCGATAAAATTTATACGCAAACTCTGCGGCGCTACAATTTGGACACGCGCATTGAAACCTGTGATGATGCGGTACGCGCCATGGCGCTGATTTTGCGATTGCTTGAAAAAAGCGGCAAATACAGCCGGGTTTTGTGGATGATTGATGAGTTTCAGCGCATCGGGGTAGAAAAAAATCCCATTTGGGAAGATGTGAATACCGGCCTGCATTCTACTTTTAACGCCTGCCCCAATGCTTTGAGTTTGTTCCTTTCTTTTTCGGTTCATGAAAAGCAGGATATGATTGGATTATTGTCGCGTGAAATCATTGATCGCATCGGCATTTCAAAAATTATCCGGGTGCCGCAAATGAGCCGCCAGGATGCTTTTGCTTTTGTGGCGGACTTGATGTTTGCCTTTCGGCCGGACATTTATAATCTGCCGGCCACTTATTTTCCGTTTACCGAAGACGCGGTGCGGTTTATCTTGCTTTTGATAGAAAAAAATGCCGAGCTCAAGCCCCGGTCAATCATGCAGTATTTTAATGTGGTACTGGAGAGGGCCGAACCCGCCATCGCATTAAACCAGATGTCGTTGATCACCATTGATTACGTGAAGCAAATCCTGCAGGATTATGATTTATTTTTAACCTTTCAAGGCGATAAGGAAAAGGTCCCGGCACTGGTTTGAGGTTGGGTTGAATCCGCCCTCCGAATAAGTTAAAATTACGGGCCTTGGGAGATAATTGGAAATGACAAACGCAGATCGCGTCCCCCCGCAAAATTTAGAGGCCGAACAGGCCGTGATTGGTTCCATGCTGATGGACCGCAACGCTTTTGTCAAAGTGGTCGAAAGCCTGCGCCCGGACAGTTTTTACCGCGATGCCCACCGTTTTATCTATGAAGCCATGTTGGAGCTTTTTGACAAAGGCGAGCCGATCGACCTGGTAACCGTGACTGAACATTTGCGCAAGACCCAGAAATTGGATGCGGTGGGGGGCTCGGTTTACGTGGCCGACTTATTAAACTCGGTGCCCACCGCTGCCAACGTTGATTACCACGCCAAAATCGTAGAAGAAAAATTCATTTTACGTAAGTTGATTGAAGCGGGATCAAATATTGTGGCGGCCGCATTTGATTCACCCGAAGACGTGGACCTGGTTTTGGACCAGGCCGAAAAGAGTGTTTTTGATATCGCGCTGAAGCGCGTGCGGGAAGGTTTTTTTAAGATTGATTCTGTCCTGAAAAGGGTCCTGGATAAAATCGATAAGCTTTACGGCAAAGCCGACCCGATTACCGGGATACCCACCGGTTATCCTGACCTGGACCGTTTGACGGCGGGGTTCCAAAATGCGGACCTGATCATTGTGGCGGCTCGGCCCTCGGTGGGCAAAACCGCTTTAACTTTAAACATTGCACTGAACGCGGCGCTCAAACATAAAATTCCGGTGGCCATTTTTAGTTTGGAAATGTCAAAAGACCAGCTGGCCCAGCGGATGCTTTGCTCTGAAGCTGAAATTGATGCCCAAAAATTGCGGACGGCAACCCTGCCGGATGCCGGTTGGAAAAAGCTTACCAAAACGCTGGGAAAATTATCGGAAGCGCCGATTTTTATTGATGATTCTCCTTCCTGCTCCTCCACCGAAATTCGGGCCAAGGCCCGCCGCTTGAAACTGGAAAAGGGGTTGGGGATGGTGATTGTGGATTATTTACAGCTGATGCGGGGAGCCCGCTCCAAAATTGAAAACCGCGTGCAGGAAATTTCTGAGATTGCCCGGTCGTTAAAAACCTTGGCGCGGGAGTTGGAAGTGCCGGTGATTGCGGTTTCCCAGCTTTCGCGCGCAATTGAGCAGCGGACTGACCGCATTCCCCGCCTTTCTGATTTGCGCGAGTCAGGGGAAATTGAGCAGACGGCGGACGTCGTGCTGTTTATCCACCGCGATGATTATTATAACCCGGCCAGCGAGCGGGGTAATATTGCAGAAATCATCATTGCCAAACAGCGTAACGGTCCGGTCGGAACGGTAGAGCTGGTTTTTCGGAAGGACGTGGCAAAGTTTTGCAACAAAGAAAGCCGCTACGAAGAGGTCAGCGCCCGTTGAGCGTGAATGCAATGCGCCAGCCGCTTTTTGTTTTTGTGTTGCTACTATCCTGCTGCTGGTTTTCCTCGATGGGTTTGGCCGCTACAGTTGAAAGTATGGTTACCAACGACCTGAGTATTGAAGCGGAGCTGGTGGCATACGATAAAGCCATTCATCTGGTGGAGGCGGTTGGCTCCGTTGAGGCCGATTATCAGGATTACTCAATCTCAACAGAGCACCTGTTTTACCAGACCAGAGACAAAGTGGTGTCGACCGAGGCCAATTTTATTTTGCGCCGCGGCCTGCTTTCGATTGAGGGAAGAAATTTAAGGTTTGACGTGGCACAGGGGGACGGGCAGGCCGATGCGGTCCTGGTTGAATATAACGGGGTAAGCATTGCCGGGCGCCGCGTTGATTTTTCAAAAAATAAAGTCAGGTTGCAGGACGCAACCTTTACCTCCTGTGATTTGGAACCGCCGCATTACCACGTTACTGCCAACGAAATAATTTTTTACCCGGACGTTAAATGGGTAGTTTCAAATTGGGGTTTTTTCTGGTTTGGATCCTGGCCGATCATTCCGGTCCCAACCTATGTGTATGATTTAAGCGCCGAAAAAAGGGAGAGGCGCAATGCGCCTCCGGTGCCGGATTTTGGGTCTAATGCGGACGACGGTACTTATGTTTCCGAGCGGATTTCTTGGCATGCTACCGAAAGCTGGAACGACCGCGTGACTTTTTCTTATTTCCAAAACAAGGGGATCGGAGTGGGTATCGACGGTAATTATTACCTGAATGAAAACCAGGACGGCAACGTACGCCTATTTTGGAACCGGGTGAACCAGTTTTACGGCGGAGTGACGCACCATACGGCTTTGGGAATGGAACTTTCGGCCGCGGACCAGGACCTTTACGGGGTTTTCTTTATTCCTGAAGGTCGGGCGTTTGATTTGACTGCGGAGTTGTCGTACAACGAACGGATCAATTACCAGCGGGTTTCTTATTACCCGCGCCTCACACTGACCTCAAAACGAATCCCCTGGCTTTCTAAAAATTTAAAATGGGATATTAAAGTGGAAGGTGGGGGCGTGGCCGAGCTGGCCTCGGGATGCGATTTTGGCTTTGCCAGCGGGGCGCTGGGTACCTATTATGATATTCCCTTGCCCAATCAGGCATTTTTGACGCCGGCGATTAAATTTGATCACCGGTGGTACGGCGACGGGGAGAGATGGATACAAGCTACCACTAACCTGGCTTATCGACAATCGGTTAACGACAATTTTGGCTTTGTCCTGGCCCACAATCATTATCTTTATAATATAGGAGTCAGCCCGCTGAATTTTGAAAATTATAACTTAATTCCGCAGGATACGTTTGATACCAAATGGTTGTTTAAGGCGGGGATTAACCAGATTGGAATTAACACCTCCCATTATTTGCCCAGTTGGAATCCCCATGACATTGATTATATCTTTGCCCTGGGTTTTCATTGTTATGATATAATTTTTACTTACCGAGTTATGCGCAGCGAGTTGACCTTTGGGTTTAATCTGGTTTCGCGGTAAATTTTTTGCATGAATTTGGGTTGAGGACTTTATCATGTTTATAACTTTTGAGGGTTGTGAGGGTTGCGGCAAAAGCACCCAGATTGGCTTGCTGGCAAAATATCTGGAATCGCAGGGTTTGGCGGTGGTGACTACCCGGGAGCCCGGCGGGACTGTTTTTGGGCAAACGTTGCGCGAGATCCTTTTGGCGGACAGGCCTTCCGCCGGTGGTCCCGCCAGCCGGGAGGCCGAACTTTTTTTATTTGCCGCAGACCGGGCAGAGCACGTGGCAACAATAATCCAACCGGCGCTCTCCTCGGGTAAAATTGTCTTGTGCGACCGTTATCTTGATTCAACCAGCGCTTACCAGATTGGCGGCCGCGGCCTACCCGAAGACCTGGTGCACTATATCAATTTTATCTCTTCCGGCGGCCTGGTTCCGGATTTGACGATCTTTTTGGATTTGCCGGTGGCGGAGGGGTTGAAACGGGTGGGAAAGCGGGGAGGAGAAACCACCGGGTTTGACAAGGAGCAGTTGGACTTTCATGCGCGGGTTTATAGAGCGTATTGTTTACTGGCGGAGCAAAACCCGTCCCGCATCCGGCGCTTGGATGCAAGCTTGACCATTGCTGCACTGCAAGCCCAAGTGGCAACCCTTGTTCAGGAGGCAAGATTGAGGTGAAAGGCAAAGAGATTCGCGAAAAATTTCTTAAGTATTTTGAACAAAACGGCCACCAGCGCCTGCCCAGCGCTTCGTTGATTCCGGATGATCCCACCGTTTTATTGACCTTAGCCGGGATGCTGCCTTTTAAACCGATTTTTTTGGGCGTGAAGGCGCCCACGTACCGGAAAATTACCACCGTGCAAAAATGCGTCCGCATGAATGATATTGAAAATGTGGGTAAAACCGCACGCCACCAGACCTTTTTTGAAATGCTGGGCAATTTTTCCTTCGGCAGTTATTTTAAGAAAGAAGCGATGGTTTATGCGCTGGAATTGCTGACCAAGGTTTTTAATTTACCGCTGGAGCGATTGTCTTTTGCAGTTTATCATCAGGACCAGGAGGCCTATGCAATCTGGCGCGACACGCTGGGCTTGCCGCAGGAAAAAATAATCCGGCTGGGCGAAGACAATAATTTTTGGGCGGCGGGGCCCACCGGCCCCTGCGGGCCCTGCAGTGAAATTTATTATGATTTGGGGGCGGAGGTGGGCTGTAAAAAACCAACCTGCGCGCCCGGCTGTGATTGCGACCGTTTTTTGGAACTGTGGAACCTGGTTTTTGTTGAATTTAACCGTGATGAAAACGGAGTCCTGTCTCCGCTGCCCGCTAAAAATATTGATACCGGCATGGGGTTGGAGCGCCTGGCTGCGGTTTTGCAATCTGTCCCGACTAATTTTGATACCGACTTAATCAAGCCGGTGATGGACGAAACTTTGAAGCTTTGTGAAACCGATACCCACCCGGTTTCCTTGAAAGTAGTGGCGGACCATGTTCGGGCGGCAACTTTTTTGGTCGGTGACGGCCTGTTGCCTTCCAATGAAGGCCGCGGTTACGTTTTGCGCCGCTTAATCCGGCGCGCCGTCCGCCACGGCCAGGTATTGGGGATCGAAAAACCGTTTTTAGCGCGACTTTCAAAAGTGGTGGTGCACCTTTTTAAAGATGCTTATCCCGAGCTGTTGGTGCACGGTGACCATATTGAAAAAGTGGTGGCCATGGAAGAACAAAGTTTTTTGGAAACCCTGGAAAAGGGAATCCGGGTTTTCAAAGATCTGGTTTTGAAATACCGCGACCAGCAGGTTATTCCTGGACATGAAGTTTTTAAATTGCACGACACTTTTGGCTTTCCAATTGACCTTTCGGTTGAGATTGCAACCGAGGAACGCTTGGGCATTGACCGGGAGGGTTTTGAAAAATGCATGCTGGAGCAGCGGGAGCGGGCGCGGGCAGGGGGGATTTCCGTTTCCGACGCAAAATCTAAACTGCCGTTTTTGGATTTATCCGGAATGCGGCCTACCAAATTTGTGGGGTATGAACAGGGTCATACGGAGGCCAAAATCCAGAAGATTTTTGATGAAGACAAGCTGGTGATTTTGGATAAATCGCCTTTTTATCCGGAATCCGGGGGACAGGTGGCGGACAGCGGTATTTTAACCACCCACGATCGGGAAAGATTGGTGACAGCCGTTTTTGGCCGCACGGATTCGGTAATCTTGCACCAGCTTGAAAGTGTGGATAAATTAAAGGTAAACGATAAAGTTCAGTTGCAGATTGACCTGGCCAAGCGCGGCGCGGTTTCCGCCCACCACACGGCCACGCATCTTTTGCAGGCCGCCTTAAGAGAGGTGGTGTCCGCGCAGATAAAACAATCCGGGTCATTTGTGGCGCCGGACCGGCTACGTTTTGATTTTAATCATTCCGAAGGGTTGACCGCGCCGCAAATAGAAAAATTGGAAGATTTTGTGAATGTGGCGATTAAGCGCGGCATAGAGTTAAAAACGATTGAAACTAGTTTGGAAGAGGCCCAAAAAATGGGCGCCACCGCACTTTTCGGAGAAAAATACGGCAAGACGGTGAGAGTAGTAATGATTGATCAAATCAGCCGGGAGTTTTGCGGCGGTACCCATGTAAAAAATACCGGAGAAATCAGCTTTTTTAAAATTTTAAGTGAATCCGCGGTGGCGGCCGGTATTCGCCGGATTGAAGCTGTTGCCGGCCGTGCTGCCCGGGTTAATATTATGCTGCAGGGTAAAAACCTACGGGACCAGGTTTTTCGTTTGGCGCATGAATATAAGCTGCTGCAGGTTGAAAAGGCGCAGTTTGATCTGCCCCAGTCGTTGGAAACCGGCATCTTTGAAATTGAAAAAGAGGAATTAGAAAACCTGGGAAGTGCGGTGGACCAGGTTGACTCTTCGGCGGTGAATAAGTTTTTAGAGCATTTACGGGGAAGGGTAGAGTGGCTGCAGGACCGGAATGACAACGTGCGCCGGGAAATTGCCAGGAAAAAAAGGGAAAATGCGGGTCAATTGGTCCCAAAATTAATTGCCGGCGCGGATGATTTTGGTCAGGCCAAGTCCATCGTAGCCGCCTTTGATGATTTTGACATGGATACACTGCGTCAATTAGCGGATTGGATTGCCCGGGAAATCCAGAGTTATGCGGTTTTGCTGGCTTCGGTCATGGGGTCAAAAGTAATTTTGCTGTCCGTGGTTTCCAAGGACTGGGTGGAAAAGGGGCTGAATGCGGTTGAATTGGTGAATGTGGTGGCGGCTCCTTGTGGCGGGCGGGGTGGCGGCCGCAAAGACAAGGCGGAAGCCGGCGGTAAAGACCCGGAAAAATTAAAAGTTGCTCTGCAGATTGCCAAGGAATGGCTTAAGGGTAAAATGTCTTGAGGTACGTGGGACTTGATTTTGGAGAAAAACGCTTCGGCATCAGCTTGTCTGACCCGCTTTTTTTGACTGCGCAAAGTCGTGGTTTTATTACAGCCCGAACCAAAGATTTGCTGGATCTTTTGCAAACCTTCAATGAAAAATACGGCGAAATCACGCTGGTGGTGGGGATGCCCATAACTTTGCAGGGCAAAGTTTCCCAATCCACTCAAAAGGTCATTGCTTTTGTAGAAAAAATCCGCCGTGAAATTACCCGTCGGCATTTAAAGGTTTTCGTGGATACATTTGATGAAAGGTTATCAACTAAAGCCGCGGAGCGTACCTTGATTGAAGCCGGAGTTTCCCGAAAGGCGCGCAAACAGGCGGTGGATGGCATGGCGGCGGCGTTTATTCTGCAGGGGTATTTAGACAAAATAAATCCCAAATCCCAAATCCCAAATCCAAACAAGGTTCGATTATAATGAATTTTTTCTCCAGGGACTTTTTCAGGTATCTAACTCAACACCCCTTGGTACAAAATTTTTACAAGGATGCAGCAAAATTCGCCGAAAACATAAGACGGGCGGTGAGACGCGAGGTTTCTGAGCAATCGGTTTGGTGGTATTTGCGCTGGAGCGGGTTTTTGTTTTTTTTAGCGGCAATAATGTGTGCTACCGCAATTTTTTTGCAGGTTGCAGATCGCCACGACAAGAGTTTGTATGATTTTGACATTCAGCGCGGCCAATCGGCCAAAACCGTAATTTTTGCATTAAAGGAAAGGCAGCTGGTGCCAAATAATGCCGGGATCAACTTGGTAATTTATGCTTTTGGCTTGGGACCCCGGATTCGGGCCGGTACTTATGAATTATCTCCCAGTATGACCGTGGCCCAAATTGTTTTCAAGATAACCTCCGGCGCGGGCCAAAGCTCAAAAGCTTTTCGGTTAGTGGTTCCGGAAGGAACGTCAATTTATAAAATCGGGGAAATATTAAAATCAGCTAAAATAAAATGTGCCGTCGATTTTCAGCAATTAGCCGATCGGCCGATTGATCCGGCGTTAATTAAAAAATATCCGTTTCTGCACTCAATTAAAACCAATTCACTGGAGGGATATCTTTTTCCGGATACGTATTTTATCCGCACGGATATTTCTGCCGATGCGCTGGCCGACTTGATGCTGGGCCGTTTTAATCAATTAGTGATCCCGTTTTGGAATGAGATGCACGGTCGCACTAATTTATCTTTACATGCGGCGGTAACCCTGGCTTCCATTATCGAAAAAGAAGCCGCCTACAATTTTGAGCGTCCGGTAATTTCTTCGGTTTTTTATAACCGACTGCGTCGCGGCATGGGGCTGGCCGCCGATCCAACCATTAAATACGCGCTGGAAAATCCCAAGAAAAAGGTTTCGCTGAAAGATTTACGGGTCAATTCGCCTTATAATACATATAAGTACCGCGGCTTGCCGCCCGGGCCCATTTGCAACCCGGGCTATTATTCAATTAAATATGCCATCCTGCCGGATAAGACCGATTATTATTTCTTTGTAGCACAGCCGGATGGGACGCATGTGTTTTCCCGCACTTGGCATGAACACCAGTTGGAAGTAAAAAAGGGGCAGAGAAAATAATCTTACTGAAGAAAACCTTTTATTAGCTTTTCGAGAATTTTTTTAGATTCTTCATTGGGTAGGAGCGAGCTTAATTGCTTAAACAGAGGTTTTTGGGAATTAGCCTCATTGAGCTCGTCAATGATTTTTTTGACATTTTTTTCTAACGCATACCCTTCGTCACTAATAATTTTTTGGTCAATCAACGATTTCCAGACAGCATTAGCGTGTTCGTTAAACATTTGTAACTCTTCTCGATATAAGAAGGGAGGAAAGAAAAGGTTTCGCCTTAAAAGAACAATAAAAACAATAAAAATCCCTATTAAAGCCAATAAATAAATTATGCAGAATGTAGGGAGTAGCCATATCGGAGGAATCATTGCGGGTAAATCAAATTGCGGTTGGCTTAAAAAATAGGTAGACCCAATAAATGCTACTATAATTAATAACGAATAAACTAGTAGCAGAATGATTTTGTTGAAATCCTTTGCCCCACCACTTTTGTATATAAAAACATCATTTTGTATATAAATTAATTTTTCTATTCGATAATGTAGCTGTTCAACCGCATTTAGTTTAGAAACAAATAGTCCAATCAATATCATTAAATATGCCAAAAACCACAAAAACGAAAAACCTATAAATTCTCGAAAAAGTAATTTTTCCGGAAGATTTAATGCGGCCCATATCACACCACCAAAAATCACGAGCGAAAACTGCATCATCAAGTTTTCACGATTTCTGCAGTCTTGCGCAACGCGAAGTGCGGCTCTGTGTCTTTCTAATTCGAGCTCTTCTTTTAAGTTTAGGTCTGACACTTCAAAATCCTTCTTTTTACTTGATACACAATTATAGCGCATTTCTGTATTTCTTTCCCTTCCCTCCGCCTCCGAATACTAGGGAGGTGGTTGGGGCATCATCACTTCCAGTGATGGGGGTGTGGGTGATGGAACAGGGGTGGTGGGGTGTTTATTCGGAGGCTTGATTTTTCTTTGTTTACTTTCTTTGTATCAAGACAAAGAAAGTAAAACAATCACTCCCACTCGATAGTTGACGGCGGCTTAGAAGAGATATCATAAACCACGCGGTTAACTTCGGGCACTTCATTTACTATTCGGTTAGATATTTTTTCCAGTAAATCGTAAGGCAGGCGCGCCCAATCGGCGGTCATGGCGTCGCTGGAAGTTACACAACGCAGGGCTACTGTGTTTAGATAAGTGCGTTTATCGCCCATCACCCCGACGGTGCGGATGGGAAGTAATACCCCAAACGATTGCCAAAGTTTTTTATAAAAGCCGGCTTCTTTGATTTCGTTTACGATGATGGCGTCAACTTCCTGTAATATTTTTACTCTTTCGGGAGTAACTTCGCCAATGATGCGAATCGCTAGCCCCGGCCCCGGAAACGGCTGTCGGGATATAATTTCTTCGTCAATTCCCAATCCTCTGCCCAGCGCCCGCACCTCATCCTTAAATAATTTGCGGAGCGGCTCCACCAGTTTAAATTGCATATCTTCAGGCAATCCGCCAACGTTATGGTGAGTTTTAATCCTTGCCGCGGCTTTGCTGTGGTAGCCCTTGGCGGGGCTACCGGATTGCGCGCCCGTCTCTTTGGCCGCGGGTTTTACTGCCGACTCAATCACGTCCGGATAAAGCGTCCCTTGCCCTAAAAACAATATTTTCCCTAATTTAGCGGATTCTTCTTCAAATGTCCGGATAAACTCGGTGCCGATGGCTTTGCGTTTTTCTTCGGGATCGGTGATGCCTTTCATTTTTCCGAAAAAGCGCGCGGTCGCGTCAATGTGGATCAGATTGATCTTAAAATGTTTATGGAAAATCTCGACAATTTTCTGCGCTTCGTTTTTGCGCATGAAACCCTGGTCAATAAACATGCAGGTTAATTGGTCGCCTAGGGCCTTGTGCACCAGCACCGCCACGGTAGTTGAGTCCACCCCGCCGGAAAGTGCCACCAATATTTTTTCTTTGCCCACTTCTTTTTTGATTTTCTCGGTGGCGTATTCGATAAAATTTTGCGTGGTCCAGGTGGGCTGAATTTTACATACGATATAAAGGAAATTTTTGATAATATCGAGTCCCAGCGGGGTATGCGCCACTTCAGGATGGAATTGGACGCCATAAATACTTTTTTCTTTTGATCCGACGGCGGCAGTTTTACAATTTTCAGTTGTTCCCAAAACCTTGAAACTATCGGGGAGCTTAGTTACCAAGTCGCCGTGGCTCATCCAGCATTGGGTTTCGGGAGGCAGACCGGCAAACAGGTCAGAGTGGTCGTCAATTTTAAGCGTGGCCTTGCCGTATTCGCGCTTTTTGCCTTCTTTTACTTCGCCGCCCAGCTCTTTGGCTAATAGCTGGGTGCCGTAGCAAATGCCTAAAATGGGGATGCCGCTGGTCCAGATTTTGGGGTCGGGGTGGGGGGCGTCTTCTTCGTAAACCGAGGCGGGTCCGCCGGATAAAATTATTCCCTTGCAATCGATTTTCTTAAGTTCTTCCGCGGAGATGTCATAAGGTTTTAGTTCGCAGTAAACATTGCATTCGCGCACTCTGCGGGCAATCAGCATGGAATACTGCGCGCCAAAATCGAGGACTACAATTAGGTCGTGTTTTTTGGTCATTACTTATACATTCCCAGTGCCTGCGCCTTTTGGTAAACTTTGCCTTCGGTCAAAATTGATGGGGCAATAATTACTTCAACCTGTTGCATTTCTTTAATATTTGAGGCGCCTAAAGTTCCCATTGAGGTTTTAAGCGCTCCGATAAAATTCATTGAGCCGTCATCGTACCTTGCCGGGCCCAGCAGGATTTCTTTTAGTGTTCCAACCGTGCCAACTTTAATGCGTGATCCGCGAGGGAGGGTAGCGTTGGGAGTCGCCATGCCCCAATGGTATCCTTTTCCCGGAGCTTCGGCACATTTAGCAATTGGGGAGCCAACCATTACGGCATCAGCTCCGCAAGCGATAGCTTTACAAATATCTCCGCCGACGGCCATCCCGCCATCGCCAATTATAGGAATATACTTTCCGGTTTCTTTGTAATAAACATCTCTCGCCGCGGCGCAATCGGCAATGCAGGTGGCCATGGGAACGCCAATTCCTAAAACCCCCCGCGAAGTGCACGCCGCCCCCGGCCCAATCCCAACCATCAGCGCCGCAATTCCCTGGCTCATTAATTCAAGTGCTACATCGTAAGTTGCGCAGTTGCCCACCACAACCGGCAAACCAATATTTTTAGTAAATTTTGCCAGGTCCAGCGGTTTGGAGCGCACTGATTTGTGGCGGGTTGAGATTACGGTTGATTGGATGACAAAAATATCCACGCCGGCGTCTTTGGCAATGGGAGCCAGTTCTTCAGCTTGTTGAGGGATAGAAGAAACCGCGGCCACTCCGCCCGCGTCCTTAATTTCACGGATACGTTTTTTGATTAATTCATTTTTAACGGGTTCTTCGTAAAGCTTTTGCATTAAGACCACGTATTCATCTTTACTGACGGAGGCAATTTGATCATAAATTTTTCCGACGTTGTCGTAGCGGGTTTGGATACCTTGTAAATTCAACACTCCCAGTCCGCCGTATTTGGACATTAATGCAGCAGTTTGCGGCGAAATGCAAGAATCCATGGCGGAGGCAATGATCGGGATTTCTAACTTAATGCCGGCGATAGTAACTGCCGTATTGCAGTCTTCCGGGTTGACGGTAATGATGGAAGGGCAGAGGGCGATTTCGTCAAAGCCGTAAGTCCTTCTTGATTTTTTATTTTTACCGAGCTCATTTTCCATTATTAAGGTCCTTTCTTCTGGGGTTTATGGCCAGGGTGCGCTATCTTGGGCGGCATTTTCTTTTTGGTGATTTTCTTGCGGCTTTTGACAAATTCAATCATTTTTTCAAACTCGTGGATAATTTCTTCGGGAATCCAGGTTTCGCCGCAGAGCAGGCAAACGTAAGCGGGGATATTTTCCATGTGATAAAGCTTGCCGCCTTCAAATTCTTCCAGGTTGATTTTTTCCAGTTTTAAGCTGCCCCCGCAGGCCTCACAGGTTACCGGCTCTTCTGCTCCATTTTCGTCCGCCGGTGGAGGAGTAGCCGTATCGTTGGTTTCAGTCATGATTTAATTATACCGGCTTTGTTTGGCGTTGACAATTCGTTGTTTTATTATATGATTTAGATAATTCTGTGCTGCACATTTATCTTAATAAAATAAAATTAATGTCCAATCAGTCGCTCATCAAAAAAGGATTGTGGCTTTTCACCCTTTTATTGTTAGGGTTGTGTTTTGGCTGTTTGACTGCGGCGCCTCAATGGGGCACGATTAATGGGATGCTGGTTGATATTGCTTACACCGCGATCTCCGGGGCTACGG
>Ga0265296_1003190_pt1 | contig 15558 bp, 9 predicted proteins | sample MunlanPumphouse1_FD_189073 | JGI IMG/M metagenome (GOLD analysis project Ga0265296, IMG submission 189073) | Groundwater microbial communities from a municipal landfill in Southern Ontario, Canada - Pumphouse #1 | ecosystem: Environmental > Aquatic > Deep subsurface > Groundwater | place: Canada... | reverse complement strand
GCTTCTTGAACACCAGGAAACAAGAAAGGAAAATAATCCTTTACTGAAAAACATGATTCTTTCTTACCGGAAATTTATCGGAGACATGATCAAAAAAAACAATGTCCTGGATAAAAAATTTTATGTTGTGGTTCCTTTTTCTTCAACAGAACTGGGCGTCGCCTCAAACCTCACCTCCGTTTTCTCAACCGCCAGATCCGCCAGTCTTCCTTATCAAAAAGATTACATTATTCAAAAAGCGAAAATATCATTAATTCCCAAAAGAGACCATTTGATCCGCCTCTTTGCCAGAATCGGACTGGTGGCAAAACCAATGGAAACCAAAGATTTAATCAAACTTTTTTATGAAATTTATACCGGAGAAACCATAAAAACAGCCCTGGTTGAAAATTTACAAAAATAAAATGAAGATAAACTTTTTCAGTAAAAAACCGCCGAAAACAAATACCGGATTACCCGAACCGGTCAGTACCAGCGGCACAAAACCAAACCCGCCGGCAGCCAGCCAAAATACGCTTGTTCCCGACAGTAAATCGGTTTCCCAGAATAAAACCGTTCAGGATATCATCGCCCCTTCGGCCATTGAAGTTGATTTTGATTATTTAAATATCAACAACAAAAGATTCATCAGAACTTTGTTTGTCGCCGGATACCCCCGGTATGTGAGCGGCAACTGGCTTTCCCCGTTGATAAATTTTGATCATTCGCTTGATATTTCACTGTTTATCTATCCGGTGGAAAGCAAAACCATTCTCGACGATCTTAGGCGCAAAATCGCCGAAATGGAGGCGGAAATTTCCGTTGATATCGAAAGAGGAAAGATAATTGACCCGGCCACCAAAGCAAAACTTGAAGACGCAATTGCCATGCAGGACCAATTGGTAAAAGGAATCGAAAGATTTTTCCAATTCGGATTATATGTCAGCATTCCGGCCGAAAGCATTGAAGAATTAAACCAGGTCAGCCGCGAAGTTGAATCAACCCTCGCCTCTCTTTTGATAATTCCCAAACACGCCACTCTGCAAATGGAAGAAGGATTTAAAACAACCCAGCCGACTTCGCTTGACTTTTTAGGTGTAAACCGAAACATGGATACCACTTCGCTGGCAACAACTTTCCCTTTTACCTCCTCCGAATTAACGGCAAACGAGGGAATTATGTATGGCATTAACCAGCACAATGGTTCGCTGATCGTCTTTGACCGTTTCACTTTAGAGAATTATAATACCTGTGTTTTCGCCAAAGCGGGTTCTGGTAAGTCGCTTAGTAGCGATACATCGGCACTTTTTGATGATGGCAGTGGAATAAAATTGGACAAAATCGGACCTTTGGTAGAAAAATTTATCGAGAAACATGGGGCAACGCAAATCGAAGAAGGAATTGAAGGAGTTATTAATCCTAATTTAAAAGTTTGGACTTTTGATGATCAGCTAAAAGGAAAATGGAGCAATGTTACTATCGCGGCCAGAAAAAAATTCTCTCCCCGAAATAAACTTTATCTTGTTACTACTAAAAGCGGACGGCAAATTACTGTCACAGCAGACCATAATTTAGTAGTTTTAAGAGAAGGAAAAATAAGGGTTATGCGTAGTGAAGCTATAAAAATCGGGGAAGTAATTCCTGTTCCTCGTACGATTAACGAACCGTCCAATCCTTTAAAACATATAAATCCAAATACTTTTGTCCTTGATTGGCCAAATAGTCTTCCCAACATAATTCCTTTAGAAAAAGAATTTCTTAATCTAACGGGGTTAATTACCAGCGAGGGACATGCTACTAAAAAAAAGGTTGAGATTTACAATATAGACCCCGATGTATTAGATATAATCGAAAACTCTGTTACTAAAATCGGATTTAAAACATCCCCTCGCTACAAATACCCAAATATGTCAATAAGAGGATTTCATATATTACCAAACCCATTTGCAAAATTAATCGATTGTTTGGGTTGCAGTGGTAAATCCGGAGAAAAAAGAATCCCTTCAATTATTTTCTCTCTTTCAAACCAGCAAGTCGCCCATTATTTAAGCGCTTACTTTGAGGGTGACGGCGGTGTTGAATCAAACTGCGTAGCCGCCACTACTAAATCAAAAGAGCTTGCCTCAGACTTAGCTTATATTCTTCTCCGTTTCGGTATTATCGCTAGAATTCGTCCCAAACAAAAAAGCGCTATAAATACCGTTAAAAAAATCAAAAATACCTACTATCAAATTACTATTTCCGGAAAGGAAAACCTTACTAAATTTGCGAATAGTGTCGGCTTTTTAACAGAAATCAAAAATAATAAACTGCAAAAGTTACTCGAAAAAACAAAAATCAGCAATACTAATGTTGATACCATTCCTTCTTTGCAACCGACTTATAATTATCTATATAAATGCCTTTTTTCTTCCACGGAAATTGTCAGCCCTTCAAATATGTCCGATCTTAGGAAAAATGGTTTTTCTCCTTCTCGTGATCAATTACAAAAATTTATACTCGCTTGCGAAAAAAGAATTTCAGGGATGCGTTCTTTACGAAAACAAATTCAACTCCTTTCCAAATTACCTTCTCTGCAAACAATAATCAGACGCGGAGCAAACAATAGAAAGTTAAATCACCAACTTTGGAAAAATTTAGGTGTTTCTTGGAACAATATGAAATTACTGTTGCACGTACCTTTAACAAATAATGTTTTACTGGCATACCAAACAATCACCGGACAAACACAAACCTTAAAAGATATTAATTCCGCTCTCTACTCTTCCTTTAAAGAGCAAGGAGTATCTTTAATGAAATATGACAAATCTCTATGGAACACGCTTATCAACGGGCAAGGAAACTCTTATTTTCCCAAAGTATTTAAAGCTGCTAAATATATTTCGAAACAATATCGTTCCACTCAATTGAAAATTCGCCACGCAGAAGAAAAACTTTCTCAACTGAAACTTCTGGTTAATTCTGATCTTTTTTGGGACCCGATTGAAAAAATCGAAAAGATAAAACACAAAGAGAAATATGTTTACGATCTTCAAGTTGATAACGGGGTTTTTCTGGCTGGACACGGAGGACTTTTTGTTCACAATTCCTATTTTGTTAAACTTGAAGTTCTCAGATCACTCATGTTTGACGCGGAAATAATTGTCATTGACCCGGAAAACGAATACGACAACCTTTGTCAGGCGGTCGGGGGAGAAAATATCACTTTCGGTTTTAATTCAATCGCCAAAATTAACCCTTTCGATCTTTCCCAGGTCAGAGAAGAAGGAATCAACGAACTGAATCAGAAAATTCTTTCCCTGCATTCGCTTTTTAAAATAATAATGGGCAATATGTCCCCGACCGAAGAAGCAATTCTTGACCGAGCCTTAATGGCCACTTATCAATCCAAAGGAATAACCCAAGACCCGTTAACCCAAACCAAAGAACCACCGTTAATGGAAGATTTATATAAAACATTAATCGGAATGGAAGACCAGCTCGCCAGAGCACTGGCAGACAGGATAGAAAAATTCATTAAGGGATCGTTTGCGGGAATATTTGACCAAAAATCAAACGTCACTTTAAGAAATCCTTTCACTATCTTTTCCTTAAGAGATATGGAAGACGCCCTAAGACCGGTAGCGATGTTTATCGTTCTTGATTTTATTTGGACAAAAATAAGAAAAGAACTAAAGAAACGAATTTTAGTCGTTGACGAAGCGTGGTTTATGATGCGCAATAAAGATTCAGCAGATTTTTTAACTTCTATCGCCAAAAGGGCCAGAAAGTATTACCTGGGAGTAACAACAATCACCCAGGATGTTGAGGATTTTCTCAAAGATGATTTAGGGAAATCAATTGTTACCAATTCTTCCATTCAAATATTAATGAAGCAACATTCCGCCGCCATTGACAGAATTGGCCAGGTGTTTTATCTTTCAGAAGGGGAAAAGCAGTTTTTATTAAGTTGCGGAGTCGGTGAAGGATTATTTTTTGCCGGAAATAATCATGTTGCCGCCAAAATTATCGCTTCCCCGCAGGAACATCAATTAATAACTTCCAAACCGTCGGAAATTCTTGCCCGTCGTCAGGAACAAAAAACAAAAACTACTATTTCTTCAACACCGAATTATGTTCCTCTTAAAAACGAGGCTTTAGTTTCTCCGCAAAATATAGCACCAAATATAACAAATACTGGACCAATCCAACCCGCAGTAAGTAGTCTTGTTCCACTAAGAATTAAAAGTGAAATTATTTTAGACAGTAATAACAATGCCTAATAAAATTCTTCATCAAAGTAATACTGTTGACCCTTGGTTCATTATTGCCGGTAGATTCTTTTTACAAAACGGAATGTCGGGATCCTATGAAGGCTGGGAATTTCCAACTTTCAGTGATTATGTCCGAAATTTAGCCAACGGATTGAATACCGACTCAAAAATCGATTTTAAACAAAAAAGTAATGACTCATATCTTGTTCCGTTCGAACAGGTTATCCGTTTTCTTGAAGATCTTTTTTCTCAAGGAGACGCCATTGCCGCCAGTGTTCCTCTTCAATCTTTGCTTCAAGAACTGGAAGAGCAGGAAGAAGAAATCAGAAAAAAAACAAAAGAGCAAAAACAACAGGCAATTACACAAACAACGGCCATAATCGAAGCTTTTGAAAAAAGACAGGAAATATTAAGGGAAAATTCTAAAACCGTAAACGGAATAATCGGTATGTCGGCAGAAAAATTAACCGTCTCGCCAATATCCGAAGAATTAACTCCGGAAGACAGAACACAACTCGCACTGTCGGTTCTTCAAATTTTTAACCGGAATATTCAAAGCTCGGGATTGGTAATCCAAATTGAAAAACTAAAAGACCTGCCCGAGGAAAACAGACAAGTATTGGAGTCCGATATTGGAGAAAAATGGACCGAGCAGTGGGAGCAGTCAGTCGTTGCCGCAGAAGACGTATTAAAACATAAAGGTATTGTTCTTTCTTTGAAGCAAAAAGAGTATTTGCATGAAATCCGGTTTCCTTTATTGGCCGCAGACGAATACGCATCGCTGGTTTCTTTTATTCCGGGGAATATTGAGGCGGATATCGGTGTTTTACTGGCCAAAAAAGAACCGCAGATTCCTCCGGCGGAAATAGAAAATATTGTTCTGGAAGTACTGAACCGTTTTGACCAATTTGAACCGGACTTGGAGAAATCTTTCGGTCAGGATTGGCAGCAGGCGGTTGAAGCGGTAAAAAAGGAAAATCCGGCAGATTCCGCCAAATACGATCTTTTGCTGAATACTTCCTTTGTTGCCGAAGTTGCACAAATCATTTTAGACTCACCCGTTTCGGCTTCAGCCGGAAAAATAATTGAAGAAACCATAAAAACACAAAGCGCGCCCGTTTCTGAATTTATCTCCGCGGCCGTTGTTACGGACGACCAGGCCAAAAATTTGGCCGCTGCGGTTTTAAAACAACTTTCGCAAACAGCCGCCGATCCGGGAAAAAATTTTGACCAGTCATGGCAGGAAGCGGTAAAAGCCGCCAAAAAAGAAGATCCGCAAAATAGTGATAAATACGACCTTTTATTGGCCCCGGCGCAATCAACGGAAGTACGGCGGGAAATCAGCCTTGCCTTTCACACTGCGCCCCAAAACAGTGAAACGAAAACCGATATTCAAAACACATTAACGGCGGCCACTTTTCAGGGAACAAAAGAAGAAATCGGGCAACTGACGGACAATGTCTTTTTTTACCTTGCACAAACAGCGGCCGATCCGGGAAAAAATTTTGACCAGTCATGGAAACAGGCAGTTGAATCGGCCAAAAAAGACGATCCCAAAAACAGTATAAAATATGATGTCTTTCTTAAACTTAGTGCCGATATTCCGGTTGAACAGAAAGAAGCGATTGCCGGTCATATCGCCGAATCCGGAAAATTAATTGACGGTCAAAAAAAGATAATTCAATCAATAATCGATCCTCCGCTGTCAAAAAATAAAAACAAAATTGTCGAGGAGAGTTTTTACCGGACTTTCTTCTCGGTCCTGCCGGTGGCGGATATTACTCCGGAACAATTCCAAAAACTATCCGGGGAAGAACAAAAACATTTTGTCCAGCAATTTACAAAACAAATTGAAGATTCCACCATTATCAGCCTGGCAATTATTTCCGAACCAGGAAATCCCGATATACAATTCTCCGGCCGTGAGGTAACCGGAATAGTTACCAAATTAACATCTTTAAATGAAAATGAATTTATCAGTTTGCTGAAAGTCGCCAATACTGCTCCGTCCAACCGCTCTTTTATTATTGAAAACGGCCTGCCTGTCCTGTTAAAACCAACAGATACTGCAATTATTCCCGAAACTTCCCCAAACCCTTCTCTTTTTGGGAATAACCAATTGTTCCGGTTAAACAACAATACCGTCGCTTTATTGGCCGGTGAATTAAAACCCCTGATTACTTCAAGAGGGATAAATGACCAATCGCTTTCGGAAATAAAGGAAAAAACTACATCGTATCAGGTTATTGTTTTGACACTTCAAGGAATTAAAACAACCGATTTGGATAATACCAGGAAAGTATTAATTCAAAAAGGTTTTGATCCCGGCTCTAAGCAAATTCGGGAGATTAATCAGCTTATTGCCGCTTTGGCAAAATTTCAGCAGTCAGATGCTTCGCCGGAATTTATATTATGGGTAAAACAACATCAAGTCCTCCGGGAAACTTTAATAAAAAAAGGAAAATCTTCGCCAGTATTTATTCCTTTTACAAAAGATTTCAAAGGCCCGATTGAAGAAGTATTAAAACCAAATAGAATTGACCGGATCAGAAATGCTTTTACCAAACAGGCGGATTCATTTGTTGTCAAGTTTTTCCGTTCTTCCTCCGGAAAAAAACTGGCAAAAATCGTCCTGAAAACAGACGTCCAGGTACAAAAAGCATTTTCGGTTTTTAAACCCGTTTATTTATTCGTTGCCAGTCCCAAACTTTATGTCATCAATAAAATAAGCTATTTCAGAGCAAAAGCCGTCAATAAAATTTCTGCCTGGTTTTGGAATACCGGGGCTGGTAAAGGAATAAAGATTGGTATAGAAAAAGTTGCTAAAAAAAATCTCCAGGAAGTTTTCAAAAATTTTTCTAAAAAGGCGATTAAAGAAGCGGTAACTAAGATTGCGGCAAAGGCAGTAACGCAACTGGCATTAAAACTGGGAATAAAAGTTGCTGCTCAAGCAGTGGCAAACACAATCGCTCCGGTAATCGGTTTTATTGTTGTTGAAGCCGGAAGCTTTTTGCTTAAAAAAATATATCAAGGTTCAAAGAAAGTTATCAGAGGGCTTAATACTCTTGGAGGAATGATCGATGGTGTTTTTGAAGGTCTGGCCGGCAAACAGCTCCCTACTGATCCGGATGAAAAATTTTTCGGTTTTCTTTTGATCGGTGCGGCGATAGTTATTTTTGTTTTACCGATTATCGGTATTTCCAGTCAAGGAGGCGCTTTCATAAGTCCTTCTAAATATTCCGGGGTGGGCGGCACAGACTTACCCCCGGATGTACCAATGCCTCCTAATCCAAATTCAACGATTAATTGTACCAGTCCGCGTCATTTTTCCGAAGAAGTTATCTGTAAACTTTCAAACTACAGTTATCCTTGTAATCAAAAACGAGTAAATCAAGGTTCACTTCCTACTGTTTTATCGTGTATTCAAAGTCCAAGCAGTAATTTTAGTTCAACAGCGAAGCAAAAATTAAGCAGTGCTATCCAAGCTTCCGTAAGCAGTTACGGCTCATTTCAATGTATCGCTTTCCCTTTGGTCATTCAGGATCTTTTAGGGCAAGATTTTTCGATGAGCAAGCCCTGCGCCTGTAATTACGCTCATCCTCCTGTTCCGTCCGGCTACGAACTGCTGCAAAATTTTTTATCATCTGATTCTAATTACTTTATCGAACCAAAGAATGGTGATATCGCAATATGGGATAAACCCGGATGTACTTCAGTTACCTGTGGAAGAGCCGGTCACGCCGCGATTGTTTTAGCGAAAAACGGTAATGTTAAAATATCGGTTGCTCACGCAAACTATGATTTAAATGGTTTAATTGACGTAAATGATTTTCCAATAAAAGCAAGCGAAGGCGGACCTTCTTATTATTTAAGAAAAAAATAATATGTTAAAAAATAAACGCAACATCATTATTATTGCTGTTTTATTTCTGATTGCCGGATTAATTATTACTGCAATTTTTGTAAATAAAAACCTGAAAGTTGTTTACACTTATCCAAAAGACAACGAAGATCAAGTTTTAATAAATATTGATATAGAATTTTGGTTTGATAAAAACACAGTTTTGTCCGGGTGGATTATTACTCCTTATCCGAATTTTGACTTTACCGCAAAAACCGAAAACAACAAATTAATAATTTCACCCAAAAATAATTTAAACAAAGATATTTTTTACAAAGTCGAGTTAAAAAATAAAGTTTATTCAGACTTCTATTATATTCTCACTTTTAAAACTTCTTCTTCAGACATTTTGCCTTCGATATCGGCAATACCAACACTTCCTTATAAGCCCGATGATCCTGATTTTTATTATGAAACAAAAGCTTTAATTGATAAAAATTACCCGCTTTTTGACTATGTTCCGTATAAAACAACCGATTTTTCCGTTGACTACCTGAAGCCGAACGTCCTGGAAGTAATTTTAATTAACGATACGCCGGAAGTCCGTCAGGAAATACCGCATTGGATTAAATCAAAAGGAGTGGATCCGGCGTCGCAACAAATAATCTGGAAGAAAAAGTAAGCTTTTTACTTTTCTTCCGTTTGTAATCTGACAGGCATAATCAGATGAAGAAAATTTTCGCTGCCGACTATTCTGAAAACACCGGGGCTTAACGGGCCGTTAAGGTCTAAAGTAATTTCTTTTTCTTTAATTATGGCCAGCAAGCTTTGAAGAAAACGGAAGTTAAATGCAATCTCCACGTCTTCACCTTCAATTTTTGATTCGATGGATATTTTATTTTCACCAACCTGAGGCGAATTTGCACTCATGTTCAATGAGTTGTCTTTTATATCAAATTTAACAATATTGGACGAATCCCTGGCAAAAACAGAAACCAGCTTTACGCCTTGGATAAAGTCTTCATTGTTTATGGTAATTTTTGTTAAAAGATTATTGGGAATAATTTTTTCATAATCAGGAAAATCTCCGTCGATAATTCTTGAAAACAAATGAAGTTGAGGAAATAAAAACACAACCTGATTTTTTTCCTTCGTATAACCTATTTGTATTATTTCATCTGCTTTTATTTTTTCGTCATTAATAATCCGCGCCGCCTCCATTAATGTTTTGGAAGGTAAAATCAAAGTCATTTGCTCTTTAATGTCCTTATCTATCTCCACATCTTTTAAAGATAATCTGTAACCGTCTGTGGCGGCCATAGAAAGGGTTTTCCCTTTCAGTTTAAGAAGTACACCGGTTAAGACCGGTCTTGTCTCGTCAGCGGCCGCTGAAAAAGCAACCTGATTAATACCGTCGGCTAATTTCCCGGCGGAAATTGAAACAATTGACTGCTCGGAAGGAACCGGCAGTTTAGGATATTCCAAAGCAGAAACACAATTTAAGCTGGCCTGATAACCACCGCTTAAAATCTGCATCACGTTTCCGTTGGTTTTAATATCCACGGTTCCGGCAGAAAGTGTAGTTACTATTTCAGAGAAAACTTTAGCCGGTACCGTAATCTCGCCTTCTTCTTCTATTTTTGCTCCAAGCCAAAGAGAGACACCATTTTCTAAATTTGTCGCCGCAACTTGCAAACGGCCCTGGTCTGTTTTAAGAAGGATGTTTGACAAGATCGGTAATTGCGCTTTGGCGGAAACCAAACGACTGGCGATTATTAAACCTTTATTAAGATTTTCTTGAAGAATTTGAACTTTCATTCTTTAAACATTTTACTCTTTTTGTTTTCTAATGTAAATTTCTCTTTTTAATAGTAGTCGTAGTAGTAGGTAATTGTGTACAAGTTGATAGAACCGATAATTTCCGCTTAGTTTTCGGGTAATATTTTTGTTTAAAAAGATGGTAAACATTAGTGGATAAAAATGTGGACAATCTCTTTCTGTTTGTTGATAAGTGGAAAAATTGAAAATAATTAACATAATCTTTGTTTTATTCCCGAAATATCAACACGGATTTCCTCGTTGTCTCTGAGGAGATTGGTTATCTTTTCCACACCATACATAATCGTTGTATGGTCTCTGCCGCCAAGCAGGTTTCCGACTTCCACTAAAGGGAGTTTAAACTCTACTCTTAATAAATACATTAGGATTTGTCTTGGAAACGCAATCTCTCTTATTCTGGTAGCGCTTTTAAATTGGGACGGCTTTAATTTATAGTAATCAGCGACCGTTTCAATTACTTCTTTTGGTTTGACTACTTTTAAATTTGTTTGGTTATCGAGAATGTTTTTCCCTAAAAGCGAGCGGATAAGCTCGTCAGATATTGGAATATTTTTTACCTGAGAATCACTTGTCAATCTTGTTAAAAATCCTTCAATCTTTCTTATGGAATCAATATTTGAAGCAATAAGTTGAGCCGCTTCCATTGTAATATCTATTTTTCTTTGTCTTGCTTTTATAAGCAAAATTGCCGTTCTTAATTCAAAATCAGGAGTGGAAATATCAACGATTAATCCCGCCTCAAATCTTGAACGGAGCCGTTCTTCCAGTTTTGCGATTTCGCCCGGCGGCCGGTCACTGGTTAATACTATCTGGCCACCTTCTCTTTGAATCGCATTAAAAGTATGAAAGAATTCTTCTTGAACAGTTTCTTTTCCGGCAATAAATTGAACATCATCCAATAGTAAAAGTTTTGCGCTTCGATATTTTTTTTTAAATAAATCAGTGTTTTTTGTTTTAATCGCATTAATTATTTCATTGGTAAATTCCTCTCCCGGACAACAAATTATTTTCGCATTCGGGTTGAGCCTTAATATTTCATGACCAATGGCGTGCATTAAATGTGTTTTTCCCACCCCTACTCCTCCCCATAAAAATAGAGGATTATATGCCGAGCCCGGGTTTTTGGCAACGGCGGTAGCGGCGGCAAAAGGCAGTTGATTTGAAGAAGATACGGCGAAGTTTTCAAAAGTAAAATCAGTACGGAGCTGGAAATGATTTGCTGAAATTACTTGGTCCTGTTTTTTTTCTTGAACAAAAAGCGGTCCGGTTTCAAAATTAGACACATGAATAGGTTTAACGGTAAAGACAATGCTGTTATTCCCCTTTGTTTGGCGGTCAATAATATCTTTGATCAAACTGTAATATCTTTTCTCGATTAAATCCTGGATATAAATTGACGGGCAACCGACTTTGGCAATATCCTTTTCCAAAGATATTAAAAAGGTATTTTGGAACAGAGTTTGGAAAATTGCCCTAGAGACAGATATTTTTAATTCCTCCAGTATGTTTTTCCAAAGAGTATCATTGTTCATAGTTCATAGTTTTCCCAAGGCAGGAGTATTAAGAGCTTGTTGATCAGTTAAAGAAGACTACTTTCTGTAACTAGACCATAGTAAAATAGTTATCCACAAATTGTCAACAACCTTTTGACTTGAATATAAACATTAGATGGAATAATAATTAAATAGTATACAAACCTCAATTCATGATTCATGATTCATAATTAACATACAAACCTCAATTCATGATTCATGATTCATAATTCATGATTCATGTGATAAGATACCCAAAAGGAGAAAGATGCCGAAAAGAACATATCAACCGAAAAAACTAAAAAGATTAAGAGTTCATGGTTTCCGGGAGAGAATGAAATCCCATAGCGGCCGCTTGGTTTTAAAAAGAAGAAGGTCTGTAAAGAGAAAAAAGTTAACTGTATAATGAAACAAAAGAGGTGTCTTTTTATTATCCCCCTCTTTTTTAAATTTACTTGAATGCTTCCTAAAGAGCAAAGAATTTCCGGAAGAGAAATATTTTTCCTTAAACAAGAAAAAATTCAACCGATTTATGGAAAGGTTTTTGGTATGGTATATAAAGAAAACATGAAGGTGCAAAAATTCGGCATAATAATTCCAAACAAAATAGTTAATAAATCTTTTCTTAGAAACAAAATCAAAAGACTGCTTTTTAATCTTATTAGAAAATTTTCATTCAAAACAAGTGGGTATTTTTTATTTTTAGCCAAAAAACAGGCTTCTTTATGTAATAAAGATGAATTTGAATCAGATTTACTTTTATTAAAAAGAAAATTAAATGAAGATATTAATATTGTCACTAATTAAGTTTTATCAAAAAAATCTCTCTTTTGATTCGGGAATATTAAAATTTATTTTTCCCAACAAAACTTGCCGATTTTTTCCGTCTTGCTCTGAATATACTTACGTGGCTATAGAAAAATATGGTATAATTTTTGGCATCAATAAAGGATTAAAACGAATAATTAAATGCCACCCTTTTAATATTGGCGGCTTTGATCCGGTAAAATAATATGGTAGAAATTTGGAAACTTTTATTATATCAGCCAATTATTAACGCGATAATTTTTCTATATCGCGTCCTTTTTTCTGATTTAGGATTGGCAATTATTGCTTTAACCAGTATTATCAGAATTATTCTTATCCCCCTTACCACGCCGCAATTAAAGTCTGCAAAAAAAATGCAGGAAATAGCGCCCGAGCTTGATAAATTAAAGAAAAAATTTAAAGACGACAAACAAAAATTAATGCAGGCGCAAATGGAATTGTATAAAAAGAATGGTATTAATCCCGCCTCCGGATGTCTTCCGCAGATAATTCAAATGGTTATCTTAATTACTTTATATCAAGCATTCAGCCAGGTAATTAAACCTGACGGTATTAAAGCGATTAATGAGATACTTTACTCATTTAATCAAAACTATACACATCCGATTAATTTTAATTTTTTATATTTAAATCTTTCGAAGCCTGATGTTATTCCATTGTCAAGTTCATTAAAAATTCCCGGTTTATTTGTAATAATGGCGACTTTGTTTCAATATCTTTCATCAAAGATTATGGTTCCTTCGATAAAAAAAGAAGAAAAAATTGCTGAAAAAACAGAACAGAAAAGTGATGACATGTCGCTTGCGTTGCAAAAACAAATGATGTATATGTTTCCGGCAATGACATTAATTTTTGGATACTCAATGCCATCCGGAGTCATGCTTTACTGGTTTGTATTTTCCCTGTTTTCTTATATTCAGCAAATTATAATTAACCGTAAAAATGAAAGGTGAGTTTTTTTAGATGATTAAAAAGGAAAATGAAAAAATAATTAAGATTATTACCAATCTTCTTTCCGACATCGGTGTTGTTGCTCAAGCAAAAACGGAAATTGTGGAGGATGAGAGTAAACCCCGTAACCACGATCTTAAGGTTGGTGAGTTAGACACTTCACTTAGAGTATCTCCATTAAAAACACATTCTGACGAAAGGAATGTTGTGGTACGGGGTGAAAATGAATTAGTAAAAATTCAAATGGAATCTGAAGAAGCGGCCACTCTTATAGGATTCCACGGAGAAACTTTACAGGCAATTAAACTTGTTTTGTCTTTTTTAATTCACAAGGAGTTAAAAAGATGGATTAAAATTGATTTAAATATCGGTGATTATAACCAAAAAAGAGAAGAACAATTAAAAAAGCTTTCCTTAAATTTGGCGATGAAGGCAAAATTTTCCGGAGAAGTTCAATCTATTCCAAATTTAAACTCTTCGGAAAGAAGACTGGTTCATTTGTTTTTATCTGAACATCCGGATGTTTATTCCGAGTCCGAAGGTGATGGCCGGAATCGGTGTTTAATGATTAAACCCAAACCAAAAAAATAATTTCATTGAAAACACTACTTGTTTTTTTTCTTCTGTCCCTGCCGCTGCAGATTGGCCGCCACTTCTGGCCGGATTTCTCTATTGTTTACGGATTAAAGGTGGACTTTTTATCGCCGGTGATATATTTACAGGATTTGATACTCTTACCGATGATTTTTTTGTCGGGAAAGACTATTGTTTCTTTTTTAAAATCCTACCGTAAACATTTTTTTCTCCTTTTTATTTTTATAATAGTCAATGTTTTTTTAAGCTTAAACGGATTGGTGGCGTTATTTTTCTGGATCAGAATAATCGAGCTGGGTTGTTTGATTCTAATCACTGCCGGAAATACCCGCTTCATTTTTGAAAAACTTAAAGTAATTGTTCCTTATCAAATTATCCTGGAAGGACTGCTTGGTATCGCCCAGGTGATAAACAAAGGTTCTTTGACTGGGCTTTATTGGTTTCTCGGTGAGCGGGATTTTTCTTTTTATTCCTGGAATATCGCCAAGGCAAAAATATTCGGGTTGACTTTTTTAAGGCCGCTCGGTACCTTCTCCCACTCCAACAGTTTGGCGGCATTTATTTTTATTTGTTTGATTATAGTAATTTTTAAACCAAAAAAATATTTTCCGGACAAAATTGCCTTGTTTTTGGGCAGTATTTTAATTTTTCTGTGTTTTTCAAGGACGGTTTTAATTGCTGGACTGCTTTTGGGACTTTTTTTTCTAGCCGCAAAAATTATCTTTCTTTTTAAACAAAATCTATCGAAATTTAATCCTCCTTCGCGAAATTCCCCGATCGTGAGGTTGAGGGAGGCAGAAACATTATTTCGCTTCGGCAGGATTTCAGCTCTGACAAAGCGCATTATTGAGATTTTCCAACCATCAGGTCGTGGGAGCTTCAATTTCAATTACTTTGTTTTGTTGATATTGATGCCGGTTATGGCTTTTTTTACAACCAACGGTTATCTACCGTTTCCGTCCCTGATAATCCGTCGGAATTTAATGCAGTTCTCGATTGATTTAATAAAACATAATTTGTTTTTTGGTATCGGTGCCAACAATTTTATCCTTGCCCTGGCAAATGGCTATAACAACTGGGAATGGCTGAATTGGATGCAACCGGTGCATAACATTTTTTTATTGTTAATTTCGGAAACAGGACTGATTGGTTTTTTCGGGTTTTTATACTTGTTGTTTTTATGCTTAAGAAGACTGATTAGGCAAAACAATTCCAATTCGAAACATATCCTGCTTATTTCTCTGTGTTTTATTGTTTTTACCGGAATGTTTGACCATTATTGGTTTACGTTAATTCAAAATCAATTGCTTTTTGCGGTAATATTGGGGTTAAGTTTAAATATAAAGAATGCTAAAATTTAGCAATGGAAGAAAAAAATAATCGTGTTTGGTCAAATACCCTGTCGCAAATTACGGGAAGAGTAGTAGTAATTTTTATTTCTCTTTTTATCACCGGGGTTTTAACCAGAAAACTGGGCATAGCCGGTTTCGGCGATTATGTCTTTGTTTCTTCAATGGTTTTAATGTTTACCGGCCTGTCCGACCTGGGCGCCAATATTTTAGGCGTAAGGGACGCTTCAATAAACAAAGAAGAATCCCGAAATATCTTCAGCGCTATATTCAGTTTCCGTATCGTATTGTCTTTACTGCTATTTTTAACTTTCCTTCTTTTGGTTTTTGTTTTACCTCAATTTAAAAATTTGATAATACCGTCCGTAATTGCTGCTTTTGTGATTCCCTTT
>Ga0265296_1003189_pt1 | contig 15563 bp, 14 predicted proteins | sample MunlanPumphouse1_FD_189073 | JGI IMG/M metagenome (GOLD analysis project Ga0265296, IMG submission 189073) | Groundwater microbial communities from a municipal landfill in Southern Ontario, Canada - Pumphouse #1 | ecosystem: Environmental > Aquatic > Deep subsurface > Groundwater | place... | reverse complement strand
ACACGAAGTAACCCGACTCGTCAGTCTGGTACTTCTGGAGGTTGAGCGTGCCCTTGTCGCCGCCGTAGTACTTCTCGGCGGCGGCGTTGAACTTCTCCTTGAACGAGCTACCGGAGGTGACGAGCAGCAGGACGCCGCACACCACCACACCGGCGAGGCCGATCCACATGGCCCACTTCTGGAACTTGGCGTAGGTCTTCATGCCCACGGCCACCAGCGTCGAGGCGATGGCGATGACCACGAGCGAGGCGACGAAGATGCCTGTGCGGGTCCCCAGCCAGTCGGCTGCGCCGTTGAGCCCAAGGATGCGGAAGATCGGCTTGACGGTGGTCTGGACGCCCATGTCGGCGTAGATCGGGGTCCAGAGCCAGAGGATGAACCACCAGCCACCCGCCGCGAGCACGAAGCCGATCGGGCTGTTGAAGATGCGGGTCATCCAGACGTAGTCGCCGCCGGCTCGCGGCATCGCGGAGATCAGACCGGCGTACACGATGATCTCCAGGACGATGAAGACTGCGGTGATGACGATCGCCCAGAACAGGCTGCCGCCGGGAATGAAAGTAGCGTAGGCGAACGACCAGATCGCCAGGAACAGGTTCACGGAGAAGAACGAGTAGCGGAACCCGTCCCCACCTGACCAGCCCTTGACGAGGCCGCTCGCTTTTCGCACGAAGAGCGTCTGCTCCGGTGCTGTGTTCGTCGCCATTGATCAAGCCTCCTGTCGAACGATTCCTGCCGGCGACGTGGCGCCGGCACCCCCGATAGCACACCCGCGTGTGCTCACCCCATGGTCAGTCTGTAGCGCTTGAGCTTGCTCTTGCCGTCGAGCTCCACGATGACGCCCGACAACGTGCCTTCCACATACGAGCTGCCTGGGTTGATGGCCAGGGTGCGCCCGATGCGCTCGGCGGCACGGCTCTCGTGGATGTGGCCGTGCAGGGAGAGCAGCGGCTGGACCTCCTGGATCACCTCCTTGACGGCGGTGGAACCGACGTGAGCCGTGTCCTGGCCTTGCACGGTGAGCGTCTCCCAATCGATCTTCGGCGCGACGTCGAGCTGTGTGTCGAACGGCGGCGCGTGGAGCCCGAGGACGAGCCGCTCGGGAGCCGCCGTCGCCTGCGCGATGATCGCCTTGAGGCGCTCCTTGAGCGCCGGCTCGTCCTCTTCGCGCGGCGTATCCCAGGGCGTCAGGTTCGTCCAGCCGCTGGAAGCGAGCTGGTAGCCCTCGGGAAGGTCGAGGACGTTGCCCTCACCCACGCTGATCTCCGACGACTCGGCGAGGATCGCGTCGATGTCGTGGCGGTCGTCGTTACCCGGGCACACTATGCACCGCAGGCCCGAGCCCGCGAGACGCTCATCGGCCCAGACGACCCAGTCCGAGACGGTCTTGCGCATCTGCTCGTGGAAGAGTTCGTCGAGGCGGTCCTGGTCGCCCGTGTACGCGTCGCGCTCCTCGGCGCTCATCACGACGGGGTAGTAGCCGTGGTCGCGGATGGTCCTCTGGGACTTGGCGAGCGCCTCGGCGCCCTCCAGCTCGTGGCGCACGTCCTGCATGTGGAACAGGTACTTGCTCGAGCCCTGGTCGATGATCGGCACGACGGCCTTGCCTGTCATGCCACCACCGAGAATGAGGACGTCCGCCTCATAGTGCTTGCCCGAATTGATGAACTTCCGCCAACAGGCCTCGGAGCCGTGCACGTCCGTGGCGAAGAAGATCCGCACCATCACGTCAGACCCCCTTGTGCGACGATGGTTTCCCTGTCCATGCGCCCCGCGCTCCTTTCGCTGCACTCGCGGAGAGTGTGCTCGCCGCCACCCCCGCCGCGCCCGGCCGTTGGGCGCGGACGCCGATGCAGGGCCGTCGCGCGACGTACCGCCGCCACGCCCTGCGGCGGCGCGGCGGATCGTCGTGTGCGACGGCGGACCGTGAGTCAGACTCCGCTCCGGCCACGAGATGGCGTGGCCGGAGCCACTCGGCACTCACCCGCGATCCCAGTGGCCACGCCTCCGAGCGCGGCCTCATCCGTCCTTGGGACCCCAAGCGATGAGCTTGGTTCGAGCACTGTCCCCCGGCGATTCCTGTCCGGGAGAATCGAACAAAACAACGCTCATCATAGGCTCGACGGGCGCGCAGTCAAGTGCGAATTTGTTTGAGAACGTGTGCTGACGTGTTGGAATGGGAGCGGCCGTGGGTCGTTGGACCCCGTCTCCTCGCTCCCCGAACACGTCCGTCCGCCACCGCGAACGGCGAGGGGCCGGGTGCGGGCGGGGCGGGGCCCCGGCCCCTGTCGGAGACTGACGTGAAGCGATGAGCCGACCACCGGAGACCGCCGACACGCCGCGCGAGCCGGGCGGGACGCGAGGCCCTCAGGCGGTCTGCGAGGCGCCCGCGGCTTTCCTCGTACCCCCCACGGGGGCTGCGAGAGCCGCGAAGATGCTCCCTCAGTTGACCCCCGGTTCCTCCCCGCGGGTGATGACGCGGACCACAGCCTTCTCTAGGCTCATGGCAGGCAAGCAGACCAGCGTCATCAGGAGGACGTCATGAGCACAGTGGTAGCCGCACCAGCAGCCGACCGTGGACCCATCGATATCGGCTTCGTCTTCAAGCAGGGCTGGCGGTTGTTCGTCAAGGACATCGGCCCGCTGATCGTGGGCGCCTTGATCGCCTGCGGCCTCAGCATCGTCACCCTCGGGATCCTCGCCGGCCCTCTCACCGCCGGCCTCTTCGGCATGGTCGTCAAACGCGTCCGGGACGGGCAGGCCCCGAAGGTGGGCGACGTGTTCGGCCAGATGCACCGCTTCTGGACGTTCTTCGGAGCCGCGGTGGTGTTGGCCATCGTGGTCGGCGTCGCCTGGGTCACGATCATCGGCGGGATCCTCCTCACCACCATCTGGCTGTATACGTTCCCCATCATGGTCGATCGCGGCCTGCGCTTCTGGACCTCCCTGGGGGAGAGCAAGGATCTGGTGGTCAGGGCCGGCTTCTGGGAGCACCTCGCCCTGGCGATCCTCTTCGCGGTCATCGCCTCGCTGGCCAACGGCGTCCTCGCGGTGCTCGCCACGCCGTTCCTCGTCGCCGCCGTGGCCGCCGGGTACTTCGCGGCCTCCGGGCGGGCTGCCGAGCTCGAGAAGGTCTGACCGGACCCCCGGCCGTCGGGGCCGGGCCGCGGAGGGCGCTGCGCCTTCCGCGGCCCGGCCCCGCACCTTCCGTTCACCGATCCACTCTTACGATGCTTGTCGCAGAGACCGGCTCGTGGTAGTTTCCCGCCCTATTTTCGCGTGCGGAAGAGCTCGATTCCCGGCGGCGCTTCGCCACGGGGTCGAGACTGTGCGCGGCGCACGGGCCCAACGACCCGAGACGAGGACGACATGAGCAGCAAGCTGCCACTTCGCCAGCGCACGGCTGAGCGCGACCACCTCACAAATGGCCGCTCGGCCAGCGACGAGCGCCTGGCCGTGCGCAACCTCGTCGGCAAGGTACCCGGGGCGGGGCTCTTCGACCTCGCCACCACCCAGGACGGCGGCCACGCCTGCATCTTCTGCGGCGTCTGCGCCAAGCGCTGCCCGATGAACTGCATCGATGTGCGCCGCGACCCGCACAGCAAGGCCGGGCGCCGGCGGAGCCACTTCGCGGGCTCGATCACCGTCGACGAACCGCGCTGCATCGGCTGCGGACGCTGCGTCGAGTCGTGCGCCGTCAACGCCCTCGTCCCGACGCTCCTCTTCGAGGAGCTGCGGGCTGAGTTCCGGCAGCTGGCGACCAAGGAGTCGCGGCTCGCCAGCGGCCACGGCATGTGCAGCGGCTGCGCCGCCCCGGTGGTCGTGCGCCAGGTGCTCTCCGTGGTCGACTCGCACCACGTCGTCTCCGGCGCCACGGGCTGCCTGGAGGTGTCCACGACGCGCTACCCCTACACCTCCTGGCAGGGCAGCTACATCCACACCAACTTCGAGAACGCCGCCGCCACGCTCTCCGGCGTCGAGACCGCCTTCCGCGCCCTGCGCAAGCGCGGCAAGCTCCACGACCGGGTCAAGTTCATCGCCTTCGGCGGCGATGGCGGCACCTACGACATCGGCCTGCAGAGCCTTTCCGGGGCCATGGAGCGCGGCCACGACATGCTGTACGTCTGCTATGACAACGGCGCGTACATGAACACCGGGTTCCAGCGCTCCAGCGCCACCCCACACGCGGCCTGGACGAGCACGAGCCCGGTCGGCGCCGCGCAGACGGGCAAGGTCGGCCACAGCAAGAACCTCACCGAGATCATGGTCGCCCATCGCCTGCCTTACGTGGCGCAGGCCTCGCCGCACGACCCCCAGGACCTCATCCGCAAGGCCGCCAAGGCGATCGGGACAGAAGGCCCCACCTTCCTCAACGTCCTCTCGCCGTGCCCGCGCGGCTGGCGGAGCGAGGGCTTCGAGAGCATCGATCTCGCGCGCCTGGCCACCGAGTGCAGCTATTGGCCGCTGTTCGAGGTGGTGGACGGCCGCTACCGGCTTACGTACCGGCCGCGGCGCAAGCAGCCGCTCGGCGCCTGGCTCGAGCGCCAGGGCCGCTTCGCCCACCTGGCGGTCCCCGGCAATGAGCATCTCCTGGAGGAACTCGAGCAGTGGGTGAACGCAGAGTGGGACCTGCTGCTGCGCAAGTGCGATGAGATCCCGGAGGAGAAGTGGGACGCGGCCCAGGGCCGCCACAGCGCCGAGCCCTTCGTGATGCATCCCAACTGGGCAAACCTGCTCTCCCTCGGCGAGCCGCTCACGGCGAGCATGACCTCCACCGCCATCGACTGGGAGGCTTGGGGCGGCGGCCACTCGAGCATGTGCTGGGGGGTCATCGAAGACTGAGGCGGCGACACGGACCGCCCCGCGCCTGCCCCTGGCCCGGCACGTCCGCGCCCTCGACGAGCACGGTCGGGGAACCGGGGAAGCGGCGGCGCGGCGCGCCCTCAAGCGAGCTGACGACCGTCTCCGTGAGCGTCAGCGAGATGCCCTCCCGGCGCGCCGCGGCCGGGACGCGGTCGCGCGCCACCCGCCACCCCGCACACCCCATGGTGTGCAGGGTCTCAACCGCCACATCGCCCGTCATCCGCCCTCCCGCAGCTTGCCGAAGGCCCTCATGATACCCGGGCGTCTCACGACGCACGAGCGGACCCGCAGGCTCAGGCGCGCGGGGCGTCGACGGCCTCAAGCCCCTCGTTCGGGTACGGGGACGCGTCGGGATGGTCGTCGGGGCACTCGGCGGCCTGCTGGGCGCGGCCGGCGCCATCGCCGCGGAGCCCATCTTCGGCAGCATCCTCGTCGGCGCCATGCTCGCCGTGCTCGTCGCCGGGATGTGGATCGCGCTCGCTCCCCAGGTGGGCGCAACCGGCTCGTGCATCGCGGCACCCCCGCCCAGGCGACCATCCTGACCATTGACAAGACGGGCATCTCCGTTCAGGAGAACTACGGCCAAGCCCAGCTGCGGCTGCGCGTGGAGCCGCCCGATGGCGCAGAGGCCTACGAGACCAGCGTTCGCCGCCTCATCGATCGCTTCGACATCCCCGCCTACCCGCCCGGGGGGCGCGTCTCCGTGCTCATCGATCCCGTGGACCCCTTGAAGGTGGCCCTGGCGTCGCCGCGGCCAACGGCCGCGGCGACGCGTCTCGCGGGGAACAATGGAAGCATGAGCGGCCGGCCCTCCGCAGGAGCGGCCGGCCGGGCAAAGGAGGCGGTCATGGCATCTCGGGAGTACAAATGCGAAGACTGCGGCTGTGAGTTCGTCGAGCTGATGCCCGAAGTGGAGGACTCACCGCTCGCCTGCCCCGAGTGCGGCGGGCTCGACATCCAGCGGCTCGACGAGCGCACGACCGACGCCGCCTGAGTAGATCCCCGGCGCCCAGGCCGGCGCGGACCAGAGACGCGGCACCCGGCCGACGACGCAAACGCATCACACGTCCGTCCGTCCCCGCTGACGGCGTGGATCGATCGGGACGGGGGTCGAGGGACCGTCCCTTGGACGGCCCCTGAGGAGGGGCGTCGCCTCGACGGCCGCCGTCCGCCCGCGGCTCCGGGCGCCGCGTGAGGGTCCAGTCTGTCCCTGCGGAGTTCGCCCCAGGGACTTCCCGCTTGAAAACCCTAGACCAGACGCCCTAGACTGACGCGGGGTGTTCGGTGGGCCAGCGGTTGGCCTCACGACCGGAGGATGCGCGGTGCAACACGTCGCGAAGCCAGCGAGCCATGTGGACGGTGCCAACCGCCGTCACGCGGTCGCTCCGCCAGACCCTGCGGCTCGGGCGCTCCACCACGACGATCGTTTGTGCCGGCCCATACGCCCATTGCAAGGGGGGATGCCAGCGGCATTTGTGCACTGAAGGTACGCACTTCGTGGAGGAAACATGGGGAAAAAGACCGTTCTGCTTCTCGCCGTCGCCGTCGCCGTCATGCTTGTGTTGCCTGCGGTGGCGTTCGGCGCCGGAAGCCTTGGGCCCAATCTGGTCAATGAGTACGGCATGCACTACGCCGGCCAGGGAGTGTGCACCGGTTGCCACGCCATCCTGAGCCCGGTAGACAAGTCGGCCACCGTCCACGGACGCATGGCCAAGGTAGGCATCGTCCCGGGCGCGCCGGAGAGCTGGACTGAGTTCCGCGGCGCCGGCGACCCGCCGGAGATCGCAGGTACCAAGGGCGCCGTGTTCAACGGCGGCGGCTCCTACAGCCTCAGCCTGCCCTGGATCACCCTGGGCGACTACGAAGCCGGGCTGGCCACCGAATACCTGTTCTTCAAGGAGAGCACCGACCCGACCGTGTTGCCCTGGAACGTCGTCGAGGGCCTCTCTGCCGAGCCCACGGGTGAGTGGATGGTCGCCGCCGAGGATCCCAGCAAGGGCCTCTACGACGTCGTCTACGGCTGCCAGCGCTGCCACATGCTGGGATCCACCGTGCCGCAGTCGCTCGTCACGCCCTCGCCGTCCGAGTCGCCGATCGCTGTGGGCATGGTGCCCAACCCGGCGGCCACGGTCCAGCCCACGCTCACGACCGCCCGCCAGTGGTCCCGTGACGACGGCACCTCGGTGGCCGACTTCATGAGCGACCCCACCGTGTCGTACCCCGGCATGAGCATCCAGTGCGAGAACTGCCACGGCACCGGCGTCGCCGATGACGCGGGGCACGGGGGCACGGGCGTGCAGGTCACGACCTCACTCGCCACCCTCGGCCAGTCGCAGGTCTGCGGCCAGTGTCACGGCAGCTACACCACCGTCGCCGGCACGCTCGGCATCTACGGCTACACGACCAACCAGCGCATGGCCGACTTCGTCGACGTCAACGGCGTGTCGGGCGGCCAGTCGTACACCTACATCCCGACCGAGGAAGAGTTCCTCGCCGCTCCGACCGCCTACTGGATGTTCCCGAACGGGAGCAACGCCAAGGGTGGCCACTACTACTACGACGAGTGGGCCGCGTCGGCGCACTCGTACCGCGGCGCCCTCTATTACGCGTCGCCGAGCCCCGCGCCTGCCGACGCCATGGCGTTCCAGGCCGCCGGCCACGGGCACTTCAACGCCAAGACCTCCGGCCTTGACTGCGCCCGTTGCCACACCGGTGAGGGCTATCTCGAGAGCAAGAACGCCAAGATCGCCGAAGACTTCACGCCCACCAACGACAACGTCGGTTTCATGGGCCAGGAGTGCTCGGTGTGCCACAACGCGCATCCGGCCGACCTCGCTGAGGAGAACGTCGTCCGGGCGCCCGACGCGGCCGGCTCCCGCAGCGCCGCCGGCCTCTCGGTCGGCAACTCCAGCATCTGCGAGGACTGCCACAACTGGCAGTACGAGGTGCAGGGCACGCTGCCAGTCGTCAAGCCGCTGGCCAGCCTCTCCAGCCGCGGTGGCCCGAGCCATCCGCAGCGTGAGACCTATCAGGGCCGCGTGATGCTCGACGTGCCTGCCGCCGGCCAGTTCATGCCGGGCGCCAAGTGCGAAGAGTGCCACATGCCCAAGACCAACAAGGCCGCCAACCGCATCGCGCACGGCATGAAGCCCATGCTTCCGGGCGATGCCGAGGAGTGGATGGGCGCAGCTGGCCCCGCCTACCAGGGTGAGGACTCCTGCTCCAACTGCCACGCCGGCGAGACCCGTGCCGAGCTCCAGGCCAACATCGACGCCTGGCAGGCCGACGCGGCTGCCGCGGCCGCCGATGCCGCGGCCGCGATCACCGCGGCGCAGGCCAGGGCCCAGTTCTCCCTGACCGATGCCACGAACCCCGGCTACATCCTCGCCGGGCGGGCCACCTGGAACTACAAGGCGTACGGCAGCGATGCCTCGGGCAGCGTCCACAACCCCGAGTACGTCGTGGACGGCCTTGAGAAGGCGAAGCAGCTGGCCGACTCCGTCGGCGGCGCCTTCGCCGGCATCTCGGCACCCAAGTCCGTCGTCCCCGGCGGCTCGGGCTTCGTGAGCGGCAAGGTCATCGACGGTGACGGCACCGCCGCCGCCGATGCCATGCTCGTGCTCTTCAAGAACGGTGTGGCCACCGCCGAGACCACCGTCTCGGCGGCCAGCGGCACCTTCGCGTTCTTGGTGATGCCGAGCGCCACCTCCACCTACTCGGTCGCGTGGGTCCGCTCCGGCAACGCCCTCACCGACCTCAGGAGCGGCTCGGCGAAGGTCATCGTCGCCAAGGCCGCCTCGAAGACGACCCTGAAGGCCTCCGCCACATCGATCACCTTGGGCAAGGCCGTCACGCTGTCCGGCGCGGTGACCCCCGCGGCCGCCGGCAAGGTCGTCAAGATCCAGTACCGCCGCAGCACCGCGACGGCCTGGAAAGCCCTGACCAGCGCCACCCTGAGCGCCACCAGCAAGTACGCCAAGGCTTACAGGCCGAAGGCGAAGGGTGCCTGGTACTTCCGCGCCGTGTTCGGCGGGAGCACCAGTCTGCTGGGCTCCAAGTCGGCCGCCTTCAAGGTGACCGTCAAGTAACGCAGATCCACGCAGACGCTCCCGGATGAGCCTGTCTGGGTGGCACCGGAGGCCGCGGCGGGGACGCATCCCCGCCGCGGCCTCCTCTTCGTTGCGTCACGAAAGGTACGGCGCAGGCCGCACCCCGGGCGGCCCGCGGGCCGGCGCCCGCGCCCGACCCTTGGGCAAGGCCGCCGGGCGGTGGTACGATCGGCACCGTGCAACGCGCGCACCGCGCGTCCGGGAGGAGTGGTGGCATGGACTTCCTGTGGGGGCTGTGGAACGGCGTCACGGCGTGGCCGCTTCTGATCATCCACGCGTTCGGGGGCTGGGAGCGCTTCGCGGTGTACGACGTGGTCCGCGACGGGGGCTGGTACCAGTTCGGGTTCCTGCTCGGGGCCGGCTCGCCCCTCCTCGGCGCCCTCGGCCGCAACCGCGGGAAGGACTGAGAGCGCTCGCCCGCTAGGCACCCGGGCGCGAGGGCCGTTCAGGAGTCCGGAGGCGCCCGCTGCGAGGGCTTCAGGTCGCGACCCCACCCCTCACGCATCGCCTGCCAGGTCCGGCGGCGGCAGTCAGGCCCTCGCCCGCCGCCCGGTCCTGCGCCCGGCGCCGCTCCCCGCCCGGCCAGGGAACGTTTCGCCCCCTCGGGACCGTCTTGTAGGGTGAGCAGCGAAAGGGGGCCGGCGGTGGATGACCAGTCGCTCGTCCAGGAGGCACGCCGCGGCAGCGACCGGGCCTTTGCCGTCCTCGTGCGCGCCCACGAGCGAGCGCTGTACTGCACGGCCTATTCGATCCTCGGCTCGAGCTGGGACGCGAGCGATGCCGTACAGGGTGCGTTCCTGGAGGCCTACGCGAGGCTCGACACGCTGCGCGACGCGGCCCGGTTCAGGCCCTGGCTGTTGCGGATCCTCGTCAACACCTGCTACGAGGCGCTGGGCAAGCGCCGCCGCCTGGTGCCCGTCGGTGAGGCTCCCGAGCGAGAGGGCGCGGCGCTGGGCGAGGCTCACACGTTCATCGGGACAGAGACCCAGCTGGACCTGTTCCGCGCCCTGCGCACCCTCGACGAGGAGCAGCGCACCGTGCTCGCCCTGCGGTATTTCGCCGACCTCAGGGTGGACGACATCGCCGCCGCGCTCGACGTGGCCCCGGGGACCGTGAAGTCACGCATCAACCGCGCCCTGGCGAGGCTCGCCACGAGCCTCGACCGGAGCACGCCGCTGGAGGTGCAGGAATGAGCTGCCACGAGGTACTCGACGCGCTCGAGAGCTACATCGCCGGTGATCTCGACGACCGGGAGGCCAGCCGCGTGGCCGGGCACCTGGCCACCTGCCCGGCCTGCGGCGTCGCCTACGAAGAGACTCGCCTGCTGGTGAGCGAGCTCAAGGATCTGAGGAACGCGTTGCAGCCAACACGTGTGTTCGGGGAGGTGCCCCAGATGTCCACCTCCGTGAAGCAGCGTGAGCGAGGGCCGCGCCGACGGTCGTGGGGGCGTGCGTGGACAGTCGCCGCCGCGGCGCTCGTGCTCGCTCTTGCCGGCGCCGTGGCGCTCATCACGGTGCCCTCCCTGGCCCGCACGGTGCCCCTGCCCGTCGGCGCCAGGCTCGACGATCTGCAGCGGGAGAACCAGGCCGTCCAGGCGCAGAATCAGGCGCTGCAGGAGCGCGTCACCAAGCTGGAGGCGCGCGTCGAGAGCCTGACGGGGGACGAGGTCACGGTCGTCCCGACCTCGGAAGAGGACCTGCCCGACGAGGTGACGATGGCCGTGCAGCAGGTGGTGATCGAGTTCATCAAGGCGCAGTACGCCGGCGACGTACGGCGGCTCAAGAGCCTGTCGAGCCCCGCGCTGCAGGCGCGCATCGACGAGCACCCCGACGAGTACCTGCGCGACGACGCCGGCGCGGTGTCCTTCGCCCAGATCACCGACGTCGGGGTCTCCGAGGGCCTGTACGTGACCTTCGTTCGCCTCAGCGATACCAAGGTCTTCTCCGACTCGCAGTATCAGGAGGACTTCAGCGTCAAGAGGGCGGGCGACCGCTACCTGGTGGAGACGATGGAGATGGACGCCTGACGCATACTGTTCACATGGAACGCGTACTGCTGGTCGTCGCCAACCGCGAGCAGTTCCCCGAGCCGGCCTTCCCACTGGGAGCGCTCTATGTGGCCGGGGCGCTGGAGGCCGCCGGATCCGAGGCCCGCATCTTCGATGCGGGCCTTCACCGGCGGCCTCTCGCCGCCCTGCGCGCCGAGCTGGCCGCCTTTCGGCCCGTCGCCGTGGGCCTCTCACTGCGCAACGCCGACAACGCGGCCTTCCCGTGCACCCGCACGTACCTGGGCTGGCATGAACGGGTGGCCCGCACGATCCACGCCGCGGCGCCAGGGGCCCGGCTCGTGGCGGGTGGCCCGGCGTTCTCGATCTTCGCCGCCGAGCTGCTCGTGAGGCTGGGAGCCGATGCCGGCGTGGCCGGCGACGGCGAGGGCGCGGCCACTCTGCTGGCCTCCGGCAGCGGAGCGGAGATGTCCGTGGCGGGGCGGGCGGCGGGCGTCTCCGACGCGCGTTCAGGGGACGAGGCGCCGGCGCGAGTCTGGTCTCGGCCGCCGTCCGACCTTCGCGAGGTGCGCCTGCCGGACCGCCTGGGCTCCGTGTTCCCGGGCGCTCGCCGCTACCGCACGGCCAGCGTGCAGACGGCGCGCGGCTGCCCGCACGGCTGCATCTACTGCACCTACCCGGCGCTTGAAGGCGCCCGCCTGCGGCCGCGCCCTCCCGAAGCCGTGGCCGACGAAGCCGAGCGCCTGCACCGCGAGCTCGGGGCCCGGGAGCTGTTCGTGGTCGACTCGTCGTTCAACGCCGACGAGGCCCACCTGGCGGCGGTCTGCGAGGCGCTGCGCCGGCGACGCCTGCCGGTGCGCTTCTCCTGTTACCTGCAGCCCCGGATGCGGGACCCCGAGCTCTTCGTGCTCCTGGCCGCGGCCGGCTGCACCGCGGTGGATTTCGGCAGCGACAGCGCCGCCGCGGACATGCTCCCCGCGCTCGGCAAGTCGTTCACGGTGGGCGACCTGCGCGAAGCGACGCGGGCGGCGCGGGCCGCCGGCCTCGACACCTGCCACTCGCTGCTCTTCGGCGGCCCCGGCGAGACCCCGGAGACGGCGGCCGAGACGGTGCGCGTGATGGACGAGCTCACGCCGACGGCGGTCGTGGCGATGGCCGGCCTGCGCATCTACCCAGGGACGGCGCTCGCCGAGCGGGCCCGTGCAGCGGGCCTCCTCGGCGAGCGCGACTCGCTGCTCTCGCCGCGCTTCTACGCCGCCGGCATGGCAGCCGAAGACCCCCGCGCCGCCTGGCTCTTCGCCCAGGTGCGCGCGGCCGCGGCCGAGCGTCGCAGCTGGTTCCTGCCCGGCGCCCGTGACTGGAGCGCCGCCTGGGGGCCGCGGCTCCTGCGCCGCCTCGGCAAGCCCGGGCCGCTGTGGCGAAACTTCCCGCGGCCGCGCTGGTACCGCTACCTGTGAGGTGGGCCCGCCGCGGCCCGCGAGCCGGACTTCGCGTGCGAGCCCATGCCCACCGAGCGCCGCCCGGCGCCGGCGGGCGTAGGGCGAGTCAGGGCCGGCCGCAGATGGGGCAGCCGCGCATGCCGAGCGGCCGCTCGAGCCCGCTGGCGGCGAGCAGGGCGTCGTCGCGAAAGACGTCGCCGGTGCGCCGGTCGGCGACGATCCGGCCGGCCCTCATCACGATCGTGCGCTCGCAGAGCTCTGCCGCCAGGTCGAGGTCGTGGGTCGCGACGATGCGGGTGTGCTCGAACGACGCGAGCAGGCCGATGAGCCGCCGGCGCGCGTGAGGGTCGAGCCCGCTCGACGGCTCATCCATGACGAGGATGCTCGGCTCCATGGCGAGCGCCGTGGCGATCGCCACGGCGCGCTTCTCGCCGCCGGACAGGCGGTACGGCGGGCGCTCCTTGAGGTGGGCCGCGCCCACTCGCGCCAGCGCGTCATCGGTACGCGCCGCCACAGCCTCCGGAGGGAGGCCGAGGTTGAGCGGCCCGAAGCCCACGTCCTCGGCCACCGTCGGCATGAAGAGCTGGTCGTCAGGGTCCTGGAACACCATGCCTACGGTGCGGCGGATCTCCGGCAGCGTCCCCTTCGCCACCGGGGTGCCGCCGATGTCGACGGAGCCCAGGTCCGGCGTCAGGAGCCCGTTGAGGTGCAGGAGCAGCGTGGACTTGCCGGCGCCGTTGGCGCCGACCACGGCGATGGCCTCCCCGTGCCCCACCTCGAAGCTCACGCCCTCCAAGGCGTGCGTCCCGTCGGGGTAGGCGAAGCTCAGATCGCGCACACTGATGGTGTGATGGCTCATCCTGCCAGCTCCGTCGCGAGGCGGCCGAGCACAAGCGTGACGTCGAACAGCCGGAAGAGCACGAAGGCGACCGACCAGCCGAGCACGAAGACGAGGTCGCCCGCGCCGAAGTGCAGGCGCCGCGCGACCCGGACCTCGCCCTCGAAGCCGCGCGTCTTCATGGCCAGGTACACGCGCTGCGAGCGCGCGAACGTGCGCAGCAGGAGCTGGCCGAGCATCTGCCCGTGCACGCGCCAGCCCATGCCGCGGCGCCCGACGCTGCGCAGGCGCCGCGCCCGCCCCATGCGCAGGACTTCGTCGCCGAGCACGAAGATATAGCGGAAGAGCAGCAGGAGCTGCGTGACCAGGACATCCGGCACGCGCAGCTTCTGGAGCGCCAGGCACACGCCGGTGAAGCTGGTCGTGGCGGTGAGCACCAGCGCCGCCCCGGCGGTGAGCAGGAAGCGCAGGACGATGGACCCGTACGACACCCAGCCGCCGCTGACGCCCCAGGCGCCGACCTGGGCCACGACCTCGCGGTCGAACACGGGGTTGAAGGCGCCCATCACGAGCGCGAAGGGCGAGACGGCGAGCAGAAGGCGGCCCAGGAAGCGGAGAGGCAGGCCGCCTTCGGCGGCCAGAGCCACCGGGAAGAGGGCGAACGGCAGCAGGCCGAGCAGGTCGTACTTGCCGTACGACACGACGCAGACCGTATAGACGGCCGTCGCGATGACCTTGGCCCGCGGGTCGACGCGGTGGATGGGGGTGTCCAGCCGGGCCAGCCGGTCGAGCCGGTCGAGCGCGGAGAGGCCGCTGGCGACTGACGACACGGTGCCCCCGGCCTCAGGCGATCGCGCCGGTCGTCGTGGCCACGAACCTGCCGTGCTGCACGCCTTTGGTGCCGATGAGGCCGTCGGCGATGCGTTTGAGGTCGCGGGCGACGCCGCGTAGCACGACCACCTCCAGGCAGTGGTCGGCGTCGAGGTGCACGTGCAGAGTCGAGACGATCTCCTCGTGGTGGGAGTGCTGATGCTCCGTGAGCTTGTCCGCGAGGTCGCGCGAATGATGGTCGTAGACGAGCGTCACGGTGCCCACCGCCTCGGCGTCTCCCAGCTCCCACTGGTCCTCGACCAGCGCCCCGCGAATGAGGTCGCGCAGGGCCTCCGAACGGTTGCCGTAGTCCTTCCCGGCGATGAGCTCGTCGTAGCTGCCGAGCAGCCGCTCGTCGATGGAGACTCCGAAACGCACGAGGTTGGACATGGCGAGATCCCTCCTGCCTTGACGCTCGCCGCAAGGCGGTCTACAGTGCCGGTCTAGGGTAGCACGAGTGTACAGTCCGTAGCACGACCGGTCGCCGCGGAGCCCAGGCAGCGACGACCTCGAGAAGAGAGCTGCGCCATGCACATGGCCGATGCGTTGATCTCGCCGGCCGTCGGCGGCGCCCTGTGGGCCGCCGCGGGGGCGACGGTCGCTTACAGCTCCCGCAAAGTGCGGGCCGGCCTCGACGAGAGCCGGATCCCGTTGATGGGCGTCGCGGGCGCCTTCGTCTTCGCCGTCCAGATGCTCAATTTCGCCATCCCCGGGACGGGCTCGAGCGGGCATCTGGGAGGGGCGCTGCTCCTGGCCGTCCTCCTGGGGCCGGAGGCTGCCTTCCTCGTGATGGCCTCCGTCCTCGCGGTGCAGGCCCTGTTCTTCGCTGACGGAGGCCTGCTGGCGCTGGGCTGCAACATCTTCAACCTCGGCCTCTTCCCGGCCTTCGTCGCCTACCCGCTGCTCTACCGCAGGATCGTCGGCGCGGGGCCGGGGCTGAGCCCCGCGCGGGTCGTCACCGGCAGCCTGCTCGCCGCCATCGTCGGCCTGCAGCTGGGCGCCCTCGGCGTAGTGCTCGAGACCACGGCGTCGGGCGTCACCGAGCTTCCCTTCGCGACCTTCGCGCTGCTCATGCAGCCCATCCACCTGGCGATCGGGGTCGTCGAGGGTCTCGTGACCGCCGTGGTGGTGCTCTTCGTGTATCGGGCGCAGCCCGAGCTGCTGGCGCGCACCGCGGCGCGCCAGCCCCTCCGCGGGCTGCGCCTGAGACCAGTGGTCGTCGGCCTCGCGGTCGCCGCCCTCGTCGCCGGGGCAGGGCTCTCGTGGTTCGCCTCGAGCGCCCCCGACGGCCTCGAGTGGTCGCTCGCCAGAGCAACGCGGTCCGAAGACGGGCCCAGGCCCGGCGCTTCGGCGCCCGCGGACGGCGTCGACGGTGGGGCGTCAGGCGCCGTGGGGGCGCTGATCGTCGTCGGCGCCGTCGTCGCCACGGGGCTCGCCCT
>Ga0265296_1003187_pt1 | contig 15569 bp, 18 predicted proteins | sample MunlanPumphouse1_FD_189073 | JGI IMG/M metagenome (GOLD analysis project Ga0265296, IMG submission 189073) | Groundwater microbial communities from a municipal landfill in Southern Ontario, Canada - Pumphouse #1 | ecosystem: Environmental > Aquatic > Deep subsurface > Groundwater | place... | reverse complement strand
CCTTTCTGACCTTGGGGTTATACCCCAATTGTAGCATATTTAGGGTAGAAAATCAATGATTTTAGGGTAAAAAAATAACCCCCTACCCCCAAGGAGGGAGGAGTCATTTTTTTGCCAAAAGTCGGCTAAAAATGGAGCGGGCGAGCAGAGTCGAACTGCCGTACTCGACTTGGCAAGCCGATGTAATAACCACTATACGACGCCCGCCTAAACTAAACTTTTAACTTTGCATTTATAACTTTGAACTATTTTCTGTGCCGCAGCTCAGAGTCGAACTGAGATGGCGCGATTTTCAGTCGCGTGCCTTCACCACGTTGGCTACTGCGGCAAATTTGTTTTAAATAATGTGGGCGGTACAGGACTCGGACCTGTGGCCTTTTCTATGTAAAAGAAGCGCTCTACCAACTGAGCTAACCGCCCCTGTTTTCGTCGCTCTACCGGGGCAATTTTACGCCAAAAGTATTTGGCTAAACTTTTACTTCGTAAAACCATGGGCAAATTTTAACGCTTCGCCAGAGGCTTCGCTAATTTGCCCGTTTAATACAATCAATTGTATTAAACCCCTTTAAAGCCATAATATGCTTTTAACTCAACTGAGCTAATCGCCCGCGAGTGCCCGGGGGGAGAGTTGAACTCCCACGAGTTTTACCTCACCAGCTCCTTGGGCTGGCGTGTCTGCCAATTTCACCACCCGGGCGCAAAAGCCCATTAGGCCTCGGCTGTTTCTGGAGTTCTTTCTGCTATTGTTTCTGAAACTTGAGGCGTTTTGGCTTTGCCCGCTTCTTTTCTTTTTAGATTAGATTTTTTGCCAATTCTGTCCCTTAAAAAATAAAGTTTTGCCCTGCGGACTTTGCCGTGGGAAACAACCTCAATTTTGGTGATGTTTGGCGAATGTAGAGGAATCATTTTTTCAACGCCAACTCCGTCAATTATTTTTCTAACAATCATGGAACCAGATATTCCTTTGCCGTGTTTTTGAGCAATCACCACACCCTCAAAAATTTGAGTTCTTTCGGTTTCCTTTTTTCCGCTTTTGATGTCAGCTAAAACAATAATTCTTTGGTGCAATTTAACCGTGTCGCCCACTTTTACTTGGGGCATATCGGTTTTTAGAAAGCTTTTTGTAAATTGTTGTTGTTTGGTAATCATAAATTTGTATACTTCTAACCTATCAAAATTTGGGAAAAATACAACCCCAACAAGAGAGTTTGGCCCGCCTACACTGAAAGCTTCGGCGAGGCGATGTGGGCGATACAGGGGTCGAACCTGTTACCTCGTACACGTCAAGTACGCGCTCTGGCCAGATGAGCTAATCGCCCGAAAGATAATACAAACCCAATGTGGGCGCGGGAGGGATCGAACCTCCGACCCCAGACTTATAAGGTCTGTGCTACTACCGCTGAGCTACGCGCCCTGCTTTTTCCCAATCAATTGCTCAAATTCTTCTTTTTCAATTGACTCTTTAACTACCAAGATATTGGCTACTTTTTCAAATAGTTTTTTCTTAGCTGTTAAAGTTTTTCTGGCAGTTTCTTGGGCTTGCTTAATAAAGTTTTCGGTTTCTTGGTCAATTTCAAACGCTATTTTATCAGAGTAATTTCTTTCGGTTTCTTGCTCATAACCGATAAATTCCATAGTTTCTCGTTTGCCAAAAGAAATTGGCCCAAGTTTTGACATTCCGTATTTAGTTACCATTTTTCTGGCTAACTGGCTGGCTTTTTCTAAATCATTTGAAGCGCCAGTTGAAATTTCGTTAAATTGGATTTGTTCAGCCGTATATCCAGCCAATAAAACCGCAAGCTCGGCTTGGAACTCTGATTTTGTGCGGATTCTTCTTTCTTCTTTTGGCAAAGCCAAAGTGTATCCTGCGGCCATTCCCCGAGAAACAATAGAAATCTTGCGGACATCTTCGGCCTCGGGCAATAAGGCCGAAACCAAAGCATGGCCTGCTTCATGGAAAGCGCAAACTCTTTTTTCTTTTTGGGATAGCAAATGGCTTTTTCTTTCTGGGCCCAATAAAACTTTTTCAATTGATTCTAAAATATCTGTTTGCTCAATTTGTTTTTGGTTTCTTCTGGTGGCTAAAATAGCTGCTTCGTTCATTAAATTTGCTAAGTCCGCTCCTGAAAATCCCGGGGTTCGCTCAGCCACTTCCCGTAAAGCAACAGCTGGGGAAAGAGGTTTTTCTTTTGAGTGAATTTGTAATATTTCGTTTCTGCCCTTTATGTCTGGCTCGTCTAAAATTATTCTTCTGTCAAAACGGCCTGGCCTCAACAGGGCTGGGTCTAAGTACTCTGGCCTATTAGTGGCTGCTAAAATAATTACATTTGTATTTTTTTCAAAGCCGTCCATTTCAGCTAAAATTTGGTTTAAGGTTTGCTCTCTTTCGTCATGCCCGCCACCCATACCAACGCCTCTTATTTTTCCAATACTGTCTATTTCGTCAATAAAAATAATTGAAGGAGCATTTTTTTTGGCGGTTTCAAATAAATTTCTAGCACGAGATGCGCCAACCCCAACAAAAAGCTCAATAAATTCTGACCCAGACATTGAATAAAAAGGCACTCCAGCTTCGTTGGATATTGCTCTTGCCAATAAAGTTTTTCCACAGCCCGGAGGGCCAATCAATAAAACGCCTTTTGGAATTTTAGCCCCCATATCTAAAAACTTTTGGGGAACTTTCAAAAATTCAACAATTTCCCCAACCTCCTCTTTTGCTTCTTCAAGCCCAGCCACATCTTTAAAAGTTATTTTTTCAGCTGTCTTGTTATTTGAATCAAAAAGCTTGGCTGGAGATTTTAAAAAAGAAAAAGTTTGCCCTGCCCCGCCTTTTCCTTGTCTTATTATCATCCAAAAGAAAACTCCAAAAATAACTAAAGGCAAGATAAAAGAAATTGGTAAAAGCCAATCTAAAAAGCCGCTTTTTTCTTGGTTAACTTTTATTTCAATTTGGTTTAAGCTGTCTTGATTGACATTATAATTTTTAAGAATTTGGTCCAAAGAGGAGCTGATTTCTTTTCGAGAAACAACTTTTGAACCATCTCTAAAGGTAATTTTTAGCTCTGCTCCAGAAACGTCAATTTTTGAAACTTGGCCTTCGTTTATTTTTTGTACTAAAGTACTCAAGGCAAGTTCTTGGTTTTTTTGCAATGCCTGAGGATTAAGCAAAGCAAAAACAGCTGATATTGCGATAAAAACCAAAATAACTAATCCGAAATTTTTTAGTAGTTTGTTCATGTCTTAGAAATCATTAATGAGTGAAGTCCGCCTCGGGCGGGCGAGTGAATTTATGAATTCTTAGATCCTGTTAAACGCGAGCGACCTTAGCGAGCGTTTAATCGGGATATTCCTTTTATTATACTTATTTCAGTGATAAATAAATTTTATTATTAGCAATTTCAGTTATTTTAGCCTGCACTTTTTGGCCGATTTTTAAGTCGGTTTTTTCTGGAATTTCCGAAGAAGGAACAAGGCCCTCCAAGCCGCCTTCAAAGATTAAAAATGCGCCAAAACTAGTCACTCCGCTGATTTCTCCTTGAATTGTTTCGCCTGGCTTAAATTTTAGCATTTTTTCTTCAAGCTCCTCTTTTTTAGTGGCTTTTTCAGATAAAATCAACTTGTTCTCTATTGGGTTTAAATCAAAAATTCTTACTTTTATTTTTGAACCAACCATTTTTTGGAGTTCAATTGCAATTCTGGCAGGGTCGGCCCCTTCAACCTTAGGGAAGTGCTCAGGCAAAAGCTGGCTGGTTGGCAAAAAACCTTGGATGCCGTTTATTATACACAAAAGACCTCCCTTATTGGCTGAACTTACTGTAACTTCCAATGTAACTTGCTTTTCTTGGGTTTCGGCCAAATCTTTCCAAGTCATTTCTTGGTTGGCTCCCACCATTGAAAGCTCTCTCATCCCATCTTCTGTTTCAAGGCCAATAAGTTTAGTGGAAATAGGGTCCCCTGGCTTTAAATTTTTTAAAGATGCTTTTGAATCGAAAAATTCCCGGCCATAAATTACGCCTATTCCCTTTGAGCCCAAGTCAACATATAAAGCGCTTTTAGCCCTGTTGATAATTGTGCCTTCTATAATTTCACCCACTTTTGGCGGGCATATAATTTCGGTTTTTATTTTTTTTAATGTTTTCACTGTCATAATAATTAACTATTCTTTTTCCGAAACGCTTTCGCGTTGCGTTTAATATACCCGAAAATTTACATTGTTGCAAGGGTTGTTATGTTTTGGTAGTATAAAGAATAAGTTATTATAAAGTTATGAATATTGTTTGGCATGGACAATCTTTTTTTGAAATTGGCGTAAAAAATCGCAAGGAAGGAGAAACCAAAATTATTATTGACCCTTTTGATGCGGACTTTGTTGGCTTAAAATTTTCCAAAACCGAAGGCGATGTTGTTTTAATTAGCCATAACCACAAAGACCATTCAAATGCTAAAGGGGTTGGTGGCAGCCCATTTATTATTGATACGCCTGGAGAATATGAGATAAAAGATGTTTTTATTAAAGGCATTCCTGCTTTTCATGATAACAGTAATGGTAAAGAAAGGGGGTCAGTGATAATGTTTACTATAAAAGCTGAAGAAATGAAGATTGGATTTTTAAGTGACTTAGGGCAAAAAGAATTAAGCAGTGATCAAATTGATGATTTGGGAAATATAGATATTTTATTTATTCCGATTGGAGGCACTTATACTATTGGAGCAAAAGATGCTACAGAAATTATCAGCCAAATAGAGCCGGGCATTGTTATTCCCATGCATTATAAAATACCGGGCTTAAAAACTGACGTGGAAGATGTTTCTAAATTTTTGAAAGAAATGGGAAGTGAAGCCATTGAGCCATTAACAAAATTAAAAGTGAGCCCAAAAGACCTCCCTTCCAAAGACGACGAAACCAAAATTATAATTTTAAGCCCGTAAATGATTTTTAATAAACTAAAAAGCAGTTCAATTATTGCTAAAAAAGTTTTTATTCTTGGGGTTTTAGCAATTTTATCGTTAGCACTTATTTTTTTCGTAAAGCACAATTTTGCTAAAAAAGTTATTGAATCAAAAGAGCTGGACTTGGGCAAAATGCTGGGCTTGGAAAAATTGCAAGAAGCAAGAGAGAATGCTTCAGAGGGAATAGACGAACAAAGCAAGGCAATAGAAGATGGTTTGAAAAAATTACAAGAAGAATATATCCAAAGCACTTCTTCGGCAAGTTCAACTGCTAATGTAGAAGAACTTTTATCTACAACTACAAATTCTCAATAAAAATAATATGGCAGAAAAAGAAGAACAATTACAAGAAATTGGATATATAAAAGACCGAGAAATTACTGATGAAATCAAAGACTGCTATTTGGATTACGCAATGTCGGTTATTGTTTCTCGTGCTTTACCTGATGTTCGGGACGGCTTGAAGCCGGTTCACCGAAGGATTTTGTTTGCTATGTATGACATGGGCTTGCGCGCTAACGCTAAATTTAGAAAATCAGCGTCGGTCACTGGAGAAGTACTTGGTAAATATCATCCGCATGGCGACATTGCAGTTTACGATTCTTTAGTGAGAATGGCTCAAGATTTTTCTTTGCGATATATGTTGGTTAAGGGCCAAGGTAATTTTGGATCGATTGATGGGGATGGCGCGGCCAGCATGAGGTACACAGAATGTAAACTTTCAGCTATTGGCGAGGAAATGTTGAATGATATTGAAAAAGACACAGTTAACTTTAGATCAAATTATGATGCCACTAGAAAAGAGCCAGCTGTTTTGCCCTCGCCAGTGCCTCAGCTTTTATTAAATGGCTCTTTTGGAATTGCTGTTGGCATGGCAACTAGTATTCCACCCCATAATGCTGGGGAGGTTTTGGAGGCAACTATTCATTTGGTTGATAATCCAGAGGCCACAACTGAAGATTTATTTCAATTTGTTAAGGGCCCTGATTTTCCAACTGGAGGAATTATTTACAGCAAAAAAGAAATTATTTCTGCTTATTCACAAGGCAAAGGGCCAATTTTAACGCGAGGAAAAGCTGAAATTATTGAAAATAAAAAAGGAATGTCGCAAATTATTATTACAGAAATTCCTTATCAAGTGCAGAAATCGTCTTTGGTAATACAGTTTGCTAAGTTGGTTGAAGACAAAAGAATAGACGGAGTTAAAGACATTAGAGATGAGTCCGATAGAGAAGGAATGAGAATAGTTATTGATTTGAAAAAAGAAGCTTTTCCCAATAAGGTTTTAAATGCTTTATACAAATATACTGATTTACAAAAAACATTTCATTTAAATATGCTGGCCTTAGTTGATGGTATCCAGCCAAGAGTTTTATCATTGGCTGATGTTTTAACTTTTTATTTAAAGCATAAACAAGAAGTAGTTATTAGGCGCACAAAATTTGATTTAATGAAAGCAAAGGAAAGGGCCCATATTTTAGATGGTTTAATGATTGCTCTAAAAAATATTGATGAGGTTATAAAAACTATCAGGCAATCAGAAAATAAAGAAGCAGCACATCAAAACCTGCAAAAGAAATTTAAATTATCAGCCATCCAAGCCACAGCTATTTTGGAAATGAGGTTGCAAAATTTAGCAAAGCTTGAAAGAGATAAAGTTGAGCAAGAATTAAAAGCCATTGAAGAAAAAATAAAAGAGCTTTTAGTTATTTTAGAAAATCCCAAAAAATTAAAAGAAGTTATAAAGCAAGAATTAAAAGAGGCCTTAGCAAAACACCAAGACACTCGAAGAACAAAAGTGGTTGCTGGTAAATTAGGGGAAATTGGGGATGAAGATTTAATCCCCAAAGAAGAGGCTATTATCATTTTAACCCAAGGGGGATATATAAAGCGGTTTAAGCCATCTGTTTATAAAGTGCAAAAACGTGGCGGGCAAGGAGTAACTGGCATTGAAGTTTCTGACGAAGACACAGTGGAGCATCTTGCCACTGGTAATACATTAGACAAGCTTTTGTTTTTTTCTGATTCTGGAAAGGTTTTCCAATGTTTTGTTTGGGAAATTCCAGAAATGGGCCGAGCCACTAAGGGCAGGGGCCTTTTGAACTTTTTGGAAATATCTCAAAATGAGAAAATTTTAAGCCTTATTCCTTATAATAAGCAGGACGAAATAGATACTGGAAAGTTTTTAGTAATGGCAACTAAAAATGGTATAATTAAAAAAACAGAGTTATCTGCTTTTAAAAATGTTAGAAAGAACGGGCTTTTAGCAATTAAATTGCAACCCGGAGATTCTTTAAAATCAGCTAAAATTATTGATAAAAATGATGAAATAATAATGATTTCTAAATTTGGGCAGTCAATTAGATTTAAAAATGCGGATGTTAGGCCAATGGGGAGAGGTTCTTCTGGAGTACATGGAATGAAGCTTGGTAAAAATGATGAGGTTATAACAATGGACGATATCAAGCAAAAAGTTGATGCTAAAAATCATATTTTAATAATTACAGAAAACGGTTATGGCAAAAGAACAAAGCTTGAAGAATACAGATTACAGAAAAGAGGGGGCTCGGGTATTAAAGCAGCAAAAATAACCGAGAAAAACGGAAAGATTGTTTTTTCAAAAGTTTTGTCTGAAATTGACGCTGACTTAGTTGTTATTTCAATTAAGGGCCAGGTGATTAAAAGCGAAATAAAAACCATTTCAGTTATTGGCCGGGCTTCATCCGGAGTGAGGATAATGAAATTAAAAGCAGGAGATAAAGTTGCCTCAGCCATTTGCTTAAACGATACAGACGAGGAGCAATTGCAAGAAGAAAACAAATAAAATTTAATGTATGCTTCCATTTGTTAACCCAAGCGAAATATTAAGCGGGCTTTTGCTAAAAAAAAATATGATAGCTGTTGATTTTGGCTGCGGCTCTGGGGGGTGGGTTATCCCTTTAGCGCAAAAATTGGAAGATGGCATTGTGTATGCGATTGATGTCCAAGAAAGCGCTTTATCGGCCATGATGGGCAAAGCGAATTTGCAGGGCATAAGCAATATAAAAAAAGTTTTAGCTGATGTTGAAAAAGAAATGCCCCAAATTAAAGATACTTCCTGCGATTTAGTTTTAATGACTAATCTTTTGTTTCAATTGGAAAATAAAGAAGGCCCTTTTAAAGAGGCCAAAAGAATCCTTAACCATAATGGAAAAGTTTTGGTGGTTGAGTGGGGGATGGAGTCGCCTTTCGGGCCGTTGCAAGAAAGTCGAGTTTCACCAGGCAGGGTAGCGGAAATTGCCCAAAAAGTTGGGTTTATTTTGGAAAAAGAAATTGAAACTGGAGGATACCATTACGGAATGTTATTTGTTAAACCATAAAAAATTATGTTTAAAAAAATTATAGCGTTTCTTGTGTTATTTGCAGCTTTTTATTTTCCAGCAAGCGCTTTAGCTGCCAATTCTTGTGATAGCTGTTGTGAGACTACCTGTGGCACTGATAAAATTTGTGCTGGATTTGGGCCGAATTGCGTTTTAGCCACAAAAGTGGAAATGGGCCAGTGCCAACCAAAAGATTCTGTTGTTTTTTGCAATCTTTCAAAATATCAAGAGATAAAAGATGTTGTTAATGAGGTTACTAAATGGATTTTTATTTTAGCTATGGTGATAGCCCCTTTAATGATTTTGCTTGGCGGATTTTATATGCTAACTTCAAGAGGCGACCCAAAAATGTCAAACACAGGAAAGGAGATTATAAAATGGGCTATTGTTGGCTTGGCAGTTATTCTTTTTGCTAAAGCTTTTGTTTCCATAATAACGAAGTTCTTAAAATAAAGCCCATTTTAATATGGTTTTTAATTTTTCTGGTATTTTTTTTAAAAATGTTTCGTCTGTTGCCAGTTTGCTTTTTATTGGATTTTTAGCTTTTATTTTAGGAACTTATGTTATTATTGAAGCAAGAAAAATAGAAAAATTGCAGCAGCCCCTTCCAATGCGTATTTTAAATAATAAACTTAATCACTAAATATGGCCATAGAAAATAAAAATAAGCCAGCTGAACATGACGAAGAAGAGCCTATTCATCAAGCAGCTCCTTTGAGCGCTGAGGAAAGAAAAAAAATGGACATCTTTTTTGTTTTCTTGGGAATTGGAGCGATTTTGCTGATGTGGTTCATCTCTTACAAGCTTTTTTAGGATGAAAAGATTTTTAGCGCTAATATTTTGGGTTTTATTTGGATTATGTTTTTTAGCAGCCGGTTTTTTTGTTTTTTCAAAAGAATCGGCTTTTTCTATTTCAGGGGCTAATATTAATCAGCCAGCCCAGCAAAACCAAGAAGCACAACCAATTATTTTAATGGCTGTTGGGGATATTATGCTTGATAGAGGCGTTAAATATATGATTGATAAATATGGCAAGGGTGATTTTAGTTTTCCATTTTTGGAAGTTAAAGACTATTTGAGCAAAGCGGATATCCTTTTTGGCAATTTAGAAGGGCCAATTTCAAGCAGGGGTGTGCAGGTTGGCAGCATTTATTCTTTTAGGTTTTCTCCAACATCAACTTTAGCGTTAAAGAACGCTGGCTTTGATGTTTTATCAATTGCCAATAACCATATGCTTGACTACCAAGCAATTGCCTTGGGGGACACAATGGCTAATTTACAAAAAGCGGGCATTGATTATGTTGGCGCTGGCAATAACGAAACAGAGGCTTTTAGCTTAAAAATAAAAGAAATCCAAGGGGTTAAAATTGGGTTTTTAGGGTTTGAAAATATAGGCCCAGCTAACTGGAAAGCTGGCGCAGATAAAATTGGAATGGCATGGATTGGCTGGGATTTTACTAAAATAAAAGAGATAATTAGCCAAAGCAAAAGCCAAGTTGATATTTTAGCTGTTTCTTTGCACGCAGGAGTTGAGTATCAGCCATTGCCAGACGACTTTCAAAAAGCGTTTGCTCAAATGGCAATTGACGCAGGGGCAGATTTAATAATTGGCCACCATCCTCATGTTATAGAGCCATTAGAAAAATATAATAATGGCTGGATTGCTTATTCTTTGGGAAACTTTGTTTTTGACCAGTATTTTTCTAAAGAAACAATGGAAGGGGGAATTTTAAAAGTGGAAATTGTTGATAAAAAAATTAGCAATATTTCTTTACAAAAGGTAAAATTAAATAAATACTACCAACCAGAGCTGGTAGTGGAATAATAGTAAAAACTATGGAACAACAATTTAATAACCAATTCAGCAACCAGTCAACCTCGCAACAGCCCAAGTTAAAAACTGTTAAACCATTTTTGGTGGTGATTTTATTAGTGTTGATAGTGGTTTTGGTTGGGGTTTTGCTTTGGCAGAAAAATACCGCAAACCAAGCAACCAATGCTTTGCAAAAACAGGTTGTCGCTTTGCAGAATCAAGCACTTCAAAAAAATAATCAATCAGTTGTGAGTCAATCAAACAATCAAATAAATAACACGATTATCGCCACAACCTCTAATGAAGTCGCTGGGTGGAAAACTTATACTAATACAGAGTATGGATATGAAGTTAAGTATCCTTCGGATTGGGTTTATGACGAACTCACAACCCCCACAAAAGGAGAAATTGTATCTTTTAGCAAAGATAAGAATGGTGTTGGAGAAGTACAAATTTATTCTATGCCAAATAGCAAGGGCGACAAGTCTTTGAAAGATTGGTGGTATAACAATGAATATAAAAGGTTAGGCGAACCAAGCACCTTTTTTAGCGGAATTATACAACATGACGACGGGGGTGCTCTTAGTGTATATTGGAAAGATAATAACGACAGCAAGTATGCTTACCGTGCCACAATGGGTTTTCTATCTTCTCTTAATCATGTAGAAACTTTTCAAAGGTTAAGTTTTTACTATCAAATGCTTTCTACTTTTAAATTTACTAAATAATTTAAACCAAAACTCCCCCGCCTTTTGGGCGAGGGAGTTTTTAATTTCAATTTTTCTATTCGTGAATCATAAATTTTGAATCATGAATCTAAGATTTCACTCTCTCAACAATCTTTTCAAAAATTTCGGGCTGGTCTTGGGCTAATTGTGCTAAAACTTTTCTATCAAGCTCAATTTTGTTTTTCGCCAAGCCACCAATAAATTTGCTGTAAGAAAGGCCAAAATGCCTGACTGCTGCATTAATATTTATCTGCCACAATGCACGCCTATTGGATTTGTTTTTCTTTCTATCTCGATAGGCATAGGTCCATGCCTTTTGCATTGCTTGTTTGGCTTGCGCAAATTTTGATTTTCTGCCCCACTTAAAACCCTTTGTATTTTCCAACAAATGCTTCCTGCGCTTATGGGCCATTGTTCCTCTTTTTACTCTTACCATAAATTTATCTTAATTTAAGACCGGCCTTCTTTATTCTTTTGATAATTGAAGGGTGCAACGCAATCCAATTTCGCTTTTGGCGAATTTGTTTGCCGGTTTTTTTAGCTCGGTAGTGGTTTTGCCCGCCCGCCTTTCTTAAAACCTTTCCGTTTTTTGTAATTTTAAACCTTTTCATTAAGGCCTTTCTGGTTTTCATGTTATTAGTTATTTGTTATTCGTGATTATTGCCTGGCAATAATCATGGTCCACCCCCTTGCCTCCATTTTTAATTCTCTTTCAATTTTTATAGGGGTGGTGGTTTTTAATACTTCTAAAAATTTTAATAATTTTTGCCTGGCAAATTCCGCCAAGCCTTTCTCTCTCCCCCGCAATACCATTTCAACTCTTACCTTATACCCGCTTTTTAGAAATTTTTCAACAGCTTGGGATCTTGTTTCCATATCATGGGGAGAAATAGCAAAGCTAAGCCGTATGCCTTTTATTTCACCTGCTCTTTGCCCTTTGCCCATTTTCTTTTCTTTTTTGCCTTGCTGGTAGGAAAATTTTCCGTAATCTGAAATTTTGCAAATTGGCGGGTCGGTTTTTTCGGATATTTCTATCAAATCAAGGTTTGCTTCATGAGCTTTTATTAACGCCTGCTGCAAGGTAACAATGCCAAGCATTTGTCCTTTCTCGTCAATTAGCCGAACATTCGGAGCTTTTATTTGATTGTTTATAAAAATTCTTTTTTGCAATGATTTAACGCTAATATGCGAATTTAATGCTAATTTACAAATACGCTAATCTATGAATATTCGCGAATTAGCATATTCGCTATATTCGCATAGATTCTCGGATTCGCGTCATGTGCGGTGGAGATGGAGGTGTTGGAACCTCGTCCAAAAACGGCTTACCTAACAATACTACAAGCTTAGTTATTTTAAAAGTTTGAAAGTTTAAAATATAAAAATAACAAAATTTTTAAACTTCGATCCCAAATTTTTCAGCAGATAGTTTGGGAGAATTACCTGCCAATCCTAATAATTTGTCACCCCATCCCATTTATTAGAAATCAATGGGCGAGATGGCCCAGCCTTAAAGGCTAAGCAGGCTTACGCTACTGCGTAAGCTGGTTGTGCGTATGTGTATGTTGCACTTAAAGTTTTCCAAAAGTTTTGCGAGATTTTGGAGCTCGGCTTGCTTATTAAATAATCCATTCTTGTCAAAGCTGTCATCCCCGTCCTCAGTGCTTTAATTATTAAAGCGCTAAGGGCGAGGCATCATTAAAAATTTTTTAAAGTTCGCTGAATTTCTCTGTCAGCTTCCTTGGTTTTTATTTTCTCTCGCTTATCAGCTTTTCGCTTGCCTTTGCACAAAGCAAACTCTACCTTTACTTTACCCTTGCGATTATACACTTTTAAAGGCACCATAGTCAACCCTTTTTGCTTAGATTTGCCAATTATTTCATTAATTTCCGATTTTTGCAAAAGCAGTTTTCTTGAGCGCTTTGGCTCGTATTCTCCATAAATATTGTTTGGCTGGTATGGCGGGACATCAGCATTTAATAAAAAAACTTCGTTATCTTTTAAAACAACAAAAGAACCAGCCAAGCTAATGCGCCCGTTTTTGATTGACTTTACTTCTTGGCCGTTTAAAATAATGCCTGCTTGATATTTTTCTATTATTTCATAGTCAAAAAATGCCTTTTTGTTTTCTGCCAATATATTGCTGTTCATTCTTTGATTTTAGCAGAAAATACGATAATATAAAGAAATGATTCGGCAGGCTCAGCACAAGTTATGTTTAAAAAAGAGTAGTTCGGCAAGCTCACTATTAACATTATGAGTATTAAATTTGAAATAGAAAATTTAATTGAAAAGGCTATTGGCAAAAAAGCAGCGGTGGAAATGCCAGATAATTTTAGCTATGGCGATTTTTCAACCAATGTGGCCATAAAGGAAAAGCTAAGCCCACAAGAAGTTGCCGATAAGCTAAAAATCAGCCCTTTATTTGAAAAAGTAGAAGTTGTTAACGGGTTTATAAACTTGTTTTTAAAGCCAGAATACTTTCTAGAAAACTTAAAGCAGATTTTAAAACAAAAAGAAAAGTATGGCCAAAGCCAAATTGGCAAAGGCAAAACCATTATAATTGATTATTCTGGGCCCAATATTGCCAAACCTTTCGGCATTGGCCATTTGCGCTCAACCATAATTGGGCAAGCCATTTATAATTTATATAAGTTTCTGGGTTATAAAACTATTGGCGATAATCATTTGGGTGATTGGGGCACGCAATTTGGCAAGCTTATTTATAAAATAGAATTAGGAATTAAGAATCAAGAATTAAGAATTGAGGAGCTCACAATAGGCGACCTTGAGAAATTATATGTGGAGTTTCATAAAGAGGCAGAGCAAAATCCAGTATTAAATGATGAGGCAAGGGCCTGGTTTAAAAAATTAGAAGAGGGCGATAAAAAAGCCAAAGAAATTTGGCAGGCCTGCAAAGAGATTTCTTTAAAAGAATTTGACCGTATTTATAATTTGCTTGGAATAAAGATTGACAATACATTGGGTGAAAGTTTTTACGAGAATAAGATGAGGGGAATTGAGGACGAAATGTTAGAAAAAAAATTTGCATTTATAAATACAGAAAAACCAGCGGATTCTTATAATTATATTATCTCTGGTTCTCGTGGTACTACTGTAGCCACACCTACTAATTTACCGCCGATAGTTTCCAGTAGGTATGATAAAACAGCCAGTTATTTGTTGCGAGATTTAGCGACTGTAAAATATCGTTTGAAAAAATGGAAGCCAAGCATTATTGTTTATGAGGTTGGGGTTGACCAGTCGCTTTATTTTAAGCAGTTATTTCAACTTGTTGAAGATTTGGGTTGGGCGTCTAAAGATATTTTTTTTCATGTGGCGCACGGTTTAATGCGAAGTAAAACTGGCAAGTTTTCAACTCGGCGGGGAGACACGGTTCACTTAGAAGATGTTTTGCAAGAAGCCATTGATAAGGCCAAAGAAATAATTAATAACTCTGAAACCGATAAAAACCTGCCAGAAAAAGAAAAAAATCAGTTAGCCAAACAAATTGGCATCGGAGCTGTTAAATATAATGATTTGTCCCAGCACCACTCCCGTGATATTGTTTTTGATTGGGATAAAATAATAAATTTAAAAGGCAATTCTGGGCCATATTTGCAATACGCTTTTGCTCGAACCCAAAGCGTTTTAGAAAAATCTTACAGCAATCGGGTTGCTGTAAATTCTAAAATTGATTTTAAGGAATTGCAAGAAATTGAAAAAATTATTTTGAAAAAGTTTTTGCATTTTAGCGAAGTTGTGGAACAAGCGGCTAATAGTTTTTCGCCAAACTTAATTTGCAATTATATTTTTAATTTATCGCAAAGCTTTAATTTGTTTTACAACGAAGTTTCAATTCTAAAAGCCGACACTAAAGAGCAGAAAGAATTCCGTTTAGCTTTAACATTTGGCGTTGGGCAAGTTATAAAAAATAGCTTAACTTTATTAGGTATTGAATCCCCAAATAAAATGTAACCTTTATGCAAACAGAGTACGAGGCAACTTTTATAAATATTGATAAAGACGAAATCAGGGAAAAACTTAAAAGTATTGGGGCGGTTTTGGTTAAACCTGAGGCCCTGTATAAGAGGGTGGTTTTTAAATTGCCTAAGGGGCAAGAGGACATAAATAAGTTTGTGCGCGTTCGAGACGAGCAAGATAAAATCACAATGAGCTTTAAGCTGGTGAATACTGGTGGCTGTAAAGATATTGCCGACCAAAAAGAGATTTGCTTGCTGGTGGATAGCTTTGAAAAAGCGATAGATTTTTTAAGGGCTGTTGGTTGCCAAGACTTGGCTTTTCAAGAAAATAAACGGGAAATTTGGCAAATAGGGGAAACTGAAATTTGCATTGACGAGTGGCCGTTTTTAGAGCCGTATACGGAAATAGAGGGTGAAAACGAACAGGTAGTAAGAGACGTGGCGGAAAAATTGGGCTTTGATTATTCAAGAGCAATGTTTTGCACTGCTGGCAAAATATATGCTGATAAATATCAAATTGATGAGAGTATTATCCATGATTATATATCGCGGATTACTTTTGATATGGAAAATCCGTTCGTAAAGTGATAAAGTAATTTTTATGGAAAGCAATTTTATTGAAAATGAGCATAAAACTTTAAAGTTTTGGGAAGACATTAATCTTTTGGGAAAATTGAAAGAAAAAAATAAAAAGGGAAAACCCTGGAGCTTTTTAGATGGGCCTATTACAGCCAAC
>Ga0265296_1003186_pt1 | contig 15572 bp, 12 predicted proteins | sample MunlanPumphouse1_FD_189073 | JGI IMG/M metagenome (GOLD analysis project Ga0265296, IMG submission 189073) | Groundwater microbial communities from a municipal landfill in Southern Ontario, Canada - Pumphouse #1 | ecosystem: Environmental > Aquatic > Deep subsurface > Groundwater | place... | reverse complement strand
TTCTGGTTTTAAACCCATATAAATACCAAAACATCCAACAAGAAAAACTACCAATACTATAAATACAATGAATTTTGTTTGCATGGCGGTATTATAACAACAAACGAGGGGCTCAAGCAAATGAATTGTATTCATTTGTTTGGTGTCTGAGTGCTGTTGTTATATGGTAATCCATATATCAAAAACCAAGGTGAACCCAAAGCCACACAAATGGAATTCTTATTTTTTGTAAAATTCTATAAATTACAGGGAAAAATGTGCCACTATTATTATTTTGATTAGATCCAATAGCACTTACTGATAATGGATTAACTGAAATGTCCTTTTCTTCTAAATTTTTTGATAAAGATTCAGAATTTCTGGAAGTCGAACCCGTCTTGCCGTCGTCGGGCAGGCTTCCAGAGATTTTAAGGAAGTTGGACTTCCTTATATTTTTTATTTTGGGAACCTCAATAATTTTTTTATCTTCTATTTTTGTCGGAACAGAATCATCTAATACTATTTCTTTAGGAAAATTATTTAAAATTTCATTCCAAGGTTTATGAAGCATGGCAGGTATTACATAAGCAGTCACCCAAATACGAGTATTTATGTCTACATCAATGCTTTCCATTCCTCCATCTACTTCTTGCTTTGAAGTTAAATATTTCAGAGCTTTTAAAATCTGGTCATTATTTTGTAATGACTGTAATGCCCAAGAAGTTGAAAATGAATTACCAAATCCCCCGTCAGGTTCTTGACTTGAAATCAAATAATTTTCTGCTTTTGAAATAGATTCTGGTACTAAAACAATATTTTCAAAACCTCTTAACGCTTGAATACCAGCAGAAGTCATATCAACATTTCCCCACGAACCATCTAAAGATTGTTTTGAAATTATATAATTTATATCTTTTATAATTATTTCATCATTTATAGTATAGCCTGCATTTTTAAGAACAATCAAAGCAAAGATGTCATCATTTATAAGTGAATTATCTCCGAATTGTATTCCATCAAAATTATCAGTAATTTTCTTAATATAATTTACATCAGTTCCTATGTATGGATTAATTCCAAGAGCCATTAAGGACATAGCACGCCTTTCATTATCTGTAAGAATAGATGAATTTATAGAATTTGATTTTAAATAATTTGTTATACTTAATTTCAGATTAGAATTATCTCCTGCTGATACCGCTATCGCTACCCAGTCAGTGTACATGGGTAAACCATATGACCTATCATTTTGTTGATTTTGAGATAAAAATAAAATCGCATTAGCTACAGAAAACGATTTTTCTATTACACTTGTGTTGATATAAGATCCTGCTCTGCTTCCACTGCTCCTTCTAATTTTCTCCGGTGTTATTGTTACTTCTCTTGAATCAATAAAATTCTCTTTTTTTATTTTTATTAAAAGACTATCTTCATTTATTATTTCAAACAGAAATTCACCATTTTCATTTAATTCGTGTTCTTCTCCATTAATTACTACTTTCCCACCAATAGCTTTATTCCATAAAGGATTCCATGATGAATCCAGACCTAATTCTTTCCCAGTTATTTTTATACTCTCCCCAACTTTTGGATTTTCATTATCAACAGATATATCAAGAGGGTTTGTATTATAGTAAAAGAGTATATTATCATTACCTTGTAAAATATATTGCTTAGAGGAGAGAGAATATGGAGAAGTTGGGCTAGTATCAATGTTTAAATTTGCAAGCCACATCCAATATGCGCCGTTACCATTATCATTATTGATTATATTATTTATAGAGTTCACCCATAAGCCCGTCCAATCACTCGGTGTACCAGACTGTGCAAGTGCACAATATGGAGTCTCTTTTAATATTCCATCACTTTCACTATCGCAAGGGGTTACAGTTATTTCACTATCATAAATTGTTTGAGTATTTGTTTTTATTTGTAAATTAATTTTTGTATCAGCGAAAACAGGTAAAACAAAAGACAATGCGAATGCAATAAACATTATTGCAAAAATAATTTTATTTTTCATATTTCCAAGAGATTATATCTCCATTATTAATTTTATAATTAGAAACTCCGATGTTAGCTTCTTCCCCATTTACATAATAAATCCAATACCCACCTTCTCCTCCTTTTTTACCATTTATCTCATTTATAAAAATTCCTAACCCCGGATGTTCTCTGTATTTAAAACTAAATAAATTATTCCCCATACTTTCTTCTTGTATTTTCTGCATAACTTCAAAAACAGATGAGTCCTCTCTTATTTCTACTTCGTATTTTTTATCTAAAACAAATAATGAAACACCGTTTTCCTCAGATAGTGCTTTAGGCCCTATCTGAGGAGTATTTTCTTCGATTTTTGTTTGCGGAGTATTATAAAAATAATAGAAAAGACCAACTGTTAAAAAAAAGAATAAAATTATAATTGCACTTTTGTTGTTTTTTTTGATCATGATTAGAAAATTAATTAATAAAAAAACTCCTACACATGCAGAAGTTTTTAATCATATATAAATAAAATATATTCTCCTGCTCGGGATTATCAATATGCTAAGACCGGACTTATTCCTAATATACTAACTTAGGACTTTACCGTTGCGGCACAGTGGAGGAATTAAACCTCACTTCCAAACATATTAATTCAAATTTTAAAAATACAACTAACTTACCAATACAACTTTCTCTAAACTAACAACTTTTCTCTTTTCTTTTACTATCCATTTTTCAATTACTGGTGATAGAACTATAGCAAAAGAAACATTTCCAAGCAAGTGCATAGCAGTAAACGGAACCTGACCTACTAATGATACCATGAATGACTGGTGGAAAAACAATGGACCAATAGTAAGACCAGTCAATACGTCATATAGAATTGTGGCTATAATTGCATAAGAAGCATAACTTTTCCATCCTGAGCGATTTTTGAAGTAAAAATAAGCTCCTAACCCCACAAAACCGTAAGCAAGAGCGGTGACAAGGGTCCAGATGCCTATGCCAGACGTTACAGAGTCAAACAAAACAATACTAAGGAACCCAAATATAAAAGCCATAATTCCTCCGTAAACTTTTCCGAATGGCATAATCACTGCCATGATTGGCTCCACATTTGGTGCTCGAAAAGGCATCAGTCTGATAACTAACACAACTAAAAAAGCAATAACATATTTGATTCCGTTTCTCATTATTAATTTTTAATTCTTAATTTTTAATTATTTTACACTATATCACAAACTCCAGAAATACAAGCGAGTTCTCTTTTTACTTCAGTTTCATCTACTTTTTCATAAGTAATAATTTTTGAATAATCAATCGTTGGAAATTTCTTCATCAAAGTTTCATATTGTTCTCTAGTTATTTCTTCATAAGGTGCAAGTTGGTAAACATGATTTGATCTTGGCAAGAATGACAACCCTCCAACAATATCCCAATTCTCATAAACCCAATGAGCAACTTTAAGCCATTCATCATCTCCGACAGAAATAGTCACAGATGGATTATGTTCGGTATAATTTTCTTTTACCAATTTCCAATGTTCCAATTGTTCAATAGAAGAAATGTCGTCTTTGAAAATTGACCCGACGGGTGACTTCATTGGAAATTCAAGAACATAAGTATTTGCATCTTCCATTGATTGACCAACTTCTGGATGATAAGGTACTCCTTGGTCTTTCAACATTTTAAATAATGAATCGGTTGAAGAAATACGAATGCGTTGTATATAGTAAGGAGCGTGTCTTGGGTGCATTCCAGAACCAGTATCAAATGTTTTAGAAACTGTTCCTGATGGCTTTACACAAGTGATAGCATTAGAAGTATTAATTTCAAAACGCTTAGCATAAACTTTATTTACTCTTATCGCTTCATTCTTCAATATTTTCAAAACTTCCGCATTACGAACAATTTTATTATCCCATTGACCAGTGAGAGAAACACCTAGTAATCTTTCGGCCTCACAATTATCTGCCCATGCTTTTGAAAGGTATGGGAAATGGGTTAAAGTTGATTGGTAAGTCCCTAGAATTGTAGCAATTCTAACTTTTTCTAATAAAGTTTCTTTGGTATCATTTTCACGACAGATAACTTCTGTTAAATTACAAAATTGTTTTGATTGTAAAATTATTTCTCCACATGGATTCGTCCCTAGAATTCCTATAATGTTTTCACCTGAAGCATCAAAAAATCCTTCTTGCTTAAGATAATCAATTCGGCGTTTTGGTAGAGTTTTAGCAAGTGAACCACGATTAAATATTCCTCTTTCCCCAGAACCTGACTTCATTAATGAAATCCATTCATCTAAAAACTGCGTTGCTGGAGGTTTTCGCATATAGACAGCTGAGTTGTTAGCCAGAGATCTATGAGGATCTGTAAGGTAAAATTGACCTTTTTTAGAATCTCTTATATCATTATCATCTAAATCGGAAAGTGAAATCATGGCACTCCTTCTAACTCCACCAGAAACAACACAATCCCCCACCATACAAATAATATCGTGAACATCTAGATTTGAGAGACGACGTCCTTGCTTCGTAAATATTTTCTTGCGGGTAAATCCGAGAAGTTTACGTAATGGGTCAGGTCCTGAACTTTTGCCCCCCATGGTCATAAGACGAGCTCCAGCTGGACGAAGTTTTGAAAAATCAAAATCAATATCTTTCCCATCTGCCCAAGTGCTCATACCAAGAGAAAATGCATCTGCCCAACCCTCTTTACTATCATCTATAATATGAGTCGCGAGTTTCTGGCCTGTTTGAACTTTTATTTGTGGAAGCTTTTGAACATTTTCACTTTCCACTGACCAACCAGCACCAGTGCCACACATTGATATGTACATTATCTCTGCAATGTCTTGGAAACTCTCAGGTGCAATAAATGAGCAATTATATGCACAAACATTTGTCGCTTCTGCAGCACGACCGGCAAATTGCAACAATCTCATAGAAGGCATTGCTTTGTTTTTCAAAATGTAATCTCTAACCTCATCATACTCATGTGCTTTTAATTTGTTGCCAAGATTTTTTTTCATGAAATCCATATAACGGTTAACTGTCTCAATCCATGTCTCACGTCTACCCTCTTCTTTAATCCACTTCGAATAACTTCGGTAATAAACAAATTCACCAAGGGAAGTTCTAAAATATTTTTTGCTTTCATCTGCTAACTTTTTCAAATGGACTGGAACAGTTATGCTATGAGCTCTTAGTCTTGCTCTTTCTTCACGATAAAGAATGTAATGCTTAGAAGTTTTCACATAATCAGACAACATTAATTCTTGTTCAACTGTATCCTGAATTCCTTCAACAGATGGAATAAAATTCTTGTGTTTTTTAGCAATTTTAACTAATTCCATCAAAACACCATTGGCAACAAGCTCCGCTTCTTTTGAAGAACCTTCACCACTTGAAAGCATAGCTTTATTAATAGCATTCGTTACTTTTTCTATATCAAAAGGAACGATTGTACCATCCCTTTTTTGAACGCTTTTAATAAAAATATTCTTAATTGATTTTTTTGTTTCTGCAACTGGAGAATTTTTTGTGACGACCCTTTTCACATTTTTTTTCACGCTGGATACTTTCTTTTTTGAAGGCATATTTTAAAAAATTAGTTAATAATTTAACACAAAATACTTTGGGATTACATTATACCCCTATTGTAAAATTTAAAACAAGTGGATATCTAGAAAAATGGCTATTATAAAAAGATGCTTGATATTAGTCAATATTTTTTGAAAAGTCCCCTAAATAATCGTTCTGCGGTAGCATATTTTTGGATCAAAATTTATTCCCCTCTTGAGGGGTGGATTTTGTACTCAAAAGACGGGGTGGATGAATTAATCCAGAATTAAATTCATCCACCTCCCCCGCATTAGCGGGTACTCCTTACAGGAGCAGTACACCTTTTGGATACTTTGATTACAAAGATATCTCAAAAGGTTTTACAGTTGGGTCCCAACCCAACTTCACCTCAAGAGGAGAATCTTAATACACCTCTTTTTGATAACATTTCTCACAATAAATGATTTCGGGTCTCTCTGGGGCATAACTCGTCTCAAATTCATTGGTACAACCCTCATGCATACACTTCCTATGCCATAATTTCATAGGATTACGTTGAGCTAGACGTTCATAGTGCCGACAGTTGGGACAAAGTCTTGGTAATGGAAGGTTCATACGACGGTAGAATTGGAGTTCTTCGGGGATTATCTTGAAGGCTTCGGTACATTGTTGATTACAGGTGCCTTTGTGAGAGCATTCTATGACTTTACCGATGATATCATCAGTTATATCTTTAATATTATCAGGGATATCTTCATTTTTAATGTCTATTTGGTAGTTTCTTTCTTCTTTCTCCTTCCATTTGTAACCTTGTTGTAGAGCTTGTTCTTTAGTCAAAGGAAAATACTCTTGGGCGATTGTCTCGTTGTAACAGAATGGTGATAGTTCACTTGGAAAAAACTCTCCATATTTGTATATTCTTCCTTTGCTATCTATGTAGGGCATATCGTTCATATGCTGGATGATCTTTGGAACTAATTCTTCGTATTCTTCTTTGGTGTATTGTTTGTTTAGGATGCAGTAAGATTTACTTTTTAATCCTACACAACCGAAACAATTAGAAGATGCATGCATAGAAAAAGAATAATTTAATTTATATGATGCACTTCTTACTATTACTGAAAAATTCACATCTGTTATATTCATGCTTACTGACATTGATTCATACACTCGTTCTAATCCCAGGCCGATACTAGTACTGTCGTAAACATCATGGGCCACGCCGACTATATCTTGAGAGTATTTACAATTTTCAGTTTTTGAAACATTAAAAGAATCATAAACTTTTGAACTTTCGGTTATATTATCTCCTGTTGAAAATTCTGATTTCAATATATTTGCAAACTTTTTTGGTTTTTCTAATACTATTTTTTTAAATTCATTTTTTAACAATGAAACATCTTTTCTAAACAGAATTAAAAATTCCTCTTTTTTCATCAAATACTCTTCTCTCGTCAATTGTTCATTTCTAAACACATATTGTTTGTTGCGCAAGTTACACGACAATATACATTCATTGCAATTCACGCAATCTTGTAAAAAATAACTATCGAGACAATCTCTCAAATTATTCCCATAATAAATTCTATAACATTTTTGGCAATTTAGTATTTCATAACAAAACTCACAATCCATTGAAAAATATATTTCTGCTGAATCTTTCATTCTAACTCCAACAGTAGAAAACATAATATTATCCAAGTATCCTCCCCCAAAACAATAATAAGAATTATTCGCTTGAACTATATAATTAACGTAATCTGAATTTTTGTTTGTTGCGTGACCATTTAAATTAATCTGTGGAACGTTTCTAAATAGATTTTTATATTGCTCAAAAAAACTCTTTGAGAAATCATAATCTTGCTCGTACTCTAATCCATCCCAGCCATCTCCCCACCAACATTTCTGACAATACACCTTAATATCTTTATTCCCGAATACCGAAATTACCTTTATCCCACAAAGATTGCATGTCCTATGATAAAAAATTCTCTCATTCCTCCACACCATTCTTCTCATCCCCCGACACTCCGGACAAAAAGTTGGCGGTGGAACTTTTATTTTTTCATAAAATGAAAAATCATCCGGCTCGATAACAAAGTCTTTTTTACAATTCTGACAATTTTTTGCTTCACTTTTCATATGATTAAATTGTAGCTCAAATATTAATTTTGTCCAATTAGATGCACCTTACATTTAAGAAACGGCCGTTTCTTAAATGTAAGGTGGTCTTGTGCAGGTCTGACCTATGAAAAAAGACTTATACAAAGATATAATTTCTATATATTCATTAAAATATGTATAATAGTAAAATATGCAAATTGGAACACTAATAATTACAGTTTTAGGGCTTTGTCTTTTTGAAATAATTTCAAGTATAGACAATGCTGTTATAAACGCCGAAGTTTTAGGAACAATGAGCAGACGTGCTCGTAAGTGGTTTCTTTTTTGGGGTTTTCTTTTTGCTGTTTTCATGATACGTGGACTTTTGCCATGGGTTATAGTTTGGGTTGCAATGCCATCTCTTGGCCTTATAGGAGCATTAACGGCAACATTTTCAAACGACCCAAGTGTCCACACTGCTATTGAAAGCGCTTCCCCTATTTTACTTCTTGGAGGAGGAATATTTTTAATATTCTTATTCTTTCACTGGTTATTTCTTGAAACAAAAAACTTTGGCCTTCGCCATGAAAAATTCTTCTTCAACCACGGAGTTTGGTTTTTTGCAATTGTCTCCATAATACTCGCTTCAGTTGTTTGGTTTTCATTAAAAATAAACCCAATGCTCGCATTTTCAGCGGTAGTCGGGTCAACAGCTTTTTTCATAACTCATGGTTTCAAAGAAAATGCTGAAAAAGGAGAAAAGAAATTACTTTCTAGTGAAAATAAAATGAATGACTTGAGTAAAATTCTCTATCTTGAAATAATTGACGCAACTTTCTCTGTAGATGGAGTACTCGGGGCTTTCGCTTTTACTCTATCTGTACCACTTATTATCCTCGGTAACGGTCTTGGGGCCTTTGTTCTCAGAAAACTTACAGTAAGTAATATAGAAAGAATAAAGAAATATATTTATCTAAAAAATGGAGCAATGTATTCTATATTTGTTCTTGGGCTAATAATGCTTTGTGATTCTTTTGGAATAGAGATACCATATTATGTATCACCACTTATTACTTTCTTAATATTCGGTTATTTCTTTTTTAAATCTATAAATAAAAATAAAGAAATAATTTTATAAATTGCACTCCCCAATAGAGATTTAAACTCTAGATAAAGTCCAAGCCTCTATCTGAGCTCTATATCGTAGCTTCAAATCCTCCAGCCTGTAAATCCCAGAGTTTTTTGTAGACACCTTCATCTTTATTTATTAATTGTTCATGTGTATCATCCTCAATAATCTTCCCATTCTCAATAACAATAATTCTATCCATCGCGCGGACAGTTGAAAGCCGATGTGCAATCACGATTGTCGTTTTGTTTTTAATTAGATTACGAAGCGCATCTTGAATAAGCATCTCTGATTCTGAATCAAGAGCTGATGTTGCTTCATCAAGCACTAATATTGTTGCATCTTTGAGAATTGCACGAGCAATCGCTACACGCTGACGTTCTCCTCCTGAGAGTTTGATCCCACGTTCGCCAACAAATGTATCATACCCAAGAGGTAATCTACCAATAAAATCATCACAATGAGCTAAATTTGCCGCATTTTTTATTTCTTCGTCAGTTGCACCACGTTTACCATAACGAATATTCTCCATCAATGTCCTGTGAAATAAAACTGGGTCTTGTGGAACGAAAGCAATTTGCTCACGTAAATTCTTCTGAGAGATGGAACTGATATCAATACCATCAATTAAAATTCTCCCTGATGTTAAATTAAATAATCTCATAAGAAGATTCACAAATGTTGACTTCCCCGCTCCAGATGAGCCAACAATCGCAATCTTCTGTCCTTGGGGTATTGTAAGAGAAAAGTCATCAAATACTTTGGTTTTATTTTTTTCATAAATATAAGTGACATTGTCAAAAACAACTTCTCCTTTAGCATTTTCTAAAATCTTTGTAACTTTATCTTCTACTCCGTATGGAGTATCAAGGATAAGCGCCATTTCTTGGGCATCAGCAAAACTATCATAAAAAGTACGGACTATACCAGCAAAACTCCAAAGGTTTTCTGTTAAACGCCCCAAATAACTTTGTATTAATACTATAATTGGTAAAGTCATAAGACCAATTTTCCAATCCTTTATTGCTGTCCAGAAAACAATAAATTCCATAACTACAAAGTAAAGACTTTGAATAGAGCTTAATCCTTCCCATAAATACCAATTAAAAACTGTTGCTCTTTTTTGCTTTTGGATAATACCACCGACACGTTTATTTTCATAATCATGCCCTGCAAAAAGTTGAATGGATGAGTGATTACTAATTGAGTCAGCTAATGCTCCAGTTGTTTTTGTATCAGAAAGAGCTGCTATGACGTCATATTTAAGTTTAAATCGTGTATAAATTAAAGCTGTTGCTAAAAATATGACACAAAATACTGACAATATGTAAGCATATTTGGGGACAAGAGTATAAATAGCAATAACTGTTCCGATAGATCTAATAATAAGAGGAAGCCCATCATTCACTAATCTATCCATCAATTTTTCAAAAGCTCTGGCATATTTGTTTATCTTCTGAGTAAGAGAACCTCCAAAATTATTCGAAAAGAAAGAATGTGAATGCCCCATCATAAAGGAAAATGCTTGCTCACGAAGTCCGGCCATCACACTTGACTGGAAATATGAATTAGAAAATCCTACAATTCTCCGAATCCCCCATCTTATAAGACCAAGAATAAAAATAATTATAATAATATTTTGAGCTTGACTGACAAAGTCAAAATTATTAGCACTTAATACATTCCAAAGTCTAAGGAATTGTAACGGTATATAAATATCAAGTCCTGCAGCAACTATTGAACCCAAGATAATCGTAAAAAACGAGAACTTGAAATTCCGCATAACTTGCCAAAAGTATTTAATGACAAGGCCTCTATGTAAATTTGAATAATCTTTCTCCATAAATGAAATAAAGGGCTTTTCAGGCCCTTCACTTATACTATCAAATTAATCCCTAAATTGCACCTCCTCCTAGATAGGGCCTAAAGCCCTATCTAGGGTTAGATTTTATTAAATTTAGAACCACGGACGAGTGCTCCGAGGACTATTGAGAGCTTCATTGTCGCCACCCCTACCACTTTATCTCCTCCACCGTAATAAATATATAGTAAGTCCCCTTTCAAAATCATTCCGCAAGGAAAAACAACATTATTAACAATACCAACTTTCTCATACGGTTCTTCTGGTTCAAAAATGGCATCAGATGAACGAGCTATCACAATAGCTGGATCCTTAAGATTAAGAAGGACAATCCCTATTCTATAAGTGTTATGGCTTTTTGAAACTCCATGATAAAGAAGCAGCCATCCATATTTCGTTTTAATTGGTGGAGCAGAAATACCAACCTTCAGTCCATCCCAGGAATTCATGCGGGGTCCTATGATACGAATACATTTTTTAATGGTGTTATTATTAAAATCAAGTGTTCTTAAATAATCACCACACATTTCATTCCCGACTCTATGTAGAACAAAATATCCATCTTTTAATTTCTCGGGGAAAATACAAGTATCTTTATCATCAAATCCAGGTGGTGTGATGAGTGCTGGTTTACTCCAGTTCCATTCTCGAGCAAGAAAATCCTTTATTGAAATAGAAGATATAGCGACCCTTGGGGGTCCTATACTATCATAAGCTGTATAACAAAGGTAAAGATTCTTCCCAATTTGCGTTATGCGAGGGTCTTCACAACCAGAGTTCCCGTTTGAAATTTTTTTCATTTCAAAATCTTCCCGAGGTATATAAACAGGGGTTGGAAATCTCTCTAAAATACTAAAACCATCCTGGCTAGTCGCATAACCAATAAAGGAAGTATTCTCATTTGAAAGAGCCCGATATAAAATGTGGATTTTCCCTTCAAGATATATTGCCGCCGGATTAAAAGTTGCTTTTGCTTCCCATCCATTTTCTATCTTAGGAGTTATTATTGGATTTGTTAACCCGCGTTTAAATCTCCAATCATCTGAGGTTTCAATATACATACTTCCAATTAAATCTTTTAAGCTAACATAAGCCACACAGGTGGTGGTATCAGCTGCTCCATAATAAATACTCAACTTATCTTTTTCCACTAAGGCACCTGATGGGAAAATAACATTAGAAACATATCCTGATAATTCATAAGATTCTCCTGGGGTTAAAATGGGACCCCTGGTTCTACCACAAATTTTTGTCGGGTCATTAATATCAAGGAGAAGTACTTCAATACCAAAAATGCGGTCTAAATTTTCTGGTGATTGAAAATAATTTTGAATATGTGAATAGATAAGTATCCACCCATATTTAGTTTTAATAGGAGGTGCACCAATTTCTAAATGGTCATACGGATTTCGACGGAAATCCACGGTGTGTTTATCTATATTTTTCATCCATTCTTCCCAAAATGACTTATCCCACAATTGTTCTATTCTATCAAATTGTGCGATTGAAACTTTTGCTGGAGGAATATCAGTATGAGCTGAAAAAATAACAGTTATCTTTCCATTTATTCGCTCTGGAAAAAGTGTCATGGCTTTCGCATTAAAAGGAGTTACTAAACGACGCTTGTCAATTTTTCTTAAATCTTTTGATATAGCAACTCCAACTTTGATATTTTCTGCAGTAAAAGGGTAATCGGACAAAGCAGTGTAGAAAATATAATATTTCCCTTCAAAGTAAGTTACGCGTGGGTCTTCACATCCGTGTACTTCCCATGGCTCTTGCGGGAAAATGAATGGCATGCGCTCTTCAAAATGAATTCCATCTTTACTCTTACCAATACCAATAATTGAAGTTTGTTGTTGTGTGGCTATTTTATCTATTGCTGATATAGCCCTGTAAAGTCCATAAATTATTTTCCCTTTCTTTATTGGACACATATTAAAAGTTGCAAACTCTTCCCAGTAATGATTTTTATTAGGAACAAGAATTGGATTATGTTCTGATCTTTTTACTACATACATAAAATTTTATTCAAACCTTAGTTCTTTATTTTTTTCTAGTTTAACTCTACCATTTTTCTTTATACTATTTATTAAATCAGAAAGCATAATTGAAGCTACCCCGATATGTTTATCTCCCCCGCCATAATATACTAAAAGTTTTCCATCCTTTACCACAGCTCCACTTGCATATATAATGCCTGGTTTCCAATCGTTTTCATACCATTCCTCTGGTTCAAGAATAGGATGTTGCGCTCGATAAAGAACTTTTTCAGGATTTTTTAGGTCAAGTAAAAGTGCGCCTAATTTATAGCGGTTTGAACCATCTTTATCCATAGCATGATATAGAAGGAGCCAGCCGTCTTTAGTTTTGATTGGTGGTGAAGCAGCACTGCGTGTACGTTTGTGCCAAGCTACTATGTGGTCAGGTAGTGTATGAGGGTCGGGGGCATCACGCCCAGATGGAGTCTCCGACGTATCAAGGTTGTTTACAAAAGCAATAGAAACTCTTGTTGAATCACCTTTATCTAGGTTGTGAAAAATTGCGAATTTGCCATTAATTTTCTCAGGGAATAAAACCCAATTCTTTTGTCTATCACCTTCGTGGGAAAGATAAGAAAAATTATTCCAAAACCATTTTTTATTTAACAAGTCCTCTTCTTTAATTGAAACTACTGCTACTCGCATAGAATCCCACCCATTAAAAATATTAAGGGTCATATATATAGTTCCATCTATCAATACTGTCCGAGGGTCTTCGCAACCACCCCACCCCCCACCTGAAACATAAAGTGCATTATCATAGGAAGGTCTTGCGGGAGAAGTATATGGCCAATGTTTTTTCATTTCTTCAACATTTTGTACAAAATAGACTGGATAAAGAAGTCGTTCGTTAAAATTGATACCATCTTTACTTGAAGCATATCCTATGCGAGAGATTCCATCTTCTCCCAAAGCTCGATAAAAAAGATGTACCCTACCACCAGAAGACACAACAGCTGGGTTAAAAACAGCTTGGGATTCCCAAGAATAAAAACTTGGATTAATAATCGGATTCTGCCATGATTTTTTAAGCTTTATTGGCTCTTCTAATTTTTTTGTTATTTTCTTCTTTTTTATTATTTTTCTTCGGCTCGCCATAGCCTTGGCGGAGATGGTTTTTGTTTTTTTAGCCACTTTAAAAACCCCTCCTTTTCGGCGGGTCGCCGATGAGGCGATTTTTTTTGTAACTTTTTTAGTTTTAATTTTAGTTTTTTTTGCCATAAATATTAAACTCTTCCATACTTGTCCTCATAATGAACTATATCACTCTCATCGAAATTTCCAATAGCAATCTCTAACACTTGAATCCCATCGGGGCCTGCGGAAAGACGGTGCTTTTCGCCAACCTGGATTTCGTGCTCATCCCCAACAACAGTTTCTTTTTTTATTTCCCCTATTTGAACTACCCCGCTACCAGAAATTATATGCCAGAATTCCGAACGGTTTTTATGACTCTGCAAACTAAGTTCTCCATTAGGTCTCACTGTAATAATTTTTATTGTTGATGGCTCATTGTGAGTAAACTGCCTAAAATTCCCCCACGAGCGTTCTATTTGAAAAACATTGGACTTAATCATATACCAATATTATATCACAAAAAATTGCATTATTCACTTTTTATTATTTTGTATTTGAGTATTTCCAAGCCTTATAAGATAAGGCTAAAAAGACAAAGAAAAGGAGGGTGTAAAGATATACTTCTATGTGGGTTTTTGATTGAGAAAATATTTTCCAAACGTTTTTGATTAATGAGGTATGATTAATAAAAACATCCCAACTATTAAAACGTAAAAACCTCCCTAAATATATACCAAAACTAATTATAAATATAATAAATCCCATAATTAGAGAAGTTATTTGGGTGGAATATTTCATTTTTATAATTTGCTCAATATGAAACAATGATTGAAAACCAAGAATTAGCCCGACTGATGCTGAGCTAAAAAGTAAGAATACGTCATAAATTACAGGAATGGAGCGAGTGGTACCAAGATGAATGAAATCAGTGACTAAATAAGGGGCATTGGGAATAAATATCAGCCATAGAATAATACCAAAAATAAATATTATTTTTTTTAATTTCCTCTCATTTGAAAATAATAAAAGAAGTGAACTAATAATAAAAGGAATGAAAGCCAAAAATATATTCCACAAAATATAAACAAAAGACATTTTTCCCCAAATAATGATGCGTAAAATATTGAGTGCTACAGCAAGAATAGTAAGAGTGATAACAGATTTAGGAATATTAATTTTATAAATATTCATATTATTTTGATTTGATGTGTTTGGCTAAACCCATTCTATTAGAATGGGGCGCCCGACCAAAATCTTTGTTTTGGTTTAGGGAATATTCTTTTAATAATTCGGATGAGCTTCGGATTTTGCCACCCTTGCCCACATTAAAGACCATTTGGATACCAAGTTCCTTGCAAGTTTGAAACTCTGGAACATCGTCAGCAAATCTATCTCCTCCATTGGCAAAAATATCTGGTTTAATTTCTTCAAGTTCTCGACAAATACTATATTCTCTTGTATTTCGCCTGTATATTTTTTTAGAAGGTTTATGTTTAGTCAAAATAACTTCATCTACACAACTTAATGCTTCAATAATTTCTTTACGTTCATCTTGAGGCATAAAAAGCTTCCTCCCCTTAATTCCAAACCAATTATCATTATTTAAAACAACAATTAATCTGTCTCCTAACTTTTTCGCTTCCCGCATCAATCTAACATGTCCTATATGAATAGGGTCAAACCCACCGCTAACTACAACTATTGTTTTTTTATTCTTCTTTTTCACAAATGCATTATACCACGATAATAAATACAGGGAGACATGTGAGATTTGCACTCACGATAGCTCCTCCACAGGGAGCTGTGTTACTATTACACTAATGTCTCCA
>Ga0265296_1003185_pt1 | contig 15584 bp, 10 predicted proteins | sample MunlanPumphouse1_FD_189073 | JGI IMG/M metagenome (GOLD analysis project Ga0265296, IMG submission 189073) | Groundwater microbial communities from a municipal landfill in Southern Ontario, Canada - Pumphouse #1 | ecosystem: Environmental > Aquatic > Deep subsurface > Groundwater | place... | reverse complement strand
CGTCAGCTGAGCAGCGCAGGTGAAGCGCACGTAGCGGCCGTTCTCGGTGACGTAGCCGAACGTCGGCGTGACCGGACACGGGGTGCCGGTCGCCCCGGCGGAGACCAGCACCGTTCGCGCGTCGGGCGTTCCGGCACCGATCCGGGCGTACACGTGGGCCGCCCCGTGCCACGCCGACGAGAGGAACACGACGGTCTCGAGGTTCTTCGACGCCCGCGCCCCGGCGACGGCATCAGCCGTCGTCCCGCTGAGCGCCTGGGTCGCGGTCGAGAGGCTCTCGTCCGGGAGCCGGTCGATCGCTTCCAGTCGCGCACCGTCGCGGAACAACCAGACGTGCTGGCGCACCGTCGCGTCCGCATCCGGATCGAGCACGCGCGTGGTGTCGAAGACGACCCGCTCCAGGTCGGGCGAGCCGCGCCAGATTCGCGGGATGCTCCCGGCCTGCGCGCCGCTCGGCACCGAGCCCGACACCGGGGCGGTGACCCAGACGTGGGGTCGATCGGGGCGGCTCAGGTACAGGTCCGTGGTGTTGGTGAACGGCGTTCCGGCGTCGTCGCCCGGGGCGAGCGGGTAGTTGGTCCGGTAGAGCAACGTCCGGAAGTCGTCCGAGAGCGACTGCCACCACGCGACGTCGAGGGTGCTCGAGACCCGCTGCTTCCCCCACTCGGCGGAGTTCGAGAGCATGCTGATGGTCCAGCCGTCCGCCGCCCGGTGCGCGGTACCCAGCTGCTGGAGTCCGCCCGGATCGCGGTCCGACAGGTGGACGGTGCTCCAGACCGAGACCGCCGAGCCGTCGGGCTTGATCGCCGAGTCGGCCTTGACGTAGGCGCCGTTCTTGTCGTTCGGCGTGATCCGCTCGTAGGCGAAGCAGTTCGGCAGGGACGAGGCGTGCACCTGCTGCGCCCGGACAGCCGCATTGGGGCAGTCGTCGGCGAGGGCCGCTGGTGCGCCGATGCCTGCGGCGAGCAGCGTGGGGACCGCTACCGCGGCGAAGGTGGCTATACGCCGCATCAGCAGACCGCCCGCTCGCTGGGGGCCGTTCTCGTTCGGGACATCCGCTCTCTCTTCCTCACTACACGCATCGGGAAACGCACCAAGCGCACGCATGTGCGCCGGAGTCACGATCCAACCAGGAGTAGGTACTCGCCCGATACTCCTCATCGGAATGTTTCGCAGATGAACGTCGCAGCGGGGAAGCCTTTACCTCCTGATCGCGGGCCATCGCTGGGCGGGTCGCCGTCCGTTCGCACGGAAGGCGACCCGCCGGGTGATACTGACCGCTACCGCGTGCTCCGCTTGACCCCGTGGATCGCGATGTTGCGCTTCCAGCTCACGGCCTTGCCCTTGGTGGGCTTGAACGCGACCTGGACCGTGATCTTCACCGTGCGGCCCTGCGTGAGCAGCGCCTTCTGCCGGCTGGTCAGCCGCGGCCGCACGGTCAACGTCGCCGCGTCCGACGCCCGGACGGTGCGCGTCTGGTTCGCGATCCGCGATCCCTTCAGCGTCAGCCGCCCGGCCGTGATCCCGCCGACCCGCACCGACACCGCCGTGGCGCTGCCGGACGTCGAGACGACCTGCGGCGCGCACTCCGGAGCGGTGAACCGCAGCGAGCTGCGCGTCACCCGGCCGTTGTGCCCGGTGAAGACCGCTCCGGTCACCTTGTCCGCTCCGCAGACGTCGTTCGTCGCCTTGAGGATGCCGTTCGCACCGCTGTTGATCTGCAGCCGGAACGTGTCGACCGGTACGTCCGGCACGTTGGTGAACGTGGTGACGAGCTTCTGCTTGCCCGCCGGGCCGGTCACCGACGAATCGGCGTGCAGGTCGATCGTCACGCCCTGGCCCGAGAGCTTCATGTAGAGCTTCGGCAACGTCGGAACGACCCGGCCTTCCTTGGTCGTCCGCGTGCCCTTGACGAAGTAGACGGGACCGGAGACCGGCACGTCCAGCGCCGGGGTGGTGGCCGTCGCGCTACCGACGATCGACGCCTCGGGGCAGATGCGCGCCGCGGCCGCAGCCGCTTCGCAGAGCGCCTTGGCGTTATCCGGATCGAGCGCCGCGGTCAGCGGCAGCGTGACCTGGACGTTTCGCAGGTTGGCGCCGCCCTTCGGCATCGCGACCGTCGCCTCGACGCCCGGGTGCTTGCCCTTCTTCATCTGGCTCTTGTCGGTCCACGCCAGCGCCAGCTTCGGCTCGAGGTCAAGGGCCGCGCAGGCTCCGACCTGGAAACGCGTGCTGATCGGCGAGACCTGACCGGTCGACGAGGCCAGGGCGCCGCCGATCGTCATCGGCTCGCACGAGGTCGGGTTGACCATGAAGCCGGGCTTGTCGACCGACACGTCCAACCGCTGGATGCGCGTCGGAACGCCCTGCAGGATCGTCGGGATCGGATCGCTCTGGATCGTCACATGCGCGTCGATCGGGTCGACATACAGCTTCTGCTTGACGACGACCTCACCGAAGTCGAACGGGCCCGCCTTCGCCGGGACCACGACCTTCAGCGAGAACGGTGCATCGCCGTAGGCACCTTCCAGGTAGACCTTGCCCGGGAGGGCGTACGGCGCGGCGCCGGAGCCCGCCAGCGCGGTCACCGTGCCGACCTGCGTCCCGATGTTGCCCTTCAGATTGGCCAACAGCCCCTTCGGGAGCATCAACGAGACACCGTTGAGCGGTGACTGACCGTCCTGCTTGGCGATCGACAGGTTGAACGGTGACGAGGCGCCCGCCAGCAGGCTGGCCGTGCCCGCCTGGAAGCCCGGAGCGAACGCTCCCAGCCCCGGACGGCAAGCGATCTCGAACGAGCTGTCCGACGTCGCCGTCTGACCACTCCACGACGTCATCGTCGCGCTCGTCGTGAACGTCCCGCACCTCGGCGGGTTGACCAACGCCGCGTGCGGGCCGTTGTCCAGCTCGACCGTCATCGCCTCGAACGGCTGCCGCGGCGCGTTGTCGAAGACCGCGCGCAGACGGCCCGTGACCGGATCGGGGAAGAGATTCCCCTCCTGCTTGATGATCACGCCCTTGGCCTCGGCCAACAGGAAGATCCGGAACATCTCACCGGACTGCGCATCCTGCGACTTCGGGGTGCCGAGGTAGACGCCGCCGTCCATCGGCAGATCGAGCACAGGGGTGTCGATCCGGACCGACCCGATCCGCGACGCGGCCGGGCAGGACGGGACGTCCAAGGTCCCGATCCCCGACTGCGCATCGCTGCAACCGGTCAAGCCGTTCGCACCACCCGGCGAGACCGCCACGCCCTCGGGGAAGAGGATCTCGGCCCGCTTCAGCGGCGGCGTTCCCAGCCCGCTCGCCGTGGTGCTCTGCGGCACCTTCAGCTGGAACCGGTAGCCCGATGGTGCGTCCGCCACCGTCGACACCGGACGCAGGTCCAGCGACGGCTTGAACTGCAGGCGATCGCAGCCCGTCAAGGCGGGCATCAGCGGATTGGCCTCGATCCAGCGCGTCGCGTCGCGCCACGCCCTCAGGCGGATCGTGGCGGACCTCTCGACGCCGCACTCGGAGCCCATCGTCAGCAGCGGCACCCGCGGACTCGTCGATCCGTTGTTCGCCGCCGGCACGCCCCAGATCGTCGCCGTCGACCCGATCAGCTGGAGTCCCTGCCCAACCCCCCGGATGTTGGTGACGATCGCGTAGCTCCCGTCGGACTTGACGCTCATGTCGAGCATCACCGGCACGGGCAGCACCTTCATGCCGAACCGGGCCACCACGCCCTTCGGCGGCACCAGGTTGTACAGGGTGGTGTATTCGTAGTTGGTGCCTCGGCTCGCCCGGTAGAAGAGAACGTGCCGACCGACCTGCGTCTCGGCCGGGCAGTCCTGCGGTTGGTATGTGAACGTCGCCATCGGGCACTTCGGCGTCGCTTCCGGGTTACCCTGCAGGCCCTCCGGCAGCGTGATCTCGATGTCCTTCACCGCGTCCGTCGGCGAGAGCGTGTTGCCCGCCCCGGTGGTCGCGATCTCGAACTTGATCTCGAGGCGGTCGGGATGCGCCCCGGCCTGGGTGACCTCGTCTCCCGCGGCATCCATCGCGCGAATGCTCGTGCTGTCCGGTGCGAACTCGACCGGCTCGGCGGCCGACGCCGCGGAGGCCGACACCATTCCCGCAGCACCGACGACGAGCGCCACCGCCGCGGGCCGCAGCCACCTGCCGATCTTCCGCGTCATCACGTTCTCCGTGCTCGTCGTCTGCTGCACCGCGGCGCGCATCAGCGACCGCCCTTCGTGGTCGCCGTGAACGTGATCGTCTTGCGCGCCTGCACCGACGCGCCGGACTTCGGCGTGAACCGTGCCGTCACCCGGACGGCGAGCTTGCCGCGCTTGCGCTGCTGCTGCGTGCCGTGAGCCGACAAGCGGACCGTCAGCTTGTAGGTCCCGGCCTTCTTCGCCGTCACGGTCGCCTGACGCAGACCCGCGCCCGACACCCGGATCGAACCGGCTCCGGAGACCTTGACCCGCACTGTGGTCCGGGTGCCCTTGGCCCTCGCCGCCGCCGTCAACGTGGCCGAGGCCCGGCTCGAGGCCGAAGCCTCGCTCTCGACCAGGTTGCCCCCGGGCAAGAGCTCGCCCGTCACGATCCGCGGCAGGCCCGGTGCCCGCGGGCTCGGTTCCTGACAGTTGGACGCGCACTCCGCCGGGGGATCCGGCACGAGCACCCCGGCGTTCTCCCGCACCACGTAGATGTCGTCGGCCCCGCCGTCGACATCGTCCCGGACCAGCGGGTCCGCCGTGACGAAGAACAGCGAGCTGCCGTCGGCCGAGGACCCCAGCGCCGTCGAGGCCGCGCCGTCGGTGCCGCTGCTCAGCAGCACCGCGCGCCCGTCGATCCAAGCGTAGGCGTCGCCCACGCCGTTGGTGTCTTCCGGGACCAGCGCGTTCTCGGTCGTGAACGGCACGGTTCCCGCCGTGTTGACCGGGGTGATCGTGTTGTCCAGCACGCTTCTGCCGTCCGTCGGCCCGCCGTCGGTACGGCAGGAGACGCAGGTGAGCTCGTCGGCCCCCGCCGCGTAGAGATACACCTGATCGAGGTCCGCCGTGATGCCCGAGGGGGCCACGCCGAAGTCGGCGTCGGACGTGAACGTCAGGTACTCCCCGTCGACCGACGCCGTCGCGTCGCGGTACCCCACGACCGCTTCGCCGGTGACTCGACGGCCGATCTCCCGGGGCGTTCCGTCGGTGACGCGGTACAGCGAGCGCTCGGCGTCGTCCGCGTAGTAGAACCGCGAGAGGTCGGCGTTCCCGCCCAGGAATGTCATCCCGCCTCCGAGGTCACGGACGCGTTGCACCGCCTGCGGTCCCCCGTCGAGGTCGCGCATGTACACGCCGCGCGGAAGCGTGCCCGGAACAGACGACGCGAGGCAGAAGAACACGAGCTTCACGCCGTCGGCGCTGAGCGCTCGGTACGGCGAGCCGTTGGACGTGCACGGCTGGCCGTTCGGCCCGACCGCCGCCTCGCGCGTCACCGCGCGAGCGGGATCGTCCGCATCGAACCGCACGAAGACCTGCGAGCCGACCGTGAATGCGACCCGTCGACCGTCCGCCGATACGCCGAACGTGTGAAGGGTCGGGGGCCGGTTACCGCCGACCGTCCGCACCGAGTCCACCTCGGGAGCCAGGCTGCCGTCCGGCAGCTCCGACGCCAGGACCATCCCGTGCTCCGCGCTCCGCACGTAGAGGTGCGCAACGCCCGACCCGGTCGTCCGGGCGTCGAACGGCCGCACCGTCTGCAACACGATCCGGTCGAGATCCACCGACGCGTCGGCGAAGGTCACGTCCGCGTTCGAGCTGTCGACCGCCGAAGGATCCGGCACCAACCAGGTGAAGCTGCCGTCCGGCTCGCGCAGGTATTGGTCGTACGACCCGATCCGGGCCGCCGGAATCTTCATCCCCTGGTCGTTGGGGTCGACGGCGTACTGCGTCCCGATGAGGTTGCGGGAAAGGTCAGCGGACGTGTCCCACACAATCGCCAAGTCGTCGATCAGCGGCAGTCGCTCGCCGCCGAACGACGGCACGATCCCGTTCGTCGTCCAGCTGCCCGCGCTCGTCCGACGGGCCCGGTAGTTGCCGGTGACGAAGCTCTGGGCGTCTTCGATGCCCGCGTTCAGGTCGTAGAGGATCCCCTGACCGTCGGCGGTGATCGCGATGCCGTTCGCCGGCCGGGCACCGTTCTTCTCGTGAGGCGTGACCTTCTCGTACGCCAGGCAGCCCGGCAGGTGCTGCGACTGCTGCTGCGCGCGGACCGCCGCGTTCGGGCAGTCGTCGGCGGCCATTGCGGCTGGTGCGGCGATACCCGCCGCGAGGAGTCCTCCGGCCGCTAGCGCGGCCACCGTCCATGCATGGCGCATCAATGGATGGCCTTCGTTGTCCGGGCGGTTCTCGTCTTCGACATCGCTCTCTCCCTCACACGCAAAACTGGACACGCACAGGGCACGCCTGGTGCACCGGAATACGATCCAACCAGCGGCGAGCGTCGTTGCCTACTCCTCAGGGGAACGTTTCCTCCCTGCGTACTCCTCGGCGGAACGTTTCGCGAGGCGCCTCCCCGCCCCGCCGACCTGCCCCGCTCCGCACCCCCGACCGCCCGAGCAGCGTGCAGTGGATACGGCGACGACGCCGTATCCCTCTGGTACGGTCGGCCGAGATGACGATCCCGACGATCTCCGCGTTGCCGACCCGTCCACGACGCCGGGCGTCGGCCCTGGTCGCGACCCTCGCCGCCGTCGGTCTCGCCGGCGCGACGGTGCCGGCCGGCGCTACCGCCAAGACCGTCTCGATCAGCGAGAGCGTCAGTCTCAAGCTCACGAAGAAGTCGAACTCGAAGCTGAGCCACCGCGGCACGGCGACCGGCACGATCCCCGGCTCGGCGACCGCCCAGTCGACGCTCCGCGGCCTCAAGCTGAACGGCACCGTCACGATCAAGACCAAGCGCGGCGACCTGCGGATCAAGATCAACGGCACCGCACGGTCCAGCAACGTGCGCACGAAGTTCGACGGCACCGCGACGATGGACGGCGGCACCGGGATCTACCGGAAGGCCCGCGGCACCGGCAAGTTCGACGGCATCGTCAACCGCAGCAGCTGGGCGGCCACGATCCGGGCCACCGGCAAGCTGACGTACTGAGCCGGGGCAGCGTGCGGCGGCTATCGATCGCGGTCGCTGCGGGCCTGACGGCGGCGTTCGCCGTGGCGACACCCGCCGCCTCCGCCCCCGCGCCGTTCTGGACACCGGCGATCCCGCGGGTGCTGCTACCGACAACGGCCGCCCAGCCCTCCCGGTCGTCCGATCTCGCCCCCACCACCGGAACGGCTGCGGTCCGGGCGCCGAAACGCCGAGCACCGGTCGTCGAACTGCGCGCCGGCTTCAGCGCGGGGGCCCGCCTCGGCCGCGAGACCGCGCTCTCGATCAGCATCGGCGTCGATCCGCGGCGGGTCCACGCCACCCTCAACGACGTGCGGCTCCTGACCCCGGCCAACCTCGACATCACGATGAGCGCGCTCGGGGTCTCGACCTGCCGGCGGCCGCCGACCGACTTCGCACGGGTGAAGATCGGCAACGAGACGTTCGTCAGCTGCCCCGGCAACGCGGCGCTCGGCAACGGCACCTCGGACGCCGAGCTGCGCTTCGCCCGGGAGGAGGCGGTCGCCGGCGCCGGCCGTCTGAGCCTGTTCAACGGTGCCCCTCGCGACGGCCGACCGGGGCTGGTCGTGCTCGTCGCGACGCAACACCCGCTCGTCACCCAGCTGGTCTACGGCGGGTACCTCTACACCGCGCCGCGGCCCTACGGGCTCGGCATGCGGATCATGATCCCGCCGATGGTCGACCCGCCGTTCGACGCCACGGTCGCGATGACCCGCCTGCGGATGACGATCGGCGGCGACGACCTGGCCTACACCCGGCGCGAGCGCGGGCACCAGATCCGCTATGCCCCCGGCGGCATCCCGCTGCCCGACCGCTGCCCGCGCGGAGGATTCCCGTTCCGCGCGATCCTGCGCTTCGACGACGGCAGCCGCCGCACCGCCGAGACCACGGTCCGCTGCCCGCCGCGGGCGGGCTGAGCAGGGCGCCGGTCGATCGTCGATGCGTCACTCGATCACCCGTTCCCGCCCGCTTCCCGCCCGCCACGAGCACGGACCGAGCGCCCGCGTTCCGACCCCACTACCTCATCGAAGTACACATATGTGATCTCGATCACCTATGCTGCCGTCGCAACGCCTTCGCGCTTTTCGGGAACCACTGTGTCCGCTCCGACGAAATACGCCGTCCTCGGCCTCCTCTCCCGCCGTCCAACGTACGGCTACGCGCTGATGCAGCAGCTGCGGCGGTGGTCGATCGACCCGACCGCCGTGCGCACATCGTCCGTCTACACCGCGCTCTCGCGGCTCGAAGACGACATGCTGATCGAACCACGCGGCCCCGCCGCGGCCAGCGGCACGGACCGGCAGCCCCGGATCACCTATGGCACGACCGCCGCCGGCGAGGCGCGGCTGGAGAAGTGGCTGGCGACCCGACCCGCCTCCTACGACGAGCTGCGGCTGCGGATCGCGATGGCGCGCCCGCAGGACCTCCAGCTGCTGATCGGGTTCGTGATCGCGGCCGAGCAGGAGTGCCTCGAGCGCCTCGAGGAGATCGAGACCCCGCCGATCGAGGCGCTGACGGCCCAGGCGCCGTGGGAGGCGCTGTGCGGCGCGATCCTCGGCACCCTCGACACCGGCGAGCTGGCCGGACGCGCGCGGTGGCTGCAGGAGGCCCGCGTCGCCCTCGAGTCGATGCGCGACCACCCCGCTCGCCGGCGGGGCTGATCACGATGTCGCCGCTGCTGTCCCTGGAGTCGGTGAGCAAGGGCTTTTGGCGCGGGCAACGCCCGGTCGACGTCCTGACCGACGTCTCGCTGACGTTGGACGCCGGCGAGCTCGCTGGCGTCTGGGGGCCCCGCAGCGCCGGGAAGACCACGCTGCTCGAGCTGATCGCCGGACTCCAGGACCCCGACGCCGGGCGGGTGCTCTTCGACGGTCGGGACCTCGCCACGATGACCGACCGCGAGCGCAGCACGCTGCTGCACCGCGAGATCGGCATCGCCCCGCGCAACGGGCCGGCCAGCCGCGACCTGCCGATCGACCGCTGGATCTCGCTCGCGTTGCTCGACCGCGCCGGCTGGCGCGACGGGCTGCGCCGCGCCCACCAGGCGCTCGAACGGGTCGGGGCCGCCGACGTCGCTCGCGCGGCGTGGGACGACCTCTCCGACGGCGAGCGGACGCTGACGTCGATCGCCCGGGCGATCGTCCGCGAGCCGCGGCTGTTGCTGGTCGACGACCCGAACGCCGGGCTCGGCCTGCTCGAGCGCGGCGAGATCGCCACGTTGCTGCGCTCGGTCGCCCACGACGCCGGGGTCTCCGTGCTCGTCACCGCCGCCGACGTGTCCGAGATCCAGGGCACCCGCACGATCTGGTCGCTGGCCGGCGGGCGGCTGGTCGGACGCCCGGCCTCGCGCCGCGCCGACGCGACGGTCGTCGACATGGCGGCGCGGCGCGCGTCCGGTCTAGGCTGAGCCACGTGACGGTCGATGCCCGTTCCGACGACGGCGCGGCGCTCGAGCTGCGACGGCTCGTCAAGCACTACCGGACCGGCGCCGAGACGGTGCGAGCGGTCGACGACGTGTCCCTGCGGATCGACGGCGGCGAGCTGGTTGCGCTGTTCGGGCCGAGCGGCTCCGGCAAGTCCACCCTGCTGATGATGGCCGCGGCGGTGACCCGGCCCGACAGCGGCAGCGTCCTCGTCGGCGGGCGTGACGTCTCGGTGCTGTCGGACCGCGAGGCCGCCGACTACCGGATGTACGAGCTGGGGTTCGTCCGCCAGTCGATCGACCTGCTGGGCGGCGCCAGCGCGCTCGACAACGCCGCGATGAAGCTGTTCGGTACCGGGCTGAGCGCGCGCGAGGCCCGCCGCCGGGTCGCGCCGCTGCTCGAGCAGCTGGGGCTCGGCGGCCGACTCGACCACCGTCCGCACCAGCTGTCGATGGGCGAGCGCCAGCGGGTGATGATCGCCCGCGCCCTGTCGACCGACCCCCGGGTCGTGCTCGCCGACGAGCCGACCGGCAGCCTCGACAGCCAGCGCAAGCACGAGGCGCTCGGGCTGTTGCGGACCGTGACGAAGGAGCGCGGCATCGCGACGCTGCTCGTCACGCACGACGCCCATGCCGTCGAGTACGCCGACCGCATCCGCACCCTTCAGGACGGCGTCCTGCTGGACGCCGAGCAGGCCCCGATCCCGTCGCACCCGTGAGACGCCGGAACAAGGACCAGACGCTGCCGCCCGCGGGGCGGCTGTGGATCGGCAACGTCTTCGCGCTCTACCGCCTGCGGCTCCGTCACCGGTGGCTGCAGGAGCTGCTCGCCGTCGCGGGGATCGCCGCCGGCGTCGCGCTGCTGTTCGCGTCGCAGGTCGCCGGCACCAGCCTCTCCGGCCCCGTCCAGGAGCTCAACCGCGGACTCGTCGGCAACAGCCAGCTGCAGCTGGTCGGTCGCGGAGGCGAGGGGTTCTCGGAGCGGACGGTCAAGACCGTCGCCGCGCTACCGGGCGTGCGGATCGCCGCGCCGATCCTGCAGGCCCAGGCGAACGTCGTCGGTCCGGGTGGATCGCGCGCCGTGACGATCTTCGGTGCCGACCCGCGGACGGTGAAGCTCGACGGCACCCTGCTGCAGGGGTTCACCGCCCAGGAGGCCGCCGAGCAGGAGACCCTGGCCCTGCCGTCGCCGATCGCCGCGGACACCGGGATCCGCTTCGGCGACGACGCGCGGCTGCAGCTCGGCGGACGTACGCGGATCGTGCCCGCCGCGGTGGTCGGCGAGTCCGAGCTCGGACCGCTCAACCAGACCTCGATCGCGGTCACGCCGCTGGCCTACCTGCAGCGCCTGGCGCGGCAGCCGGGGCGGGTCTCGCGGATCCTCGTCGAGGCCGATCCCGCGCGGCTCGACGAGGTTCGAGCCGGGTTGCAGCGGGTGGCCGGGGACCAGCTCGACGTGCGCCCCGCCGACTACGAGTCGCAGCTCTTCGCGGTGGCCGCGCAGCCGACCAGCCAGGCCACGACGATCTCCAGCGTCGTCAGCGCGATGGTCGGCTTCCTGTTCGCCTTCTGCGCGATGCTGGTGACGGTGGCCAGCCGCCGGGCGCTCGCGCTCGACCTGCGGCTCGACGGCTACCGGCCGAGCCAGGTGATCCGGGTCCTGCTGTTCGATGCCCTCGCGCTCGGCGTGGTCGCGGTCGGCGTCGGGCTCGCGCTCGGCGACGCGCTCTCGCGCAGCGGCTACGGGTCCGACGTGAGCTTCCTCGGCGGGGCCTTCCCGCTCGGCGACGCGCGGATCGTCACCTGGTCGAGCTTCGCGATCGCCGCGGGCGGCGGCCTGCTCGCCGCGGTGCTCGGTGTCCTCGCCCCGCTACGGCGCGAGATCTTCGCCCGGACGCCGCGGCAGGATCCCGGCGGGGAACGCGTGCGCCGCCGGATCGCGGTCGCCGCCCCGGTGGCCGGCGCCGTCGCGCTGATCGCCGCGGTCGCGATCACCGCGTGGGCACCCGGCGCCGCCCTGGTCGGCCTGATCGCGCTGGGCCTGTCGCTCGTCCTGCTGCTGCCGATCGTGCTGCGCGGCGTCGTCGCGTTGCTCGGCGGGATCAGCGGTCGGCGCAAGCGCGCGATCGTCGCCATCGAGCTCGCGATGCCCCAGCTGCGGGCCCGCGAGTGGCACGCCCGCTCGCTGGCGATCGCCACCACCGGCGCGATCGCCGTCTTCGGTGCGGTCTCGCTCCAGGGCGCGCGGGCCAACCTGCAGGACGGCCTCGACCGCGTGACGGTCGAGGTCAGCCACGTCACGGACCTCTGGGTGACCCCGCCCGGTGCGGGGGATCTGTTCATCACCACGCTGTTCACGCCGACCGCGGCCGACGCGATCGCCGCGACCCCTGGCGTCGCGCGCGTGGAGCGCTACCGCGGAGCGCACCTGGACGTCGCCGATCGTCGCGTCTGGGTGCTGGCGCCGCCGGCCGGAGCGCCGCGTCCGGTCCCGCCGGGGCAGGTGCGCGACGGCAACGTCGAGCAGGCGACGGCGATGGTCCGCTCCGGAGGCTGGGCGGTGCTCTCGAAGGCCGTGGCGAAGGGCCTGGACGTCAAGCTCGGCGACCGGTTCACCCTGCCGTCGCCGCAGCCGATCGAGCTGCGCGTCGCGGCGATCATCACCAACCTCGGCTGGTCGGGCGGGGCGATCGTCATGAACGCCGAGGACTTCGATCGCGGCTGGGGCGGCCGCCAGGCCGCCGCGCTCCAGGTCGACCTGGAGCCGGGCGTGACGGCATCGCAGGGCCGCGCCGCCCTCGCCGGCGCGCTCGGTCCGCGGTCGGCGCTGCAGGTCGAGACCGGGCCCGAGCACAGCCAGCGCCAGCGAACGTCGGCCAGCGGCGGCCTGACGCGACTGGAGCAGATCGCGTCGCTGACCCTGATCGCGGCGGTCCTGGCGATGGCCTCGGCCATGGCCGCCCTGCTCTGGCAGCGTCGGCCGACCGTCGCGCGGCAGAAGCTCGACGGCTACGGGACCGGAGCGATGTGGCGGTCGCTGGCGGTCGAGAGCGGCGCGCTGTTCGTCACCGGCTGCCTCGCCGGCGCGGCGTTCGGCCTGTTCGGCCAGGTCTTGTTCAGCCGCGGACTCGAGACGATCAGCGGCTTCCCCGTGACGGTCACGATCCGATTCGGGGTCGCGGCGGTCAGCTTCGCGCTGGTCACGGCCGCCGCGATGCTCGTCGTCGCCGTCCCCGGTTATCTGGTCGCCCGCGTCCGTCCGTCGTTGCGTACGGGAGACTAGGTCGCGATGTCCGTCTCCGTGGGTGCAGCGATGGCCGCTCCGTACGCGCCCGCCGACCCGGCGCCGTGGTCGCCCCGCCAGGGCCGCGCGCTCGCCCGGGCCGTCGGCCGCGAGTGCGGATGGGGGTTGCCGCTGGTCCGGCGCGAGGTCGCCGGGTGGCGGGCCCGCGCCGCGCGGATCCCCGATCCGGAGGTCCGTGCGACTGCGCTTCAGACGTTGATGCGCAAGCGCTCCTACCTGGACGGTGCGGCGCTGTTCTGGATCCTCCCCGAGCGCCGTGACCCGCGGCTGCTGTCGCTGCTGGTCAGCTTCCAGGTCGCCGCGGACTTCCTCGACCAGGCCAGCGAGCGCGGCGTCGCCGACCGGGGGCACAGCGGCGGGAGCCTGATGCCGGCGTTCGCCGACGCGGTCGACCTGAGCGCGCCTCCGGCGGGCGCGTACTACGCGGACCACCCGTGGGCCGACGACGGCGGGTACCTGCGCGACCTGGTGGCGGCGTCGCGGGCCGGATGCGGGCTGCTTCCCGCGTACGGGGAGACCCGCGAGCTGCTGGTCCGCGAGGCCCGACGCGCCCGCGCGCTCGAGCTCGTCCACGAGCCCGACCCCGTGCGGCGCGACGACCAACTGCACCGGCTGGCGCAGGAGTGGGAGTCGGACGATCCGTGGTGGTTCGAGAAGGCCGCCGGGAGCGCGTCGGCGCTGACCGTGATCGCACTCCTCGCGCTCGCCGCCGACCCCACGGTGACGGACGACGATCGCCGTGCCGCGGCCCGCGCCTATCGCTGGGTCGGAGCGCTCTCGACGATGCTCGACAGCTACGTCGACCAGGCCGAGGACCGTGCGTCCGGCGAGTGGAGCGCGGTCTCCCGCTACCCCGACGCCGCCGTCGCGACGGAGCGGATCGGCTCCCTGATCGACCGCTCGCTGCACGAGGTCGGGCGGTTGCCGGGCGGCGAGCGGCACGTCGTGATCGTCAGCTCGATGATCGCGCTGTTCCTGTCGCGCGACAGCGCCCGGGCGGACGATCTGGCGCCCAGCACCCGCGAGCTGATCGCCGCCGGCGGCACCCTCACCCGCCGACTGGTGCCCGTGCTTCGGCTGTGGCGCTCGTCCTACGGGCAGCGCGCGATGTAGGCCAGCGGGTCGGGGCCCGAGGGCACGGACCGGGCGACTCCCCGCTACCCGAGCCCGGCCTCATTCGGCCGACGCCGCCTGCGCGTGCGTGGCCAGCAGGTAGCGGCCGTGCGCGTCCGAGCGGAGCAGGCTGACGGTCGTCCCGGGGGCGAGCTCGAGGGTCTCGGCCGGCCCGAGGAACTCGCGGATCGTCACCCGACGGCCGGCGTCCGGACCCCCGCGGGGATCGTCGTCCAGGTCGATCACGATCCGCGTGCCGAACCGGCCGACGCCGAGCTCCGATCCGTCGTTCTCGAGCGCCACGACGGTCCCTTCGAACCGCCGCGGATCGGCGACGACCCGTCGGTACTCCTCGGCCTCGCCGCCGAACACGTGCCGCAGCTCGTACGGGACCTTCGCCGGCGTGAGCGAGAGCCCGGATCGGCGCGCGAGCCGGGAGATCGTGATCACCGACGCCGACAGGCCGAGCAGCGCGACACCGACGACGATCGCGCCGGTCCCGCCTCCGGCGGCCCCGACGGCGATCCACCCCAGGCCGATGACGACGCCGAGCACGATGGCCACGTTCCGCATGCGGGAAGCCTATTCGGCGGTTCTGAGTCCTCCCGGATCGATGTTTACTACGGAACCGTAGCCAGAGCCCGAATCGTTTGCTACGGTGGCGTAGCTTCACGCAGGACACCGACCACGCAGGGGGCAGACGATGATGAGCACCAGCACGGCAACCCGGACCAGCGCCGCGGACCAGACCGCCTACGAGGCGATGCTCCAGACGCTGTCGGAGGGCTCGGTGCACGTGCACTTCGACCCCTACGAGGACATCGCCTGGGACACCGCCGAGATGGCCGTCGACCAGCAGGATCCGCGCTGGGAGCTGTCGCCGACGCTCGACCCGCTCGGCGCGACCGCCTGGTACCAGGCCCTGCCCCGCGAGCGCCGGATCGAGATCGGCCGCTGGCGGATGATGAACGCGATGAAGGTCGGCGGGGCCTTCGAGAGCATCCTGATCCGCGGGCTCATGCACTACGCGATGAACCTGCCCAACGGGTCGCCCGAGTTCCGCTACTGCCTCCACGAGATGACGGAGGAGTGCAACCACATCCAGATGTTCCAGGAGCTGGTCAACCGCAGCGGGACCGACGTGCCCGGGATGCGGCCGCTGTTCCGCGCCGCGTCGCCGGTGATCGGCCTGGCCGGCGGCTACCTGCCGGTGATCCTGATGATCGGGATCCTCGGCGGCGAGGAGCCGATCGACCACTACCAGAAGGCCCTCCTGCGCGAAGGCGTCGAGTTGCCGCCCGCGGTGCTGCGGACGATGGAGATCCACATCGCCGAGGAGGCTCGCCACATCTCGTTCGCGGACGCGTTCCTGCGGCTGCGGCTGCCCCGACTCGGACGCGTGCAGCGGTCGATCGTCGCGGTCGCCTTCCCGGTGATCATGCGCTGGCTGGCCGGCGAGATCATGACCCCGCCGCGGGCCTTCCAGAAGCGGTTCGCGATCCCGGACGACGTCTTCCGCGAGGCGTTCTGGAGCAGCCCGAAGTCGCAGGAGATCATGGCCTCGTACTTCGGCGACATGCGCGCGCTGGCCAC